>OGNF01000315.1_pt1 | contig 55513 bp, 64 predicted proteins | sample 1573321 | NCBI WGS metagenome assembly OGNF01 (sample SAMEA2581911, study PRJEB24529) | metagenome | biome: Human gut stool | place: China | collected 2011 | reverse complement strand
TGATGTAGAATTAAATTATAGATAAGTGGTGCGGTTGAAATTACAAAAAAGAAAAAGATTCAGTAACAATCTGAATCTTTTCTTTTTAAGAAAAATATTATATTTTTAATCTCTAACTACTTCTTTTGAAAAAATTATTTTTGAATTATTAATTAAGTCTTTAGTAATATTTATATTATATGCCTGCATTCTACTATGCCAATGTTTGAATTGATAAAAAATCTTCCAATCAATTTCAATAATTCTTTTTAGTTCAAATTTTTTATCTAATTGAATAATTATTACTTTTTCAAACAATTTTTTTTCAAAACTATCAATACCATAAAATACTCCAGTTGTATTAGTTGTAACAGTTTTAATTGTATATCTTTCTCCATTACTGCTAATCGCATCTACGCTTTTTGTTGAAATTGCTGCTGGAACCAACTTAGGTAAACCTGCAGTTTTATTATAATAATTAATTGCTAAATATTCACCAATTTCACCCACTATGTTACTTGTTCTTATTATATTACGTATCTTTAATTCTTTTATCCATTCCGCATATACTGATATTAATTCTTCATCATTAAAATCATTAAAATTAATTTTATCATTTACACTAATTAGCATCGTTAATCCTCAATATCTATATTATTTAAATCCAAAGATGGCATTTTACAAAATATATTATTTCGATGATATTCTAAATACTTAGCAGAACCAGTTTGTAATCTAATATTTTGCCCATCTTTTAAATTCAATCTTTGTTTTGTAATATTAGACAAAAATGGAGATACTAATAATTTTCCATCATCTTCAAATGAAATAAAACCTAAATCAAATAAAGTATGATATGTCGGAGTCATTGTAATACCATTTTTACAGTCATATCTTTCTTCATCGTTATTACATGCAGAAAATGGTTTTATATGACATGCAACTAAAATCCTATCATCTGCCACATGTGTAAAAGGACAAAATGGCATATTTTCTAATAAATCTTGTCTATACTTTCCTTGTTTTAATCTTCTGATTTGTTTTTTCTCTGCTGAATTCTCTGAATTTGTTTCAATTAAAATTTCATCAATTTCCTCTTTAACTTTTAAATCATTAAATAGGATTGGTCTCATATATATATACATTTTATTTGTATTTTTGTCTTTAAATTTAATAAAGCAATATTTAGTTACACGAGGTAACGCAATATTTCTAATATAATTATAATTTTTTCTATTATCGCCGCCATCAACTAATACAAGATAATATCTATTTTGAGAATCAAAGGTTTTTCTAAATTTATATTTAAGTAATTCTTCTTGTATATTTTCGGTTTCCTTCTTTAATTCATTATACATAGACGTAACATCGGAACGATAATCTTGCGAAGGAAACATATATTCTTGATAGGCATCATCAATGTACTTTAATAAATCTTTCTTTTCAGTAACAAAATATTCTACATTATCAAATTCAAAAAATTCATCATATTTTGCTTCATCATTTCCTATATATATTCTAGATTCACCCATACCAGTCGAAGAATTTAATTTAAATTCCCTCCTTGCAGCTGAATCTACAAAATTAATATCAAATGCATCTATACGTTCTAAATTCATAACTATTACCTCTACTAAACTTCATCAAAAACACCAGTTTCATATATTTCTCTTAATACTGCCATCATAACATCTACCACAATCGAATTTCCTGCCTGTTTCATCATTTGTTGCGTTGAAACAACAATTTTAAACGAATCCGGAAATCCCATTAATCTTAAGCACTCTCTTTCTGTTAAGGAACGTATTACTTTTTCTTTATCATTTTCAGATATAGTTATATAATTATCAACTCCCGCTCTATGATGTTGAGTCATTGTTCTTAACAAAGTTCTAGCAATTTTCATGTCTATTTGAGTAGATGTTTTAAATCCTTTTGTTCCTGATTTCAACACATAATCCCTAACTTTTGGAGTCAATGTATATTTTTTATCTACTTCACCAGGAACTTTTTTCAATATAATATTACCATTTTTTTTAGAATATGTAAAATTTTTACCGTTTTCTTCATATTTACAATTATCTTCTAATATATCCTGCATATAAAATTTCAAATTTTCTATACCTATTTCCTTAGGATAAACAAATTCTTTTGCAGTTAAATCTTTTCTAATTCCAATTACAAATAATCTTCTTCTATTTTGCGGTATACCATAGTCAGCAGCATTTAACACTTGTGGTTCACTTATATTGTAATGTAATATGTCTGTAAAAACTTTTTTCATTTTTTTCCAAGTATTTCCATTATCATGTGTTGTTAAACCACGAACATTTTCATAAATAAAAACTTTTGGTTGAACTTCTTGAATGATTCTAGCATATTCATAAAATAAAGTTCCTCTTACATCCTCAAGTCCACCTCTAAATCCTACCGAAGAAAAAGATTGACAAGGACTTCCACCGACCAACAAATCTATCTTATTTTTATAATCTCTACCATCTAATAATCTAATATCTAAATGAAAGTCTTCCTCTTTAATTTTATAATTAGCAATATAACTTTGTTTAACATAATTTTGCTTTCTACTTTTGCTTGAATATAATTTATCAACATATTCTTTTTTTTCTTTTTTTGAAGTCATTTTAAATATTTTTTTCTTTTCTTCATCAAGATCAATGTCTATGTCTATATCTCCATTATCACAAGCAAATACAATTTCATGTTTTATATTCATTCTTATTAAAGCCTGTTCTACAGCTCCAATTCCACTAAAAAGCGTACCTAATCTTAACATTTTATTCCTCCCATACTCCTGTAGCAATTATTTCTTCAACTAGAGCTTTTAGTACATTCACAACAATTGAATTACCTGATTGTCTATACATATTTTGATCATTAATACTAATTATAAAATCATCATTAAATCCCATCAATCTCAAGCATTCTCTTGGGGTTATTTTTCTTACAACGCCTTTTTTATTATTCCACATACCAACATATGCTTTATCTAATATTTCTTTATTGTTTTTTATTTTTTCATAATCTTCAAAAACAAAATCACCGTTCCAATTAAATTGTTGATTAGCCTTTTGACATCTCATTACATCACACCCAACTTGTGCTCTACTAGAATGAGTGGTAACAAAATCAAATCCTTTTTGGCCCAAATAATACTTTGCATCTACATTTTCATCTAAATAATCTTTTATAGTTGTTGTTAACTTAATTTTTTTAGGAAACTTAAATTCTTTTTTTAATTTAATATTTTTTCTAAAACCTACAACAAATATTCTTTGTCTATTTTGTGGTATACCATAATCCATTGCATTTAAAATTGGATCTTCTTTCCCAAACTCATTATGTTTTATATATATATCATAATTTAGTTGTTCAAATGTATTTTTTATAGTATCCCAAGTTGCACCTTTATCATGAGTTAACATTCCTCGTACATTTTCGAATATAAAAACCTTAGGTTGGGATTCCTTAACTATTCTAGCGTATTCATAAAACAAAGTACCTCTAGTATCCTCAAATCCACCTCTTTTACCATTAACTGAAAAGGATTGACAAGGACTTCCACCAACTAATAAATCAATCTCATTTTTATATTTTCTTCCATCAAGAAATCTTACATCTTGATAAAAATTAGATTTATCTATTTTATAATTCAACATATAGGACTTTTCCATTAAATTTTCTTTACCAGTTTCTTCATATAATTTATCTATATATTTTTTCTTCTCACTCTCATTTAATTTCTTTAACTTTTTTTCAATTTCTTTTTTATCAATAGGTAATTCTCTTTCTCCATTATCACAAGCAAACTCTATTTTATAATCAATTTTCATATTTTTTAAAGCCTGTTCAATTGCACCTATTCCGCTAAATAAAGTTGCCAATTTTAACATGAAATATCACTCCTATAAATATTATAACAGACTTGTTTTTTTTTTACCAGACTTGGGGCGAAATTTATATAATTTTTTATAGGGTTTGGGACATTTCCCACATATGAATTTCGTACGGGAGTACAAATTCAGTGCTGGCTAGACAATAAACATACTCATACAAACTAAAAACACTACCATTTCTGATAGTGTTAATTTCTTTAATAATATCTTTTTAATATTAATGGATTAGTATTTCTTACTACTAAATTATATTTAATTTTTAATATTTCTTTTACCCTAGGTATAAGTTTATTCATATCACATCTACAATTAAATACATCTACTGCAGAGTTAATATGATTCCTTAAAGGACAATTTGATAAACAATGTCTACTATATCCATTTGCTAAATAAAAGGCTACTAGATCCGGTATAACATAATTATTTAAATAATCATTAACATTGTTATAGAATGGTAAATATATTTTTTCAAATTCTTTATCAATTATATCAGACATAGATATATTCCTTTAAAACTATTTCTTCTGCTATATCTTTTATATTATTCATTTTACCTATCCATAACATTTGATTACTATCTTTTAATTCTTCAGTAATATTTTCTTTTTCAGTGAGTTCTTTAATTAACTTCTGCACCATCTCCATGACAGTAGTATCAATATTATGGAGATATTCATTTAATGTATCACTAGCAAGTAAATCAAAATATAATTCAAGTTTGTACTTCTTAATATATTCTAGTCTTAGTAATCCATATTTTCCTATATTAAATTGTTCTTTATCTTTTAATATTAAATTAGGTAATAAATAATCACCGTTCTTAGTGTAACTAATATTCATAACATTTCTCCATTTCTTTCTAAATTTATTTGGCTTTAATTGTTATACATTCGTTACACAATGACCATCGCCACCCCCTGCATTTATGTGATTAGATATCACTATAACATCTTTATCGTTTCCAAAAGCTTCTAATATTCTATTAACCCTGTCACTAGGATTAACCGTTTCATCACTATTTCTAGTTAGTTTAACAGGTATCCCTAGTTCTCTAAACCTATCATACATGTATTCAGATATAGCCAAAGTCATGTTTTTTTCAGTAATTCCATTACCTAATGCGCCCGGATCTTCCCCACCATGACCAGCGTCTATTACAATCTTTCTATTCATTATAATCACCTATAATAATGTATGAAAAAAAGAAAAATAAGTTAATACAAAAAAAACAGGCAACAAAATACCCGTTTTAATTAACCTCTAATTTTATGAAAATCTAGCCTTAATTTATCAGCAACTGTAACCAAAAACTCTGAATTTGTAGGCTTTGCCTTATCAATATCAACACTATGTCCAAAAATTTCTTCCATGTAGTGCCAATTACCACGATTCCAGCTAACTTCTATAGCATGTCTTATAGCCCTTTCAACTCTAGAAACAGTTGTCTTATACTTTTCCGCTAATTCCGGATACAATTCTTTAGTTATACCACCAATTATATCGGGATTTTCAAATATTATAGCAACTCCTTCTCTTATAAACTGATAGCCTTTTATATGGGATGGTATACCTAATTCATGTAACATTTTAGTAATCGCAACTTGCAAATTAGAATTGTAAAAGTCTATATTTTTATTATTATCCTTAACTTTCATACATTCTTTAATTCTTTTTGCCAAATCAACCAACTCAAAAGGCTTCAATATAAAATAACTTACTCCGTACTCCGAAACTTCTCTTATTACTTCACTAGCATTATAACTAGTTGCAACGATAACTTTCTTGTCGATACCATTTTCACGCATTTTTTCTAAAATATAAATGCCATCTTTTTTAGGCATAATAAGGTCTAACACAATAACATCATACTCATTTATTTTATTAGTTATTACTTCAAATCCTTCTAATCCATCATAGGCACTTAAAACGATATCAATCTCGTCATTATCCTTAAAATATTCTTTTACAGCATCAACCAATTTGACATTATCGTCAATCATCAAAACTTTGATTTTTTGCATAACTATCTCCTTCTATTGTACTGCTAGAATTATTATATAACATTATTGAATTTTTGCATAGAGTAAGATTTATCTAGTTATGTCATATTGTGTCAAGTATTAACATTTATTGTCGATTACAATTTTAATTAAATCTTTTAATTTTTCAGGAACAACAGCACTTCTACTAACAAGCAGACCATCGCATAATTTTACAATATCATTAATATTATTTATATTAACATTCCCACCATATAACACTTTATTTATACCTTGTTCTTTGATAAAACTAATTGTTTCATCAAGCATTTTTAAATCTAGTTCTTTAACTTCAAGTGGTTCGAAAGCAACTATTACATCACTTCGATTATTTCCTTTTAAACATTCATCTATTTGTTTTAACAATTCATTTTTCAAAAAATTATCGCCAATACATAAAATAGGTATTAAATTATTTTTTAAGCAACTTTTAATTTTTTTATTTATAATTTCATTTGTTTCATTGAATAATTTTCGTCTTTCGCTATGACCTACAATAGCATATTCTAATCCCATACTTTTAGCAAGAAAAGAAGATACTTCTCCCGTGTAAGCACCAACATCTTCATAAAATATATTTTGAATACCAACCTTGTATCCTTTATTTAAAAAATAAGGAATATAAATATTAGAAGGACAAATAACAACTTTAGGATTTTTTACATCATCTAATTCTTTAACAAATTTTAAAGTTTCATGGAAATCCATGTACATTTTTAAATTAGCTACTAAAAGTTTCATTTAATTGCCTTCAATCCAACTAGTTTCTTACCTTCAAGTAATACTAAAGTTGCCCCACCACCGGTTGAAATATGACTAAAAGCGGAAGTATAACCAAATTCATTGATAGCAGCTGCAGTATCCCCACCACCAGCTATTTTTAAAGCGTCAATTTTACTTAATATTTCACACAACTTCCTAGTTCCATTACTAAATTGTTTTACTTCAAACATTCCAACTGGTCCATTCCATATAATTGTTTTGCTTTCTAAAAGATACTGTTTAAATAATTTAATCGTTCTAGGACCAATATCAAAGCCTATTTCATCTTCTTTTATTTCATTAATAAAACATTCTATTCCTTCATCATTTTTAGTTTTTGCTTTAATTACATCAATTGGCAATATAATTTTTTCAGGATATTCATCCAAAATTCTTTTACAAAATTCTATGTTATCATTATCAACTAACGATGAACCAACACTAAAGCCAAAGGCTTTAATAAATGTAAAAGCCATCCCACCACCTATTAAAATATAATCAGCTTTTTTTACTAAATTTTCAATTACACCTATTTTATCACTCACCTTAGCCCCACCAAGTATAACAACAAAAGGTCTTTTAGGTTTTTTTAAAGCATTGTTGATTGTTTTTAATTCATTTTCCATCAAAAATCCAATTCCTGATTCTATATTACTAGATATTCCTAAATTGGAAGCATGTGCTCTATGTGAAGTTCCAAATGCATCATTGATAAATAAATCACCTAAAGAAGCCCAATATTTCCCAAGTTCATAATCGTTATTACTTTCCAATTTACCATTTAAATCCTCAAATCTAGTATTTTCCATTAAAACTATTTTATTTTCTTTTATGGCCTTTTCTAGTTTACCTCCTCTAGTAAAAGGAACAAAAGTAACTTTTTCGTTAATTAATTCTTCTATTCTTTTAGCTACCGGTCTAAGTGTATACTTTACTTTATCACTTTCTTCTTTCACTTTTCCAAGGTGACTCATTATAACTACATTAGCACCATTCGTAATAGCATATTCTATTGTTTTAATGCTTTGTTTTATTCTAAAATCATCCATTATTTTTCCATTTTCAATTGGTACATTTAAATCTGCTCTTATGATTACAGTTTTTCCTTTTAAATCAAAATCTTTAATTGTTTTCATAAATACCTCTTTTCTTAATATTATTATAACATTTTTATCAATAATTATTTGGTTTATTAAACTTTGTTGTCTTTTGGTTGTCATTTTTTAAAAAACAATTTTAATTATTGTAATTTTTAAATTAATAATATATAATGTTCTTGGTGATTTCGATGGAAAGATTACAAAAAGTTATAGCAAACAGCGGTTATTGTTCTAGAAGAAAAGCAGAAGAATTAATTAAAAATGGAAAAGTAATGGTTAATGGAAAAAAAATAGAAGAATTAGGTTTTAAAGTTGATGGAAATGATATTATAACTGTTGAAAATAAAATTTTAAAAAAAGAAAACAAAGAATACATTTTACTTTACAAGCCAAGAGGCGTTGTTACAACTACTAGTGATGAAAAAGGAAGAAAAACAGTATTAGATTTAATAGAAACAAACAAAAGATTATACCCTGTTGGAAGATTAGATTATGATACATCAGGGTTATTATTGCTAACTAATGATGGTGAATTAACAAACATACTAATTCATCCAAAAAACGAAATAGATAAAGTATATATTGCAAAAATAAATGGAATTATGAATGGTTTTGAAATTAAAACACTAGAAAAAGGTGTTTTAATCAATGGTAAGAAAACCGCACCTTGTAAAGTAAAAGTTAGAAAAAAAGAAAAAGATTCTTCAATTATAGAATTAACTATTCACGAAGGAAAAAACCATCAAGTGAAAAAAATGTTTGAAACAATTGGATTTAAAGTTTTAAAACTAAAAAGAGAAAAATTGGCATTTTTAAATTTATCAGGTCTAAAACCTGGAGAATACCGTTATTTATCGATTAAAGAAGTTAAAATGTTATACAGTTTAAAATAAAAGTTGAAATAAATTTATTTCAACTTTTATACACTCTTGCGACTCTTTTAGAAACACCACATATAAGTTCATAAGGAATTGTGTTTAAATAATTACTCAAATATTTAATATGTTCTATATCTTTATAAATATAGACCTTAGAATGCAAATTAACAGAATCGTCTATTTTAACCATTAACATATCCATACATATAGTACCAATTATTTGGTATTTTTTATTATTAATATAAACATATGAACCAGTCATTTTTCTATTTATTCCATCAGCATAACCAATTGATACAATACCAATTTTAATATCACTGTCAGCTTTATATGTACCATTATAACTTACAATTTCACCCTTTTTAACTGTTTTTATTTCAATTATTTCACTTATCAAACTAAAGGTATTAGAAAAATCTAGATTGCCAGTAAGTCCGTACATAATAATACCTAATCTACAACCATTACAAAAAGGAATTTTTGGATAGTTAATTAATGTATCACTTTGTGCGATGTGAACAATTGGTATTTTACTTAAATCAATATCCTTAGTAATTTCTATAAATTTATCAATTTGTTTTTTTGTGCTTTCTTTATTTGAACCCTCATAAATATGTGTAAAAATACCTTTTAAATTTAAATTACTATTTTTAATTTCGTTAATTATTTGATTAAATTCATCTTTTTCTTTAATTCCTAATCTATTCATTCCAGTATCTATCTTTAAATGAATATTCAAATTATAATTTTTAATTTTATTAAAATAATCATAATTAGTTACTGTTACATCAATATTATTTTTTTCACAAATTTTCAAGTATTTTTCATTTATTATACCTAAACATAAGATAGGAATATTGAATTTTTTTCTTATTACTAAAGCTTCATCTAATGATGATACTGCTAAATAATTACACCCACCATCAATAATTGATTTTACAACTCTTAATCCATAATGACCATAAGAATCTGCTTTAACAACACCTATATAATATTTATAATCATTATATTTATTAATTACCTTTTTTATATTGTTACTTATATTAGTTAAATTAATACAAGCATAAGTATTTCTATAAGACATAATCTCACCACTTTAATTATATTCAAAAACAAACAAAAAAACCAAATTATTAGTTTTCTTCTACTTCTATAGCTTCAGTAGGACAATTCTCTGCAGCGTCGCGTACATCGTCATATAGATTTTCTTCTATATCTTCCTTTATAACACGAGCAACTCCATCTTCTAAATCAAACACCTCATCACAAATTGCTTGGCAACTTCCGCAACCAATACATCTATCTTCTATAACTTTAGCTTTCATACTATTCCTCCTCGTAAATAATTATAGATAATTTATAATAAAAATGCAAGTAATTATTTGAAAAAAATGTAAAGTGTGGTATTATTATTATATAACATTGGGGTGAGATAATGCCAAGTAGAATGGAAAGATATTATCAAGCAGATGAGCGAATTCAAAAAAGAAGTAATAAAAATAAAAGTTTATACGATTCTTTATATGAAGGAGCAGAATATTCAAATGTTGAAGGAATTTCAATAATTGAAAAAAATGAAAGCGTTGATATAGAAAAAATAAAAGAACTTTTAAATTATGACAAAAAAAAGGAAGAACAAAAACCACAAACACCAGCTAGAGTTTATGAAGAACCTAAAATTGTTGAAGAAAAAAACTATGATTTAAAAGATTTTTTGGCTCAAGCAAAACAAGATAGACCAGAAAAAAAAGAATTAGCAAATACTCAATACAACATTTTAAAAAATATCGATTTAACTAAAAATTACAATGAAAAAGCAACTGAAGATGAACTAAAAAAAATGATTGAATCAATCACTTCTAATAATCAAACTGGTGATTTATTTGATGATTTAAAAACAATTCATAGTCCAAATTTAAAAGAAGAAGTTGAGGAAGAAATGGATAAATCGTTATTTACTTCAAGTTTAGGGTTTACTTCAAAAGATTTTGAAGATTTAAACGACATAAAACACGAAGTTAAGAAAAACGGAATATTAGTTAAAATACTTTTGTTTGTATTTTTAGTTATTATTGTTACATCATGTATATTTTTGGGCTATAGTTTTTTTAACAAATAGGAGGAAGGTTGAAAATAATAGTTGTTAGCAAGCATTGACTGAAAATCTCTATTCTAAAACTAGGAAATTGTTTACCAAAGATAAGGTTCCGTGCTCTTAAATATAGATATGAAATCTTATGGCACACTCATTTGTACTCCAGAGATAATCGACACATATAAATATACGGGTTTAAGAAACTAGTCTTAACACCTCTTACCTTCCTTGCTCTGTAGTATACCTGATAACAATTTACTATTATAACAAAGAATAAATAATTATTATATATTTTCACTGCTGTTTGTGGCTTAAGCAAACGTAGTGAGCGGAAAGGAATGTTTAGAAATATGAATAAAAAGGGATTTATTTTAATAATTCCAACTTGATAAATAAAATAATTAATGGTAAAAATATAATAAAAAGTAAATATATAATTGATTGGAGGAATATTTAATGAAAAACAAAAAAGGATTTACTTTAATTGAACTTATTGGAGTAATTATATTACTAGGTATTATTGCTTTAATTACCTATCCGATAGTTGGGGCGGTTATCGAAGAAAGTCAACAAAAAGCTTATGAAAAGCAAATTTCAGAATTAGAAAGGTTAAGTTATACTTGGATAACTAGAAATTTAAACAAATTAACAAAAGATGAAAGCATCGAGTATAAATTAAATTTCAGTGAATTGAATGATAGTGGTTTAGTATCATCATCACAAATTATGAGTCCAATTACCGGAGAAAACATCCCAGGTTGCATAATAGTTACCTACGAAGAATCAACTAATAAATTCATAGCCAATTACTCAGAATCATGTTAGGAGAAATTATGGAACAACTTATAGTAATAAAATATGGTGAACTAACAACCAAAAAAGGAAATAGAAATACATTTATAAATGCACTTAAAAATAATATTAAAAGAGTTTTAGTAAACAATGATTATAACATTATTGCTAATAGAGACCATATATACATTGAAACTAAAGAAATAGATGATGTATTAAAAAAATTAAAAAAGGTTTGTGGTATTCAAGGTATATTAGTAGCTTATAAAGTAAATACTAATACTGATACTATTAAAGAAGAAGTATTAAATATATTAAAAAATATGACATTCAAAACTTTTAAAGTTGAAACCAAAAGAGCTTTAAAAAGTTTTCCAATTAATTCAATGGAATTTAGTCGAATAATAGGTGGGCATATTTTAAAAAATATACCTAATATTAATGTAGATGTTCATAAACCTGATGTTTTAGTTAAAATTGAAATTAGAGAAGATACATATATATATTTTAACGAAATCAAAGGAATTGGTGGATATCCTGCTGGAATTCAAGGAAAAGGATTATTAATGTTATCTGGTGGGATTGATTCTCCTGTCGCTGGTTATATGGCATTAAAAAGAGGAATTGATATTGATTGCTTATATTTTGAATCCCCACCTCATACTAGCTTACAAGCTAAAGAAAAGGTTGTAAAGCTTGCTAGTATTTTAAATGAATACAGCGGAAATGTAAGATTATTAGTAGTTCCTTTTACTAAACTTCAGGAAGAAATTTATAAAAACGTTTTAAGTGAATATAACATCACCATTTTAAGAAGAATGATGTATAGAATTGCTAGTAGATTAGGATATAAAGTATTGATAAATGGAGAAAGTGTTGGCCAAGTAGCTAGCCAAACTATTGATAGCATGTATGTTATTAATAGTGTAACCAATTTACCAATAATTAGACCCGTAAGTTGCTTAGATAAACTAGAAATTATTGACATAGCAAAAAAAATTGGAACATACGAAACAAGTATCTTACCATATGAAGATTGTTGTACGATTTTCGTTCCAAAGCATCCTGTAATTAATCCTAAAATAGAAAAATGTTTATTATATGAAAATTTTTCTTATGAAGATTTAATCGAAGAATGTATCAATAATATAGAAATTATAGACAATTTTAATAAAAAGTATACAAATTATTTATAACCATTTATTACCATGTATTAAATTACCTAAAGTACGCAAGATATTAGTGTACAGGAGGTGAGTACATGAATAAATCAACTAATAAGATGGTTGTACCAGGAGCTAAACAAGCTATCGATAGAATGAAATATGAAATAGCTAACGAATTTGGTGTTAATTTAGGACCAGACGCTACAAGTCGTGCTAACGGAAGTGTTGGTGGAGAAATCACTAAAAGATTAGTTCAAATGGGTGAACAACATCTAGGAGGTAGCTTTCAAGCTAAATAATTAAAATAGATAGCAAATTCTGCTATCTTTTTAGTTATTATTGTCATGTATTTAAATTATTCTTTTGCCCAAAATAATAATAAAGGTGGTGAGATAATGAATAAATTAATAACACCAAACTCTAAAAAAGCATTAGAAAATTTAAAATATGAAATTGCTAAAGAGTTAAATATTAATTTAGGTGCTGACCAAACATCAAGACTAAATGGAACAGTTGGTGGCAACATGACAAAAAGATTAGTCGAGTTAGGACGCGAATACTACTCTAAAACAGAATCTACTAGTCCATAGTTTAACGCTTCATCTGCCGATAGAAAATAATCTCTTTCTGTGTCATGCTCAATTATTTCTAAACTTTTGTTAGTGTTTCTAGCTAATATGTTATTTAATTTAGATTTAAGACGTAAAATTCGTTCAGCTGCTATTTTAATTTCTGTTGCTTGACCACTAGCTCCTCCTAAAGGCTGATGTATCATAACTTCACTATTTGGCAAACAAGAACGTTTGCCTTTTGTGCCACAAGAAAGTAAGAATGCCCCCATTGAAGCTGCCATTCCTAAGCAAATTGTACAAACATCAGATTTAATAAAATTCATCGTATCATATATAGCAAATCCTGCTGTAATACTCCCACCAGGTGAATTTATGTATAAACTAATATCATCATGATTAATTGAATCTAAATATAGTAATTGAGCAACTACAATATTCGCACTATCATCAGTTATTTCTCCTGTTAAAATAATTATCCTATCCTTTAATAATCTTGAATATATATCATAAGCTCTCTCACCTAAACTACTCTTTTCTATAACAGTTGGTATAAGCATAAAATCATCTCCTCTTTTATATAATAGTTAATAGATTGTATTTTATTCATTAAAATAAATGACAAATTTTTATTTTTTTGATATAATCAAAAAGAATAGGAGTGTACAAATGATAAAAGTTACATATAAAGACAATATTTATGAATATCCAGAAGGAATACTTTTATACGATATTGCAAAAGATTTTGAAAAAGATTTTAAATATCCAATATTGATAGCTAAGGTTGATAATCAAATCGAAGAACTAAGCAAAACTTTAGAAAAAAGATGTAATATCGATTTTTATGATAGAACTAGTATACCTGGCAATTCATGTTATTCAAGAGCTGTTCATTTCTTAATGTTAGTTGCTTTCAAACATATTTTAGGTAATGACGCTGATGTTAAAATAGAGCATTCAATTGATAAAGGTGTTTACTGTACATCACTAAATAAAGAAATAAATGAAAAAATTATTTTAGATGTTGAAAACGAAATGAAAAAAATGGTTTCAATTGATTATAAATATGTAAAATTAAGTGTTTCAAGAAGAGATGCAATAAAATTTTATAAGAAAAAAAATCAACTTGATAAAGCTGAAGTTTTAAAATATATAAGCAACACATATGTTAACTTATATAGACTAGATGAATATTACGATTATTTCTTCAGTGAACTACCATATAGTACATGTGATGTTGATTCTTTTAAATTAACATATATTAAAGAAAACGGATTTGTATTAAGTTATCCTAATATCCACAACCCAGAAAAAACTGTTCCTTATACTCATCATGAAATGTTATTTGAAGCATTTAAAGAGTATACAAAAATGGGAAAAACATTTGGTATTTCTACGGCCGCTGATTTAAATGAAATAGTAACAACTGGTAAATATAATGATGTAATTATGTTAGCTGAAGCTAGATATAATAGTCAACTATCAAATGTTGCTAATAGAATATATGATAAGAAAGGAAAGACTAAAATCATTTTATTGGCTGGACCTTCATCTAGTGGTAAAACTACAACGTCTAAAAAATTAGAAATTTATTTAAAAGCTAAAGGATTTAAAACTCATAGTCTATCAATAGACGATTACTTTTTAGATAGGGAAAAAACGCCTAAATTACCAAATGGTGATTATGATTTTGAATCTATTAGAGCAATTGATATTGATAAGTTTAATGAAGATTTAATTAAACTATTAAATGGAGTTAAAGTAAATATTCCAACATTTAATTTTATAACTGGAAAAAGAGAATACAAGAAGAATTATCTTCAATTAAGTGAAGATGATATTATCATAATTGAAGGATTACATGCTTTAAATGATGAGTTAACTAAAGAAATAGATGACTCTTTAAAATTTAAAATATATATTAGTCCACTAACTCAATTAAACATTGATAATCATAATAGAGTTCATACTTCTGATACAAGGAGATTAAGAAGAATTGTAAGAGATAATAAATATCGTGGATATAATGCCAGTGATACTCTAAAGAGTTGGGGAAATATATTAGATGGTGAAGAAAAATATGTTTTTCCATATCAAGATAAAGCCGATGTAATAATCAATTCTGCTTTAATTTATGAATTAGGTGTTTTAAAAACATATGCTGAACCTTTATTGTTTTCAGTACATGAAGATGATGAAGTTTACCCAGAAGCAATTAGATTAATTAATTTTTTAAGAAATTTTTTACCTATACCAAGTGATGATATACCAAAAGAATCACTATTAAGAGAATTTATTGGTGGTAGTATTTTTAATTAAGGAAGGAAGATAATATGATAAAAGTTGCAATTAATGGATTTGGTAGAATCGGAAGATTAGTATTTAGAATTATGGAAGAAAGTAATGATTTTGAGGTTGTAGCAGTCAATGACTTAACTGATGCTTGCCAATTAGCTTACCTTTTAAAGTATGATTCTAATCATAGAAATTATAAAAGTGAAGTTTCTTTTGACGAAAACAATTTAATCGTAAATGGTAAAAAAATTAGAGTTTTTGCTGAAACCGACCCTAATAAATTGCCATGGAAAGATTTAGAAATTGATCAAGTATTCGAATGTACTGGTAGATTTACTAGCTTAGATGGTGCAATGAGCCACATAAATGCAGGAGCAAAACATGTTATTATATCTGCTCCTGGTAAAGGCGATATGAAAACTATTGTTTATAATGTAAATGAAAATATATTAGATGGTAGTGAAAAAATTATTTCAGCTGCATCTTGTACAACTAATTGCCTAGCGCCAGTTGTAAATGTTATAAACAGAGAATTTGGCATTGTTAAAGGTTATATGACAACAGTTCATGCTTATACAAATGATCAAGTGATTCTAGATGTTGCCCATAAAAAAGGAATAAAAGCCAGAAGAGGTCGTGCTGGAGGAATAAATATTATTCCATCTAGTACAGGAGCCGCTAGTGCTCTTGGTTTAGTAATACCATCTCTAAAAGGAAAAATGGATGGAAATGCCTTAAGAGTTCCTGTTCCAACTGGTTCTGTCGTAGATTTAACACTAGAATTAGAAAAAAATGTAACTGTTGAAGAAATCAATGATGCTTTCATTAAAAATAGCAATGATACTCTTCAATTTACATATGACCCAATTGTATCAAGCGATATTATTGGTTCAAGCTGTGGAGCTTTAGTTGATGGATTATTAACTGATGTATTAGAGGTGGATGGAAAACAATTAGTAAAAATTGTTGCGTGGTACGATAATGAAATGGGATATTCTTATCAGATGGTAAGAACAGCTAAATATTTAGGTAGCAAAGAATAAAATCTTTGCTTTTTTGTTTATTTTACACTTTTAAATGTGAAATAATCTTGTTAAAATTTAAAAAATATTATACAATATAATTGGTGATGATATGAAAAATCGTGGTTTTACTTTAATTGAAATGATAGCTATTGTTACAATATTGGTTGCAATATCACTAATAGTTGCACCTGCTATTATAAATACAATAAATGATAAAAGTGGAAAACAAAAAGAAGCTTATTTAAATAACATTTACATAGCCGCTGAAAATTACATGTTAAATGAAGATGGCGCTAAAGATGATTTAATTAAATCAAAAAGATATTTCATAACATTAGATGATTTAATTAGAAATAACTATATTGGTAGTGATGTTCTTAACACAACTTATTTTAAAATTAATTCAAGCACAAAAGTTTCTGTTATTGTTAATAATGATGGAACATGGAGATATGAGTTTCCATCATCCGGATTTGATGGACCTGCTGAAATAGTATTTTCAGTTGATGCAGGTACAATTAACTCTAACGGCTGGGCAAAAAATGATTTTAATGTTACTGTTGTAGGAAATAATATATTGAATTATGTCTACTGCACAGGTAGTACTAATTGTATTCCTGATATTACAAAAAAAGCTAGAGATAACAAAATAAGAATTTCTAATGAAGGTACAACTTATGTATGTGCGAAAGGAACAAATGATGCTGAAGAAACTGATGTCATTTGTGAAAGTTATAAACTGGACAAGACTGCTCCAACTATTGGTACTCTTAATGTAAATGGAAATAGAGGACTAAACGATTGGTTCGTTGGTGATGTTACTATTTCATATACAGATTCGACTGATGAGTTAAGTGGAATGGATACTAATATATTAAATCCTAGCGCTACAAAAGTAACTACTGACACAGCCGGAACAACATATACCTTAACTGCTAAAGATAAAGCTGGAAATACTAGTCAAGTTAGTTATGTTGTTAAAAGAGATACAAAAGCACCAAACGTTGGTAAGGCCTTGTTTAATGGTTTAGAATATAATGCAAATAAATGGTTCAATTCTAATGTAACAGTTAGTGTAGTAAACGGTAGCGATAGTACATCTGGTCATTTCACAACTACAACTGATGTAAGTACAGTAACTAACCAAGGTAGTGTTAATAAAGTAGTATTAACAACAACTGATAAAGCTGGAAATACAAGCACAAGGGGATACAATATTAAATTAGATAAAAAAGCCCCTACAATTACAGCTAGATATTCATCGATTACCGTTGGGGATATTATTGAAACAAATGTATCTGATTTATTCACTGCAACATATTCAATTAGCGGTGGTAGTATGAAATGCGATGTTGAAAAAACCACTGATGTTAGAGGAATACATAACCCACTTAAATGTACTGCTACTGGAGGAAATGGATTATCATCAACGGCAAGCATAAAAGTAATCAATCCATTAATTGGTATTACTATTGCATCTGTTCCTACTAAAGTAGATTACAAAGTCGGCGAAGCATTTGATAAAACAGGAATGGTTGTTGAAGCAATTTATACAGATGGATCAATAGCAAACGTAACAGGATACACAACAAGTATGGGAAGTAGCTCAACAGATGATAAAAACAATCAAATGAGTACTCCATATGGTATAAATAACCTTAGACCAGGAAAAGAACAAACAGTAACGATTTCATATACCGAAAATGGAATTACAAAAACTGCCACTACTAAAATTAATACATATATATATGGAGACCAAATTTCTAATTTAACAATAGCACTTAAAAACTATGGTATTGAACAAGTAACAAGTTGGGTATATGTAGGGGACCCTGGATATACTAACCCAATAAGTACTGGTACTTATAATACCAACAACAATCCATATGCTCATTATACTCTTGGAACAAATTATATTCAAACAACAACTAAACAAAGTGGATACAATGCTGTTGTAAACTATAACTTATATGTTAAATTAAAAGATGGCTCATATTGGTTCCCAGGTAATTACGAAAAGAATGTCAATTATTCACTTACAGTTGGCCATGAAATAGTAAATAGAGGTTATGGTAGTATGAAATGGGTTGGAAATGTAGGAGCAAATGAATTTAGTGGTAAAAGCCAAGTTATGACTAAAACTATAACTAGTCTAGGTGATGGTAGTATAAGTATTGCTAGTTCTAGTGGAACTCCAACAATTAAACAAACATTCTCAAACTTCAAAGTAAATAATAATTCTATTCCTCTTGTATTTATTGAAATGGGAGGTTAATAAAAACTGATTGATTAATTGAACTGAACCCCAAAAGTGAACTGAATAATAATCAATCAGTTCTTTTTTTAAACTAAAAATCCCAATAATTGGGATTTATTTTTCATAAAAACTTAATAACTTATTATAAATACCTGGTTCCACTTTATTAAGTGTATTAATACTTAACTCTAATGATTTTTGATAATCGCCCTTATAAAATAATAATTCACAATAAGTTAAGTTCTTATTTATTTCATCTGATAAAACTCTATACCTATTTCCATAAACAATAGCCATTTCAGCAAACATAGCTGTTTTCATCATTTCTTTGGTCTTAGTATATAATTTTAAAACTAAATCACGAGCAGTATCTACTCTAGTATTTAAAACACTGATGGTTATTGGTTTTTTTTCAAGTTCATTTACAATTTCTCTAATCGCACTACTAGCTTCATTTAATTCAATGTAATAACTTTTAGGAATTAATGGTAAATTGTATTCTTTAATTTTATTTTTTGAATCTTTTAATATGTTTTTAACTTCTTCTAATTGTTGACGAGCTCTAACCTCATCTTCTCTCATACTACCAAGCGCATCTAGTGAATTATCTAATTTATCTTCTATATTAGCTAATCTAACACTTAATCCTTCTATTTCATGAGTTAATTTAGAATATGCAAATGTTTTATTTCCAGTATGAGAAATTAAAACATTATAATCATCGTTTAAAGTTTTTAAATCTTTATCGATTTGTTCTAATAATAAAACATCTTCATTAGATAAATTGTAAACATTTTTAATATCATCAATTTGTGATAAAATGTCAGTTATTAAACCATTAATTTTGTTTAATCTTACCTTAAAATTATCTACTAAATCTTCGTAATCTTTACGGTGATTTTTTTCTTTTTCAAAATCTATAAATAATGAATCAAAATAATCTAATAATACTTTTAATTCAAAAAGACAATCTTCTAAATTTAATACTCTAGTCCTATTTATAACATCTTCTAATTTTTTATTGGCTTCATCAATGTTGTATTCAACATTTAAATAATCCAATGGATAACCTTCTTTAGTCATTTTTTGATACATTTCTTTTATTTCTTTTATTTTTGAAGGAATTATATTATAAGCCATCAATACAACTGATGGAACTTCATCAATCACTAATTTCATATGTTTTAACATCTCATCAATTGATTTAATTATTTGTGTTACTTCATTATAATCATTATTGTCCATAGCATTTTCAAACATTTCAAATCTTTTAGCAATATTTTCAAATTGAAGAGATACAGAATTAGATATTTCTCCATATTCTGCTTTATTTTGATTATATTTTTCAAATAATTCACGATAATCAGATTTTAATTTAGTAATAATTGCTCTATTTCTTTCATCACTTGTTGTGATTTCTTTTATTTGTTCTAATAAATGATCAGCAGTATTTTTAACCTTATAAATTTCCATTTCAAGTTTTGCAGTTTTATATAAAACTGAGCGATAATCTTGTTGTGATAGAGAATATTCTGCTTCTAATAACATATCAGTTAGTTTTGGTATTTTATTATTTTTAATGTCGTCAAATTGCTTTTGCCATTCGTTAAAACTTTCTTCTAATTTGTCATTTTTTACTATTGATTTAATTTTTGAAATTTCTGATAAAATTGGTGTACTATCAATAACATTTTTTTCAACCTCTAAATTATCTAAAACTTTACGATATTTCTTATTTTTTAATCCTTGAATAAGGTTTAAAACCAAAACAATAGCTAATACAGTTATTATATAAATTGTAATAGCAACAATTGTGTAGTTCATCTTGACTCACCTCATAACATAATTTTATCATAAAATTCGACATTTTAATACAAAAATAGTTAAATTTATATATGAATTTTTTGATTAATAATTTTCTATAAAGTAAATAAATTAAAAATATAAATTATTTTATTACATAAAATATTTAATTTTATTGGATTTTGTTCTTGACTTATGTTTCAATGCATAATATAATTATAAGTGCGATGCATCTAGCAGCGTCAATTAGAATTTTGTAATGTGTTGTTACCTTTAAGGGGTTATTACTTAAAATAGCTGCAAGTGGTAATATTTAAATTTAACACCCTATAAAATGACTTATTGACCTTTTGATGCTAAAGAGAAAGGAGAGAAATAGATGTCAAGGTATACAGGACCAGTTAATCGCAAATCTCGTCGTTTATCATTCTCTACACTAGAAAATGGTAAAGATATCGCTAAAAGACCTAATGTTCCAGGTCAACATGGTGGTAAAAGAGGTAAAAAATTATCTAACTATGGTGTTCAATTACAAGAAAAACAAAAAGTTCGTTTCATGTATGGTGTATCTGAAAAGCAATTTGAAGCTATCTTCAAAAGAGCTGGTAAGATGAAAGGTGTACATGGCGAAAACTTCTTAAAACTTCTTGAAAGTAGATTAGACAACCTAGTTTATAGATTAGGTTTTGCTACTACAAGACGTGGAGCTCGTCAATTAGTTAACCATGGACATATTACTGTTAATGGTAAAAAAGTTGATATCCCATCTTATACTTGCAAACCTGGTGATGTTATTGCGGTAAAAGATAATGCTAAAGAAATGGTTGTTATTAAATCAAGTTTAGAAGCATTAAATAAAAGAGTTGAATTTGTTACTTATGATGATTCTAAAATGGCAGGTACTTATGTAAGATATCCTGAACGCAGTGAATTAAATGCTGATATTAATGAATCATTAATCGTTGAATTCTACAACAGATAGGAAATATTTATTTCCTATTTTTTTTTAAACAAAAAAGAAGTTTTCACTTCTTATTTGCATGTGAATCCTGATTCTTCTAGGCCTTTTTTAATAGAATCCATACTATCACCATTTAAATTTAAAGCTTGTTTTTGTTCATCAGATAATTTATCCGAATTAATATTTGCTTTAAATTTAATAGTGTTATTGCTTACCTTAGAATCAACAGTAAATCCTTCTTCTTTTAACTCATCAAAGTTACTTGACATTGTTTTAGAAAAAGCTTCCATAGACATTCCAGTTTGTTCCATTACTTTTTTAGTTTCATCATCAACAGTGATATTCATTTCAACATCTACTTTTTTAACCGCTTCATCTTTGTCATCAAAATTAATAATCATTTTACTTTTCATATCAATTCCTGATTGACTTTGATCAAGTGTACAAGTTAATGTTTTACCTCCACATCCCGTCAATACTAATGTAGAACATAACCCCAATCCTAATAAAATTTTCTTCATAACATACTCCTTTCTATAATGATTGTATCAAAAATAAAATTATTTTACAACATTAAAATAAAAATGAAACTAAAATAATACTTAATGTAATACTAGCTAAATCAGCTAATAATCCTGCCCATAAAGCATATTTTATTTTTTTTATACCAACACTTCCAAAATATAGGGTTAGAACATAAAATGTTGTATCTGTCGAGCCTTGAATAAAAGATGCTAGTGTTCCTATATAGCCATCTGGAGTAAATTGTTCATAAATATTTGCCAAAATAGCAAGTGATGATGTTCCAGAAATCGGTCTTATTAAAGCCATAGGAATGATTTCACTAGGAATTAATTTTAAGATGTTTATATAATTTAAAAGTTCTAAAATATTACTATTTACTAAAATATTAATAGCCAAAACCATTGCTAACAATGGTGGAAATAATTTTAATATCATTTCAAAACTTTCTTTTGCTCCATCTATAAAAGTATCATACAAAGGAACTTTTTTATAAAATCCATATAAAATTATAAACAAAACTATAAAAGGAATAATTAATTTTGACATCATTTCCTCCTTGCAAATAGTCTATCAATCATTAGCCCAATTATTGTACCTAGTACACTTATAAGAAAACACATCCCAACAATACTAGTTGGATTATTACTTCCATAAGCAATTCTAAGAGAAATAATTGTTGTTGGAACAATTGTAATTCCACTTGTATTTAAAACTAAAAAAGTTATCATCGACCTACTTGCTACTTCTTTATTATCATTAAGTTCTTGTAGAGATTGCATTGCTTTTAATCCAAATGGTGTTGCAGCATTACCCAACCCAAACATATTAGCAATTATATTTGAACTAATATAACTTAATGATACATGACCTTTAGGAATTTCAGGAAATATGTATTTAAGAACAAAAGAAATTTTATTAGATATTTTTTTTAACAAACCAGATTCTTCAGCTATTTTACATATACCTAGCCATAAAGCCATAACGGGAAATATTTTTACAACTAATGAAAAAGCTTTAGAAGCACTATCTAATATGGTTGTGTTTAAGGTATCTAATTCTCCTTTAGAAAAACAATATATTATACCTATTAATATAAATAAGCCCCATATTTTATTTACCACATAACCAATCCTTTATTCTTTGAAAAAAACTTTTCTTTTGTGTTTTAAGTACATATACATCTTGTTCATCTACTTTTTCATTATTTACTAACAATTTTACTTTTCCAACTACTTCTTCATCACTAAAATTATTTTTTTTAACTAATTCATATTTGAGAAGCACATTATTTTTATCACTATCTTTAAGTAACAAATTAAATTCTCTTTTGACGCTTAAATTATTATAGTAATTTTCTCCTATAATGTTTATTCGACCACTTTTTAAGATACGATATTTAGTGTAATTATTAAATGCTTCTTCATACATATTTATATGGTCATAGAAGTCATTGCCATCATTTAGTGTTACTGCGACTAAATTAATATTATTTTTACTTGCACTTGTTACTAATGTTCTTCTAGCTATTTCTGTAAATCCTGTTTTTCCTCCTGTTGTATATTTATAATTAAATAATAGTTTATTTTTATTTGTCCATGAATAATAATTCATATTAGTTTTAACAGTGTGTTTTTTAGTACCAACTATTTTTTTAAATTCATCATTTTTAATAGCATAACTCATAAGTAAAGCCATATCATAAGCTGTTGACATATTTCCCTTTTTTTCATCTAAACCACTAGGGTTATTGAATGTTGTATTTTTCATTCCTATTTCTCTTGCTTTTTCATTAAGCATTTTTACAAATGTTTCTACATCACCACCTACATATTTAGCAATCGCTAAAGCAGCGTCATTTCCACTTCTTAACATCAAACCATAAAGTAAATCTCTTAAACTTATTTCTTCACCAATATGGATATATATTCCTGAACCATAGGCATCATTTATTTCGTCACCCACTTTAACTACATCATCTAATTTACCAGATTCTATAGCAACTATAGCTGTCATTATTTTAGAAATTGAAGCTACACTTCTAATTTCATTTGGATTACTTTCATATAAAACATTGTTATTATCACTGTCCATTAAAACAGTTGCTCTACTCGATGTAGAAAAAGCAAAAACATTATTTAAACCAATTATAAACAAACTAACTACAAACACTATTTTTTTCATAAAACCACCTACATAATATTATGTAATTTTAAACTTTTTATTTCAACTTGAAAAATATTAATATATTTGATACAATGTTTATTGTCTAGTTAGGAGTAAAATATGAGTAAAAATAGAAAAGATGGTAAATACATCAAACCAGAGGATTCAATTCATGCTATAATGCCATATTTGTTTAAAAATAGAACAGAAGCAGAAGTTTATATGAAAGCTGAATTTGATGTTACCAAATTAGTTGAATATGTCGATAAATTAAACAAAGAAAGTGATTATCCAATAACTTATTTTCATGCTTTTACAACAGCAATCGCAAAGGTAATCTATAATAGACCACTATTAAATAGATTTGTTGCTGGAAGAAGAATGTATGAAAGAAATAAAGTTACATTTTCTTTTGTAGCTAAAAATAAATTTGAAGATAATGCACAAGAAAGATTAATTATTTTAGATGCTTATAAATCTATGAATTTAGACAAAATTAGTAAATTTATTCAAGACAAGGTATCAAAAACGAGGAAAGAAGGAACAAATGATATAAATGATACATTAAAATTTGTAACAAGTTTTCCAAGATTCATTACTAAAGCAATCGTCAGATTTTTTTATTTTTTAGATTATCATGGATTAGTTCCAAGTAGTATAGCTGATACTGATAGTAATTATGCGACAGTGCTTTTATCAAATTTAGGAAGCATTAAATCAGCTTCTTGCTATCACCATTTAAATAATTATGGTACAAATTCAATTGTAGCAACAATAGGTGAAATACACAAAATTAATTATTTAACTGAAACTGGCAAAGTTAAAGAAAAAACTATAGTTGATATAAGTTTTACTTTAGATGAAAGAATTGCTGACGGATTTTACTTTGCAAAATCTATTAAGTTATTAGAATACATTATTAATAATCCTGAATTATTAAACGATGAAATCAGTAAGGAAGTGAATTATGAAAATTGATACACCTTGGTTAAGTCAATATGAAAATATAAAAGCAAGTTATGATTATCCCGATATAAGTTTAGTCGATTTTTTAGAAGAAACTGTAAAAAAATACCCTACACATATTGCTTATAATTATTTTAATAGGCAAGCTACTCTAAAAGAATTTTTTGATGATATATTAGAATGTGCGAAAGCTTTAAAAGCAATTGGAGTTGAAAAGGGAGATAGAGTTACAATTTGTATGCCTAATACTCCTGAAGCTATCACTTTCTTTTATGCCCTTAACACGATAGGGGCAGTAGCAAATATGATTCATCCCTTATCAGCGGAAAGTGAAATTAAATTTTATTTAAATGTATCTGAAAGTAAAGTTGCATTAGTTATAAATGTATGTTATGACAAGTTTAAAAACATAATTGATGAAACAAAGTTGGAAAAAATAATTATTGCTAGCCCAAATATTTCTATGCCTACTATTTTATCAGTTGGTTATTACGTAACACATGGAAGAAAAATAAAAGTTTGTGAAAATGACAAAATCATAGATTATAATAAATTCATTAAACTCTCAAAAAAATATAGAAAAAATCCTAGAATTCATACTAGTGGTAAAAATGCAGCTGTAATATTATATAGTGGTGGAACTACTGGAAAACCAAAAGGAATCGTTTTATCAAATTTAAATTTCAATGCTGTTGCTATTCAAGGTAAAGCTATGTGTGACTGTATAGAGCCAGGAGATAAAGTTTTATCAATTATGCCTATTTTTCATGGGTTTGGTTTAGGAATCTGTATTCACACTGTAATTTGTGCAGGAGCGACTGCTGTTATATTACCACAATTCGATGTTAATACATTTGATAAATTACTTAAAAAATATAAGCCAAATATCATTGCTGGCGTTCCAACACTTTACGAAGCATTACTTAGAAATCCAAAAATCGATGAAATGGATTTATCTTTCTTGAAATGTGCAATTTCTGGTGGCGATAGTCTATCAATAAATTTGAAGAAAAAAGTTGATAAATTTCTTCAAGAACATAATGCTAAGTGTCAAATTCGTGAAGGTTATGGTTTAACTGAATGTGTTACCGGAAGTTGCCTAACTCCTAAAGAAACTTACAAAGAAGGAAGCATTGGAATTCCATATCCAGATACTTACTATAAAATAGTTATTCCTAATACTCATACTAAATTAAATTATGGTGAAACTGGTGAGATTTGTTTATCAGGACCAACTGTTATGTTAGGATATTTAAATGAACCAAAAGAAACTGGCCATACACTGCAATTACATGAAGATGGACTTGTTTGGCTACACACAGGTGATTTAGGTTCTATGGATGAAGAAGGATTTATTTATTTTAAACAAAGATTAAAAAGAATGATTATTTCATCAGGTTACAATATTTATCCACAAGTAATCGAAAATGTTATTGACTCTCACCCTGATGTATTATATTCAACAGTAATAGGAATTCCCGATGATTACAAGGGACAAAAAGTTAAAGCATTTATAGTATTAAAAAATGGTATAAATCCAACCGATGATGTTCAAAATAGTATAAAAGAACATTGTTCTAAAAATATTGCAAAATATGCAATGCCAAAGGAATTTGAATATCGTGATTCACTTCCAAAAACTCTAGTTGGAAAAGTTGCATTTCGAGAACTAATGGATGAAGAAAAAAGGTAGTAATACACCTTTTTTTGTATAACTTTTTTTAATTTACATATAATATTTTAGCACTCTTACTTGACAAGTGCTAAAATAAGTAGTATAATTGTTATGTCAAAAAGGAGGGATAATATGAATAATCTAGAGCAAGAAAACTTAGAAAATGTTTTAGAAAAATATGGTCGTGATATAACACAAGCTGTAAAAGATAATAAAATTGACCCCGTAATAGGTCGTGATGATGAAATAAGAAGCATCACAAGAATTTTATCTCGTAAAACTAAAAATAACCCAGTTTTGATTGGTGAACCTGGTGTTGGTAAAACCGCCATCGTTGAAGGTTTAGCTAATAGAATTGTTAAAGGTGATGTTCCGAATAGTTTAAAAAATAAAAAAATATGGGAATTAGATATGGGAGCATTGATTGCCGGTGCAAAATACCGTGGTGAATTCGAAGAAAGACTAAAAGCCGTTTTAAAAGAAGTAAAAGATTCTAATGGTGAAATAATTATGTTTATCGATGAAATTCACATGATTGTTGGTGCTGGAGCTATCGAAGGAGCAATGGATGCTGGTAACATGTTAAAACCTATGCTAGCAAGAGGCGAAATTCATTGTATTGGAGCAACTACATTAAATGAATATCGTAAATATATTGAAAAAGATGGTGCATTAGAAAGAAGATTTCAAAAAATAATTGTTAAAGAACCAACTGTTATAGACACAATTACTATTCTACGTGGTTTAAAACAAAGATTGGAAGTCTTCCACGGAGTTAACATCAAAGATAAGGCAATTGTAGCTGCTGCTACACTCTCAGATAGATATATAACAAATAGATTTCTTCCGGATAAAGCAATTGATTTAATCGATGAAGCATGTGCAACTATAAAAGTTCAAATGGAATCTGTTCCAACTGAACTTGATACATTGACGCGAAATATAATGCAACTTGAAATAGAAAATCAAGCTTTAAAAAAAGAAAAAGATGATATTTCTAAAAAAAGGAAACAAGAAATTGAAGAAGAAATAAGTAATCTTAAAGTAAGAGAAAAAGAACTTCGCGATAGATGGGAAGATGAAAAAAATATTAATAACCAAATTAATAAGAAAAAAGAAGAGATTGCCGCTTCCAACCACCAACTAGAACAAGCAGAAAACGTTTACGATTTGGAAAAAGCAGCTAAATTAAGACATGGAACAATTCCAAGACTTGAAAAAGAATTAGAAGAATTGCAAGCTAAAAATAAATCAGATATTTTAAGTGATACAGTTGATGAAAATGATATAGCTTCTATCATATCTAAGTGGACTAATATTCCGATTAGTAAACTAGTTGGTAGTGAGAAAGATAAGTTATTAAATTTGGAAAGTAATATGCTTAAGAGAGTTAAGGGTCAAGATGATGCTATTAAATTAGTAAGTGAAGCAATTATAAGGGCAAGGGCAGGAATAAAAGATCCAAATAGGCCAATTGGCTCATTTATTTTCCTAGGTCCTACTGGAGTTGGTAAAACTGAAGTTGCTAAAACTTTAGCTTATGAATTATTTGATGATGAACGACATATGATTAGAATTGATATGAGTGAATATATGGAAAGTCATTCAGTTTCAAGATTAATCGGTTCACCTCCAGGATATGTTGGTTATGATGAAGGTGGTCAATTAACTGAAGCAGTAAGAAGAAATCCATATAGTATTGTTTTATTTGATGAAATTGAAAAAGCTCATCGTGATGTATTTAATATACTATTACAAATATTAGATGATGGTAGAATTACTGATTCACAAGGAAGAACAGTTGATTTTAAAAATACAATTATTATAATGACATCTAATTTAGGTAGTGAATATATATTAGATAATAACACTAATTCTAATGAACTAGTAATGAATGAACTTAAAAAAACTTTTAGGCCTGAATTTATCAATAGAATAGATGAAATAATTATATTTAAATCATTGGATAAAAACACTATTTATGAAATTCTTGATAAAATAATTGGAGAAATTGAAAAGCGTTTAAGTGACACAAACGTAAAAATAACCTTGTCAGATAAAGCAAAAGACTATATTATCAACCATTCATTCGAACCATCATATGGAGCAAGACCAATTAAAAGATTCGTAACTAGAACAATTGAAAACAAACTTGCACAAGCTATAATTAACAATGAAATAAAATTTGGTTCAAACATTTTCTTTGATATTGAAAATGATGATTTAATTATCAAAAAAATCTCGTAATTATACGGGATTTTTTAGTCTATTTTTAGGTACTGCATACATAACTAACTCTGCATTAGTAAATCTATTTCTTGTAGTAGAAGCATATTTTCTATATATAATTTCATAATCATCAGAAATATTTTTTATAAACATTGGTAATTCATATAAATCGCTAGGCAAGTGATAAGCACAACAAGAAATTACTGGTTTATATTTTTTTATTGTTTTAATAGCTCCCTTGATTATATCTAATTCCATTCCTTCTACATCCATATTAATAATTGTAACTTCTTCATTAATTAAATTATCAATAGAATTAGAACTATTAATTTCACTATCTATAATCGATATTTTACTAGATATATTAAGTGGTAATAAATTTATATTACATCTACATTCTAAAACTCTTTTTTCATCACTTTCTAAAGCAAAATACTTATAAAATTTTTCATAATTTTCTAAAAAGTAAAACAAAGTATCTCCATTTGAACTACCACAATTAACTACACATTCATTTTCGAGTTTCAAAAAAACATTACTATCAAAATATTTGTTCCATGTTGGGTGCTGTGTTAATCTATAAAAATCATAGTTCATTATGCTTCTTATATATTCAACATATGTTTCTCTAGATTCGTCATCATATAGTAAGTTGAGCATTGTTTCGATATTTTTTTTATTTTTTTCTAAATAATTAATATAGTTATAATCATGTTTAACTATTTTTTCATAATCATACGGACACAAAGAATATTCTATATTTTTATTCTTCATTTCTTTTAACAACAATTTGTTGTAAGAAACTGTCTTGTGACTATCATTGGTCAAAACAACAAAATATTTATCGTTTGGTAAATTTTTTATTTCATTGATACTACTTAATATTTTATAAGGTATAATTCCCTCGGTTTTTAACCATCTAATACAAGATTTTCCCAATTTAGAATCATCTATAACAATTACTTTATAATTTTCTTTAAAATGTTTATACCTTAGTATAGGTATATTATTCGGCGGTTCATAAACACCATGGGTAATTGATAAGTCATTATCCATTATTTTATTAAATTTTTCTATACTTTCTTCTATACTCATTTTTTCATCCTAACTATTTTAATTTTGCTACTATAAAAATCATTTTCTTTTGTAAACTCATATTCAGGATAAACACTTAGAATATGTTCCATGCTATCAAAAGTTACACTACCTGGTTTAATAATTTTTTTATTTTCACTCAAAACTTCAAATGTTTTATAACCCAATTCACGAGCAATTTCTTTTATACTTTTTTCACTGCCATTTGTATTTTCGATACCAAGAAAATCAAAAATTAATATATATAAACTACCATCATCGTTTAAATGAGCTCTAGCTTCTTCCATTATTTTTAATATATATTTTCTTCCATCTATACCTCCAGAATCATGGACACTACCACTTATCATAGGCATTTGTGGTGGGTTTGATAAAATAATATCATATTTTTTATTATCAACATTTTTAAAATAATCACTTTGATAACAATCAATATTAAAATTATTATCTTTAATTAATTTATTAAACCAATAAACACAATTTAAATCGTAATCTACAGCTTCAATAGTTTTTGCTCCTCTTAACATAGATATAATTCCAAGAATTCCAAGAAAACCACATCCTAAATCTAAAATACTCTTATTTGCAATATTTTTTTCATTCAACACATCATAAAATAACAAGCCTGATTTTGGTATATAACCATTTTCAGAAATTTCTAATAAAAGATTTTCTATTTTAAAGTACCTTTTATTATTATCGGTTATGATGTGAAATTCGCTATCCATATTAAATGGATTATAAACTTCTATTTTTTCCATATTCTTTTATTATCCTTTTCGCATATTTTTCATAACCATTTTCCTTGATATAATCTTCTAATTCTACCAAAGGAAAGATGATTTCTCCTTTAGAAACAAAAGGTGTCTCAGCATTTATAAGCATTCTAACAGCTTCATAATAATCTTTTAAACTGCAAGAAGTAGTGTATCCCAATTGCTTTAAAATCGTTTTAATTCGCTTACTTTCAATACTTGTAGCACTTATATTTTCACAATTAATATTTAGTGGTAAGGCTTCATCAATTGATATTTGTCTTTCATCTGGAAGTAAGAAAGCACTATATTCTTCATACACATTATTAGCAAAATAATCATTAATATTAATACTACCCAATACTAGTCCTCTTTCAAAATCCATTATATAAATATAATTATCGTTAATCATTATGTTTCTTGGGGCAAAATCTTTCCAAAAAAATTTATTTTCTATAAAATACTTTAAAAGTTCATTCACTAATAAAGCATTTACATCATGTTTGCTCCCTCTAAGTAAGATTTCAAGATTATCACCAAAACATCTTTCCATTGTTAATTTTCCATTTGAAAAATCATAAACATTTGGTGTACATATATTATATTCTTTTCCTTGAAAAGAAAAAGGAGAAAAAGTTTTTAGAGTTTCACTTGCTTTTACTAAACAAGCTTTTTCACTTTCACTTGTCAATTTTATTACTTCTTTTTCATTAAATACTATTCTTCCTTCATCAAGCGATATAACTTCCATTTTCCCTCCTATAATTTTTTTTGTTTACTTTTTTCAGTTACAAATTTTTGTAAAACTTCTGGTAACTTTCCATTATATGTAATATCTAATTCATGTAATGCTCTTGTTACTGCAACATATAATAACTTCATATCTAATGTACTATCACAAGAATATATTTTGTCATTAACATTATTTAATATTACAGCGTCAAATTCTAATCCTTTAGCTAATTGGTTAGAAATTGTACATACACTAAATTCATCAAGAGATACGTCATCTTTTTCTGTTACATTTGGAATAACAATTCCTAATTCTCTTAAATCATCATTAATATATCTTGATAATAAATCTGTTTTACTTATGACAGCAATTGTTTTATAACCTTTTTCTTTATATTCTTTGATTTTATTTGCAATCTGTTCAACTAATTCATTTGAGGTTGGTGCTTCATCAAATGAAACTGGCAAACCTTGTCTTACTACTAAATCCGATTTACCTAAATTTATACTTTCTGATATTGCATCGGCAACATTCATTATTGAAGCTGTTGTTCGGTAACTTTTATTAAAGTTAACTATATTAGCTTTATTATTAAATATCAAAGAATTTACTTCATCCCAATTGTCAATTCCTCTATAGTCATAAATCGATTGAGCTAAATCACCAAATATACTAAATGTTGATGTTGGTAAACATTTTTTTAATACATAAAAATTAAATATACCTAAGTCTTGTGCTTCATCAATCACTGTATGTTTTATATTACTATATTGTCTATTAGGTTCAGTTCTTAATTTTAAATATAATAATGCAGCTAAATCTTCAAAGTCATATTTATTTTCTTTAATATTAGCCATAGTCGTTTTTTTAAGTTCATTTATTTTTTTATAACCATAAATATTAAAATCATCGAGCATTGATATAAATAAACGATATAGTTTTATTGGACTTAATACGGCCTTAGCAAAATATTTTCTAATAGTTGCTGAACAATTTTTTTGAATTTCAATTCGTTCTTTTATAAATTTTTTTCTTAAACTTTCTCTTTCTTCCAAAGAAGCGTTTTTAAATAAATTATTTTCATATTCATTATATCTTGTCAATATAGAATCTACGTTATTTTTAACATAATCTATTAATCTTTCGATTGTAGCATCTACTCTTCCTTGCAATGTTGCGTGTTGTTCTTCTAAGGCTCGAGCAAAAATAGGTGCCATTTCTTCCTCGGTTAAAACAACGAAATCATTTAATTTTAATGGTTTTGAAACAATTCCTTTTAAGTATAATTCAAAAAAGTTTTCTAACATATTTTTATATAACATCGATGATTTAAATTTGTCAATATCATTTGATTTTCCAGCTATACTTGCACTTATTTTTTTATTTGAAGGATTTATTTCAATTTCCTCACCTATATAATCTTTAGCAAATTGTTCAAATGTTAATTGACTAACACCACTTACATCTAAATCTGGTAATACGGTTTTAATGTACTTTATAAATACTGGATTAGGGCCTATAACTAGATATTGACTTTGTTTAACACTATTAATATAGTTATATACTAAATATGCTATTTTATGCAAAGCTACTGTTGTTTTGCCACTTCCAGCTACTCCTTGAATAATTACATTTTCATCTATAGGTCTTCTAATAATATCATTTTGTTCACTTTGAATAGTTGCTACGATACTTTTTAATCTTGAATCGTTATTAGCATTTAAATACTTTTGTAATAAATTATCACTTGAAACTAAATCAACATCAAAATACTCAATTAGTTTACCATTTTCAATATCATATTGTCTTTTTAAAGCTACTTCACCTAAAACATCTCCTGTCGGTGATTTATAACTTGTCTTCCCAGTAGAAGAATCATAATAAAGCGAACTAATCGGTGCTCGCCAATCAGTAATTAAAACTTTTCCATCTTTACTAATTCCATTTCTACCAATATAAATTTCTTTGAAATCAGAATCAGTAATTGCTTTAAAATCTATTCTTGCAAAGTATGGATTCGAAGATGCTTTTTCTAATACTTTAATATGATTTTTTCTAAAATTAGCAACTCTTAATCTCTCATCAATCTCTCTAGAATAATCATTATAAACTCTTTCTAATTCTTTTTGTTCAATACCTAAAAGTTCTGAAATAATTTTTATAGTTTGTTCTAATTTTTGTTGTTCACGAATAAATTCAGTCATTTAATCACCTTCTTTATAATTTATTGTCTAGTATTATAGCACTAGTTTCCTTAATAATCAATATAAAAAGTCCATTAGGACTTTATTTCTTGTATATACTTATTTACTTTACCAGCCCAAGTTTTGCTCATAGCATATTTTGGCCCGATTTGTTCTGGTGTTTTTAAACCTTTAGCAATATAATTATAGTATAAATTGTCCATATAACCAATTAATCCCTCATCTAGAGTATCATATCTTTTATAACTACCACCATTACAAGATGGTTTTCCTTTTTGGCCACCAACATTATTACATTTTTTTACAAGCGTACTACAATTCCATTTACAACCTGTTTCATGTAATATAATTGCTGTTGCTAGATATGGATCTAATCCCAGTTCTAGTGAATGTTCTACGATTATATTACCTTTACCACTGATAGTTGAATTTAAAGATTTATTAATTTTATTGATTAATTCTTCTTTTGTTAAACCATCATAAACAATTTTTGGCTCTTCCTCAACTTCTACGTATTGTTCTAATTTATTTTCAACTTCAGCATAAACTATTTCATTGGTTGATACTGGTACAACCAATATACCTAATACTGCTAAAAAGCACAGCCCTGTTTTCACTTTTTCACCTCTTTTTTTAACGGAAAACATATCCATTTTATCATCTTTGTCAAAAAGTGTCAAATTGAGGCTTTAGAACTTTATATTATTAAATTAAGTATAATTTATTATTTTTCAATTTTGTTACTTTTTAATTATATTTTAAAACCCATTTTAATATAGAAGTCCTGCATTATTTTATTTCTAAATAAATCGTTTACAAATACAACTTTGTGTTTATTACTTGTTTTTTCATATAAACCATTATCAAGTATAGTTGGACAACTAATTAATTTGCTTTTAAACCAATCAGCATTTATTTCATAAGCAACTGCACTTAAGTCCCACAATACCTTACTTGAGCCAATTTCATCAGATTTTTCATGCATAAATGCTTTTTTACAGTTTATAAAAATTTCTTTTAAATAATTGTTAATTTCATTATCTTCACTTAAGTAGTGTTCTAACTCATAAATCGTAACAGACAAATTAGAAGCAACATTACGACAAGGAATTACTACTAATTGAACGTTAGAATTAAATACAGTTTGAACTGCTTTTATATCTTGTCTAAAATTAAATTCACTATTATCTTCCGTTAGAAAGCTATTACCACCTAACCAAACAACTTTAATTTTATTTATTATAGATGGTTCTTTTAAGATAGCATTTGCTATGTTTGTAATTGCTCCAATAGCAATAATTGTTGTTTTTTCATTATTAGAAGCTATTTCAATTATTTTATTTACAGCTTCACTATCTTCTGGTTCATCATTTAAAAATCTTAATGAACCTTTATAAACTTTTTCTTTATATTCATCTTTATTTAATAGACCAAGTAATTTCAAAGTGGTATCATAACTTTTATTTATTCCATCTTCTATATTAGTTGTTTTAGCGTAGCCACTTTTTAAAAAAGGGGCAATTGTTATAGCTTCTAAATCAAACACATCAAGTGATTTAATTAGATATGTTAAAGCAAATTGGTCATCAATTTCATTGTACATATCTGTATCAAGAATCACTTTTTTCTTTTCTAGATTTTTAACTTTCATATATAATTCCTCCCAATCATTCACAATCTCTAAATGGTTTGAAAATTTTTTATTGTATTCTGTTCCCATAAGATAAGTTTTTACATTTGCTTCAATAAGTTGTTCACAGTTTTTAACTACATCATCAAACATAACATCAATATTATTTTCTAAGCATTCTTTGCTTTTGTTTGTAGTTTCGGATAGAATTAATTTTGTGTATTTTATACCTTTATCAGATAACCAATTAGTCGTTATTTCATATGGTCTACTGTAATGTGGTTTGCATCGATTAGAAATCAAATATAATTTATGTCCATCATTCAGCAATTTATCCATATATTTTTTTGCTTGAAATCTTAAATCAAATTCTTGAGCAAATCTTTCCATATTTTTGTTGAAAAATTCTTCAATTTCATCATTAGTCCAATCAAATTGATGTTTAATCCATCTACCATCAGGGTTTATTATTCCTTTACCTCTTTTATTTTTATCTTCTTTATAAAATTCTTCTAATATTTTTTTATCAAAATCACTTATAACATTATCTATATCTAATCCTATTCTCATAATTACCTCTTTTTAACAATTTATTCTTAACTAACTATAGTATATCATTATTTACTAGTTATAACAAGAATAAATATTTTTTCAAAATAAAACTCACAAAATATGTGAGTAAATATTTAAATGGGGCGAAATAAGGGAGTCGAACCCTTGCATAACGGAACCACAATCCGCCGTGTTAACCACTTCACCAATTTCGCCATATCTAATAACAAATATAATTCTAGCAAATTTTATTTGTTTTGGCAATATATTTTTGAAAATTTATGTTTAAAATGAATAATTTAACAAAAATATTAAAATATAACTATAATTGATTTAAAACTTTGACATAAATATATATTATAGTATATAATACGACTAAGGGTGAGTTATTATGTTTCAATATGCTTATAAATACGAGGATGAATATGGTGTATACTTGGTTAGGAGTTTAGATGGTTCTTTATTATATTCTATTCCAGATGGATTATTTCAAACTATCAAAAACGAAGAAATAAAAAGAACTAAAAGATATATAAAAATTGATAATCAAAATGGATATGTTAATTTAGATAGTTCCTTAATGTATGCTATAATTGACTTTAAAAAAATAGATTATACAAAAGAACAAGTTGATAAAATAGTTAATGAGATTAATGAACAATATAAAGAATTAGGAAAAAGAAAGTAAAAACTTTCTTTTTTTTATAAAATTTTTAATTTTAGGTATTTGCCTATACTAACATAGGGCAAAAACATAATATATACCGAGGAGGCAAAATAATGAATAATTATTCTAATTATCCAAAAAATTTAAATTATTATAACAATATGTTTAATACAAATGTTCCAAAAGGAATGCAAAATCCACAATTACAATCAAACACTTATGAACCATATGAAGGATTTATAAAAGGAAATTTATTTCCTAGTTTATATGATCCATACAGAAATCAACAACCATATCAAATTCAACCAATGAATGAACAAGCAAAAATGTTAACTAATATTGATGCATTAGGTTTTGCAATGACCGACTTAAATTTATACTTAGATATTAATCCAAATGACCAAAATGCTATAAATTTATTTAATCAATATAGAGTTCAAAAAGAAGATTTATTAAAAACATACCAAAACAACTATGGACCATTACTATTAAACAGTGATATTTTAGCAACTACACCTTGGGCTTGGGACAATCAACCATGGCCTTGGGAAAATTAAGGAGGATTTATTATGTGGAAATATGAAAAAAAATTAGAATATCCAATAAATATAACAAAAAGAGATTTAAAACTTGCTAAAGCAATGTTAAGTCAATATGGTGGTCCATCATCAGAATTATCAGCTTCATTACAATACATTAATCAAAGATATTCTATGCCTGATGAGAAAGGGTATGCTCTTTTAACAGATATTGGAACTGAAGAATTAGCACATTTTGAAATGATAGCAACTATAATTGTTCAACTAATGAAAGGTGCTTCTATAGATGAATTAAAAGAGGCTGGTTTAGGTGGATATTATTCACAACATGACCACAGCACTTTTCCAACTGATGCAAATGGGGTACCTTGGAGTTCAGCCTACATCACTTCTTCAGGAGATTTTTGGGCAGATTTAGAAAGTGATATGGCTGCTGAACAAGGTGCAAGGGCTACTTATGAGCATTTAATTAACATGACAAACGACCCAGATGTCATTGCACCACTTTCTTTTTTAAGACAAAGAGAAATCGTACACTACGCTCGTTTTAAAGAATTAAGAGATTATTATTTAAATAAATACAATAAAAATTCCGATTAGGAATTTTTTTTAAACATATAATTTTGTAAGGAGGTTATTTTTATAAAAAAAGTATTATTAATATATGGTGGGACATCTTCGGAATATGAAGTTTCCTGTAATTCAGCAAAGGAAATCACAGAATATATTGATACAAGTAAATATATTTTATCATGTGTTAAAATAACAAAAAATGGTAAATGGTTACAAAATGACAAAGAAATTGATAATATAATAAAATTTTTAAAACAATTTGATGTAATATTTCCAATAACTCATGGAACTGATGGAGAGGACGGAAAATTACAAGGATTATTAGACTTATTTAAATTAAAATATGTCGGTTCAAAATGGGGTTCTAGTTATATTTGTATGGATAAAGAATACAGCAAATTAATTTTTAAAGACTTAAATATTCCAATTGTTCCTTATCAAGTGTATGAAGACAAATTAAATATACCATTTCCAGTAATAGTTAAGCCTGCAAATGGTGGTTCTTCAATTGGAATAACAAAAGCAAATAATGAAAAAGAATTTAAAAAAGCAGTTAAAATAGCAAAAAATTATAATCAAAAAGTAATAGTAGAAAAATTTATTAATGCTCGTGAATTAGAATGTGCAGTTTTAGAGGATAAAAATTTAATCATATCAAACCCTGGTGAAATTAAATGCAATAGTGAATTTTACGATTATAAAGCAAAATACAAAAATAATAATTCAGAGTTAATCGTTTCAGCTGAAATTGAAGATGAAATTAAAAATAAAATTAAAAATATAGCAAAATTACTATTTGAAAAACTTAATTTAAATGGATTGGCAAGAATAGACTTTTTCTATGATGGAAATAATGTTTATATAAATGAAATAAATACTATACCAGGATTTACGAAAAAAAGTATGTTTCCTAAATTAATGGAAAATGAAGGCATTTCTTATAGTGAATTAATCACAAAATTAATAGAAAACGCAAAATAGGCTAAATAGCCTATTTTATGTAATTTTTTAAAATATAATCCATTGTTATTTTTATATCTTCAAATATATCTAAATCATCAAGTTCTTCTCTTGAAAACCAACCAAATTTATCAACTTCATCATCTTCACTTACTTCGTTTACACTTATAGGAACACCAACATAAGTAATGTCTATATGTATATCTCCTTGCTTACCACGATTTTTTTGAATACCTAATGGTCGAATATAGTCATCTTCACGAGGAAATCTTTCGCCTAATAATCTTACTTTAACACCTGTTTCCTCGTAAACCTCTCTTATGGCTGTTTCTTCGGGTACTTCAAAATCTTCTATATGTCCCCCTGGTTGAACCCACCTATTAAAACCACTATGGTGAGCTAATAATATTTTTTTATTAATCGGATTAATGATAAATGCTGAAGCACAAAAATGTCTTTTCATATAAAACCTACTCTCCATAGGAATTATATCATAACAACACTATTTACTCCAATACATTTTTACTTTGCTTGTCATTATTTTTTTCATAAACTGTAAACTTTTCATTTTTATCTAAAGTTGCTAATAATATATTATCTAAACTTTCATATCCCTTAATTTTAAGTTGTTGTTCTAACCACTCTATATTTTTATTCATGTTTTTTAAATTATTTTCCATAATGTTACTATCTATAATAACATTCGCACACAAACTTTGATTACTTTCCTTTAAATTCATATCTTTTAAAGTAATTGGTTTATATGGTTGTTTTGGCATAATACTTACTTTACCATTAACTTCCATAATAGCATAATCAATTTCGTTTAAATCAAAATATCCATTACCTCTGCATTCTTCTAATAAATCATTAATATCAAATTTAACTTTTTTAAGTCCTTTTTCTAAAATTTGTCCTTTATCTATTAAAACTGTAGGAACGCCTATAAAAAATCTTCGCAATTTTATACTTTTCATCGTTAAAACAGATATAGCATAAGCAAATGTTCCAAATATCAAAACTGAAACTATTCCATATATTAAACTCGAATCTAGATTAACCGTTATTTCAGCAGCAAAGTTACCTATGGAAATACCTATAACATAATCAAATAAACTTAATTGTGATACTTGTTTTTTTCCTAACATTTTAGTTATTAAAAATAAAGTTATTAAAGATATATATGCTCTTACAATAATAATCAACAATTCATTTAAATCGAATTCCATAAAATCACCAATATTATTATTTACTTAATTTACTTTTTTATACACTTATAGTATACATAAATTATTTTGTAGCATAATAACTAATAATATTTTATGTGGTATCTTATAGATAGAATTTATTTATGGAGGATTTATGTACTTTAAAAGATTAAAAGATTTAAGAGAAGATAGTGATAAATTACAAAGAGAAATAGCAAAAGAATTAGGTATTTCTCAACAATATTATTCACAATATGAATTAGGACATTTTACTATACCAGTTGAATTATTAATTAAATTAGCTGATATGTACAATGTAAGTATTGATTATATTACGGAAAGGACAAACAACAAAAAATTAAGTAAGTAGGTGGTTTATATTTACATGAAAAGAATTCGTGATTTAAGAGAAGATCACGATAAATTACAAAAAGATATAGCGAAAGAATTAGGCATTTCCCAACAATATTATTCACAATATGAATTAGGAAGATATACTATGCCACTTGAATTGTTAATCAAACTTTGTAATTATTACCATGTAAGTCTCGATTACATTACAGAAAGAACTAAAAATAAGCAAATAAACAAATAAAAACAACTCAAAGTTGTTTTTATTTATCTATCAAATGAAGATTATCAAGTAATATACCAGTACCTTCAGCAACACAAGTAAGTGGACTTTCAGCTACGAATACTGGCACTTTTAATTCGTGAGCAATCAAACGGTCAAAACCATCAATTAACGCTCCACCACCAGTTATAACAATTCCTTTATCAATAATATCAGCAGATAATTCTGGTGGGGTTTGTTCTAAAACTAATTTAGCTGTATGGATAATTGTATAAACACTTTCTCTTAATGCTTCTTCAATTTCATCAGAACAAACTGTAATTGTATGAGGAAGTCCAGTAACTAAATCTCTACCTCTAACTTCCATTTTATCTTTTTTAGAGCCGACAAAAACTGTTCCAATTGAAACTTTAATTTCTTCTGCTGTTCTATCACCAATTAATAATTTATACTTGTCCTTAATATATTTCATAATATCAGCATCAAATACATTTCCTGCGATTTTAATTGAAGAACTTGTTACTATACCACCAAGTGATAGTATAGCAATATCAGTAGTTCCTCCACCAATATCGATTACCATATTGCCACTTGGTTTAGAAATATCCATTCCTGCTCCAACGGCAGCGACTTTTGGTTCTTCTTCTAAAAATACTTTTTTAGCGCCAGTACGTTCAGCAGCTTCTTTAATCGCATTTTTTTCTACTTGAGTTATGTTAGATGGACAACAAATTAAAATTCTTGGTCTTGATAGAAAGCTTTTCCCATTTATTTTTCTAATAAAATGATTTAACATCACTTCTGTAATTTCAAAATCAGCAATAACTCCATCTTTCATTGGTCTAATTGCTATAACAGAACCTGGAGTTCTTCCTAACATTTCTCTTGCTTCACTTCCAACTGCTAATGGTTTTTTTGTATCAGCATCAATCGCCACAACACTAGGCTCATTTAATACAATACCTTGTCCTTTTACATAAATAAGTACATTAGCGGTTCCTAAATCTATTCCTATATCTTTTGCAAACACTTTTTTCACCTTCATTTCTTCAATATATTATACCACACAAGTTACCAAAAATTAACATTAATTATTTAAATTTAAATATTTTTTTCTAGTTGATTCTCCACCTCTTATATGCCTTAGAGCAGTGTGATATTTAAGGATATTATCAACTTTAACAAATAACTCTTCATCGAGCGTTAATAGTCTTTCATGTAAATCTTTGTGAACAGTACTTTTTGATACATTAAATACCTCCGCAATTTCTCTTACTGTTTTTTCTGACTCAATTATATAATTTGCTTCATCAATTACTCTTTTATGAATTTTTCTATTCATGTCACACCTCTTAATTAAGTATATAAAAGTCAATTCTTTTTATACCTAAAAAAGAGCCATTAAGCTCTATATTTCACTTAATTTTTTATCATAGTAAATTTCTGGATTAACATTAATACCTTTAACAATTAGTTCAAAATGAAGATGGTTTTGTAAATCTTTATCAATATTAGAAACACCACTTTTACCTATTACTTGACCTTGATTTACAACCTCATTAATAGTAACATTAACTTCACTTAAACTTTGATATACACTTACCACTCCATTTTCATGAGTTATTTCAATTGTTTTACCTAAAACAGTATTTTCAGTTACATTAGAAACTGTACCATCATAAATAGATACTACCTCAAACACTTCACCATTTTTACTGTAATCTACTCCACTATTTTGTAAATATGTACCATCATAGTAAATTAAAGAATTTTGTTGATTTTCTTCCTCAGACTTATAATCATAAAAATTTTTAATCAAAGATATTCCATCTGCTTGATATGGTCTTTTAATCACTTCACCTGTACTAACAACTGGAGTATCGTTTTCAATAATTGTTTTATTAACATAAGTATTATCGTCCTTAAATCCTTTAGTTGTAGCAACTTCTAAGATATAAATTACTGCTATTATAGCAATAAAAGCTAAACCATATAATCCATAAACTACTGTTTTTTTTAATCTTCTTTCTGTCATAAATTCACCTCTATTTTAAGTTTGGCTATTTATGACTTTTTTATACAATAAAATTTAAATTTTTTTAATCGATGTTCCTTGATAATAGTGCATTAATATTTCTTCGTACGAATAGCCATTTAAAGCCATTCCTTGCGCACCATACTGACTCATCCCAACACCATGACCATATCCTTTGGTCGTTATGTTTATAGTATCCCCATCTTGTTTAATTGTAAAATGATTGGACTTTAATTTTAGTTTAGTTACTACAACACTACCATCAAATGTTTTTTCATTAATTTTAATTTTTTTTACTCTTCCTGTACTTGTACTATCAATAACTTCTAATTTAACAAAATTACTATATGGTAAATCTAGTTTATTTAAAAACTCATTTAATTTAAATTGGTAATTAAGTTTATAAACTGGTGAGATTTCATCCCATGTTGAACTAACGCTCTTTAAATAAGGTACTTTATTACTAAAAACTTCTTCACTGTTTTCAGTCTCACCGACACTTGTTGAAAAAAACATCGTATCTGCGATATTACCATTATAATCAACATATTGATAATTAGTTTCAATCACAGCTGTTTTTAATTTATTAATTTTTTTTACATAATCTTTACCCCAAGTTTTTTTTAAATAATCATTATCAAGGTAAACTTGATTCATAATAGTATCAACAACATCATATTCTTTTTCTTTATTATAGCTCATTTTTTTTAAAACATAACTTCTTGCTGCTACTGCTTGTGCTTTTAAAGCTTCCATTTCAAACTCTATTGGCATTTCTCCTGCTAAAACACCTACAACATAATCTTCTAAAGGAACAGTTACAATCCCAGTATCTCTTTTTACTCTGACATTTAAATTATTAGTATAATTGAACTTAATCTCTTCTTCTTTTACAAAAAGATTGACTACTATAAATGGTACGATTACTATTAAGACAACAAAAAACAGTATTTTTTTCATTGTATCATCCTCCAATATAAAATACTGCGTTTTTGTTAAATTATGCGTGAAAATTCAAAAAAATCATATAAAAAATTTACTGCCAAATAAGAAATAGCCATTGTTAATATAATATATAACATTTTTGCTTGAAAAATTTTGTTTTTTTTAAAAACATTTTGGATATTTATACTATCTAAAGCAAGAAGTGTGAAAGGAACAAAGATTATGTATAGTATAGTTTTAATTGTCATAATTTTCAATCATTTCTATTCTTCTTATATGTCGTTCTTCGTTAGAAAAAGGTGTTTCTATAAATGTTTTTACAATTTCTTTAATAAGTTTTATTGGAAGTAGAGCACTTATAGCAAGCACATTAGCGTTATTATGACTTCTTGCTAAAAAGGCTTCTTCTTTATTTTCAACTTTCGCACACCTTACATGTTTAACTTTATTAGCAGCAATACTCATACCCGTTCCTGTCTTACATATTAAAATTCCTAAATCAATTTCTTTTTTACTTACCGCTTCTGAAACTTTAAAAGCATATGTCGGATAATCTCCTATAGTATCATTACAACCATAATCAATGACATCATATCCTAATTCTTTTATATATTTTGTCAATTCTTGTTTTACTTCATAACCATTGTGGTCATTTCCTATTCCTATCATTTTATCTCTCCTATTCCATAAATATTATATTATAAAAATTAAAAATAGTAAATAATTAAAAAACTGCTTAATTAAGCAGCTTTGTCTTGGTTTAAACCATATTTACGATTAAATTTTTCAACTTGACCTGTTTTAACTGTAGTCCCTTGTTTTCCTGTAAAGAATGGATGACATTTATCACAAACTTCTAAATGTAATTCTTCTTTTGTTGATTTTACAGTGAATGTATTTCCACAAGCACAAGTAACTTTTGTATCAACGTAATTTGGATGAATTCCTTTTTTCATACTCTTCTCCTTCCGCCATAGTTAAATTTAACTATAGAAATTAATGCTATATAATTATAACAAACTTTTCATTGTTTTGGCAAGCCTTTTTCTATTTTTTAATAAATTTCTACTATTTTTTCAATTATTTTTTCACTTAAATTTTTATAGCCTTCTTTTGAAGGGTATATATTATTTTTATTAATAATATAATTATTAAATTTTTCGTCCGGAATTATATAGATAACATCATACTTATTACATAAATTAGATACATTCCTATTTAAATTATTAAATAGAGCATTTAATTCCTCATTAGATGTTGGATTATAATAACCAGTTAATACTATTGTTTCTTTAGAATATCTTCTAATTAAACTTAAAAGTTCATCTAAATCATTAACGTAACTATCAAATCTTTTTGCTAAATCATTTAATCCAAAATCAGTACTTAATTCTAAATTTTTTAATAGTTCACTATTCCCAATTGAAAGAGTAATTAAATCGGCTTTAATTAAAGCATTTTGAATAGTTTTATTTTTTCCGTCAATTTCAGTTTCAACATTATCTTTGATATCTCTAGTTAAATCAGTAGTTCTATAGTCTTCCTTTGAAAATTCATTTACAAAAATTTCTAGTTTATTTTTTTCTTTTAAATAGTCTTTTATGTAATCGCTATATCCGTAATCCACTCCACCATAAGGTGTAGTACCATAAGATAGTCCATCACCTAAAGTTAAATAATAAACACGGGTATCTCTAAAACCCAAATAAATTAGTAAAATTGATAAAACAACTACTAAAACTCCTAATATCTTTTTCATATTTCCCCCTAAAAAAAGTAGTTTAACTACTTTAATTATATTATTATACTTAAATATTATGCTTGGGTGAGTTCAATTTGAGCGCCAACATTCTGAAGTTTTTCAATTATACCCTCATATCCTCTTAAAATATGTTCAATATCACTTATATAAGTTATACCACTCGCCTTTAATCCAGCAAGAACTAAGCAAGCACCAGCTCTTAAATCGGTTGCTATAACATTAGTTCCAACTAAATTGGTTTTTCCATTAATAAATAATTTCCTATTTTCTACTTTTATATCTGCCCCCATTAAGTTAAGATAAGGTACATTTTGAAATCTATTCTCATAAATTGTTTCTTCTAGTGTTGATAAACCGTTACATTGTGTGAGAAGTACAGTAACAGGTTGTTGTAAATCAGTTGGAAATCCCGGATAACCTAATGTTTTAAGAGAAACGGGTTCTAAATTTTCTCCTTTTGAAATTATAATATAATCAGTTCCTATTTCAAGTGGAATATTCATCTCATTTAATTTAAGAGTTAAAGATTCAATATGTTCCGGAATTAAATTTGATATTTTTAAATTTTTCCCCACTAAAGCACCGGCTATTACATAAGTGCCTGCTTCTATTCTATCTGGTATTACTTCTGTAAAACCACTACCTAATTTATTAACTCCAACAATTCTAATTTCACTAGTTCCTGCTCCAGTTATTTTAGCTCCCATATTGTTTAAAAATGTTGCAACATTAACTATTTCCGGTTCTTTAGCAGCATTCTCTATAATTGTTTCACCACTAGCTAATACTGAACTTAAAATTGTATTAATTGTTGCTCCAACGCTAGGCATATCTAAATATATATGTCCTGCTTTTAATTCTTTAGCATCAATAGTAAATTTATTACCATCTTCTAAAATTGTTGCTCCTAAGGCTCTAAAACCTTTTAACGTTTGGTCAATTGGTCTAGCGCCTATTGAACATCCTCCTGGAAAATACATCTCTACATGTCTAAACTTTCCAAGCAATGAAGACATAAAATAATATGATGCTCTTAATTTTTTTGATATTCTTTCAGGTATTTCCTTATTAACTAAATTGGTTGGATCAATTACCATTTTTTTATTTTCATAGGTAACTTTGACATTTAAGAACTCCAATATTTCAATTAAAGATTCAATATCTGATATATTTGGAACGTTATCTATTACCGTTATTTCATTTGATAGTAAAGCCGCTGGAATTAAAGCAACTGCGCTATTTTTCGCACCACTTATTTTTATTTCCCCAGTTAACTCTTTCCCACCTTTAATTTTTATTTGTTTCATATTTTCCTCCACTATATTTTTATGTAATTACTCCTCTTTGTGTTATATTATATTATAACTTTTTTTTAAACTAAAAGCAATTAATAAATATATAGTTGACACTTAAGTGTTTTTAATACACTAATTAAACAAGTATATGAAACCTATGATAATTAAAACTAATCCACCTATAATAGTTGATAATTTTCCTAATAATTTGTTTAATTTATTTCCTAATATTAAACCTAAATATGTAAATATAAAACTACAAATACTAAAAATAAAAGCACACAAATATGTTTTTTTGCTTATTGCATTTAATCCTATGCCAACTGATAGGCTATCTACACTGACAGCAAAACCAAATAATAGTAATTGTGACAATGACATTAATTTTTCTGTCTTTGTTTCCTTAAAACTTTCAATTAACATTTGAACACCTATAAAACTTAGAATCATAAATACTATTATTTTAGGTTCAATTGGAATTATATGAAATACTTTTGCTCCAATTAAATTTCCTAAAAGAGGCATAAAAAAATGATATAGACCAACAATAATTGATAATTTTAAACGACTATTTTTATCTAAATTAACTGTTCCATAGGCAAGTGATAGTGAAAAAGCATCCATACTTAGGCTAACCGCTATAATCATAATTACAAATATCTCCATAAAAAACCTCCTATAAAATTTTATTTATAGAAGGTTTTTTTATTACCATTCAATTTCTTTTAATCCATCTTTTTTTAAATATTTATTTGTTTTAGAAAATGGTTTACTCCCAAAAAAACCACGACTTGCTGACAAAGGAGATGGATGAACCGATTCTACAATATGATGAATAGGATTAGTTATTAATTCTTTTTTACTTCTAGCATAACTTCCCCATAAAATAAATACTATAGGGGTATTTCGTTCATTTAAATATCTTATTATATTATCAGTAAATATTTCCCAGCCTTTTTCTTTATGTGATAGAGGTTTATCTTTTTCAACAGTCATAATCGAATTAAGTAATAAGACTCCTTGTTTTGCCCAATCAGTTAAATCTCCACCTTTTCTTTTGATTCCTAAATCATCTTCTAACTCTTTTAAAATATTTCTTAAAGATGGTGGTTTTAGAACCCCATCTAAAACAGAAAAAGATAATCCATGAGCTTGGTTTTCATCGTGATAGGGGTCTTGACCTAATATAACAACTTTAACTTCATCATAATCAGTATACCTTAAAGCATTAAAAATATTATTATAGGCAGGATAACATATTTTAGTTTTATATTCATTTTTAACAAAAGAACCTAATTTTTTAAAATAGTCCTTTTCCATATCTTTTTTTAATATTTCATCCCATTTTTTATTAAGCATATACCTCACCAATTATATTTTATCACATTTATAATATTTTGTATATTCTTCAATTACTTCCTGTCTTAATATAAACATAGCATAACCATTAATTACTGCTAGAAGAGCGGTTAGAATATCAACTAAATTCCACAAAAAATTGGACGATAAAAACGCTCCAAAAAATATTACTATTAAACTAATTACTTTTAATAAATTTAAACTTTTTTTACCTTTATTAAAATATTTTATACTAGCTTCGCCGTCATAATAACCAGATAATATCGTTGAAAAAGCAAATAAAATAATTGATATAAAAACAATATAATTTCCTAAACTACCTAAATGTTTTATGAAAGCCAATTGAGTTATTTCAATTCCGTTTATGTCAATTAAATTTAAATTGTTATTAGCAGTCAATATTATTATAGCAGTTGATGTACACACTAAAAAAGTTGTTATGTATACACCTAACATTTGAACCAAACCTTGATTAACAGGATTATTATCAGTTGTTGATGATGCGATTGCTCCAGTTCCTAGTCCTGCTTCACTTGAAAATATTCCTCTTTGAATTCCTATTACAATACTGCCAAACAAACCAAAACCTAAACTTTTAAAGTTAAATGCTTGTTTAAAGATATTTAAAAGTATTAAAGGAACTGAATTAATATTTAGTAAAACTATATATAAAGCTGTAACTACATAAAGTAATGTCATTAATGGAACTATTTTAGAACAAGCATCTGATATTTTTTTTACCCCACCTATTATAATTATAAAGGTAATTAAAGAGATTACTAATCCAACTACTAAAGGTTCTACTGTAACAAAAGTATTTAATGATTTAGTTATAGTATTAGATTGGATTCCAAGAAATCCACCAACATAACTAAATATTATTAAAAAAGCATAAATGTTTCCTAATTTTTTATTTTTAACTCCTTTTTTTAAGTAATAACTAGGTCCTCCTTTAAAATATTTTCCATCTCTTTCTTTGTATTTTACTCCCAATACCACTTCGACAAATGCTAGTGGTAGTGTTATTAATCCAACTACCCACATCCAAAAAATACTTCCTACCCCACCATAGTATATGGCAATTGCAATTCCAGCAACACTTCCAACACCAATTCTTCCACCTAATACCATCATTAATGAAGCAAAAGGCGATATAGAATCCCTACTAGTTTTTTTAAATAAATTTTTAAGCATGTCTTTAAATTTGAATTGAACAAATTTTAATTTATATGTGTAATAAATACCCATACTAATTAAAAAAACAGTTGCAAAAGCCCATAAAACACCATTAATTATCTTTAACATATTTCACCTATTAATTAATATGATATTTAACAATAATTTAGTAATAATTAAAAGACCCTAAGGTCTTAAATTGTTTGCTAAATCTATAAATATGGATAAATCAAGTTGTTCTGCTCTAACTGATAATGAAAAATTATATTTTTTTAATACTTCTTCTATTTTTTTTAAATCATAATCTACTAAATTATTTTTAAGTGTTTTTCTCTTTTGTTTAAAACTATCTTTAACCAATTTGAAAAAAAATTTTTCATCATTTACTTTTAGTTTTTCTTTTTTTTCAAATAATACAACAATACTATCTACATTAGGTTTTGGTATAAATACGTTTCTTGAAACATCACATATTTTTTTTATGTTAAAATAATAATTTAAATAAACACTTAATGAATTATATTCTTTTGTATTAGGTTTTGCTTTAAATCTATTTCCTACTTCTTTTTGAACCATAACAACAATTTTATCAACATCTAATTCCTCAATTATTTTCATTATAATTGGCGTGGTTATATAATACGGTAAGTTAGCAACAACATATAGCTTTTTATAATCATAATTTTTTATTTCATTTTGTGGGTTTGATAACAAAAAATCTTCAAATTTTATTTTTACATTTGATAAACCATTTAGATTGTTTTCAAGTATTTCTTTTAAACTAGTATCAATTTCATAACACAAAACGTTTTTAGCTTTTTTTGCTAATTTATATGTTAATGCACCACTACCAGGTCCTATTTCTATAACAAGAGTAGAATCATCAATTTCACTTTTTTCTACAATTTGATTAACTATATTCTCATCAATTATAAAATTTTGACCAAATTTTTTTTTGAAATTAAATTCTTTTATTTTTTTTGGAGAATAATCCATAATATCACTTCCAAAAATAATTATATCAAAAAAACGAGGTTTTACCAACCCCATCTTTGTACATTATAAACTACTTTTCCACTCATATCAGTTGTTTTTGATACCTTTTCATCTTTTTCAGTACTATAAGCAACATCAAAATGGTATATACCTTGACTATAATGTTTACGCATATCATAACCTGTATCAAGTACAATTCCCATGAAATCTCCTATACGAGAATTTTCAATTTTTACAATTGTGCCACATGGAAATTTAGAAAGTGCGGCCGCTAATACTCTAACTTCACCATAAGTTTCATCATTATAATAAACTCCATCATTAATAAGATTGAAACTTTTTTTATCGACTGTACGGCATGCTACAAATCCACGACCAGAACACGTTTTACAATCAGGACCATATCCTGTCATAATACCTTTGTAAACGCCATAAGCTCCGGTACCTATTTCTACTACTTCATTAACAACTTCTTCAATAATTACTTCATTTCCATCATTATCAATAAATGATAGACCATCTTTTCCTTCGGTAATTGTTTTCGAAATATTTTTAGGTGTTTTTTTATTATATACTTTTTCTGTTTTATATTCTAAAACATTAGTAACAACACTAACACCTTTACTATTATCATCGTTAGTTATTGAATATTCCTCGTTTTTCACTTCAAAATTGAAAAGTGAAATAATTGATAATAAAGCTATACTTATCCATTTTCCTACTAATTGTAGTAAAAAAAGACTCATTTTCTTCACCTCAAATTAACAATATACATGTATTTTAGCACATTATGTCTTTTAAGTCAAATTGACGAATAGCTGTACTAGTAGTAGTAGTAAATACTTCTTCAATGCTAATTCCTTTAATCTCTGCTATTTTCTTTGCTACAAAATATATATTATATGGTTCGTTTCTCTTTCCTCTAAAAGGTTCTGGAGTTAAATATGGACTATCTGTTTCTAAAACAAAATGTTTTAAATCTATCTTTTCAACTACCTCTTGAATTTTTTTAGCATTTTTAAAAGTTAAAACACCACCAATACCTAATACTGCTCCTAATCCAATAAATTTATTAGCCATTTCAACACTACCAGCAAAACAATGAATGTCAATTCTTAGCCCTTTACCATATTCTTTTAATATTTCGTATGAATCATTTATAGCATCTCTTGTATGAACAATAACTGCTTTATCGTATTTTTTTGCTATTTCTAATTGTTTAATAAATAATTCTTTTTGTTTTTCTTTATTTTCTTTGTTCCAATAATAATCTAGTCCAATTTCTCCTATACCAACTATTTTTTTGTGTTCCATATTATTTTCTATAATAGAAAAACTATTATCAGTTATTTTTTCTATTTCTTCAGGGTGTATTCCTAATGTTCCAAAAACATTTTTGTATTTATTACATAGTTCTATTACCTTTAAATTACTTTCATCGTTTGTTCCACTTACTATAATTTTATTATTTCCCATTTTATTTATTACTGTTTCTACATCTTCATAATCTTCTAAATGACAATGTGTATCTATCATAAAACCACCTCTTTAAGCATTTTATCACAAAATTACTATTATTTTATATATTTTTTTTAAATTAAAAATCTATCGATTATTTTTTCGATAGACAATTATATATTGTACAGCTATAAAAGCAACTCCTACTAAATAAATTACATCACTAATTTGAAAATCATGAAACAAACCACATACTGCTAAACATATTGGCATAAATATCAATAACGAGCCAAATAGTACATCTTGTTTTTTTTCATCCATTTTTATTCTTTTCTCCTTTTAGTGTACAATTCTACTATATCACGAAAACAAACAATATGGAAGAATAATTATAAATCAAATTCCGACATTTTACAACTATTTACATTTCAATGTTTTTTTTAATAAATTCACTTATTATTTGCGCTATTTTAAATGTTGTTTCATCAATAGATTTGTTTTTAGATATTATCATAATAGAACCTTGACAATCACCATTTATTATTACTGGAGAAATAGCGTAAGCACACTCTATAGAAACATCATTTGTTATAGTTAACGGTTTTATATGTTTTTCTAACATCTCTTCCCTTCTTATTATTTTACTATCAATCTCATCACTTAATTCTTGGTCAATTAATTTTTTCTTTAATTCACCCGCTACAGCTATTATTTTATCACTATCTGTTATGATTATATTTTCTTTTATAAATGCATAAACAGAATCACATAAATCTTGAGCAAACGATTCCATTTTTTTTAGTAAAGAGTGTTTTTTTAATATAATACTTTCATCTGGAGCAACATAAATTTCTAAATTTTCTCCATCTTTAATCCTAAGTGTTTTTCTTATTTCTTTTGGAATAACAATTCGACCTAATTCATCTATTCTCCTTACAATTCCAGTTGCTTTCATATAAACCTCACTTTCTTTTTGTATTTTGGTTTATATGTTTTATTTTATACTAATTAAAATAATTTTTTATATTAATATTCCTTACATCTATTTAAATCACTATCGGCATTATTGTTTGTTTGTAATGTTTTTTAGATTTTATTGAAAAAACTAATAATGAGTTTTATAATTTCATTAGATTTAATGATAAAAACACAACTTATATAAATTATAATTAAAAAAAGAGTTAAAATAATCGTTTAATATTCAAACTCTAATTTTTCACATAACTTATTGTATAAATTATAACTATTAGCATGTTTTATATGCCCTTTAAAACTATTAAAACACAATATAAATTTATGGTAATCTAATTTATCATTACTATAAAGTATATTCCATTTATTAATTTTTCTCTTTATTTTTTTTATACTTCTTTTTCTTATCAATATATGAGTATTATACACTATATATCCACAAAAATTCACTCCTTTATAACTAGGATAATAACATGTTTTTTTATTTAATTCCAACTTTAACTTCAAATCTAAAAAAGTTCTAATTTTATCTAAAACACTTTTTGCTTCTTCTTTATTCTTAATTAATAAAACAAAATCATCCATATATCGTAGATAATATTTTATTTTTAATTCTTGTTTTACAAAATAATCTAACTCATTTAAATATATATTAGCAAAATATTGACTAGTGTAATTTCCAATCGGTATACTTTTAATCTCTTCTGTATCATATATAAATACCTTTGTTAATTCTAACAATTTTTGATTCCTTATATATTTTGACATAATAGAAAATAATATATCTTTGTTAATACTATGAAAATATTTTTTAATATCACATTTTAAAACATAACACTCTTTGTTTTCCCTTATATATTTTTGCAGTTTTTTTATTGCTAGATGAGTTCCTCTTTTATCAATACAAGCATAACTATCATTTATAAATCTTTTTAAAATATAAGGTTTTATAAACTCTTCGATATACCATTGATGAACTATTCTATCATTAAATGGCAATGATTTTATTACTCTTTCCTTTGGTTCATATATAGTAAATACCCTATATTCACCCATTTTATATGTTCCATCTTTTAAACTATTATACAAGTTCATTATATTAGTTTCTAAATCAACTTCATACTTTAAAATTTCTTTTTTATTTCCCTTACCCTTTTTTGCTCGTTTTTCAGCTTCTAATAATTTTTCAAATGTTAGTTTTTCATCGAATTTTTCTTTTATACTTTTACACATTTAAACCATCCTAACATTAAATTATTGATATTAGTTATTTTTTTTACCCACGCACTATAATTTTTTGAACTGATATACTTATTTTTATATGATAACCTAATCAATACCTTCAAAGTTTTTAAATAAACATCTAATTCATTTAAATATTTGTATTTTTCTTTTTTTTCAAAAACTTTATAAACTCTTATAATACATTCTAATCCCTCATAAGTTTTGTTTTTAATTGAAGTTACTAATGAAAACCTTTCACTTTTTGGATATTTTTTTAGAATCATCTCTGTATAATAAATCATTTCAACATATTGTTTATATATCTTTAATTCATCTAGTTCCATTTATTATTTCCTTTAATTCATATATTAACTCTAGTGCTTTAATACCTGTCATATTATCAATATCATATTTTTTTATTTTATTTAAAAACTGATTCAAATCTTTATTTTCTTCATAATCTTCAATTATTTTATATTTAATTTTATTATCTTTTAATATTTTTTCGTATTTTTTTAAACTATTTATAGGAAAACCACATTTATTAACCTCACTATTAAGTGGAATTAACTTTAAATTTAATAATTTACTTAAAATTTTAGCATCATCATCTAATATCACATAAAACATACCTACTTTAAATATATATACTATATCTTCTTTATTTTTTAATGTTTTATACCTATTATACAACTTACTCATATAACATACCTCCAAAAAAAATAAGCAGCATTAAACATAGTCATTTGACCAATTTAATACTGCTAAAATCATATAATAGTTTCGGACTTTCACCATTTTGCTACTAACCCTAATACTATCCCATTATATTTTTACATACCAAATTATACTTACTTTATTTTTAGTATGTAGGACTTAGGTCTCTATATTATAATCTTTTATATAGTCCTTGAACTATATCTTAAAGTTATCTAACAATATAGTCTAAGAGCGGACAACACAGCACGCGCCGAGTTGTTACTGTTGCTATTACCATTGTTGTTGTTGAAGTTGAACACTCCTGCATTAGTACCATTGTTATAGTTGCCCCCGCGAATGAGCCAAGAGTTGCTAGAGTTCGGGAAGTTCGCGTCTACTGACCTTTTGCCCTGTATAATCTATCTTAATAAATTATACCAAATTTAATTTTATATTAAGGGTCGCCCTTTGAAAAAGGGAAAGGGCGACCATATGCTTCGACAATGCATTTCTTAATATATTTTGAATTATTTCTTTTTATTATTTATTCATTATTCAAGTCAAAGGGAAATAGCCTTTGCTTCGTTTCACTCCGCCAAGTCTATTGAGCGGACAACACAGCACGCGCCGAGTTGCCACTGCTGCCATCACCATCGTAGCTGTAGAAGCTGAACACTCCCGCAGCAGAACCATAGTTATAGTAGCCCCCGCGAATGAGCCAAGAGTAGCTAGAGTACGGGAAGTACGCGTAATCTGAATACCATCCTCCAGTACCACTTCCAAAAGTAGCTAAAGTCTCTTTTGTTGCATCTCCTAATTTTCCTCTTGCATGTGTTGTATTACTTGATGAGTCATATTTATAACTATCATAATATTTTGCATCTGGAGCAGTTGTAAATCCAGCATTAC
>OGNF01000302.1_pt1 | contig 56809 bp, 35 predicted proteins | sample 1573321 | NCBI WGS metagenome assembly OGNF01 (sample SAMEA2581911, study PRJEB24529) | metagenome | biome: Human gut stool | place: China | collected 2011 | reverse complement strand
TATGAGGCACATCTGCGACCCCTGCGTTAACATTTTTTGTGGGATGGGGTCTTAGACACCATCCCACAATATCATGATAATGCAGGGGCTAAATCGAATTGTTATTGGTTGCAGTTGTAGTCGTCAATGGGAAGTCGGTGCTCTTGTTGGTGCTTGGGCGCGTTACATTTTTGGGGCGTCTTTGGAGGCGGTAATGCGCATGAGGGATCCTTCGATGCCGTTGGCGGCTGTGCCGGTGCGGGTCTCCACGCGGAGAAAGCCACCGTCGAAGGCATAAAGCACCATGTCGGTTTCCTCTGGGTCGTCGGGATGCGAGAGGGTCACGATGTTGTCGCGGGTGAGTTTGAGGTTGCTGGCGATATACTGGCTGAGGTCGTCGGAGAGGAGGTCACCAAGGTCGATGTTACGGATCACGATGCTTGTGGGCGAGAGCACATCCACATCCCATTTGCCGGGAGTGCCGCGCAGGTCGGTATAAAGTGGACGGCCGGCGCCGTCGGTGAGCACGCCCACGAAATTATAATCTGCTGTGTCGAGCGGTTCGCCGACACGGATAGCGTCCACGGCGCTGAGGAGCGTCATGGCAATATCATTGTCTGCGTGAAACACTTCAGGCACAGAGTCCTGAAGCGCTTCGGCCTTTTCCTTGTCGGCCTTTCCCTTGTTGGAATCACAGCCGGCGGTCACAATCAGGGAAGCGGCACAAATCATAGCCGCAAATCCACGATAATTCATCTTGATCACAACCTAATAACAAGTTCAATTCAAAATCGGCGCAAATTTAGGTAAACTTTTTGATACGGCCATAAAAATACTATAAAAATCTTTAAAAATGTTAATGAGAACTGGAGCCGCGATCTGAGATAAGATACAAAAGCCGCGCACAGCACTTCGCTTCGTGCTGTGCGCGGTTAATATGCAGGGCAGTCGCTGAGCGACCAATTCCTAATTTCCAATCAAGCTTTGTCGGCGGTGACGCGCTCCAGCCAGTTGACCATCGTGAGCATCACGCCCATCGAAATCACGCAGACTCCGAAGAATACTGCCCATGCCACCCAGATAGGATATGCATTATAGATGAGCGGGCCAATCCAGAGCATGAGGTTGCCCACAGCCGTGGCGCCGAGCCAGAGACCCTGGCAGAGACCCTGCAGGTGCTTCGGGGCCACTTTCGACACAAAACTGAGTCCGAGCGGGGAGATGAAGAGTTCGGCTACTGTCATGAAGAAGTAGTAGAGGATGAGCACCCACCATCCGGCTTTCACCACGTCGGCACCTGAGGCCACCAGGGCGCGGAAATCTGTGCCGGAGGGATAGCCTTCGCTTGCCGAGAAGATGGTCATGAAGAGATATGCGATACCTGCGAGACCCATGCCGATGGCAATCTTCTTGGGAGTGGAGATCTCCTTGCCACGGCGCGAGAATGCTGCGAAAATCCACATCACGATAGGCGTGAGCACAATCACGAAGAAGGGATTCACGGCCTGCCAGATTTCAGGAGCAATAGCGCTGGTGTCCACGAAGTCGCGGGCAAAGAGCGACATCGAGGTGCCGTTCTGATGGAATGAGAACCAGAAGAAGATTGCGATGCCAAGCACTGCGAAGAGAGCGTAAAGACGCTGCTTGATCTCCTTGGCCATGGCGAGTTTCTCTTCGGGAGTATAGTTTTCCACCTGAGCCTCCTCCTTCTTGGAGGGGTTGGGGAGGGATTTCTTGGTGAAGATGAAGATCACCAGCGAAATAAGCATGGCAGCCACAGAGGCGATGAATGAATAGTGCACGCCGGTGTTGAACACCTTGAGATATTCCGTACAGAAGGCCTGGAGTTCCTGGCCTGCCTGCATGCCGACGCTTGTGGCCATGGCCATGAGTTCGTTGATGTTTTCCATCGACATCGGGTCGGTGACGGAGAGGCACTGGTGAGCCAAAGCGGGGAAGGCAGCGTTATATACCATACCGTTCGTCTCGAGCCACCAGCTGCGGAGCATAGGAGCCACGAAGGGGGCGATCAGACCGCCCACGTTGATGAATACGTAGAAGATCTGGAAACCGGAATCACGCTGAGCGGAATAGCGTGGGTTGTCGTAGAGCTGACCCACGATAGCCTGGAGGTTGCCTTTGAAGAGGCCGTTGCCGAAGGCGATGAGGAAGAGGGCCACGCAGGTAAGAGTCAGCAGCCAGCCGGTGTTCTGCGGGGTGGCCAGGATGGGCACTGCGAGCACCACATAGCCGAAGGTCATCACCACGAGACCCTGAATGATGGTGCGTTTATAGTTTTGGGTTTTGTCGGCGATAAGGCCGCCTACGAGGCTAAGCACATAGATGCCGGCGTAGAAGAAGCTGTAGATGAGGGTGGATGTTTCCTCGCTGAGTCCGAACTTGGAGCAAAGGAAAAGCACCAGCACAGCGTTCATGATGTAATAGCCAAACCGTTCGCCCATGTTGCTGAGGGCTGCGGGCACAAGGCCTTTCGGGTGGTTTTTAAACATGTGTCGGGTATTATTTAATGGTTAGAGTTTTAGGCAGTTGATGTGTATCTTGAAAGATTTATGAATCAATTTGCGGAAAGGGCCTTGAAAGCGCGGGCGTAGTCGCGGATCTGGCGCACCATGGCCACGAGGCCGTTGCTGCGCGTGGGGGAGAGGTGTTCGCTTAGTCCGATACGGTCGATGAAATATAGGTCGGAGTCGAGGATTTCGTCGGGGGTGCGGTCGTTGAGCACGCGCATCAGCAGGGAAACGATTCCCTTGACAATCAGCGCGTCGGAATCGGCATCGAAATGGATACGGCCATACTCCTTACGGTGAGCGGCAATCCATACGCGGCTCTGGCAGCCCTCTATTAGGTTGGCCGGAGTTTTTTCGTTTTCGGGATATGGGGGGAGTTGGTTGCCGAGTTCGATGATATAGGCATAGCGGTCCATCCAGTCGCTGAGGCCCTTGAATTCCTCGATTATTTCGTTTTGTGTTTCGTTGATGCTAAGCATAATTGACGGATAGTAATGCGGCGAGCGGTGTAAAAGCATATGCTGCGCGTGCCTTCTATTCGCAAAGTTAATACTTTTTTTGAAGAGCGCCCCAAAGTAAGCAAAAAAAAATGACGGTGCAGCGTTGGCAAAAGCAGAGTTGCTCTGATTCCTGATTCCTGATTCCTGTTTTTCTCAAGTGGTATAGAGGAAGCGTTTTATGCTGCGCTTGGGGGTTTTCTCAAATTCTACTGGCATTGCTACTATCTTCGATATTTGCTCGTAGGGGGCGAGGAGCTTGTTCAGTTCCTTGCGCACATTCTCCATCGTGGGCTCCAGGTCGGTGGTGGAGACGTCGAATCGGTCGAGGGCGTCGAAGTCGGGATATACGAGCGCCACAAGTTTTCCCTTTCGTTCCACCACGAGGCTCTCTGTGACGAATGGCATATTGTTGAGTTTTGCCTCGATCTCTTCAGGGTAGATATTCTGACCGGAAGATGTGAGAATCATAGTTTTGGAGCGGCCACGGAGAAAGAGGGTGCCATCGGCAGAACGGGTGCCCATGTCGCCGGTGTGGAGCCAGCCGTTGTCGTCGAGTACATTATGCGTGGCTTCCGGATTCTTGAAATAACCCTTCATTACATTGGTTCCCTTGACGCATATCTCTCCCGGCACATTTTCGGGGTCGTCGCTATCTACCGTGGTTTCGAGCATGGGGAGTGTTCGGCCCGACGAACCGGGGATGAATTTCTCCCAATGGGTGTAAGAGATCAGCGGGCCGCATTCGGTCATGCCATAGCCCACGGTGAAGGGGAATTTTATGCGGTGAAGGAAATCCTCTACCTCATGGTTGAGAGGGGCGCCGCCGACAATCACCTGCTCAAACTCTCCTCCGAAAGCGTCCATGAGTTTTTTGCGAATTTTGGCATAGATGAAAGAGTCGAGGAAGGGGACAGCCAAAGTCCAGCGCATCGTGCCCTTCGAGATGAGGGGGAGAATCTGGTTTTTATAAATCTTCTCGAGGATTAGGGGCACGCAGATCACAAGGTTAGGTTTCACCTCGTTCATGGCCTTTATAAGGATTCTTGGGGAGGGCACTTTACCCAATATCGTGATATGAGAACCGACAGCGAGAGGGGTAAGCATATCGAATGCGCAACCGTATGCGTGTGCCAGTGGCAGGAAAGAGAGCGCGCGGCTGCTGCGGAAGTGGAGTTGCGTGTGAATGCCGAAGCATACGTTTCCGGCAAGGTTGTCGCCGGTGAGCATTACACCCTTCGAGAAACCGGTAGTTCCGGAGGTGTAATTAATTTCGCGCACCTCCTCGTTGGGGATTTCGGGATATTTCACGCATTCGGAAGTGTATCCGTCGGGATATTTTCTGCGGAAACGGCGGGTGAGCATACGCAAAGATCTACGCAGGAGTCCCTCCTCGTCGTCGGGGTCGTGGAGTGCCTGGAAGTCGTCGATTGCGATTGCGCCATGCACATTGAGCAGGGCCTCCGGCTCCATCGGTTCCCACACGGCGCGTGACGCAAAGAGCAGCCGCGCTTCCGAGTGGTTCACGATGTGGGTTATGTCCACGGGATTGAACTCTGCGAGGATTGGCACAATCACGGCGCCGTAGGTCACGGTGGCCATATATACAAGCACCCAGTTGCTGCAGTCGCGTCCGCAGAGCGCCACTTTGTCGCCTTGTTGAATGCCGAGCGTTTCATACAGCAGATGAATTTTGGCCACGGTGGTGGCCACATCGCCGTAAGTAAGTGTACGGCCGGTGACATAGTCGGTCAGTGCCGGCAGATACCAGTTTTCGATAAAGCTTTGCTCATAGAGGTGTACGAAATTGTCGATTTCAACGGGTGACATAGTAGGGGATTGGGGATTAGGGATTGGGGATTGGGTTATTCTTTGTCTTTGTTTTCGCAGGCGATGCGGTAGATTTCGCGGCAGTCGTCCATGGAGAGGGGCACGTAATTGCCCAATGTGTCGCCCACATTGCGTTGCAGCGATTTCACCATTTTGTCGATGTCGGGTTCGCAACCGATGAGTTCGGGCAGGGAAGTGGTAAGGCCGAGGTCGTGGTAGAAGTTGATGAGGTTTGAGATGCCTTCGTCGATAATCTCTTCGGTGGTTTTCCCGGCGGGGTTAACGCTCATCACGTTGATAGCGAATCGCCAGAGTTTATCGGGATTTCGGCGGGCGCAGAATTGCATCCAGGCGGGAATGATTACAGCGAGTCCTGCGCCGTGGGCCACATGATAGAATGCGGAGATTTCATGTTCGAGGCGATGGGAAGCCCAGTCCTCCACCTTACCCACGCCGCAGAGACCGTTATGGGCAAGAGTGCCGGCCCACATCACATCGGCACGTGCGTCATAGTCGTCGGGATTTAGGCGCAGGCTGAGAGCCTGGTCCATCACGTCGCGAAGGATGGCTTCGGAATAGGAGTCCACAAGTTGTGTGCCGGTAGTATTTGAGAAATAGCGTTCGTAGATATGTGCCATCATGTCCACCACACCATAGGCTGTCTGTTCCCAGGGGAGGGTCATGGTGAGTTCCGGATTCATGATAGCGAAGCGTGGACGCAGGAGGTCGGGATAGCGCACGGAGATTTTCTGATGCGTTTCCTCATTTGTAATCACGGAATTGCCGCTGCCTTCGCTGCCGGCTGCGGGGATGGTGAGCACCACGCCCACGGGGAGAGCAAACTGAGGTTTTGCCTTGCCGCAATAGAAGTCCCAGAAATCGCCGGGGTAAGTGGCACCGAGTGCTATTCCCTTTGCGGCATCGATAGGACTGCCTCCACCGATAGCGAGGATGAAGTTGACGCTCTCCTTCACGGCGAGTGCGATTCCATTGTATACGCTTTCGGCTGTGGGGTTGGGCTGGATTCCGCCGAAGGTGATATATTGGATGCCGGCGGCACTGAGAGAATCGAGCACACGGCCGAGCAGGCCGGAAGTCTGAATGCGGTCGCTGCCGTATACAATCATTACTTTCGATGCGCCGCATCTGGCGAGCGCGGCACCCGTCTCATTTTCCACGCCCTTGCCGAAGATAAACTTCGTAGGCGAGCAGAATGTGAAATTTTCCATATCTCAATTTTGGGTTATCTTGATTCTACATGCAAATATATAACAAATCCGGGGCATCAAAAAGATGATGTCCCGGAAATTTATTGTATTTTCCTCAATGATACGCAGTGGCAAGACTCAGAATATGGTTATTTTGAGATATACTTCTTTCCGGCGGATATTAAAATCCCTTTCTCATTTTCTGAAGACCTTTTGCCATTTAAGTTGTAAATGGGAGTGGATTCATTTTTCTGAAAATCATCCTTACTATTTATTATTTGTGCACGGATTGCTTCAAGATCAAGAATAGTTTCTCCATGAGATTTAACCTTCACAAGATGAGAAGATCCTCCGGCATATTTCCATACACAATTGTGCAATGGATTACCAGTGTAACCGATACCCTGAATCCAATGACCTGAAAATTTGGATTCCGTATTTTTAGTTTTGGAGTAAAATGGTTGCGATGTGGCATCCTCTTTAAATAACATTTTAGTGAAAGAATTGCCATTGTATTCCATTGTTTCACTTTCTAAATATTCAAGAGTGCTTGTTCGAGGTTCCTGTGTCAGATTTGAAGTTATGAGAAAAGATGGGTAGCAAGCGTTTACGTTACATTTGTCGCCAACATTTAAATCAAAATCAAATATCAGGGCTGGTTGAGAACTATTTCCATAATTAAAAGAATAAACCTTGTTCCCTTCAACATATAGAAATGTGACTAAAGACTTATCAGTTTCAGATCCGATTCGTTTCTCATGCTCATTATCGTATTTTTGACTCCATACATTAAGATAGACTCTTCCACTAATAGGTGTAGTGCCTTCAATCCACATCTCAGTATATCCGGTTACTACCTTATTATCCTGATCAAGATAAGAATATTGCATAATCCAACTTGTGCCTTCCTCGAAATAGTTTTTTTGAGCCAAAGCAATAAGAGTGACGAGCATTCCGACAAATAAAAGTGCTATTCTTTTCATAATGTCCGTATTTTTTTTAAGGTTCTGATAATATTGAGTTATTATTTAATTGCGGCGTAATCAAAATCAGTGTATTTATAACCATCCAAAGGATTAAATATTTCTCCAGTGAAATATCCATTGCCTTGACCTCCCCAGCCCCAGTCGCAATGAAGATAAATACAAGTTTTGACATTTTTGCCTAAGGCCATATCCATATTAAGATAGTATGCGCATCCATCTATAACCCATCCGTGGCCTTGTTCATATTTGGGATAATCCGGATTATATCCAGTGATATAGATATAACATGAATCATGCAAAAATTCTACCACTTTCTGGTCATTATATTTAAACATGATAGGGTGATTGTCTGTGGTTTGTGTCATGATGTTGCATGATGTGTTCCAGAATTCTCTTAAAGGTTCCGCAATTCCACATAAAGTTTGGATGTTTTCCTCATCAAACTCAACTTTCATAGCGATTCCGAGATCACAGATAAATCTTGCCATCTTGTCCGTAGCTTCAGAATATGACATTAAACTGCCATCTCCTCCTATACCGTTATTAATGGCTTTGAAGTTGTAAGTGTGACCATTATATGTAAGCGTTTCTTTTACATGGGATATTATTGACGCTGTGGCTAATGGTATGCATCCAGCAGGAAATCCGGGTTTCCTTTGAACTACATACTTGTTGTAGGGGCTCCATTGATTCAAGGTTGTTGTAAGCATTGGTGCAACCCTTACAGGTGGTATTTTATATGTGTAATCTCCCGGATATGAGATGGAACGGGTTTGGGTACATGCATTGTCCATATAAGGCTCAATTCGTCCTAAGAAATTTTCATTTGCAATCGGATTATTTGTATCAAACGTTCCGTTTTCAGAGAATGCTAAAATTGGATAGACTCGGCTATCGGAAGCGATAATGGCGAAGCCATTATCCTTTTCAAAGTTGATGACATATGCCAGAGTATCTCCAATTTCATTCTCACCTCTCGTTTGATGGCTACGCATTATGTAACTAATCTCGTATGAATTAGATCTTGTTCTATTCCCTTGATTTGTTACATTTGAGGCAATTTCGATTGCTTCTTTGCAACTAATGTGCGTACTGGGAATAGAGTGATTGATTACGACTGAACCTTCTGCTGGTCCTTCAAAGGGACTGTTAGTACAACTCGAAATTAGCATTACGAGTGCACTAAAAAATAAAATCGGTTGTTTCATGTTGATATAATGCTTGTTAGTATGTGCAAAGATAAACAATCCTTTTGAAAATCCAAAATTTTTTATCAAGTAAAGAGTATAGGAGAAGTATTTATGTAAAGAAGTTGATTTCTATTGATTTGGATATTATATTTATTCTGAATTTACACATACCGTTGGTGGCATTCATCTATTTTCAGCGCAATTGCGTATATAACAAATCCGGGGCATCAAAAAGATGATGTCCCGGAAATTTATTGGGTTTCGTGTTGAAATGATCAGAAATCTGCGAAAGCGGCGGCTGTTTTGTCGGCGATTTCCTGCATGCGGGCAGGGTCGGGGTCGGAAATCTTGTGATGGAAATCCATGTTGCCCTCCTGCTGGAGCGGCACAAGGTGGATGTGGGCGTGAGGCACCTCAAGGCCGAGTACCGTGACACCAATCTTTCGGCAAGGCATTACGCTCTTCAGCGCTTTCGCCACCTTCTTTGCGAAGACAATCATCTCGGCGAGGTCCTCGTCGGAGATATCGAAGATGTAGTCGGTTTCCTTCTTGGGGACAACGAGGGTGTGGCCCCAGTTTACAGGATTGATGTCGAGGAATGCGAAGAATTTGTCGTTTTCAGCCACCTTGTAGCAAGGGATTTCGCCGGCGATGATGCGTGAGAAAATAGTCATGATATTCCTGTTTAGTCGGGTTAGAGGAAGATATTGACGGTTTTGGCTGGGAGTGTTAGATTTCGATTTTGGTGATTTCGAAATCGAGGATGCCGGCGGGAACCTGCACTTTCACGCGGTCGCCTACGCGATGGCCGATGAGAGCCTTTGCGATGGGGGTGTTGGAAGCGATTTTCTTCTCCTTGAGGTTGGCCTCGTTTTCGGTCACGATGGTATAAGCCATCTCCATGCCGTTGGCGAGATTCTTGATAGTGACCTTATTGAGGAGCTGCACTTCGTCGGTGTTGAGCTTGCTGTCGTCGATGATGCGGGCGGAAGCCACGAGTTCCTTGAGTTTGGCGATTTTCATCTCGAGCATACCCTGGGCCTCTTTGGCTGCGTCGTATTCGGCATTCTCGGAGAGGTCGCCCTTGTCGCGTGCCTCGGCGATTGCCTGCTTGATGATGGGGCGCTGCGCTTCGAGTGCCGACAGCTCCTCCATTTTCTTATTGTAACCCTCTTGTGTAAGGTAAGTAGCCATAACTTGTATGTGTGTTTGTTTGTTGATTTTACATTTTGGTGATACCGGGTTTTGAGTCGGTATTAAAAAATTTTCAGACCCCCGAGCGGGAGTCCGAAAAAATCCTTTGATTTGATGGTGCAAAGTTAAAAAATTAGCGGGTAATGGCCAAAAATATTCACATTTATTAAAGATGTTTAATAACATATGCAAAAATCCCAAAACCACATCAGCGCTTCGGGCGTTGATATAATAAAGCTCCTTGAGCGAGGAATCTGCACTGGGGAATGTCGGTTCTGCGAGTGGCCTTCCGGAGGCGCGAGGAGAAAAAAGAAAGAAATAATAATATCAAAACACATAAAACTATGTCTCAAAGAAATTCCAACGTGGCCGGATCGCTCGGCTTCGTATTTGCAGTTCTTGGCGCGGCCTTCTGCTGGCTTCCCTATATCGGGGGCTTCTGCTGGCTGCTTGGCGCCATCTTGTCGTGCGTAGGCCTCAGCGGCCGCGACACCACTCTTGCCTGGTGCGGATTCTGGATCTCTCTGGTCTGGATTATCTGTTACTTCATCTTCGGCCTCATCTGGGACACCTACCCTTACCTCACCATCTATCCCCTCTACTACTGGTAAAAAGGACAAGAAAGATAAAGAAAAGGCTCCGCACATTCGCGGAGCCTTTTCTGTTTGTAGGGGATTATTCTTGATTGAGAATAATTCTGATGAAATTTATTTGCCGGCGGAGATGAGGATGCGACGGGCGGCGCCGTTGCTGCCCTTCACGATGTAGAGACCGGGAGCGAGCGCCTTTACAGCCTCGGATGCCTGGCCTTCTGCCACCTTCACGCCTGCAATAGTGTAGATGTTGACGAGAGTGTCGTCGTTGATCTCCTCAATGCACTTCACGCCCGACGGGTCGAACTCAAAGCCGGAGAAGCAGAGGTCGTCAAAGAAGGCGAGGTTGGTAGCCTCTGAAGTAGTGTGGCGGAGTGCAATGTAAATCTCCTTGCCTGCGTATTCGCCGAGGTCCACTTCATAGTGTTTCCAGTTGTCAGCGTCGAGATAGGGAATCTCCTGATTCTTGAGCACAGTGGTGAAGTCGGCTGTGTTCTCATTGCCGGCAGTGCTTACGAGCACCTCGATGCGATGCTTGGCGCTGGGAAGAACGCTCTGCAGACACTCAAGGTTGCGTGCCCAGAAATCAAACTTGGCGCTGTCGGAAGCCTTGAGCTTCTGGGAGATAAGCCAGTTGTCGGCACCACGGTTCACGGGGGAAGCGCCTACGAGGGCATACATGCCGCTTACAGGTTTCATCATGCCATAGAGGCCATCCTCCTTCGAGTCGCTTTCCACGCTGAAGGCACCCTTCAGTCCGCCTGCATTATAGTGCACCCAGTAGGAGGAGAAATTATAGTTCACACCCTTGTCCTCATCGATCATGGAGAAGTTATTGTTCCATTCGTGGTCGAGAGTGTTGGGTTCGAAGCTATAATAGCGGGTATCTCCGGGAAGAGCCACGCCCTTCACGGGGATCTCGATAGAGCCGGCGCCGAAATTGATGGTCAGTGCATCGTTGATTTCCACGGGTTCAGTTGTGGCGGCTTCGAGAGCGTCGAAACGAAGAGCGAAAGTCTTGGCCTCACCAGGTTTCACCTCGTCGCCCTTGGCGAGAGTGGTGGTGAAATTGCTCTGCTTGAAGCTTACGTCAGCCACTTTCAGAGTCTCGCTGCCCTTGTTGAGAAGGCGGAACACGTCGCCCGAAGAGGCGGCCATGCGGTGGTTCACCTTGCCGAAGTCCCATGTGGAGATATTCACGATAGCCTTCTGGCCCTGCTTCTCCTCCACTACAATGTGGGTGAGGGCGGCGCCATTGTCCTTATTGCGGTTGAAGCTCTCATGGGTCCAGCGGAACCTCACGGTCTTGCCCTTGTAGGCAGAGAGGTCGATCTGCTCGTTGATCCAGAACTTCTTGTCGTCGCTGTCTGCATTCTGGGAGATGGTGCTCAAAGTGGTCCATTTGCCGTCGGCGAAGATGTCGAAGGTGTTGTTGGCCACGCCATTGTTGGGCTCAACGTTTTTCTTTTCGGCCATGCCTGTGGGGTCGATCTTAAGGTCGGAAGGATGAGCGTCGCCCCAGATGAAAGAAATCTCCATGGCTGAATCGTCAGGAAGACGGAATTCCTGCGTGGCGATGGCATTGCTGTCGCCCGACTCAAGCCACATTGTGGAGAGCACGGCATACTCCTTGCCGTCATTCTTGTAGGGATTCATGGAGTTTACGCTCCAGGTGCGCTTGTAGTTCTGCGATGGAGTGTTTTCCCAGCCGGTGGGAATCTCATTGCCTGTGAGGGAAGTGAAGTTCTCCTCATACGGATAAGATGTCACGGAGGCATCCTTCTGGGTGGTGAATTTCCAGGTGGTCACGTCGGTGCTTTCGCCATTGTCGTTGTAAGCAACCACGCGCCAGTTGTAGGAAGTCTCATTCTTGGCCACAGGAATGTCGAAGAAGAGTTTGCCGCCCACGTCCTGACCGTTCACGAGGTCGTTGGCCTCAGCGTTGGTGCCGACGAATACCTTATAACCCTTTGCAAACTGAGCGGGAGCCCATGCGAGATGGATGTTGGTGGGAAGGATGTCGGTGGCATTGTTGGCCGGCACGGGATTTGACACTGCACCGGGAGCGCCGTTGATGCCATATACGGAGGGAAGCACCACGCGGTCGAGTGTGAAGATTGTGTGCTCCATTGCGCCGTAGTCGTCAGTCTCCACGATAGGATAATACCAGCGCACATAGCAGTTGTCGCCACCCTTGTCGAGTTCAACCTCTGTGGTGAGCATCTGGTTGAGGTTCTTGTCCTCGGTTACCCATTTCTTTTTCCACGACTTGCCGCCGTCGTAAGATACCTGCATTTCGATATCATAGTAGGGAGCCTCGTCGCCGTCGTAGTTATTGTAATAAGTGAAGGCCACGGTGCCACCGTTGGTGAGGTCAAGACGCGGTGAGGTAAGATAGGAATTGGAGTAGCCGCCATCGCAATAAACGGAGTGGTCACCCTCGATGGGACGTGTGGTCCAGTTCCAGCCCTCCGACTTCCATCCTGCGGGAGGATAGTATGCCTCGAAGCCCTCGAACATGCCACCTTCGGGCACAGCCTTCTTGGTGGCCGAGAGGGCGAGCGTGACGTCACCGCCGTTTGTGTGGAACACTACATCGCCCTTGGCGGGAGTGGTCATGGCTGCCGAATAAGCCACCTGGAAATCGAGGCTTTCATAGCGGCCGAGGTTCACATCGGAGGGAGAGAATGTGAGCGATACGCCCTGAGGCATGTCGACGCTCTCGATGGTGAGGCCGTCAGTTCCGGTATTGGTCAGCGAAATCACGTCGGAATAGCTTTTCTCACCGATGTATACGTCGCCATAGTTGAAACTGTTGGTGGAGAGGCGGGGCTGGGGAGTGGTGGCGGGGGTGAATTTCTTCACGGTCACGTCGTCGAGCCAGACGAGGTTGCCCTCCTCGGTCATCAGTTTGTATACGAAAGCGAGTCGCACCTTGCTTCCCTTGAAGTCGGCGAGGCTCACCTTAGGGGAATAGGGGTTCCAGTTGGTGATGGGGAACACGCCGATGCCGCTTTCGCGAAGCATCTTCTCATTCTGGATGCTGAAGATGGTTTCGGCACCCTCGAGATTGCCATCCTCCACCACGCGCACCTGCAGGTCGTAGCGGCTGCGGTCGTATGCATTCATCGGGCTCACGCGGAATGTGAAGCCGAGTTCATAGGTGTCGTTGAGGTCGAGTTCCGGGGTGAGCAGAATCTCCTCACGTGGGCCGCTACCCTTTTCGGGGCTGTCGGCCGTGATGGGACATGTCACCGAAGCGCAGCAGAGACCCGTGATGGTGCTCTTGATTTCAGTGCCGTCCGGAGATGTGCCGGGTTTTGAATAATAATTGTACCAGTTGTAGGTGGCTTCGGAGCCTTTATAGCCCTTCACCACTTCCCAGCCTGGACCTGCCGCGACGGGGGTGAGATCCTTTCCGGTGTTGCCAGTCTCGAATCCCTCCTCGAGAATCGTCTGGGCCGACATGGTGCCGGCCGCCAATAGCGCGATTCCTGCCAGTAAGGTTTTTTTCATAGCTGTTGATGTTTTATGGTTGTTATATGATTTTTTTGCCGGTGCGGGAGATGTAAATGCCTTTGGCGGTGGGGTGCTTGCCGGCGCGGCGACCGTCAATGGTAAACCATTCAGTGTCCCGGTCGGACGATGCATCGGAATTGTTGGTGATTTCATCTACGCCAGAACCATCCACGAGCGGGAGCGTGGCGCAGTTGATGATATCGTAATCCTTGAGATTGTCGGCGGTCATGCCGGAGGCATCCTTGGTGAGGATTGCCACAGCGCGGCATTTATGAATGTTAACTCCGGCTGGAACTACAAAATAGTATTCAGCGTAATAGCGGCCGTTTTCATTCACCACTTTGTCACCCTTGGGATCAGAGAGATAAGAGATAAGGGTGTTGGAATGGACGTAGTTGTTGTCGTACTGCGCGCTATTCCCTTTCACCACCATCTGTTTGCCCGGAACTTCATCCGATACCACCATCACCGTAAGGGCAATGTCACCATAGATGGATGCAGCCTCGTCGAGCAATTCACCGGTAATGTCTATCATCGCAGATTGGTGACCGGCACCGGTTTCGACTAACTGACCCATTTCAATGCCTGCGAAACTTGGAGTGCTCAGGTCCTGACCGGCAATGTCGCAGAGCACCTCGGGCACGATGAATGGCACAGTTTCAAGATACTGGTTCACATCGTAGGCGATATATGCTTCGCCGGGATAGTAGGCACGGTTGGCTGTAAAGCAGGGCCATGTGTAGGCATATGTATCGTGAAGCCAGTCGGCACCTTCGGCGCAGAGAGAGTTGCCGGGACGGAAAGTCTTGACAATCTCCACATTGTCGCCCATCTTATCCTTTACGGCATCAAGGTGTTCATCAAGCATGGCGGTGTAATACTGGTCCTGGTCGGCATAGACTTCGAGATACGACTTATTGCGCTGAAGGCTTTTGTCGTAGATGGCGAAACTGGCCGAGTGTTCGGCATTTTCGCCGGCTGCGATGGCCTGGCCGTTGGCGCGTTCCGCACGAATTGATATGTTGTGGCTTCCGGCTGCAGTGCCTTCCGGAATCTGATACGCATACTCCACACTTAGTTCCTCTTCGGGCTGAAGGGTGTCGTTGCGCTCTATCATCACCGGCGTGCCATTGTCGAGAGTTACAGCCAACGTAAGTCCCTTGATAGCCTCGCGGCCCACATTTTTCAAAATAGAGAAGATCTCTACATTCTCACCGCGCTTTTTATATTTGAAGCCGGTGTCGAAATAGGGGATAGCCACCTTCACGGCCGGCAGCGCCGAAACGTCCACGATAAGTTGGATGCATAGTTGGCCTGCACCTGTCACGGGCAAGAACTCTCCATCCTGATAGAGGAGGAATGAGTCGGCATATTCGTCGCCTACGGTGCAGAGTCCACCCTTTTCATTTTCCACCATTTCGGGGGTTTCAGTATAGTCGAAGGCATAGAATAGGGGGGCGGTGCCGGAGATTTCAAATCCATCACCATTGAAGAAGAGATTATTCCAGCCCTCGTATATGCGCTGCTTTTGCTCTACGAGTTGCTTTACGTTTCCTTTTTCACCCTCGAGAAGATGGAAAGTGGATCGTCCGAGGTCGTGAGCAGCCGCCATGCGGATACCCACCACGCGGCAACCTTTGTAAGGTTCGAGCGTAGAGGCCGGGAGCATGGCGCCCATTGTGTAGGTGCCGGCTGTGCCTACCATTACATCCGTATAAGTGATAGAGTCTGTAGATGTGAAGCCAAGGGTGCGCTGGTTGGCTCCCAGTCCTCGGTCGGAACTGTCGACCGCCTGAACAGCCGTCGCAGACATTATCAGTGCGGCAGCCGTTATGATTGATTTGAATATCGTCATATCAGAAAAATTTTACATTCAACATCCCTTTGGCTCCTCGGCGCTCGATATAGATACCGTTTTCAGGGGCTTTCGGCAGACGGCGGCCGAGCATATCGTAATATTCGGACGTGTCGGATATGTCGTCGCTGATGACAGTCACTGTGGCGCCTGAAATATTGAATTTATATTCTGTCCAGTCGGAATAATTGTCGAAATAGTGAGCACGGATTTTTACGGAGTGTTCGCCATCTTCCGGTTTCGGAATAGTAATGACGGGCTTGTCGGGGTTGCCAGCCGTTTTGCCGTCGAGTTCCACATCGAAATTGCGGATATTTCCGTAGTCCACCACTTCACCCTGGCCGTCGGCCGGACCTATAGTCACATCATCCACCTGAAGCAGGAAGCCGTCCTGGGTGACATAATGCACGGCAATGCGCACCGATTTGCCCTCATACTCATCCAGAGGCATCGACACTTCGCTCCATTGCTGAGCCGGCACAGTAATCAGATCGCTATGCACGGTGAAGTCGTCCGGGTCGGAGCCCTCCTCTGCCACGCACACTTCGATTTGTTCGGCGTAAGCGGCATTATAAGCCTTCGCCTTGAATTTTACTGCATAGCCGGAATGAATATCCACCTCGGGAGAGATGAGCCATTTGCTGCTTTTGGCACGCTGTGCGGAGCAGAACATCACGCTCTTGTCGCCGGTGGCGGCAGCGATGGCGGGGTCGGAGGGCATCATGGGCGGCACAGTGTTCCAGGGATTGAACACTATCGGACCGAGGGGCAGAGGATTCTGTCCGGTGCCCGCACCGGGGAACGACACAACATTGTTGATGTCGCCGAGCGCTATCGGGTATACGGGTTGGCCATCTTCGTCGATACCTATCCAGTCGCCGAAACTTCCGGTGGCGAAGTCCTTATAATCCTCAAAACTGTCGGTAAACATCAGGTTCTGGTTCCAGCGAAGCGTCACATCGCCATTCTCCTCCAGTGTGTGGGTGATATTGAAGGGTGCAGAGAGAACGTCGCTAAGGGTGAGTTGATAGGTGGCATCTGCGTTATGGTCGATGGCCGGGGCTTCGAGGCTGAAGGGGGAGTCGCCTTGTAGTTCCACTCCATATTTGCCGTCGGGTAGGGAGAGAAGTTCGACCTGTTCGTTATCGTTGAGAACGAGTTCGTAACTTTCGCCGCTCTCCGTGTTGAGAAGGAGGAGGCGCGTGCCTGCTGCAGGGGCCAGAGAATTCTTTTTAGTGGAGAATAAGGCTTTATGGTATGTGCCGGAAGCCACGTCGACGTCGATGGTGGCAGTTTCGCTCTGTGCCTGCAGATATTTGGCGCGGATTCCGATGGTGTGTTTTCCCGGGACCACATCCTCGAGGGTATGATTGTATTCATCCACTGTGGCTGCGAGCGTGCCGTCGAGATAGATTTCGAAACTCTCGAATTTATTGTCGGGAGATTTAGCCACACGGCGGGCCATCCCCTTGGCACAGGTCTGTTGGCCGGCAGCGGGCTGTCCCACTCTGAAATCATCCACCATGAGCATGAAGGCCCCATAGCGGTTGGCATCACCGATGTAGCGGATTGCTATCTTTATTTTTTTGCCGGCATAATCGCTGAGGTCGTAACTCATATTCTGCCATTGCTGATAACCCACACTTTCGTAATTTCCCGTGTCGAGGCGGGTGAAGTCTTCGGGAGCGGGGTTGTCGGTCTTTTCCGTGACATACACCTGAAAACGCTCTTGATATTTGTCGGCGGCCTTGGCTAAGAAACTCACTACATTATGCTCGCCGGGAGTGATTTCGGGAGAGATCAGCCAGTCGTCGTTAGGCACACCGTCATAGGTGCGGGTGAATCCGATGTATTGCTGGCCGGAGTATGGCCGGAGCACCGGCATATCGTACCACCATGTAGGCTCCACCGTCAAAGGATTTATCACCTGTGCATACTGTTTTACACCTCTATTTGGATACGACCCTACAATGGCAGCAGCCACAGCCTGGTCGACATCAATCCCCGTCCATTCTCCAAAATTGATGGAGAAGGGGGAATAACTCTCAAAGTCGTCGAAAAATACGGGAGCTGTCACGTTCCAGCCCAGTTCCACGCTGTTTTTGCCTGTGAATGCGTCATGGTGCGGGGTGGCAGTAAGGGCGAATGGGGTGCGGGTGGCTTCGGTGAGAGTGAGGGAGATAGATTTCGTTGTTTCGCTCTCGGCCACGCTGAATGTCTGTTCGAGAGTGTTGAAGCCCTCACGTTCGAGACGCAGTTTGTGCGCTCCGGGATATATTTTCAGCGTTCCTTGGCCGGAAGCGTCGAGCTTCATGAGTTCATATGTCACATCATAGTCGGTCTGCGTAATCTCCACGGGCTGGCCGACAAGGTTGTCGCCCTCTACAGTAGTTACGCTTATGCTCAGTGTGCAGGAACGCTGCTGGGCGAGCATGGCGGGCGACCATATGGCCAGAGCCGCCATCACGGCTGCAAATAGTGATTTCTTCATTCCTAAATGACTGATTTGATTGTATTAACCTATTTTATCGATTCCGGATTACAATCCTCAATACCAATGATGGGGATTATCGTAATCCATGGAATTTAAAATGAGCGTCTCCCGAAGGACGTTTGCCCTTTCGGGAGACGCAGTGAGTATGGATTAGCGGCGGATCAGCACCTTGCGGCCGTTCACGATATAGATTCCTTCAGTAGGATTCTTCACGCGCAGACCGTTAAGGTCGTAGATTACCACGTTTTCATCAAGTTCGGAAGCCACGCTCTCGATAGCGCTCTTCACGTCGTCGATTTCATAGGTGAATGTGGCGGCATTATACTGCGGTTTCACCTGAACATAAGCACTGAAGGCCTTCACGCCTGCGGGTTCGTCAGCAAGTGCAGCGGCATCATCAGATGTGGGTTCCTCAGTCTGGTCCATAAAGTTTTCCTTCTTAAGGGTAAATGCCTTTTCAGGAAGTGCTGTGGGCTGGAACACAGGAACGATTTCGGCATACCAGGTGTCGACCTTGGAAGGTTCGGCAATTGTGCGGATGCCACGGATCTTCAGCGGGGTAGTAGCCTCTTTGACGTCGATAAGGTAAGGCACTCCGGCTCGCAGGGAGTCGGTGGCAGCCACATCGCCAAGGATAAGGTGGAGACGCGGGCTGTCGCTGTCGGCGTCATAGATGTCGGTTTTGCCGAAATTGTGGAGGGTGGTACCCTCGCCGAAGATTTCGGCCACCTCATCGGGTGAGAGACTGAAGGGGAGAGCCACAACATTGTGTCCGGTCTCCATCGGTAGGTTGAATTTCACGAGGGCGTCGTCGCAGTCAGCGGGAGCAGCGCCGGATTCGTCAACGAATACCACGGTGCGGAGTTGCAGGTCGACGGTGTCGCTTTCGGCGAATGTCATGGCGTCGGCGAAATCCTCCTTGCCCTCCTTGAGGACGAGCAGGTTGTATTCGCGCGCGTTCTGGATTACATCGATTTCATATTTACCCTCGGCGTCGGTGGTGGCTGCATAGCCCACTTTGTTGCCATCGGTGCTTAGGAGTGTCACTTCTGCGCCCTCGGCAGGCTGACCGGCTTCGGTCACAACGCCGCTGACGGTGACAGGCTCAACCTCAAGTCCAAGATGGAGCACAGGTGCAAGATTCTTCTTCCAGCTCTGGGTGCTGATATCGCCATCCTTCTGACGCATGTAGGAAGTGCCATTGCTTGCGCACTCAAATCCGAAAGTGGATTTATAGTTCTCGCAGTAGGAGAAAGTGAAAAGTTCAAGCGACTTGCCACTTTCATATACGATAGGTTCGTCAAGATTGATTACGATATAGTCTACAGGGTCACTGCTTGAGCCGATCTTTTCCCATTTGTAAGCGGCATTGTCGAGAATATTGATCCAGCCATCGGTGTTGAATGCCTCTGTGGCGGGCATATCCATCGAGGTGGCGTCGCTCCAGCGGTAGTAGATCTTGAAATCAGTGGTCCATTCATTTGTGCCATAGCCCTTGATTATGATGCTCTTGATCTTTGCGCCGGCTTCGAGACCGAGTTCAGCAGGAGTATAGAGCGTAACGTTCTGCGACTGTTTGTAATTGATGTTGATGAAGCCTGTGGTTGAGTATTCCTTGTATTCACCTACAGTGACATCGCTTTTGATCGTCTCTTTGGTGAAATTCACAGCCACGGTGTCGCTTCTTAGAATTGTTTCGCCGGCTTCAAGTTCAATCACCACGGGGAATTCCCCAATCTTGTTGTAGTGGAATGAAACAGGAATTTCAACCGGAGTGTCGGTAGGAGTAGTGGCGCAAGCAATCTCAGCGGGGCCTGCGAGTTCGAATTCCTTTTGGCCGTCGATATAGACGTTCATCTTATATGTTTCGGCAGTTTCGGCGTGAGTTCCGAAATTGCGAACTTTCATAGAGGCTTTTACAGATGTATTCTGCATGGCCTCAGCGGGGATAGTGCTTTCCACATACTGGAGATCGTGGTCCACTTCAACGAGTGAGAATCCATAGAGATAGTTCACCTGAGCGCTGCCCACGATCTGGACGCCGATGTAGTAGTCACCCTCGGCAGGCATCTTCACGTTGAACTTAGTGAGGTCGGCGGTGAGCTGCTTGCCCTCCTCGAAGTCCTTGCCTTTGAGAGCGAGGATCTCTACGCGCTGTGTGCCCTCCTCGGCATTGGTGAGTTCTTCGCGTGAAGTAGCGGCGAAGATGGATACGCAGCCCTCGGGCCAGTTGCTTGCACGGAGTTTGGCCGCGAATTCGAGCGTCTCGTTGGCATTGGCATGGAGTTTCGGAGTGATGAACATATTCTTCGATGGATCGGAGGTGCCGCCGGAGCCGGAGAGGAAGAAGTTGGGCTCGGTAGTAGTGCCCAAATTTGAAATCGACATGTTGCTCTGATGCAGTGAGCCTTCCGGCCATTTCAGTGTGCCGTTTTCATGGAAGGGCGCATACCATTTAGTATGGTCGAGCATTGTGACGGAGACAGGGAGTGTGAACACTGTGTCTGCGCCCTGTGCGTTCTCATAAGTGATTGTAAGGTCGCCTCCATAGTTGCCCGGTTCGGTAGCGGTCACGCTCAGGTTGAGTGGGATGCGTTCTGCAGGCTGTGCTATGGTGTCGTTGAGACTGGAAGCGAAGCCGGTGGGAACAGTTACGCTCTTCACGTTGAGAGGTTTCTTGCCCCAGTTGTAGATTTCGAATTCCTGAGTAGCGTTAGCGGTATTTACGCGTCCGAAGTCGATTGCGGTTTTGCGCGAATCGGGACGATTCCATTCATTCACGCTTGTGCCCTTGTTGAAGAATGCGAATATGGGCTCACAAAGCACGCGCAGCGGTTTGCTTTCCGACTCAAAAATCTGGTCGCCGATGGTGACGCGTACCTTGAGATCATAGTCGGTAGTATTCTCCACTTCGGGTGTCCATTCGAAGGTGTAATTGTATTCCTTCTTGCTTTCAGCATAGAGAGCCACCTTCTGATTGTCGGGGGGTGTGGCTACTGCCTCTCCGTTAGCGATAAGTTCCACGGTATATCCTGTGCTGGGTTCCTCGGTGAGCGGAATCATCACAAATTGCGGATTGATCTGTCGTCCGGTCTGGATTTCGTCGTTGTTCTGAGTGAAGGAGCAGATGTATACATCGTGGGGAACATCCACCTTCTGCGGGCCGCTCACATTGTCGAAGCGCGACTTATAGATGGCGAAGGCCACATAGATGTCGCCGGCCTCAGTGAGAGCAAACTGATGAGGCAGGAATTCGGTGGTGATTTCCGAGCCGGACACTGTGAATGCCGGTTCCTCGGGCCAGTTGTAGCGGTCGGAAGAGACGTAAACTTTTACATAAGCGGCGTCATCTTTCGAATATCCGTCCACACGTGCGGCAAAAGAGATCTTGTCGCCGGCTTTGGCACGGAGTTTCGGCGAGATGAAGAGATTGTTGTATTGGCTTCCGGTAAGGTAATAGTTGCGCAGGTTGTTCTCGGTGCCATTGTAAGATGCGTTGACACCACTCTGTGCCACTGACCCTTGCGGATATGCTACTTTGCTCTCGCCATTGAAATCAGCAAACCAGGCGTTCGGGTCAATCACGGCGCCATTGAAGCCGAGTGTGTAGGTCTTGGTGGAGGGGTCCTGGCCTGCCACTGCCGGACGCACGTTGTAGACGAGTGTCAGATTGTCGTTGTAGTTGCCAAACTCCGTGGCAGGCAGGGTCACGGTGATTTCCTTAATCTCTTTTGGAGCCACAGTGAAGGGAGCCTGAACATCAAGAGTAAAGCCCTCGGGAGCGGTAAGGGTGGTCACTTCCATTGGCGCGATGCCGTTGTTGAGGATTTCATAGGTCTTGGAAGTGGACTCGCTCACATTGCCGAAAGCCTGAGCGCTTGAGATGCTATAATTTGTGGTGTTGCCTTTGTCGCGGAACACAAGCAGCGCTTCATACGCATTGTAATGCGATTGCGCGCGTGGTGACACTTTCCCTTTGATGTTCTCCTTAAGACACATCTTTGCGTATGTGTAGGAATTGGGCCACGCCGTCTTCACTTTGTCCTCGGCAATTGTTGCTGTCACTGTGAAGGGCTCGCTTATGGCCTGGTCGGAGCTTGTGAGATTTTGCGGCACAGGCACAGTGCAGAACACTTCTCCGGTGTTGCTGTTGATGATTGATACGCTGAAGTCCTCTTCGCCTTGGTTAAGGTTGACTTCGCCGATGTTCTGGACTGTGACATCAGTAAATTCCACCTTTACGCTTCCGTCGGGGCTCTGGTTCCATTTGATGGTCCCGGTGGTCTGTGATGGATTGCCGGTAAGGATACGCATATTCCGTTCAGGTTCGATTTCTGCGAAAGATGCGCTGAAATTATCCATCACCACTTGCTCGGCCCAGATGCCGATTTTTTTGTATTCAGTAGCGTTAATGGTCAGCGTGGACCAGCCGGAGGAACTGATTGCGCCACCGGAATAGCCTGTGAATTGCTGGATTACTGAGCCAAGAGAGCCGTCGGCATTGATGTTGTAAAAGTAAACTTTTGCCGACGATGCATAGGTGGCCGGTTTTACTTCAATGCTGATTGTTCCCTTCACGGAGGGTGTCACCAGAATGTCTTTAGTGTTGATGCCATCGGTTCCCCAGCCAGAATCGTCACCGGCAAACTGTTTGCCGGCCTTCAGTCCGCCTGTGTCATCCTTACCGCCTGTTGGCAGGTAAGTGTAGGTCATCCAGTAGTCCACACCATAGTCTGTGTATTTATCCACGATGTGACCCCAATTTGACGCTACCTGAAAATCATGCTCGCTCGCTGGGATGGCCGTGTCGAAATCGACGGTGTAGTTCGCCTTTTCGGCGGCTTGCACCATGGTGAATCCCAATAGCGTGGCGAGTGACAATAGAATGAGTCTAAATGTCTTCATGCACGTTCCTTTTATGGTTAATATTATTATTTTCGCGTGCGGCCTGACTTGGAGTCCGACCGGTGTGTTCTATGGTTTGTTGCCGATTGTTGCCAAAAGGCTTGTCTTATGCGACAATACCAGCGTTTCATAGGATTCTTGACTCCCTGAAACTTGTGATATTTCATTTGACAGTTGCAAATATAGTAACATTTTTTTACGTTCACAACAAAACTTTAATATTCTCAAAAAAATGTTATTTCAGAGAGCTTTATTTCCACTGAATATTTGCCAAAATTTCTCGTGAATCCGGCCTTGAAAAGTGTGTTTCCTGAAATATATCCGAAGGAAAAATTGCAAAATGAAAGCGTGACGGCCTATATAGGAAAAGCTGTGAAAAGTGGGGAAACAATCAAGGCCATGAAAGATTGCTCCTTCATGGCCTTGATTTGTTTAAATGTGCGAGGATTACTGGTTCTTTCCGCAGCAGTTCTTGTATTTCTTTCCGCTGCCGCAGGGACATGGGTCATTTCGTCCCACCTTTGCGGCGGCCTTCACGGGTTGTCTCTGGGCAGGCTGCTGAGAGCGGCCTGCGTTCTTCATTGCCTCACGCTGGGCGTTTTCGCCTTCGTAGGTTTCGCTTGTGGTGCTGTATCCTGCGTAGGGATTGGTTACAGGTTGGCGGTTGCGTTGCTGCATGGCTCGTTGGGCGGCCATTGCAGCCTGCTGGGCCTCATGCTGCTGGCGGGCAGCCTCTTCGGCAGCTTTTGCCTCCTCATAATCGGGCACTGCCAGATGGCCGCGCATCAGTGTGGACACTGCCTTATTGTTCATCTCGGCAAGCATCTTCTTCCAGAGTTCGAAGGCCTCGATTTTATAGATTACAAGAGGGTCCTTTTGCTCATAGCTGGCGTTCTGCACCGACTTTCGCAGTTCGTCCATATCGCGTAGTTGTTCCTGCCAGCAGGAGTCGATTGAAGAAAGGAGCACCGCCTTCTCCCATGCCTTTGCGAGGGGTTTGCAATTATTGTTGTAGCATTCCTCGATGTCGGCGCGGATATTGAACATTCGGCGGCCATCGGTGACAGGCACTCCCACAGGTCCTTTCGCACCGCGTTCTTCCACGAATTCCTTTACATATGGGGCCGCGCCCTCGGCAATCTTATCCTTCTTGTGCTGGAAATTCTCCATGGCAGCGTCGGCAATGCGCTGGGCCACTTCAATGGAATCCAACTTCGAGTATTCCTCCTCGGAGAAGGGTAGTTCCATGGCAAGCGAGGTGTTCATCTCCTTATTGAGTTCCTCATAATCGAGACCCATGTTGGCGAGATTTTCGGCAGTTTCCGAAATCATATTGGCGATGTCCATGCCGATACGCTCACCCTTGAGTGCGTTCTGGCGTTTGCCGTATACGCCGTTACGCTGGGCGTTCATCACGTCGTCGTATTCCACAAGGCGTTTACGGATACCGAAGTTGTTCTCCTCCACCCGTTTCTGGGCATTCTCGATTGATTTGGTGACCATGTTGTTCTCAATCATCTCGCCCTCCTTGAAGCCGAGGCGGTCGAGCATCTTCACCACGCGTTCATTAGCGAAAAGACGCATCACGGTATCCTCGAATGAAACGAAGAACACGGAACTTCCCGGGTCGCCCTGACGTCCGGCACGACCGCGCAACTGACGGTCCACACGACGCGACTCATGACGTTCGGTGCCGATGATGGCCAGACCACCTGCCTCCTTCACCTCGGGAGAGAGCTTGATGTCCGTGCCACGGCCTGCCATGTTGGTAGCGATGGTCACCGTGCCGCGTTGGCCGGCGTTGGCCACAATCTCGGCCTCCTTCTGGTGGAGTTTCGCATTCAGCACCTGATGCTCAATCTTGCGGAGCTTCAGCATCTTCGACAGAAGTTCGGAAATCTCCACCGATGTGGTGCCCACAAGCACCGGACGGCCTGCCTTCACCATATCCTCAACCTCCTGGATCACCGCGGCGTATTTCTCCTTCTTCGTGCGGTACACGCGGTCGTTCATATCGTTGCGGATCACAGGCTTGTTGGTAGGAATTTCGATTACATCGAGTTTATAGATATCGTAGAACTCGCCGGCCTCCGTCATTGCCGTACCGGTCATACCGGCCAGCTTGCGGTACATGCGGAAATAGTTCTGGAGCGTCACTGTGGCATAGGTCTGGGTTGCGGCCTCCACCTTTACCCCCTCTTTGGCCTCGATGGCCTGGTGGAGTCCGTCGGAATAGCGGCGCCCCTCCATGATACGTCCGGTCTGCTCGTCGACAATTTTGATTTTGTTGTCGTCGATCACATATTCCACATCCTTGTCGAAGAGGGTGTATGCCTTGAGAAGCTGGTTCACAGTGTGCACGCGCTCCGACTTCACGGAATAGTTCTGCAGGAGGGTGTCCTTCTTCTCGCGCTTCTCCTCGGCGGAAAGGTCTTCATTTTCCACGGCGCTGAGCAGGGCGGCGATGTCGGGAAGGATGAAGAATTCGGGGTCGGATGTGGTGCCTGTCAGCACCTCGATGCCCTTGTCGGTGAGCTCGATGGAGTGGTTCTTCTCGTCAATCACGAAGAAGAGGGGCTCTACGGCCTTGGGCATCTCGCGGTTGTTGTCGGCCATATATTTGGCTTCCACCTTGAGCATGAGCTGCTTGATGCCATCCTCGCTGAGGTAGCGGATAAGGGGGCCATGCTTCGGGAGGGCCTTGTAGACGCGGAAGAGCGCCAGACCACCCTCTTCGGTGTTGCCTGCGGAAATCTTCTCCTTGGCCTCGAGAAGGAGCTGCTGGGCGAGCTTACGCTGTGCGCTGACCACCTTCTCCACATTGGGCTTGAACTCATTGAACATCTGGTCATCGCCCTTCGGGATAGGGCCGGAGATGATCAGAGGCGTACGGGCATCGTCGATGAGCACCGAGTCCACCTCGTCGACAATCGCGTAATAATGCTGATCGCGCTGCACGAGGTCCTCAGTCATTGTGGCCATGTTGTCGCGCAGATAGTCGAAGCCGAACTCATTGTTGGTGCCGAAGGTGATGTCGCAGGCATATGCTGCGCGACGCTCCGGCGAGTTTGGCTCTGTCTTGTCGATGCAGTCCACCGTGAGTCCGTGGAACTGATAGAGCGGGCCCATCCATTCAGAGTCTCGTTTGGCGAGATAGTCGTTCACCGTGACCACATGCACGCCCTCGCCCGTGAGGGCGTTGAGGAACACAGGCAGCGTGGCCACAAGGGTCTTACCCTCACCGGTGGCCATCTCCGCGATGTTGTTGGTAACCTTGCCGTTGTTCATTACGCCATGGAGCACCATGCCGCCGATGAGCTGCACATCGTAATGCGCCATGTCCCATTTTATCATGTTGCCGCCGGCCATCCACTCGTTGCGGTAGATGGCCTTGTCGCCGTCGATGGTGATGAAGTCTTTGCCGTCGGCTGCCAGTTTGCGGTCGGCATCCGTGGCTGTAACCTCAAGCAACTCATTGTCTTTGAAACGGCGTGCAGTCTCTTTCACCACGGCAAACACCTCCGGCAGAGCCTCGTCGAGGTCGCGTCCATAATTGGTGAACATCTCCTCGCGGAGGTCGTCGATCTTTTTCCAGAGGGGCTCGCGCTTGTCATAGTCGAGAGTCTCGATCTGGGCGCGGATCTCCTCCATCTCATCCTTATATTTCTGCGCGTTGCCGCGGATACGGTCGCGAATCACGTCGATACGGCCGCGCAATTCATCGTTGCTGATATCCTTGATCTCCTCGGAGATTGGGTTGATCTCTTTTCTGAGGCGGTCCCAGAGCGGCTTCACGGCGCGCTCCGACTGGTCGCCGAATATCTTTTTAAGAAGATTATTAAACATTTATGTCGTAGTATTTTATTTCAAAATTAAAAAATCAAAAACTGTTGAATCCTCCAATTCAAAATTCAACATTATTAGAATAGGCTTCTTTCGCGTGCGCCGCTCGGGGCGCGGATGCGCAGCATGCCGGCAAGCGTGGGCGCAAGAGCCACAGCCTTCACCGGAGTGATTACGCGGCGAGCCTCAACGCCCGTGCCAAGGATGAATGCGGGAGTGGCCACTCCCGACTCGCGCACGCGCTGTTGCTTCACAGGATAAGTCTCATCGTCGCTGATGGCCCAGCCCGGAGTGAAGCGTAATATGAGGTCGCCCCCGGTGCACGGGTCAAAGCCGCGGCGGAGACGTTCGGTTTCGTCGGTTGAGGAGGAGAGGATGTCGTTGAGGGTATAGGCATCGTCGACGCCGCTCATCTTCACAATGAATTCGCGGGCATCGCGTGCGATATCGGCCACCTGAAGGCCGCGCCCCTCTATCGCCTTGTGGTCGAGATAGATGCGGCCATCGGTGATGCGCTTCACGAAGGTGGCATTGCCGTGACGCGCAGAGAGATAACTGTTGAGAAGCGATTTGGCCCGCTTGGCGCTGAATTCGCCCCCGGGAAGACGGAAGCGGCTCTCTTCGGCCACAGCCTCATCATAATATCCTGTGCTTGTGAGCCATATCAGGGCATTGTCGCGCCCTACATACCGGTCCACAGCCTCTATGAGCCGCGACAACTGGCTGTCAAGCCGCAGATAAGAGTCGGCGAGTTCAGCGCGTGAATTGGGCCCGGCATATTTGAAAGGAGCCAGCGTGTAGCCCACATTGAGCATGTCGATGCCGCGCGTCTCGCCCCCCTTCGGGAGTTCACTCAGCAGGGCGATCGCCATATCTGTCACCTCGGCATTGGCAAGCGCCGATGCATTGAATTTATTGTATGCGTCCCGGTCGGAGGTGTTGAATCGGTGCTTGAAGGGGTATTTCTTCTTCAGTTCGGAGATTCCGGGCACCTCCTTTAGCCTTGCCGAGGGGGTCCAGGTCATTGTGTCGAGCCTGTGGTAGAGGCTCTGGCGGAGATTTCGGGTGGAAGCCGGCGTGGGAAGGCTGCCGTAATAACTGCTTCCGGCCCAGTTGCCCGAAGTGTTGTTGATCCAGAGTGCCGCTTTCCCGGCGTGTCCCGCCATCACCACAGCCTGCTGCGGGTCGGTGGCGACGGAATAAATCAGGGAGGTGCCGTTGCCGTCCACGGCGATCTCGTCGCTCAGGGTGGTGAGGCGCAGGCGCTCGGGAGTGAAGGAATCATTGGTGATCGACACGCCCTCGCCGGCGAGCGCCGGACGCAGCGCGTCGTTCTCATGCACAAAGGCCTGCGGCACCCCGGTATATGCAGGATAGGCCCCGGTGAAGAGCGATGCCGTGGCCGACACCGCGTCAAGCGGGGCTGTCTGATAGTCCACGTCGCGGAAATAGACCCCGTCGCCCATCAGCGTCCGGAAACCCTTCTCCCCAAAATAGGAACTCAGGTATTCTATGTAGTCGGTGCGCAACTGGTCAACGACGATGCCCACCACGAGTCGTGGTCGCGCCGCCGGAACGGCCTGCACGGCGTTGACCGCCGCCAGTCCTACCAGCACCGAGGTTGCTAACCTTTTCATTATCTTTCGCAGAGTGGCGCTTGCCACTGATTCTATAACTTGTTTTTGAGGCGATTATTGCATATGTGGCCGCCAGCATGAACGTCGTGCCCATCATCGGGAAAAACGCCACATTGGCACTCTGGGCCTGGAACGGCCATACCACCAGCAATACCACCAGCACTATGACGTCGACTATCGCCACGGCGATGTTCACCGGCCGCCAGCTTCTCCACCACACTCCGGCCGCTAAAAGCAGTTGCAGCGGATTTAGCCAGAGTATCAGGATATTGGGCGATGTGGCCTCATGTGTCGATATGAACACAAGGAATGTCACCACGCAGCCCGCAAGGCCGAGGATGCCAAACCATGCCGTGTATACAATCCGCACAATCCTGTTCTTTTTCCATTGCCAGAGGCAGAGCGGGATTGCCAGCGCAAATGCCAGGCAACCCCAGAAAAGCGGGGTGAGATACCATGGCGTGGGGCCTGCCGTGGCATCGGGCACGCCTTCGTTGAGCACGCGCGTTTCCCTCACGAGCGGACGCCCGTCGGCGAAATGCGCGCTCCCTGCCTTCCGCATCATCTCCAGAGGCGCGAACATCTCCTGACGCCCCTTCACCGGCATGTCCAGACCGCTGCCAAGGGCTATGTCGATGCCAAGCTGATACCAGGGATAGTCCTTGTGGTGGGCACGCATGGCTCGGCGGAAAGTGCCGTAGCGCACCGTGTCGGGATAGACCACCGTGGTGTCGGCGGCCTGGTCGATGCGCTCGATGATGCGCGTGGCGCAATTGTCGCGCACATAATTATAGCGGTAAGTGCAGTTTTGCGGTAATGCCTCGTGGCGCAATAGTCCAAGAAGCCTGTGGGCCTCGTCTTGCGTAAGGTTGAGGTCCTGCTCCACCACATGCCTCTGGTTCGCTATATATTCCGGTATAAAGAGGGAGAAGGGATAGCCGGCAAGCATATAGTCGGTTTCACCCTTCACGAAACGGTACACAAATCCGGGGCGGTTGAAGTCGAACGTCCCGTAGTTCCATATCGAATCGATATTCTCGCCGCGCACGCGGATGGCCTCATGGCCGCAGAGCTCATACACCTCCGAGCCGGGCCAGCAGGTGATCAGGCTGACAATGACGGAATCCCGTCGCTCGGCGCCTGAAAGACATGGCGCGAACAACAGGATTGCCGTTATCGCTGTCAATATGTTTCGTATCAGTCTCTTCAATGAATCCTATACGAATCTTTAACCATTAATATTCGCAGGCATTCGGATAGCGCGGGAAGGGAATCACGTCGCGGATATTCTGCATGCCAGTCACAAAGAGCACAAGACGCTCGAAACCGAGTCCGAAGCCGGAGTGGGGCACGCTGCCGTAGCGGCGCGTGTCGAGGTACCAGTCCATGCCCGTAAGGCCAAGTTCGTTCATGCGGGCCTGCAGCTTGTCGAAGTTCTCCTCGCGCTGCGAACCACCGATGATCTCGCCAATCTTGGGGAAGAGCACGTCCATGGCGCGCACTGTCTTTCCGTCGTCATTGAGCTTCATATAGAAGGCCTTGATCTCCTTGGGATAGTCCGTGAGAATCACCGGACGCTTGAAGTGCTCCTCCACGAGGTAGCGTTCATGCTCCGACGCAAGGTCCACACCCCAGTATACCGGGAACTCAAACTTCTTGCCGCTCTTCTCGAGAATCTTGACACCCTCCGTGTAGGGAAGGCGCACGAACTCATTCTCCACCACAAAGCGCAGGCGCTCCGGAAGTTCCTTGTCGAAATGCTCGGCGAGGAAGGCGATGTCGTCGGCACAATGCTCCATGGCATAGCTGATGCAATATTTGATGAATTCCTCGGCGAGGTCCATGTTGTCCTCGATCTCATAGAAAGCCATCTCCGGCTCGATCATCCAGAACTCCGACAGGTGGCGCGGAGTGTTGGAATTCTCGGCGCGGAATGTGGGGCCGAATGTGTAGATGCATCCGAGCGCCGTGGCACCGAGTTCTCCCTCAAGCTGACCCGACACCGTGAGGTTGGCCATCTTGCCGAAGAAGTCCTGGGAATAGTCCACACCTCCATCCTCTGTTTTGGGAATGTCGGAGAGGGGAAGGGTGGTCACCTGGAACTGGGCGCCGGCACCCTCACAGTCGGAGGCTGTGATCAGCGGCGTGTGGAAATAGTAGAATCCCTTGTCGTTGAAGAATTTATGCACGGCGAATGCAAGCGCGTGGCGGATGCGGAGCACAGCCCCGAACGTATTTGTGCGCGGACGGAGATGTGCCTTCTCGCGCAGGAATTCCAATGTGTGGCCCTTCTTCTGAAGAGGATAGGTGAGGGGGTCGGCTGTGCCGTAGACCTCAATCTCGTCGGCCTGCACCTCCACGCTCTGGCCCTTGCCGGCCGATGCCACAAGCTCACCCTGCACATGCAGGCTGGCGCCCGTGGTGACAGGCTTAAGCTCATCCTCGCTTATCTTAGAGAGGTCGGCCACAATCTGGAGGTTGTTGATGGTGCTGCCGTCGTTGAGGGCGATAAACTGAACGTTCTTGTTGCCTCGGCGCGTGCGCACCCAGCCCTTCACGTCGACCCGCTGCCCGATGTGGGCCTCAGGGTCGGCGAGAAGCTGCTTTATCGTTGTTCTGCGTATCTTTTCCATTGCTTTATCTTATCCGAATTTTATTCGAATGCACCCATGCGGAGATAGTTCACTTCCTCCTGTGTGAGGTAGCGCCAGCGGCCGCGGGGAAGGTTCTTTTTTGTCAGTCCGGCGAAGTAGACGCGGTCGAGCTTTGTGACGCGATAGCCGAGATGCTCGAATATGCGGCGCACGATGCGGTTGCGGCCGCTGTGGATCTCGATGCCCGCCTGGTTGCGGTCGTCGCTCACATAGCTGATGGCGTCGGCGTGGATCTCGCCGTCGTCAAGCTCGATGCCATCGGCGATGCGCTGCATGTCCTCCTCGGAGATGGCCTTGTCGGTCCATACGTGATAGATTTTCTTCTTCACATATTTGGGATGGGTCAGTTTCGAGGCGAGGTCGCCGTCGTTGGTGAGAAGAAGCACGCCGGTGGTGTTACGGTCAAGTCGTCCCACGGGATAGATTCTCTCCTCGCAGGCGTTCTTCACGATGTCCATCACCGTGGTGCGGCCGTTGGGGTCGTCGCTGGTGGTCACGCAGTCTTTCGGCTTGTTGAGAAGCACGTAGCATTTGCGCTCCGGCGTAACTACCTTCTCGTTGTATTCCACCACATCATTGCGTGTGATCTTGGTGCCGAGCTCGGTGACTACCTCACCGTTGACCTTCACCTTTCCGGCTGCGATGAATTCATCGGCCTCTCTGCGGGAGCAGATGCCGGCGTTGGCCATATATTTGTTCAGACGGATCTCTGCGTTGGGGTCTATATCCTCAAGCACATAGTCGATCTGTTTTGGACGGGGTGTAAATTTCTGGGGCTGGTTCCAGCTGTTTTTCTGGTATCCGTTGCGCTGCTGGCCGTAACCGCGCTGCTGACGGGGCTGTCCGTAACCTCCCTGCTGGCGCTGCTGATAGCCACCCTGCTGGCGCTGGAATCCTCCCTGCTGGGGACGCTGCTGGCCGTAGCCCTGCTGGCGCTGGAATCCTCCCTGCTGAGGACGCTGCTGGCCATAGCCCTGCTGGCGCTGCTGATAGCCTCCCAGCTGGGGACGCTGCTGGCCATAGCCCTGCTGGCGCTGCTGATAGCCTCCCTGCTGGGGACGCTGCTGGCCGTAGCCCTGCTGGCGCTGCTGGTAGCCTCCCTGCTGGGGACGCTGCTGGCCATAGCCCTGCTGGCGCTGCTGGAATCCTCCCTGCTGGGGACGCTGCTGGCCGTAGCCCTGCGGACGCGGCTGATAACCGCTTTGCTGACGGGGCTGGTAATTCCCCTGCTGACGAGGCTGGTAGCCATAAGCCTGCTGACGGGGCTGATAACTGCGCTGCTCGCCCTCTGCTCCGCCTTCCGCAGGCGCAGCCGCTGACTGCTGGGGATAATTCGGTTTCTCATAACGAGCTTCATGTTCGCCGGTCTCCGGCACATTCAGGTTAAGACTCTGCGATCCAATGCGTGGCCTTTTGGGTTTTTTGTTCTCTTCCATAATGAATGACTTTCATCGCTGTCGCAGCATCGCTGATGCAACATGCAATGGTTGAGTTGATGTTAATCTTTTTTACTTGGATGTATTAGTATTTAATGTTTTATACCTTTTTGTTCTTTTTAAGATTTCGGGATGATCCCTGCAGGGTGATTCTCAGGGATGATCCCCGGTGTGGAATCGCGGACGAAAATCCTCCGGATTCTCCATTCCTTTTATTGGGTCCTTTTATTAATAACGCGCAAAAGTAACAAAATAATCCGACCTCTGCAAATCTATCCCCGAAATTCCCGTTTTTTTCATTATTTCACCACCTATACCCAAAGTGCGGCTGGCATAAAAGAAAAAAAGCGGGGATCACTCCTCGCTTTTTCTGCCCCACAATCGATTGACTCTATAACTAATATCAATCTTATAATTCAACAAGAGCAATCAATCTTATTTTCCATAACCGTGAATTAGGACGGTCTAAAACAAACATCTGATAATCAACCAATAAACAAGCCTTTCTGTCTTGCATGTCCCGGATGCGTCTCCGCATTTGCGGGCGTCTGCTACTCAAAACTAATTTTTTGATCCTGTGGCACCGGCCTTTGCCGGATGCCACTTGCCAAAAATGATGAACCTAAATTTCTTTTTACCGTCCCGGCCTCTGCCGAAACACCTTGGGATTATAAACCATGAAATGCAAACAACAGTTAATCTCATTAATCTGAAATGCATTCGTGATATGCAGTCAGAAATGCAACAAGGGCATAGCGAAATGCAAAATGCATTGAGGATATTTCCTATTATTTTGAACTGTCGTATATCTTGCCGCGGCTCCTCTGAGACGCGCTCTTTATCTTTCGATGCCGCAAAATTAATATGAAAAATCGCCGATTCGCCGCATAGTAGTGAAATAGTAGTGGATTGGAATGGTCAAATGCTTGTAAATTAGCGTAAAGACTGTTTTTGATATGCGAAAAATGGTAGTGATTCAAACGTGGTTTCTACCCCTTTTGAAGCAATAAATTTGTATTTTCGGGCCTTTTTGCCTACCTTTGCATCCGGGTTCCGATATGCTATGTCGGCGCTCCCCAACCAATATAAACAAGCCTTCCCATCCTGCTCCATGTACTGTGCAAAATCTATCCATAGAGTTCTAATTGCGATAGTGGCCCTGCTGGCATTCCTTGCCGCGGCTTGCTCCGACTCCCAAGACGATGGCATGGATGAAGAGATATTCGCAAGTCTCGACAATGCCATAGCACATCGCGATCAGTTGCTCGCTCCCAAGATGCACCGCATCGATTCCCTGCGGATGGTCGCATCGGTGAGCCGTGGCAGGCCCCTATACGATATCTACAGGAATCTCTACGACGAATATTATTCCTTTAACTATGATACCGCACTCCACTTCGCGGAAAAACGTGTGGAACTTGCCCATAATTTGCATCTCGACGAGGAAAAGTTCAGGTCGCTCATCAAGCTCACGCGGGCATATGTATCGTTAGGGAGGGGAGTGGCCGCCGCGGCTACTCTCGAAGAGGCCAGCGCCGATACTGTCACCGCGGCCAACCGCCGGGATTATTATGATGCCCGCATTTCTTACGAACTCATCAGCAGGGGCGACCCCCTCCCCTGGTATGAACGCCTGCTGGCCGTGATTGACACCAACTCGGCCGACGGCATCTGGACCAAAAGCAGCATGCTCGAATATAAGGCCGATTTCAGCCATGCACTCGAGGTGCTTTCCCACGACAGCGTCACCCTCCACGCCTCCCCGCATATCACCGCCATCACCGATTATAAGCGCGGACGGCTCTCCCTTCTGCTCGGCGACACAGTGGCCGGTATGAATTACCTCGCCAGCGCCGCTTACAATGACCTTGTGACCCCCGTGCGCGACTACCGCTCCCTTTACGAACTCGCCTCAGTGCTCTTCAAGAAGGGAGATGTGGAGCGTGCTTACCGTTATATCACTTATGCAGTAAAAGACCTGTCTGCTTCCAAGGAAACCGGCAACATGCTCGCCGCCGTGGCGATTATGCCGACAATTGTGGCTGCCTATGAGCAGCAACAGGCACATATCCAGCGCCGCCACTATTGGTCGATCGCCGGTATCGCCCTGCTGTCTGTGCTCCTCGCCGCTGCTCTAATTGTTTATGCGAGAATGCACAGGGTGGTGACACGAAAGGCTGAAAACGAACAGGCGCTCAATGCCGAACTGAAGAAAATCAACAACCGTCTGCAGGAGATCAACGGACGCCTCAGCGAGAGCAACAAGGTGAAGGATGCCTACCTGATGCAGTATTTCAACCTGTGTTCATATTTTATCGACTGCCTCGACAAATACAGGGCGGGTGTGGAGAAGGCTTCGCGAACGGGAGGGCTGAAGGCCGTGGAGAAATTCCTGGCTTCGCGCCAGAGCGACGACTTCGAACAGAAGATTTTCTATTCCAACTTCGACGAGACCTTCCTGAAGATCTTCCCGACCTTTGTGGAGAGTTTCAATGCGTTGCTGAATCCGGAGGCTCGTGTGGAGATAGGGCCTGACGGACACCTGCCCAACGAACTGCGCACGTTCGCCCTTATCCGGCTTGGCGTCACCGACTCGCGTCAGATTGCCGATTTCCTGCGCCGTTCCGTATCGACCATCTACAACTACAGGGTAAAATTCCGCAACGCCGCCCTGATATCGCGCGACGATTTCGAGAAAGCGGTAACCTCGATAGGAGGGTGAAAGTAATTTTGAATTTTGAATTTTGAATTTTGAATTGGTCGCGGAGCGACTTCACTTTTTTAGCAAATGTTAACAGAAGTAAAATCTGATTGTCGCCCACGTATTATATGTTAATAAGAGTTAAAACCAAAGAGATTTATTATGTTTTATAGCAGTGTTAGAAAATTATTTTTTAATTTTGCAGTGAGTTTTTCATGGTATTAGATTTTAAGGTTAACGCAAGATTGGTTGTCGCGACGACAATCAATTTTTTTTGTCCTTACACGGGATGGGGAAGCAGCAAGAGGCTTATGCGGAAAACGAATCTGCTTGTTCGCGGGGGATGACGGATCGACGGTGCTATTTGATTTCGAGGATGCGGGTCAGGGCGCCGTAGCCGCTGAAGCAGCCTAAGCCTCCTTCCACATTGCCCCGCATCGGATAGGAGGAGGAGATCATGTTGCCGCCGCCAAAGGAGATGGCGTTCTGATAGTCCATCCAGAATTTATATGACGCTTCATCCATCCTGCATAATTTTATTTTCAGTCGCTCACCCGGACTGTATTCGGGCGCATATTTCAGTGTGTCCACATGATTCTTGGGCCGCATCACCGGCAGCGTCACCATTCCATCGCCCGGATGCGTGGCAAATGTGCCCATGAATGCTGGCAACGAGCGCCTGTCCACACCAAGCGACTGAACATATATGTTGAAATATTCCGTGGAGTCGGGGTTGGCGTCAATAGTTATCTTCACCGACCGCCGTTCCTTGTCGGTGGTGGAGACTGTCACTTCTAACTTAACATCCTTGGGTGGAGGCAATATCTTTGTGGTGGCCGTGGCCCGCAGGCCGTCATATTCCGCCACAAGAGTGTATTCCTTGCCAATCTCCCCTTCGAGCATCGGATTGGTATAGATATATGGAGGGAAGAAATCATGGTCGGTGCGGCCGTACAACTGCCATTTGTTTTCGCCGTCGGAAATAGTAACCATCGCCGGATGCGCCAGAAGGTCTTCCGGGCGTGAGCCTGACTCGCCGGGATGATAAGGCACGGTGAGAAGCACTTTCGGGTGCTCCCCATTCTCTATCCAGCCATCCACCACAAGGCGCGGCTCCACCGGCTCAGGCGAACTGCAGGCCATAGTCAAAATCGCTATTGCAACGCAGTAATAATATTCAATCTTTTTCATCTTCAATTAATTACAGATGTGATTATGGATGCTGACGGTATAGTTAAAACCTTATCGAATAACTCAGCGAGGGAAGAAACCTGAAGAGGGATGGTGCGAATTTCTGATATATCTGACCGGTGTTGGGGTTGTAACGGAAGTGTGTGAACTCCACATTGTTGTGGCCATAGGCGTTGAGGAGCGAAATGTTGACGCTATGATGCAGCGGCATGCGCCCTCCGGTGTCGAAACTATAGGTGCCGGAGATATCGAGGCGATGGTAGGCGGGCAGACGTCCCGAATTGCGGTCGCCATAACCCATAATGATATTGTTGGCAAGCACATACACCTCGGTCACCGGCGTAATGGGGCGTCCCGTGGAATAGTTGAAATTGGCTCCCACCTGCCAATGGTCGGAGATGCGCCAGGCCACGAAGAGTTTCACCACATTCAAGATTTCGCGTGCAGAGCGGGTCCAGACAGCAGGATGGTCGCTGAAGCGGCGCCGTGCCAGACCGAAGGAATATGACACCCAGCCAGTTATTTTCCCGGCAGTGCGTTTCAGCGAAAGGTCGACGCCCACATTATATCCCGAGCCGGCAAGCATATGGCGATAGGGATTGAAATTCTCCTCGAGAAGGTCGAACACACCGCCTCCATATTCCGCCTCATCCTCAATCCATTTGAAATATGGCGCCACGCTGCTTTCGAAGCCGGCACCCCAGGAGTGGCTCCAGTCGGCCGACACGCCATATGCCTTTTCGGCAGGGGCGCTGTTGCCCGAGCCAATCCAGAAATTGGATGCCAGACCAATCTCCGAAAAACCGATCTGATGGAAAAATTGCGGTTGGGCGCTCAATTCCACGCGCCAGATATTGTTGCCGTTGAATGACTCCATAGCCAGGAGGGCCGACGGCAGAACGCGCCGAAAACCGCCCGACTCATAGAATGCGCCTCCCACTCGGCCATCGAGGTGCAGATTGTCGGTCACGGTGGCTTCACAACGCATCATCAGTGTGGATTCCAGTGCGTGTGACTTACCGGTGTCAATGTCGCCGATAAGCGCCCATGAACTCTCCACGCGGGCGGGCCGGATGCCGGTGGAGGAAGCTGAAGCCTCTACGCCCCAGCGCAGTCGGTTGCCGCGGTCTCCCGGCCAGTGAAATGCCACACGCGCACCATATTGCGAAATCCGTGACCACATCCGCGCATCGAGACCAGACATTCCCACGGTCATCTTCGATCCTAAATACGAATACCACGCCGAAGTTCTGACATTGAACCGCTCGCCTGAATGCTCCCACTGCAGCGAGGCAAGTTGGTTGCTCCAGTCTACATGCGTGTCATTGAGATAGCGGCCGTCGTAATACCCGAGGTGGTCGACGTTGCCGCTGACGTTCAGTTTGAGCATGTCATCCTTTCCGGGCAAATAGAGCACGGAGGCATTCCAGTCGGCGAGGTCGTAGCGATACTCCGAATCACGGTTTTTCAGGAAAGGGCCCATCAGCTGATTGAGGTAGGAGATTCGCCCTGCAAGACTCACCTGCACCTTTCTTCCAACAGGAATCTCAGCAGAGAGCCCCGAGGAGATGATGCCCACGGAAGCCTCCGCCTTCAGTCGTTTCGAGATCCGCGAGGGCGAATTGGCGTTCAGTAAAGCGCCGAGGCGCGGCGTGGCTTCCAGTGAGGGGAAAACCCTTCGGAAGGATATATTCTTGAAATAGCGGGGATTGAGAAGCGAGAAGATGCCGCCGAAATGATATGGGAAGAAAACGGGAGCGCCATCTATTTCCACGAGACTCTGACTGTAGTTGAATCCCTCCACGGAGAAGCCCGAAGCATAATCGTCGGTGGCGTGCACGCCAGGAAGCATCTGCAGATATTTCACCGGGTCGGCCTCGCCGAGGGTCTGGATATATCCGGCCATCTTCGAGACATCGAGGGTGAGTTTGCCATCGTCGGAGCGTCGGTACATCTCATCCTTACCGCTCACCACAAGCGAGTCGAGCGATACGACGCGCCCCGTGTCGAGCGGTTCGGCGGCGAAGAGGCTCAACAATACAGAGGAGAACAATCCTAAGACTGCTCTCCTCTTTGTGATGTGGCGTAAAGCGTGTGTCAAATTGATTATAAGAGTGTCAAATCAATTATTTAAGACGCTCGAAGAAGCGCTGGTAGTTGTTCACGAGGTTGTTGAACATCTCCTCGATTACGCTGAAGTCGTAGTCGGTGTCCTCAAGAACCTCTATGCTGTTGTCGGCTGCATATTTGATTGCGGCTGCGGGATAAACATCCCACCAGCTGGATCCTTTCTCCTCGTATACGTAGGGCACGAATGTAAGAGAGCCCTGAACAGCGTTGCTGCCTGCAAACTTGATCTCTGCTTTGAGATTGGAGTTGAGGGTGTTGCAAGCCTTCTCGCACTGTTTCTTGGCTTCGTTCAAGCTGTAGGAGGTATTATAGGACTCCTCGTAGAAGTTGAGGGCTTCATAAACCTTGTTGAGACCGGCTGCGGAACCTGTGAAGAAGATGCGGTCGAGGATGTTGATGCTGAACTCGCCATTGCGGAACATTGCAGCCACCTGAGCGGGGGTGGGATTCTCGAGTCCTGCCCATGCGTTGATATCGCAGAGGCCGTTGCCATTCACTGTGAACTCAGTGGCATAGAGGCGCTTGCCGCCTACGTATACGTTGGCTGTCTCCTTAAGCTGGCTGTCAGTGCCGTTGAAATCGCTTGTCGACTGGATGTTGGCTACCTCATAGCTGATCTTGAGGGCTGCGCGGTGGCCTTCCAGGCTGGCATTCGACTCGATGGTCACCTTGGCAAGCTGTTTGCCACCGTAAGTGACAGTTACTGTGATGGTGGAAGGAATAGCATATGCCTCCTCCTCATCAACGGGCACCTCCCAGGAATCGGAACTCCATGTCATCTTAGCCTCGAATTTCTTGCCGTTCAGGTCGCAACGGCAGATGATATCCTTTGAATCGCCGGTGCGCTCCCATGTTTCGCGGTTGTCGTTGGGGGTGTAGATGCCGGCAAATTCGTCAATGCGGTAGACGTAGTAGGATGCGCGGGTGAGGTAGAGGGGATTGCGCATACCCTTGCGGAGCGTCTGCATGAATTTGCGGGGGGAATAATCGTAATCGTCACCGCCCATGAAGTCATATTCGCCATAGGCTTCGTCGAAAGCCTTGCACACCTCCATCACTTCCTTCTGGTCTTCGGGTTTGAAGAGGGAGATGGCTTCCTCGGCTGTGCTCTGAATGTAATCGAAAGCCTCGGAGGAGGAAAGGAGACCGTCAACTGTTTCGGTGGGTTCTGTGTTGCCTCCGCCGCCGGCGTTGCCATCATCGTTGGGATCGGGATCATCGCTGCCGCAGGATGCAAGCATCAAGGCGGGGATTGCAAAAGCAAAAGCGTACTTTCTGAAAGAATCTTTTAACATAATATGATTGTTTAATGTTGCTATTGTCAATATGGTTTTGCCATAAGGCAATGTGGGCGCAAAGATAGTTAATTTATATGAATAAATAAAAAAATATCGAAATAAAACTCGCGTGAGGTTTGAGAATGTAGTGTAAATGACTACAAATATGCCAATAGTGCAGTCGCTCCGCGACTATTTTTTTACTACGATGATGCCGGCTGCGGCGCAGAGGAGGAGGCCGATGATGCCGGCTATAAATATAAATGAATATGAGGTGGCGTCGACAAGGAGCCCCCATCCCCCTGAGGCTATCGCTCCGCCGGCTGCCAGCGCTATCGACACTATCGAATAGATGCGCGCATAGTCGGCCGAACCGAAGGCCGTGCGCGTAAGCATTGCCGACTGCACGGTGACTCCGGCATATGCCCATCCGAATAGAAACGCGCCCAAGAGAATCATCCACATCTGGCCGCCACACATTGTCACGGCGGACAGTCCGGCGGCTCCTGCAAGTGTGGTGACGAGCACCCCGGCCTTGCAGTTGCGGTCGTTGATATATCCCAAGGCAATCTTGCCGATGGTGACGCCCGCCATCACGAATGCTGCGGCAAGCGATGCATGCTCGAGGCTGAATCCATGGCCTGTCACATAGCCCGGAATAAAGAGATTGAGCGTGGATATGCCCATCATCAGGAAGGCGAAGAGGATTGTGATGTAAAAGGCGGGCATATGGAGGGCCTGTGCGAATGATACGCCCTTGCCGGAAGTCTTTGCGGCCGTTTTATCCTTCTTCTCGGCTTCACCGGAGGGAGAGGCGCCATAGGGGAGGAGACCCTTGTCTTCGGGACGGTCGCGAAGCAGCAGCGCGAGCAGGGGTGTCACCACCGCGATGATAATCAGGGCAAAGGAACCATAGCCTATCCTCCAGCCGAAATTGGTGATAATCCATCCGGCAATTGGATTGAACACCATGCCGCCTATGCCCGATGCGGCGCTGCAGATGCCTATCATCATTCCTACACGCGTGTGGAACCATCGGTTGACCAGCGTCGGAAAACTAAGATACAGCAGGAATGCGAGGGTGATTCCAAGCACTCCTCCGGCGATATAGAAATGCCACACATTGGTGGCCTGCGACATTCCGGCGAAGGTGATGCCCATCAGCAGCGAACTGAGCGTGAAGAGTCGTCGGGCGCTGCCGCGCTCCAGCATTTTCCCGGCAAGGGGGAGCATGAGCGCGGAGGTGATGTACATTATCGACATGTAGATGCCGAACTCGCCCACGGGGACTCCGAGCGATTGGCTTACGGGCTGATAGAAGATTCCGGCGCAACTGAAAGTGAGGCCGGTGTTGATGCCCATCATCAGGCAGCAGCAGGCCACGATCACGTAGCCGTAGTGAAGTTTTGAGGTGCGGTTTGTTTTCATGGCATTCTGTTGAATTGACGCTGCAAAGTTACATCATTTCGTGCATTATTCCCAGTTTTTATATGATTAGATTTTGCGGTTGAAGATTTTTTTTGTAATATATTTGGTGGTTTTTAAAAAAATGACTGCCTTTGTCGGCATGTGGTGGCGGGTTGGTTAAAGCCTGTTAATATTATCTGGAAAAATGATAGATTTTAATTCCAGAACATGTGGGTTTCCATTATAAATTTCTTGACATTTTCCAGCAAACAAGAGATTAATCATTAACCATAAATCACTACTGTCCACTAAAAATGGACAGTGTTAAAAATTAAATAAATTCGGTTCACTTGAATCACAGAGGACATTGACATTTTTGAAATTCGATTTGTCAAAGAGATCGCGCAGATGGGTCTTGTCGGTCAGCGATATTCCAAGTATCTGAAGGACTTCGTAGATGCTGCGTTCCAGTTTCATATCGTGCTGCACTATCGCCACAAGGCAATAAGTAATTATGGCACAATAGATTTGGATACGGACTGCATTCTCGGATGTACCCCAGAACTTCTTGATTCGCAGGTGCTGTTTGATCCATTTGAAGAACAGCTCCACGCTCCATCGGTTGCGGTAAAGCTCGGCGATTGTCTCGGCTGAAGCCGTCAGATTGTTGGTCAGAAAGATGTATCTGGTGCCGTCCTCAGGGTCTATGCAGACTACCTTACGGAGCTTTTCGGGATAATCCTTGGCGCTTTTATAAACCGTGAAGTAGCCGATAGAGTCGGAGACAACGTCCGGAGGAAGTCTACGTTTCCACGTCTCGGGCCTGAATCTGACATTGGTTTTCGCTCTGACGACAAAGAAAGCGCCGATACGATGGATGGTGTACAGATTGCCGAAATCGTTGTAGCCTCGGTCGAAGATGTAATGGGCGCCGTTCTCATACGGAATCTCCGGCATTGCTTTTGAATCGTGGACTTTTGCCTCGGTAATATGCACGAAAGCAGGTACTTGCGCTTCTACATCATAGAGGGTGTGCATCTTGATGCCGCCCTTGTGCTTACGGAACTTGGCCCATTCGAACACCGACAGACATAGATCTATGGTTGTGGAATCGAAAGCGTAGACATGGCCGTCAAGCTCGAAGATTTTCTGAATCCTACGTTTGCGAGCTTCCGCTATCATGAAGAAGGCGAACTCCTCGAAGATGCGGTAATCTCGCTGCTCGTTGACCTTGCTAAGATTGCTCCGAGTCACGGACTTCCCGATTCCGAGATGGTAGAGCTTCCCGGCATGGGCCTCCATGGCAACGATGAGATCTCGAAGGCTCTCGCGGTTTGACAACTGCCCGAACATCAGTGTAAGTAGTTGATTCCAACAAGTATAACTCTTCACATACTTGTCGCCATCATACTTATCAACTAGGTGTCGGAACTTGTCATTGTCGAGAAACTTGACTAATTGGGAGAAAACGTATTTGTCTTTTAACATAACAGTCTGATTCAGACTGCAAAGTTAATTTCAAATCGTCGCACCCAGAAATCCCTCGCAACAAATTGAATTTCAATAATTTCAAAGTGTTCTTATGATTTTTTAGTGGACACTAATGACCATAAATAATACTTGCGTATGAAAAAGTCATTACTTGTTTTTGCCGCAATGGCAGCCAGTATTTCTCTCTTCGCCCAGGTGAAGGTGGACTCTATTGCGGAGTTCTATACGATGAAGATCTCCGCCGATGGACGCTATATCATCAGTTCCGCCGACGGCCCCATGGGGGTGCTGAATGTGGAAACAGGCAAAATTGAATCGTATCCGGAGGTGATGCCCGGCAACGGCAACTGTATCTCAACCGGTGGTATCGGTGTTGGTTCCAACGAGATGGATGCCTCTATGATGATTATTGACGGCAAACTTGTTTACCCGGAGAATCTCACTAAGTTCAGCCTCTGTGACCTTCACGGCATCACTCCTGACGGAACCCGCATCTGTGGACTCGTCAACTCCCCAGAGGGCAACACCGACGGCCAGATGTATCAGCCAATGGTGCTTGATGTGAAAGCTGACGGCAGCGTAAGCGATCCCATATATCTGCCTCACCCCGAGAAGGATGTCTTTGGAAACACTCCGCAGCACTGCTCCGCAGTATGGATTGGACCTGATGGCAAAACAGTAGTCGGTCAGGTGATAGATGATTCCGGTTTCTTCATATATCCCATTGTATATAAATAAAGAAGACGCCGACGGGAAATGGAGTTATACTCTTCCTTCCGAGCCCTACTTCAATCCTAATCATATCGAAATTCCCGAAAATCCCGGTGAATTTGAGGAGCCGCGTCCGGAAGCTAAAGATTTTATGTCGGAAGAAAAGAGGACGGAATATGAGGCTGCCTATAAGGAGTGGGAGGATGCCGGTTATCCGGAAGGTCTCGAGCCCAATGTCGCTTCATATATGACGGAGGAGGAGATTGCTGCATACAATAAGGCTGCTGAAGAATACAATATGCGTCTCGAGGAATATTACAAAAAATTTGAAGAATATACCGAGGCTCGCGATAAGGTGATTGACGAGTCACTCAGTTTTGTTCTTAACGCACTCGCTTTGGATACAGCCGGCAAAAAGTTGGCCATCGGTGCTGTGAAATATGTTATGACCGAGGGTGCATTCATGCCCGAAGAAATATACAGCACATGCGTGTTCGATCTTGAAAACAACACAATGAATCAGATCGAGGGCAAATACACCAATATTCTTCCCAGTCAGGTGCTTGCAAATGGTGAGGTCCTCGGCTGCACGCCGGTGCCCGGGCCATGGTCTACGAGTCTTCTTCCTCCGTTGATATATATATACACTCCCGGTGCAACTGATTATGTACCCATTCAGGAATATCTCGAGGGAGTGGCTCCGGAAGCCATTACCTGGATGAATGAGAATCTGCTCAAGGAGGTTCCTGTCGATATGGATGAGGAATATAATCCTATTTATGAAGAGGTGCTTATGACAGGCCACGCTGTGGCAAGCGATGATATGTCCGTAATTAGCGGAGGTGTACTTGCGTATATGTACGATGAGAATATGTCGTTCGTGTCTTATGTGATTACCGGTTCTACCAACGCTGTAGCAGATGTTGCTGCAGAGGCAAGTTCGCTCCGTGTCCTTAAGGGTGGTGTGCTTGTTGCCCATGGAGTTGTAGCCGATGTTGAGGTTTACGCAATGGATGGCGCACACGTATATTCCGTAGCAGCTCTTCAGGGCAGCGTCAACACCGGTCTTGCATCCGGCGTATACGCAATCTCCTGGACTGATGCCGCCGGCGAGCGCCACACAGCCAAAGTCCTCTTCTGATAATTTTGAATTTTGAATTTTGAATTGGTTGCACCATCCACCATCCACCATTCACCATTCACCATTCTACATTCAATTAATTTTAACGACCGCGTACAACACAAGGCGAAGTGTTGTGCGCGGTTTGCATATATAGTAAAAAATTCATTATATTTGTGCACAAAACAAAAACCACAACGTAAACGCTATCCCTATGAAAATCATCAACTCCCTGAAAGAGAAAGACAAAGTAAGCATTCTGTTTGTGTGCCTCGGCAACATCTGCCGTTCGCCGGCGGCTGAGGAGATTGCGCGTTCTATAGCAAAGGATCGTGGGGAGGAGGGGCGTTTTGAGTTTGACTCCGCCGGTCTTTATGCAGGCCATGCAGGGGAGTTGCCCGACTTGCGTATGCGCACGCACGCCTTTCCGCGCGGTTACCGCTTGACACATAGGAGCCGCCCGGTGCGCCGATCCGACTTTTCGGATTTCGACCTGATAGTGGCGATGGATGATTCCAATTATGACCGTCTGCGGGCCTTTGCCGCCACGCCCGAAGAGGAGGCGAAAGTGGTAAAGATGATCGACTTCCAGCGCCATCATCCGCAATACGACTGTGTGCCCGATCCATACTATGAAGGCGCCGCCGGTTTTGAACTGGTCCTCAACCTCCTGGAAGACACTTGCGCATCGCTTATTGACCGGCTCTCTGATTAATCACGACCGGCTCTATGATTAAAAATCAGGGATTTGAAGAAAAATTTGGGGATAAGGGAAATAATTTATAAATTTGCAGAGAAAAATAATGCGATAGTAGCTCAGTTGGTAGAGCATCAGCTTCCCAAGCTGAGGGTCGCGGGTTCGAGCCCCGTTTACCGCTCTTAAAATAAGCCGTTGAAAATCAGCACTTTAAAGCCGATTTTCAACGGCTTCTGTTTTCATGCGGTATATAGAAATCGTCGTCAAGAGATGTATTTGACTCTGCTTTTGGCCAACATTCTTTACCAAATCCTTCACCCCCTTATAAAGTTCTCTTCCACATAAGAAAGCATACGGCCATTTCTGGACAGTAATAATTCTTAACAATCGCCCGATTAGGCGGTCCAGTCTTTTTTACGGAATTGCTTTCCAAATGTTTGAAGCTCTTCCTTAATGCGTTTTTGCATTGTTTGATATATAATCATTGTGCCGACCTTCCTTGCGGGCGTGATAAAAGCGGGAACTCTCGCGAGCACCCGCTTTTACCGACAAGTGCTCTTGGCATTCTCGTCGTTACTAAAACTTAATGAACAAAAATCTATCTTCTTATTGTAATGAACAAACGGCGATATGTTTTTGTTCGCTAAAAAGTTGATATTTTTAAAACTTTTTATCCAACCTTGTAAATTTCTCCTCTTTACACCTTATTGTATGTGTTGTGCTGTAAAAGTATAGGTATAATCCATTGCAACTGCTTGTTTTAGTGTAAAAAGTTTTGCCTGGTTTTTCTGGAGCAGGGACGAAGCAATTAGTTTTTCGCTCGGATGCTTATTATTTAACCTATGACATGCATTTTCGCGGCAAGGATAGGGGCAGTTGTGACTCGGAGTAGGTTTTCGGTATGGTGGCGTGCGCTGATTCTACTCCAGCTGCGGTAGATTAGGAAACCGCTACCCGTAAGTATGGCTAGACAAGCCAGTGTCAATATTATTATGCGCGTCCATGCCTGCTTTTTCGTAAGTAGGGGGCCGGGGTTGGTGGGCGCGAGCGGTTCCCCACGTGACGATCTAAATTGGTCGGTCGGCTGCGCTGGGCGCTTGTTGTCGCCGGGTTTGTCGAGCGGGGGGATAGCGTTGCGTATGCGGCGCCGTGCAGCCTCTTTTTCGTCTACGTGACAATTATCTTCCTCTTCGTCATCTTCTACGGCTATTGTTATGTTTAGGATTTTCACCTCCGGTTCCTCTTCCTCTTCGTCATCGCTGTAGTATCCCGGCATCGGAGCGGCAAAAGGCACCGGAGCGGCACCGCGTGACAGCTCGCCGACATTGTCGATGAAGTCCTGCTCTTTGCAAGTGCCTATGGCGTATGCTATTGCATAGAGTGCGGCAGCGTAGCGTAACTTCTTGTCTCGATTGTATTCGAGACCCAGTGTTCTGGAGATTTCGGATTTAGTACGGAGCTTGTTGCCGCGGAGATTAACCAGCTTTACGTGTTGGCTTTTGTCGATGCACTTCTTGTAGGCATCATAAAGCAAGCGGTCGGAACCGAAGTGATTATGTTCCAGGAACGCAAGCCAATAAGTGGAGTCCGACATATTCGGGGTGTAATTTGCAGCTACGTACCGTTTCAGTTTCCGTGCAAAATCCAGATAAGGTGTCATGGTTCAATTCTTTGATAACGTCGACACTCCGCCGCTTTCCGTTGATGCCGCGAAGCTATCTCTCGCAAATGTACAATCAAATTCCCGAACCGCCAAAGAATACATGCGGTTTTTCGACAAAAAAGAGGGCCGCCCGGAATCGGCGGCCCTCTTTATCGGTTTGAAAGTTGGTGCTTTACTTGTTTACCGGCGAGAGGATTACTTTTCCTTCGGGACGGTTGGCGCTGTATTCGGCCTGTTGCAGGGCTTTGCGTGCCTGAGGTATGCTCTTGGCTTTCTTGAAGTTGGCGGCTGCCGAAGTGTAATCCTTGCGCAGGGCGTCGTAGATGCCGCGCGCGTAGTAGGCCTGGTCGGAGTTTCCGGCTTTGGCCAGGAACTTGCGTGCCGACTCAAGGTCGCCCTTGCTCATGGCCGAGTTTGCGGCGTTGAGGTTGGCAACGGGGTCGTCGGGATACATGCGCACCGCCGTCTCGAACACTTCGTTGAACTGGTCGCTGCCCGGCTTGAAGGTCTGCGAAGCCAGATAGAACTCGTTGAGCCCCAGTTTCTCAGGCGCCATTTCCACGAGGCTCACTATCTCGTTGACATCGGTAAATTCACGCACGGTGTAATTAACGGTATAGTCGGTGTGGCGCAGGGAGGGATACACGTTTTCGAGCAGGAAGGGATAATCCACGGGGAAGTCGCGTTTGATGCGGGCATCTTTCTGGTCCGGGGTCAGCTCGTCGTTGTCTATGAGCGCGAGTATGGCATCCTTCTTTTCAAGGTCGGAAGCTGCCACCCATTTGGCCAGGCCGTTCCAGTCCTCAGCCTCGTAGGCTGTCTGGAATTTCACCGATTTCGGGAATCTGAAGAGGTCCTTCACATAATTGGCCACAGCCTCGGTACGTCCCTTGGCCAGGCGTTCGTTGTTGGCATACGGACCTTCCGGCGAGGCGTAACCCTTGATGAAGATGGAAGTGATGGTATAGTCCTTGTCCTCCTTCACCTTGTCGATGGACTGTGCTATCTTGTTGAGTTCCACTGCATTGTTGCCGAAGTCGGGATTGATGGTCATCACGTTTACCTTGAAGTCGATGTTTGCCGAGCCGCTCTCCTGACGTGTCTTGATTCCGTCGGCGGCAGGTTCCACATACACATATTCGGCCTCGAAGAAGGCGGGGCGCATGTCTACGTTGGCCAGAGGCACGCTCAGTGCCGAGAGACCTTTCTTCTCGCAGTTGGCGCAACCGTGCTCCGCGTAATTGAGCTTAAGTTCCGAGACGTTCATCCACTGCGCGTAGGGGATGGTTTCAGAATAATTGATGTCCGCGGCGTCGTCGCCGTTGTGGAAGAGGTTCACGCCCTGCGTGTAGGCGCCGCCGTCGTTGCGCAGGTGGTAGAACACGCGGTTACGGCCCGCCACGGTTATGGGTTCGAGTTCCACCGATTCTGTCCCGTCGGTGATTACCGGGGTGATAGTGATTTCTTCGTTTGACTTAAGTTTGAGATTCCGGGCATTGACGTTGAAGGCCACGTTCAGGCCGTTGTCGTTGCGGGCCACCTCAAGGTCCGACACCCGGATGTCGTCCGGGTTGATGGAGACGACGGCCAGGGCCGGCATCGCGCATGCTATGGCCGCGAGGGCCGCTGTTAATATCTTTTTCATGACTTTACTTCTTTTTTTAGAGCTACTTAGAAAACATACTCGAGGTTTATGGCAGCCTTCGTGGGACCCACATAATTGTGCACGGCGTTGTCGCGCACCTTCGTGCCGGCGGGAACGCCTGTCTCGGGATTATCTTTGAGGGTCTTCTGGTCATAGCGTGTATAAATCCAGCCTACGCCTATTTCAGCCTCCAGGTTCCAGTGCTTGCCCAGCACCCATGTGTGGCCGTAGACGATGCCGGCGCCCACACCCCAACCCTTATAGCGGTTGTCCTTAAGGCCCGTAAGGTCGTTGTTCAGGAACTTCTTGAGGCCTCCGATGTTGGCGAAATTGTACATCCCACCCATCACGTTGACGCCTATAAAGTTGCCCTGGAACTTCTCGCAGAACCAATAGCGCATCTCGGGAGTCACCTCCCAGTGTTTCCACTCGTGCTTGTTGATGGACCAGTAATTGGTGTTTGCGCTCAGGTCGAAAGTCCATTTGGGCGCCACAGCCACCTCTACTCCGAGCGACGGCGCCGCGAAAGCGTCGTAGAGCAGGTTAGTCTTAAGGGCCACCTGTTGGCCGCGCATGCCCAGGGAGCCCAGCAAAACGGCAAGCACTGCCAGCAATGTAATCTTGATTTTCATTGTCTTTTGTAAATTTTGAGTTAATAAACCAAACTTGCATCCGGGCGATGCCAACCCTCCGTAGCCTCGGCACGGAGCGGTAGGGCGCCGGAACAAGTCCGAACCGGCGCGGAGCAGACGAAAAGCCTCCCGCACCCTACCAATAAAACAACCCGCAGCCCCAAAGGTTAAAAACATCCCCGTTTTTTTACACAAACAGCGTCAGTCCCCTCTCCCCCTATACCTTCTTTGTCTGCTGCGGAAAACAAATTTACTTACTGCGCTAACTATGATTTTCTCACTCGCCGAAGTTTATGGCGCGTCGCTTTGCTCGTGCCTGCGGAATTTGCGCAGAAATAATTGTAAAGATTGCGCCTTTCCGAAAAATTATTGCTGCCTTTGCAGGTAGTGCTTTCGGTTTGCGTTTATTTCTTTATCGAAGCAACAGTCTTTGAGGTCAGAGTTCGGGGAGGCCGAGGCGGCGAAAGTATTCGTAGGTGTGGTCGTAGAAGTCAGGGAGGCGCGTCGCGTCTTCCGGAAAACCTTCGGGCGTGAGGCGCCCGTTCCCTTCGGGTATGCATATTACCATTCCCTGGCGAGAGCGCGTCAGCAACACGCGGTAGGCGTTCAGCATGTATTTCCGGTTTTCGGCATTCTTCTCCAGTGTCCATTGCGTCTTGCCGTTGAATTTCCAGAACGACCAGCAGGCTCCCTCGCAACGCAAGTCGGCGTCCCAGAGCACACAGGCATAGTCAACTTCCAGTCCCTGCACCTGTATCTCAGTGGCGGCCTCTTCAAGGTAGTTGGACGAGCGGACATCGGTCTTGTCTTCTAGGAACCAGTGCACGGCGTTGTCTTCGCTTTGCGGCAACACGTGCACGGCCAGCGGTTTGTATCGCGCGGACACTTTGGTTATAAGTACGCCTGTCTGCTGCGTTCCGCGCGCTTTCTGCCGCAGCCACTGCCGCGCCTTCTCCATGCTGCGCGTGAGCATAATAGGGTACCCGTGTGCGGCAACGTCGCGGTACAGTTCCGCCGCATCATCTCCGAACGACAGCAGCGAATGGACGAACGCCGAAAGCCGCTCGGCGCGGAACGACCGTAGCGACACGCCGAGATGCAAACGGTCGGAGTAAGTGACCCGCGTATTGTCTTGCAGAAGCTCGTTGACACGCCCTTCGGCATACTCCGGCTCGGAGAGCTTGCTTGAAATATAGACGTTCCAATGGCGGAACTCGCGGTTGAGCGCCGTTATCCATTCCGTAATTCCCGCCTCGCCGGTGTTGATCTCCTGACCCCCGCCGATGAGGCAGACTATCGTGGCCCAGTCTTCGCGTTGGTCAAGCGACCAGATGAGAAACGCCGCTTCCGACATCGGAAAGTTCGGGACCTTCAGTTTGTTGCCGTAAGTGCCGCCGCGTTTCAGGTAATCGGCAATGCGCTTGTGTGTCCAAGCGCGCTGCGCTTCGTCAAAAATGGCAACGTGCTCCACCTCTCCGTAGCCGCTTTTCTGTAACTTCACGGCCTTCTCAGGGTCGATTTCGAGTCGGCCGTCCTCCACCGGGTTCTTGATTTTGGCCAGCATGTTGTCGCGGTAACGGTGGATAATCTGGATGAACTTGCTCACTTCGCGCCGCGAATCCGAGAGCTTCTTCTTCTCTCCCTTGGCAACGCTTTTGCGGTAATTGTCGCGCGCCAGCGCCTCGGTAAGCACCGCCACCAGCGGACCGTTGCCCGAAAGGTACACGGCGCCGTCCTCCTCGTTGAAAGTGCCGTCGTCCTGATACGACTGCTTCACTGCCACGTCGAGGCCGACGAGCGTCTTGCCCGCTCCCGGAACGCCGGTGACGAAGCAGATGCTCTTCTTTCCCTCGCGCTTCGAGCGGTTTATCACTTCAAGGATATAGGCGATGGTGGCGTCGGTGGTCACCTTGTCGGCCTCGTGGCGCGTGATGTCTTCCACGGAATGATGCTCGTAAAGCGACCGTGCTGCCTCGATGATCGTCGGGGTAGGGGTGTACGGACTGATGACCCATTCGGGTATGGTGCCCGGAGTCTCGGCTCGGGCATGACGCAACACGCCGCTTATTACCTCTTGAAGTCCTTCAGCACCGGTAATCAGCGGGTTATAGATGGAATCGTCGTAAACCGACGGACGGAACTCGCGCGTGGCGGAGGTGTGCTGCGTAGGGACGAGCATCGGCACAATAATGCGGTTGTGGCTGTAACGGTGGAAATTCTTCAGGTCGAGGGCGTAATCCATTACCTGTTCCACGTCGGCCTGGAGCGCTTCTTTCTGCCCGACCTTGAACTCCAGGCAAAAGATGATGCCGCGAAGAAGCAGCACCACGTCGATGCGCTTGCCCAGCCGAGGAATGTCATACTCGAAAATAATCTCCGTCTCCTCATCCTTCCAGGGGAGGAGCGTCTCTTGCAAAAGGCGTATCTCGCCGAGCCATGCCTCGTCGGTAGTTGTGAGCGCCTGGCCGTGGTAAGCGTCATGGAGCCGTCCCAACACATAAAAAGCATCGGCGTTGATGAACGATTTGAAGGCCGCCCGGTAAAGGCATCTGTTATTTCGTGTTGCAGCCATAAGAGTTCCTAATAATCAATCAACAAAAGTAATAAAAATCCCCGTCCCTACAAACCTGTTTTAGGAAAAGACAAGGTAGACGCGTGTAGTCTCTGATTCTCTTGCGCTAATGTAGAAGCCATTTCACCACGGCCAAAAGAATCACTGCTTCTCAATCTGAATAAAAGTATGACTAAGGTCGTCTGCCTTTACAGGCAGCCTGTTCTTTATCAGAATCCGGAAGTACGGACACCGGCCGTTTATTGAGAGGTCCTTTCCGTCATCACCTTTTCTGAATTTGATAATCTCGAATTGTGCGGGATTGTATTTGTGAAGAAAAGTAATAGGTACACCTATCGCACCATCATAGTCCATGGGGATGTCTTGCGTTCGGTTGACATTGATTCCGTTATAATTGTCAAATTTAGGATAGGCATCCTCATTGCCGGAGTAAACCTTGGTGAGTCTCAGCAAGTCGTGTCTGGCTTGAAGGTCAAGATTGGTGAGCCACAGGCAGTTGTTCGGGGAAATAATGCGGTCACCGTTCTCAGTAATACGTGCTTCGGTTCCGTACATTTCATAATGCTCCGGTACTTTGAAACCTGAAATGCCTCTTCCCAGATGCACGCCGAGCCATGCACGGTTGTTCTGAATCAAATGAAACACTTCCTTATACGTTATCGCGTTAACATTACCGATGATGAGGAAACTTTTATTGTACTTTACAATCTGTGCCAAATGTTCTCTAAATAAGGAAAACGGCGGGTTGGTAACGACAATATCTGATTGTTGCAGTAGTGAAATGCATTCATGGCTTCTGAAGTCGCCGTTTCCACTGAAGTTATTTACACGTAATTCCGTGAGTTCTTTTCCCGCATCGTTAGCAGTATATTCCACATATCCTCCTTGTGCTGGGGCACTGTCATTAAACAAATTGCGGTAATCAGGAACATAGTAAGAAGCGATGAGTTTCTTCAAACCCAACTGTTTGAAGTTCTGAATGAAATATTTGAAGAAATTGCTCTCCTTAGGATTGTCGCAGTTGCAATAAACGGTTTTACCATTAAAACAATTAGCGTAGAACGCCAATTCGCGTTCGATGTCTTCGAAAAGCGTATAGAACTCGTCGCTTTTAGAACTTTTCGCTTTATGCAGAATATCATTATTAGCTTGCCGTGCCATAAACCAAAAAACTTTAGTCGGATATTTGATGAAACAAATCACTATAAATAACTTGCAGGGAAGTTCGTGCGATTTCCACCATTACTTAGAACATTCGGTGTGCTTCCCAGCGTTCCCCGGTGCCTTGGGTGTAAATCGAGGCTGCCTGAAGCATAATGATCTTGTCTTTATGTTGAACAAACTTATTCTTGCAAAGATTGGTATTTATCGGCAAACCGTAATTGGCGGCAGTAAGACGGTCCAGCCGGTTCAGGGAGCCAGAATTGTATTCCAAGACCACTTCACGGCCATCGGGACGTGTTATTTTTACTGTTTCTGTCAGGAAATTTGTGCCTTCTAGCAAAAGGACGTAAGGAAAATGTGATTCTCCAAGCATCAAATTCGCAATTTCGGAGATATTCTTATGAGCTCTTTCTATCGCATTGCCGGCAACCATTAAATCTTGATTATTATTTTTACCTACAAGCTTGCCAGCTTTTATATTTTCTATATCCTTTCCCTGATACTTGGCCTCGGAAACCAATATCACCCTCCATTCTCCATAATCATCATTTACTTCGATTAAACCACCGTCCGGAATGATATTGGAATTAGGCACAAACAATGTTTGCCCCAACTCTGGATTTACTTTCTGCAAGGCTTCGTTTATCTCCTTTTTACTGACAGATTTTTTATATCTGAAAATCAATTTCGGGAAATCCGTTTGTAGTTGTTCAAGTACCAAAAGGGATAACTGTTCAACTTCCATGTCATGGATTTTGGCCTTATCGCCGAAAATTCCGATGACGCCACGGGATGTTTTGTGTTGGCGTGTTAATCTTTTGGACTGCTCTTTTTTAGCCATAGGTCGTAAAAATTAAAGTGTTTGAAGAACAACCATTTGTCGCGGGGGCAAATGGTTGTTCCTTAAGGGTTTGGTTATCCTCCTGTTATTCCCACTCGATGGTGCTGGGGGGCTTTGAGGAGATGTCGTAGACTACGCGGTTCACGCCGCGGACCTTGCGGATTATCTTGTTGCTGACGTCGGCCAGGAAGTCGTGCGGCAGGTGGCTCCACGTGGCTGTCATGCCGTCGGTGGAGTTCACGGCACGCAGGGCCACCACGTTCTCGTAGGTACGCTCGTCGCCCATCACGCCTACGGAGCGTATCGGCAGCAGGATGGTGCCGGCCTGCCATACCTTGTCATAGAGGCCGTAGTCGCGCAATCCCTGAATGTAGATGTGGTCGGCTTCCTGAAGGATACGCACTTTTTCCGGGGTGATGTCGCCGAGGATGCGCACGCCGAGTCCGGGGCCGGGGAAAGGGTGACGGCCGATGAGGGTGGGGGATATGCCGAGTGCACGGCCCACGCGGCGCACTTCGTCCTTGAAGAGCAGGCGGAGCGGTTCCACCAGCTTGAGCGACATCTTTTCGGGCAGACCGCCCACGTTGTGGTGGCTCTTGATGGTCATGCCGGTGATCGAGAGGCTTTCGATGACGTCGGGGTAGATGGTGCCTTGTGCCAGCCACTTGATGCCGTCGAGTTTCTTGGCTTCGCGGTCGAAGATGTCGATGAATCCCTTGCCGATGATTTTGCGTTTCTTTTCGGGGTCGGTTACGCCTTCGAGAGCCTTGTAGAAGTGCTCTTTGGCGTCCACTCCTATCACGTTGAGGCCCATGTCGGCGGTGTAGCTGCGCAGCACGTCCTCGAACTCGTGGTAGCGCAACAGGCCGTTGTCCACGAAGATGCAGGTGAGGTTTTTGCCGATGGCGCGGTTAAGGAGCACGGCGGCCACGGTGGAATCCACGCCGCCGGAGAGGGCGAGCACCACCTTGTCGTCGCCGAGTTTCTCGCGCAGCTGGCTTACGGTGCTTTCAATGAAGGAATCGGGGGTCCAGTCCTGGCGCGAGCCGCAGATGTTTTTCACGAAGTTGGAGAGGATGACCATTCCGTCTTCGCTGTGATAGACTTCGGGGTGGAACTGGAGGCCCCAGGTCTGCTCGCCATCGATGCGGAAGGCGGCGTTGCGCACGTCGGCGGTGGAACCTACGTTGTGGAAGCTGTCGGGGGTGTCGGTGATGGAGTCGCCGTGGCTCATCCACACCACGGAGTTGTCGCGTACTCCGTGCATCAGCGGGTCGCTGTCGTCGTGGCTTACAAGCAGCGCTTTGCCGTATTCGCGTGTGTCGGCCGATTCCACTTTACCGCCGGCCTGCGAGGCGAGGTACTGCGCGCCGTAGCATACGCCGAGCAGGGGATAGCGGCCGCGCAGCTGCGTGAGGTCTATCTGGCACGCCTGGGGATCGTTGACCGAGAAAGGGCTGCCGGAGATGATGACGCCGATAATGTCCCGGCGGTCAGCCGGAAATTTGTTGAAGGGCACGATTTCGCAATAAGTGTTGAGCTCGCGCACGCGCCGCGCTATGAGCTGTGTGTATTGCGAACCGCAGTCCAGTATGATTATAGTTTCCAATATTATGAAGTGTATGGGTTAGCTGATTTGTCGCCGAAGTTGTTTCGACTTATTTACGAAGGTGAATTAATCTAAAAATATCTTCTCTTTGGCAATCTTCCGCCATCTTTTTGGCGTCTTCCCCTTCGTTTATCAGTCGCGATGCCCGCATCGCTCCATCTTCACGAATGGAAATCCATCCAAAAATATGACGAAATATTAACAAAGAAATAAGTCGAAACAACTTCGGTGCAAAATTACGAAAAATCCGCGACACTCCAAAATGCTTTGCATCATTTCATGCGGGCGAACTGCGATTCGTCGCCCACTACCCAGATGCGGTCGCCGGCGTGGAGCACCGTTTCGGGGTCAACGGGGACGAACTCGCCGTCGGCGCGCTGCACCTTCACCAGTATGCAGTAGTAGTCGCCGCGCAGGTCGGTCTCGGCCAGCGGTTTCTCTATGATGGGTGAGTTTACCGACAGCAGGATGGAGCGCAGGGATACCTCCGGCGTGGGTGTCACCTTCGCCTCGTAGCTGCGTGTCTCGGCTTCCAGTACGTCGTTGAGTTGCTTTATCTGGTCGTCGGTACCGATGACGCCGAGGATGTCGCCGGGGAAGATGCGGGTGTTGCCCGACGGGAGCGGCATCATCACCTGCCCGCGCTGAATGCTGGATATGCTGACGCCGAAGCGGTCGCGCAGCCCCGAATTGCTCAGCCGTTCCCCTATGAAGGTGGCGCCGCGCCCTACCTCTATGTAAGCCTGGTGAATGTCGTCCACAAGGTTGTTGTTGAGGCCGAGACGAGTGTTTTCGCGAATGTTGAGGTTGTCCATGAACTTCTGTTCCATGCGGTCATAGCGCTTCATGAGGCGGTTGGAGGCGAAGACTATGATGATGAAGAAGGCCACTCCGCCCACTATCCAGCCTATGGTGGAGGTGTACGCCATCGAGACGAAGTAGACCAGGAAGAGGAGCGCGAGAGCCATGCGTATTATCCTGACGGCGATGAGCGGCACCTCGAAGGAGCCGGCCATCTCCTCGGCGCGGCGCGTGTTGCTGCGTGCCAGCGCCAAGATGAAGGGGGACATGGCAACGAGCGTTATCAACATGGCCAAAGGTTTGCCGTAGCCGTCGGGAATGAGCCCTTCGAGGGCAGGGAACAGCCATTGCAGCGACACCAGGATTATGGCTGTCAGGATTACGGAATAGAGCACCACGCGCCAGAGGTTCTGCATCAGTATCTCTTTCCACACCTGCCGGCGGTTGTCGCTGTGCTGCTGTCGCTCGCTGTAGCGCCGCAGGAACTCCTTGAAGGGCTTGGGAAGCCGTTTCTCCAGCGAGCGGTAGGCCGGGTCGGCCAGTTTTATGAAGTAGGGCGTCGTGAAAATAGTTATCACCGAGACGGCTACGATGATGGGGTAGAGCGAAGCGTCGAGCACCCGGAGGCTCATACCCAGAGAGGCGATGATGAAGGAGAACTCACCGATTTGCGTGAGGGTGAAACCGCTCTCCATGGCCACCTTCAGCGACTGTCCGGTGACGAGCATCCCTACCGTTCCGAAAACTATCATTCCTACAATAACCACACAGGCGAGCAGCAGTATCTGCCCCCAGTACTGCCCGATGAC
>OGNF01000297.1_pt1 | contig 57063 bp, 47 predicted proteins | sample 1573321 | NCBI WGS metagenome assembly OGNF01 (sample SAMEA2581911, study PRJEB24529) | metagenome | biome: Human gut stool | place: China | collected 2011 | reverse complement strand
CTCCAAATTTCTTTGTGGGTATTATTGTCATTTACACGGTTGGGTATTCAGACTCTTAGATATTGTACCTGCCATTACGCATGATAGTGATGAAATTCGATCTTGCATCGCCAATTCAGATATAGTTAACATAGTGGTTACCTACATTTTTCAAATAAGATACGGTGTTATCAATATTTCTATATCAAAAACAACTTCATCGATATTATTATTCACATTAACATTGTAAGCAAATTTCTAACATAATCCAGCAATTTGACAAGCTCGATCTTCGTTCTTTCTGTATCATTTTCTAAGTGAATCTCCATAATATGACCAATTTCATCTGTTGAAAATATTATATTTCATTTTTAAAAAAAGTCAACTAAAAACATTTCCCTTACTCTTAAAATTTATTTTGCAGAAACAAATAATTTGCATAAACAGTTTTTGTTCACCTCTTCATGCTATAAATCATATCGATCCACGCATTTTCCACAAAAAGTATTGAAAAGCCGCTCTTTATATGGTATAATATACATATTGATTAACTTATTAGTACAAAAATAATATAATGGGGTGAATGAATGAAACCGATAATATTCGTTGATACAGAAGTCAGCGAGGCGGATAACAAAGCTTACGATTTCGGAGCAGTTAGCGAAAGCGGAGAAAAATTGCATACGGGTTCTTTCAGCGAGTTTCATTCGTTCATTTCAAACGCAAAGTATCTTTGCGGACACAATATTATTGACCACGACTCAAAATACATAGCAGCTCCCGAGAATGCTGAGTATATCGACACTCTCTATCTTTCACCTTTGATGTTCCCGAACAGACCTTATCATAAGCTTTTGAAAGACGATAAGCTGTGCACCGACGAACTTAACAATCCGCTGAACGACTCGCTGAAAGCAATGAGCCTGTTTTATGATGAGATAAATGCTTTTCAGAGCCTTGATAATGAACTGAAACAGATATACTATATGCTTTTGAAAGACTGTCCATATTTTTCAGGCTTTTTCTCATATCTTGACTATTCAGCAGATGACGACCTTGAAACCGCTATATTAGTGTATTTTTCAGGCAGAATATGCGAAAACGCACCATTATCAGATTTTATCACTTATTCATCGGTTGAGCTTGCCTACTCGCTTGCTATGATATCTGCGACTGAAAAATATTCGCTTATACCAAGGTGGGTGATAATGAATTATCCAAAAGTCGACGCAGTTCTAAAAGCGTTAAGAAATACTTCCTGTGGAAAATGCGGTTACTGCAAGTCTGAACTTGACCCTAAAAAATATCTCGGCAAATATTTTGGATATAATGATTTTCGTACATATAATGGTGAGCCGTTGCAGGAAAATGCAGTGAATGCCGCCGCTGAGCATAGATCTCTGCTGGCTATCTTCCCGACGGGCGGCGGTAAATCACTTACATTCCAGATCCCCGCACTTATGGCAGGCGAGACCGAAAGGGCGCTGACTGTTGTCATTTCGCCTTTGCAGTCCTTAATGAAAGATCAGGTGGATAACCTTGAAAATAGAGGTATCGCTGACGCTGTTACCATAAACGGTTTGCTAAGCCCTATTGAAAGAGCTGAGGCTATCGATCGAGTTGAATCAGGGCTGGCTTCTATTCTGTATATTTCTCCCGAGTCGCTTCGTTCTGTTACGATCGAGAGGCTGTTTTTGTCACGCCATATTGCAAGATTTGTTATTGATGAAGCCCATTGTTTTTCTGCGTGGGGACAGGATTTCCGTGTTGACTATTTGTATATCGGCGATTTTATAAGAGAGTTGCAGGAGAAAAAAGGCGACGGCTGCAAGATACCTGTGTCTTGCTTTACTGCAACGGCAAAGCAGAAAGTTATAAGCGACATCAAAGAATATTTCAAGAATAAGCTTGACATTGAGCTTGAACTGTTTGCAACAAGTGCGTCAAGAACGAACCTCCGTTATGAGGTTTTGTATAAAGAAACCGACGCTGAGAAATATGATGCTCTGCGCTCACTTATCGAGCAAAAAAATTGTCCCACCATAGTATATGTATCGAGGACTAAACGTACAAGAATGCTTGCCGAAAAGCTTACGAGCGACGGATTTAAAGCCCGAGCTTTCAACGGAAAAATGGAGAGCAGTGAAAAGCAGGAAAATCAGGAAGCTTTCATTAATGATGAGATACAGATCATCGTTGCTACATCGGCTTTTGGCATGGGCGTTGACAAGGCCAACGTCAAGCTCGTTGTGCATTATGATATTTCAGATTCTTTGGAGAACTATGTGCAGGAGGCCGGCCGTGCAGGGCGTGACCCGTCTCTTCAGGCAGAATGTTATGTATTGTTCAATGACAGCGACCTTGATAAGCATTTTATGCTGCTCAATCAGACAAAATTAAGCATAAGCGAGATACAGCAGGTCTGGAAAGCTGTAAAAGACCTGACCAAAACACGTCCTGAGGTATGCTGTTCGCCGCTTGAAGTAGCAAGGCAAGCCGGCTGGGACGACAGCGTTGCCGACATAGAAACGAGAGTGAAAACGGCAATACAGGCCCTTGAAAATGCAGGTTATCTTCAAAGAGGTAAAAATGTTCCCAGAGTATATGCGACCAGCATACTTGTAAAGAATATGATAGAAGCGTCTAGGCAGATAGAGTCGTCTTTGCGCTTTACTGACGAGCAGGAACGTGTTACAGCCAAAAGGATAATCAGTTCGCTAATATCAAGCAAGAGCATTTCCAAAGCAGGCAATGAGGACGCTGAGTCGAGAGTCGATTATCTCGCAGACCGTTTAGGTATACAGAAATCAGATATTATCCACTCGATCCAAATGATGAGAGAAGATAAACTTCTTGCCGATACCAAAGACCTTACTGCATATATTTTTAAAACAGATACTGAAAACAAATCGCTTCTTGTGCTGCGCAAATTTCAGACACTTGAAAAGTTCTTGCTTAACTACATTGACGCAGACAAACTTTGTATGAATTACAAAGAACTTAACGAAGCGGCACTTGCAAACGGAATAAAGTCAAGCTCTGTCAATTCGATCAAAACGTTGTTTTATTATTGGACAATACGAAGCTACGTTCAGAAAGAGCAGGACGCCGCCACAAATAAAGTGCTTATAGTTCCAAAGCTTAATTTCAAGACCCTTGCCGAAAAACGTGAAAAAAGTTATCGCATTGCTGAGTTTATCATTCATTACCTATTTGAAAACAGCGACTTTGTATCAGGCGAAAAAGAAGAAGTCTTGGTAGGGTTTTCTATCCTTGAGCTTATGAACGCATATGACGCTGACGTTTCGGAGGAGGACATCGAGGAAGCGTTGCTGTTTCTTTCCAAAATAAATGCTATCAAGCTTGAGGGCGGATTTCTTGTTCTGTACAGCGGAATGAGGATAAAAAGGCTTGTCCTCGATAATAAGATCAGATACAAGCTTGAGGACTACAAACAGTTGAATGAATTTTATCAGCAGAAAATACAGCAGATACATATTGTTGGCGAATATGCAAATATGATGGTGCGAAACTATGATGAAGCTCTGCGTTTTGTCAATGACTATTTCCAAATGGATTATAAGAAATTCTTGTCGCAGTATTTTTCGGGAGAGCGAGCCGCTCAGATAGTAAGAAATATCACGCCTGCAAAATACAGTCAGCTTTTTGACACACTTTCTGAAAGACAGCTTGAGATCATTCGTGACAATACATCTCTGAACATTGTTGTTTCGGCAGGTCCCGGAAGCGGTAAAACAAGAGTGCTGGTGCATAAGCTGGCAGCTTTGCTGTTATTGGAGGACGTAAAGCATGAACAGCTCCTTATGCTGACTTTTTCAAGGGCGGCAGCTATCGAGTTTAAACAGCGCCTAAAAAAACTCATCGGCAATGCGGCAAGCTTTGTGGAAATAAAGACTTTCCATTCATATTGCTTTGACCTGCTTGGCAAGATCGGAAATATCGAAGATTCCGAAAATATAGTCAAAGACGCAGGCAAGCTGATAAAAAGCGGCGACGTAGACCTTGGACGAATAACCAAAACAGTGCTTGTTATCGACGAAGCACAGGATATGGATAAATATGAATATCAGCTTGTTGAAGCACTTATGGAGCGTAATGATGATATGCGTGTTATCGCTGTTGGCGACGATGACCAAAATATATATCAGTTCAGAGGCTCTGATTCGGCATTTCTAAAAAAGCTCATCACTGAGCATAATGCTAAACAATACTCCCTTATTGATAATTATAGAAGCTGTCAAAGCGTAGTTTCTTTCGCAAATAGGTTCGTAAAAGAAATATCTGACAGAATGAAGAATGAGGATATTGTAGCGGTTTCACAGTTCATCGGTGAAACAAAGCTCATAAAGCACAGCGGAAAACACATAGAAACTGCCGTTGTGGACGATATAGAGGCTGAAAATGCGGCAGGCACTACCTGCGTTCTTACAAACACAAACAGAGAAGCTTTGATCGTAATGGGCATTCTCAAACAGCGGAATATTCCCGCAAAGCTTATCCAATCTATCGACGGCTTTGATATGTATGACATTGCAGAGATACGTTACTTTTTGAAAAAGCTTCAAGTTGAGGGTGAGGAGGGTACGCCCGTTATAAGCGATAACCAGTGGGAAAATGCCATTGAAAAGCTGAAACAGCAATACCGCAATAGCGAATGTCTGCCGTTGATACTTGATATTCTTACAGCTTTTGCAGAAACCAACTCAAGAAAATATCGCACTGACTTTGATATGTTCCTGCACGAATCAAAAATAGAGGACTTTTATCAGAGCAAGCAGGGCGTGGTCACTGTGTCAACTATGCATAAATCCAAAGGCAGAGAGTTTGACAATGTTTTTATGATGCTGAACGATCCTGACCTTGATGCCGACGAATCAAAAAGAAAACTCTATGTTGGAATCACAAGGGCAAAATCACTTCTGCACATACACTACACGGGTGATGCCTTTGATAAATTTACAGACGCAGCATCCACGGACGAGATCGACTTGCACTCATACTCTAAGCCTACCGAACTGATAATGCAGTTATCTCACCGAGATGTGTATCTTGACTTTTTCAAGGATAAAAAACTGCTGATACTGCAACTGCGAAGCGGAACGCACCTATACGCACAAAACAACAGATTGTATATCCGATACAAAGAAAGACTGTTGCCTGTTTTGCAGTTCTCAGCAGATTGTTATGGCAATGTCAAAAAATTAATTGCAGACGGATACAAACTTTATGACGCAAAAATACGTTTTATATGCGCTTGGAAAGGCAAAGAGGACGAAACCGAAACGGCAGTAATTCTGCCTGATATTTATTTTAAGTTGTGAAAGGCTTAATAGCGAAATGATCGACGAAACCAAAAGCCGGGAGGCTGTAATGAAAACAATAAAGTATGACAAACTTGTACGTGACAAGATCCCTGAAATAATCGAAAAGTCGGGTAAGAAATGTGTTGTTGAGGTAATGGATAAAGAAACCTACATACAGTATCTTGACCGCAAACTTAATGAAGAACTTGCAGAATATCAGTCTGACAAGTCAATAGAGGAACTGGCAGATCTTCTCGAAGTAATGCAAGCCGTTGCTGTTGCAAGAGGTTATTCTGCTGAGGAACTTGATAACGTGAGAAAAGAAAAAGCCGAAAATCGCGGAGGCTTTGAAAAGCGTTTGCTTTTAAAGGAAGTGATCGAAGATGCCGACTAAGCTCTCAAATAATGCAGGGAACAGCAGTGCTGAAGAAAAATTCGTTCAGCTTTTTTGTGATGTTTTTGGTGCTGAAAAAGGGCAGTATGTCTATCTTCAGTACCCCTTTGTAGATATTTACGGCAAACATCGAACTATTGATTTTGCTATAAAAACCGAAGCGGATAAGATAGCTTTTGAAATAGACGGTGAAACATGGCACAACCCGACTAAGGTTTCACAAGACAAGTACATTGATGATCTGTTGAAACAAAACAGCATGGTCCATAATGGCTGGAAAGTGTTCCGTTGGACTGATTCACAGCTTGATAAAACACCCGAACGAGTAAAAGATGAGCTGGTCACCTTTTTAGGCTATACTCCTACGCTTACATATATAGACGATGATATGCCCTCACAGAAAGGGGAAGTCTTTGAACTCAGAGAGCACCAAGAAGAGGCTTTGGCAAGTCTTAATAAAATGCGCGAAGAGGGAAAAACAATTGCTCTTGTGCAGGGTGCAACAGGCTCAGGAAAATCAGCTATTGGCGTGCTGGACGCAAGATCTATTGGAAAAAGAGTTTTGTTTCTTGCTCACACAAAAGAACTTGTTGAACAGGGTGTTAAAAATTTCGAGAAGCTATGGCCGGAAGTTTCTGTAGGAAGATTTTATGAAAACTATCACGAAACAGATACACAGGTAGTGTGCGGCAGTATCCAAAGTATTATCAGAAATCTTGATCTTTTCCGTCCCGATGACTTTGATTACATGATAATAGATGAGTGCCACCATGCTTCTGCAAAAAGCTACACTACCATTCTCAGATATTTCAAGCCTTCATTTACTCTCGGGCTAACAGCTACTCCCGAGCGTGCAGACGGCGAAGATCTGCTTGAAGTGTTTCAGAATGTGGCACATAAACTTGATATAAAAGATGCCGTTGAAAGCGGAGTTCTTGTGCCTGTACGCTGTATCAGGGTAAAAACGAATATAGATCTGGCTGATGTGCGAATAAACGGCTTTAAATATAATTCGATGGATCTCGAAACAACGGTCGTTGTTCCTGAACGAAACAAACTGATAGTTGACACTTATCTTGAATATGTAAAAGATAAATCAACAGTAATTTTCTGCACTTCTGTCGATCATGCTGATAAAATAGCTGAATTACTGAGAACCAATGGCGTGAGGGCTGAAAGTGTTTCAGGAAAAACAGAAAACAGCAAACGCAAGCAAATACTTAAAGACTACGAGAATAAAAAGATAAAAGTTCTTTGTGCCTGTGACCTGCTTAACGAGGGCTGGGACAGCCCCATAACCGAAGTTTTGTTTATGGCAAGACCTACAATGTCAAAAACAATATATATGCAGCAGCTCGGAAGAGGTATGCGTATCCACGAAGGCAAAGAGTTTCTTATGGTCTTTGATTTTGTAGATAACGCCAATATGTTCAATTGCCCATACTCACTTCACAGAACACTTAATATCAGCGAATACGTTCCCGGCGGAATGGTTCTTGGAACTAAACACGGTATGTCTTGGGATAAGGATATGTTCAAACATGGTGATAAGCCTGCGGTTCTTATTGATTATCCTATCCACGCTACCGACTATGAGATCATTGATCTGTTCAATTGGCAGGAGAAAGCAGATAAGATGTATTCTCAGCTTGAGCTTACCCGTCACGTTTCAGCACAAGGCGAAACGATCGGTAAATATATCAGAGAGGGCAAAATAAAAGCTGATCTGGAAGTTCCCATAAGTGAAAATAAAACACTTTACTATTTTGAGCGTGAACGCGTAAAAGAATACTGCAAAAAATTTGGCTGGACTGAAATAACCCCCTCTAATCGAAAGCGATTATTTATGGATTTCTGCAAAAAAATGACCATGAGCTATTCATACAAGCCTGTATTCCTAATTTCACTTATCTCGACTATGAACGAAAAGGGTGAAGCAGAGCTTAACGATGTTGCATATGCTTTTTCAGAGTATTATAAAGATCGTAAAGAACAAGGATTGCCCGCTGAGAAGAAAAAATGTATTTTTACTGAGGACAGCTATACTCTGAAAGATGTAGAGAAGCTGATACTAAGTAATCCATTCAAGAGGTTTGAAGATATGGGTTATATGCACCATTCAAAATATCTCGGCATATTGCAGATCGACAAGAGCATAATAAAGCACTTTAACGATAATGATATGTCTGATCTGCTGACATACTGTTCAGAAGCACTTGATAGATATTGGAAATAACAACCATAGAAGAACTATTTGAGATTCATCGCCTACTTCAAATAGTTCTTCTTTTATCCCAACAAATCACCCTATATCATCTCCCCCATACCAAAACACCTCTTTCCCCCTAGACTTTCTGCGTATATATTCATACAACGCCTTTTCCTCCTCACTCGGCGGAGAAAACCCAAAAATAGTGTTCAGCGATTGCAAAAACGGAGTTTCCTTGTCGCTTGTTGGAACTGATGAAACGCCCATATCCTCAAATTTGCTGAGCAGCTTTGACACTGACCGCTGACATTTTTCACTGTTCTCGATCACGCTCTCCATAGTAGGTCGTGAAGCGTGCGCAAGCTGCTTTGAAAAATCATTCATCTTTTCGCCAAGCTTTGTCTTGCTCGAAACGTACTTTTTGATCTGTTTTTTCTGCCAGTAAGGCGATATAAAACAACTGTCTTTGTTAAGCACAAAAACATCATCGAAAACTTCTCTTATGACCTCCATCCTCTTGCGGTAAATTTCCACCAGCTTTTGAGCCGTGTATACTTTCTCAGAAAGCTTGTCCGCAAACTTTTTCCTGCACCTCACTTCAACACGCATAGTGTCTTTGTAATGTTCCTTCTGTTCATCACTGCTGTTCTTTTTACTGCGAACTTCGTGACCCTTGTTATATACAACACATTCAACCTTTTTAGAGTCATTGACCGCATTGAATGAACTGTCAGGATCAAAACCCTCAGTATTCTCCTCAAGCTTCTTGTTGTGATGAAAACCAAGCGTCAAATAAAGCTGACGCATAATGCGTATGTACTGAGTGATTTTGTCCTCAGGGATACCGTGAATATCCTTCGTCAGATCGACCCTTGTGATCTCAAAATCATCTATCGTCAAGCCGCTAAAACAATACTGTATCTGCATATCCAACCGCTCGACCATATCACAAAATTCTATAATATTGCTTATATGTTCGGTTTTTATATACGGCTTATAAAATTTATTAGGATTTATCCTAAGTACTAATTTGTACTTATTGCTATTTTTATACAATTCAGCCTTACTGCTTCTTCTTGTTTTTATTATAATGCCCATGCCACTCAATTCAGTGGAAATAAATTCTTTATTGCCTGCCCCCTTTTTAGGGTCTACCATTTTGAAATTTTTAGTTAATTTGATTATGTCATTGAAGTCGGAACTGTAAGTGAGCTCCAGTGTGTCTATAAAATAAATATTCAAAATTATTCCTCCAATATAAATAAAATTAATTTTAAACAAATATTTGTCAAATTAATTTCATGTTATCTTGCTATTTGAATTTTATGTCACAGACAAATATATAAAAATATTAACCTCACAACTATTATTTAGTAAGCAGTATTTATATAATACCAGCTATCAAAACTCCCTAAAATTAGAAATAAGAATTATGGGGGTAAGGGGAAGAGGTATCCTAAAAATGACAAAAAAAGGTGCAGCGGTTTCCCATTTATATATAGACAGAAAATCTGAAATACTTACGAAAAAAACCACAATGGTAACGGTCAAACCCTTATCATTGTGGTTTTTAAACTTATTTTTTCATAGTAAAATTACAGTATATTTTATAATTTACATATATAGTATGTTAGTTACTAGCAATAAGATGCCATTCGCTTATGGCAAAATCAAGCAGAAGATTCTATTTGTTGGAGTCAAGCGATTTAGAGTTCTTATTATTATAATCCTTTCTGCTGCCACAATTTTTTCTCTTATTATCTGTTAATGACATAAGAAAATATTCATAACACCTTGTGCAGCGTCGATACCCCTGACCTTGCTTATAATTCAGTAATAATGAATAATACATCGCCTCCAAAAGTGTGTTCACCCTTAATGAAAGTCCTTTTTCTAAGTCAAAACTCGGTCTAATATTTTTTATGTTATGCTCGATCTCATCGCAAATAACCTTCTTAGCTATGATTATCAATGCTTCTTTCATCTTTGGTGTGAACTTCTTCAAATCCGGTTTGCCGACATATTCTAGTTGGGTTACTATACGTTTGTCTGCTGCACAATTTTCTGTTACATTTTCTATATCTGCTACTTTTTCTATACATCCCTTCACTATCCCAACTTGTTCAAAATACAGCTTCATAAAAACAATAATTTTGAGATCATCTACATTGTTTTTAAGATTTTCGAAATTAAAAAATAGCGCATTGTTTTGATAATAAAGGGAACCTACGTGGTTTACATCATTTATATTTAAATCCGCTTTAATCTTTTCAAGATCAGATTTTTCTTCGCTTTCCTTGGAATTCTCCGCTTCTTCGTTTTCTTTTTCTGAAATTTCGGGAAAGCACTCTTCAAATATTTCATTCAATTCATCGTTGCTAATTTTTGTTTCATAAGAACCATACTTATCATCGTCACTGTTCGTTCCCCAACTCCCTAGTCTACTACTATCTGTTTTCAAATGATATGGACCATTTATTAGATCATAATAGTTATGTACACAGGATCTGTATGTGTAATTTTGCAATTTTATTTCTACCGGCTTAGAAAGCAATAATTTTAATACAAGTGCAAGTATAGTTTGATAATAATTATCATTATCTAGATTTAACGAGATCTCATGGATCAGGTCAACAAGAATTGAGAATCGCTCTATTAAACAGATCATTTTACCATACTCTATATACTCATCATCTGTAATAGGGAAAAAGAAGCCATAGTTCTTTATGAAGGTAAAAAGATTTTTCCTAGTCTTTTCCGGATCATCCTTGATTCTTTCAACATTTCGCTTAGCATCTTTGGCTTTTTTCTTATTTATTATATTCAAGAACAGTTTGACGACATCTTTTTCGCTTTTTAAAGGCACCAATGTGTGTGCGTCGTCGTTAAACTCAAATCTTCTTGTGCTGATGGCGGGAACAATACCGCGAATCAAATCAAAACGTATTTTACTTGTATCATGTTTCGGAGTAATCAGTATCTTCTGAGACATATCATTATACAAAAGATTCAAAAAATCAAATCTTTCTTCCTCAGAAATGTTACATAATGTGTTGTCAAAGCTATCACATCTTAGATCATTGAAATTTATGATTTTTTTACATTTTGATTTTGCCACCACAATTACCTCCCTATAATTACAAAAACGGATAAAAAATTTTTATTTAGAAAAAAGTCGGCTCTTTTTTTCTAAAATATATCACATTTTTATTATACAAAATAGCTGAAATTGTTCCGAAGCTGTAAAAAGTGTAAAAAGTGCGAATTTGCAACATAAAAAAGAAGGTGATATAATGTGAACATTAAATTATTCGAAAGGATCTTACTTATGGAAATAAAAAATTACCCCAGGGGCTACTCAGCAGGTCCGGACGGTATCTACTATCACGGCGAGCATTTTTCAAACGCTCTTATAGAAATCACCGACTACTACGAAGTAAAGTCATTGACGATAGATGCCCCAGGTGACTGCTATGTAGAGGTCGCATTTAAGGTCGGCGAAAAAATCTACACGGCGGTAATTCCGTGCAGCGGTCTTGAAAAAGCTATGCGATTTATCCCTCGTAATGAGGTCAAATTTAATAAAAAAGAAAGCACCTGCAACGATTTTTTGTCGGGAACTATTAAAAGAGCTATTCTTAATAAGGAACCCCGAATCAGATATTCTCTCGACCAGGGCTATAATCGCTTTCCCGCAGAGAAAGATTCCGATGCGCATTACGTTTTTCTGCTTGGCAACTGCATTATTGGCGATACGGAACGTATAGGCGTTGATCTAGCCCCGCAGAACGAAGCCCTCGCAAAATTTAAACGCCCGCTGTCAACGCAAAATGCTGAATTCATGCCGTGGGTATCGGATTTTCTTGATTCAGATAATATACCCGGCGTATTGCTTATGGCGGCACTTACGCCATTCATAATGCCACTTATAGACGAATCGCAAAGAAGCAGATTTGAGTTCAACACTTACGTTTACGGCGATTCGGGTTCGGGAAAATCTGCGATAACCAAACTGCTTGTAGATTATTTCGAGGGCAGTCCAAATATTATAAATCTGCACAGCAATAAAAGCGAGATCGACAAGATATTCGAGTACAAGCATTGTTGCGTGGCAATTGACGACCTCTGCGGCACTGATTCCAACAGAGAAAGAGAGAATAACGAACAGAAACTTTCGGAAAATCTCAAACGTGTTCAAACTCCGGGGCAGATAGTCCGTGACGGCAAAAGGATCAAAAATGAAAGTATGCTTTTTGTGACGGGTGAATATCTGCTTAAAAGTTCAAGCACGCTAAATCGCTGTCTTGTAGTAAATCTTAAAGATCCGATACCGCCGAAGGAGATCAACAAGCTTTGCCGTAATAAAGATCAGTATCTTGAAATGGTGCGGTGCTTTATCGAGTGGGTCTGCAAAAATTATGACAGACTCAGCAAAAATCTAAACAGCAGGCTTAGCGATGTCAAAAATCACAAAAGCAAGGCTGCGAGATATTCGGGCTTTAACCGAAACTATGCTATAAAGTCCTTACTGTTTTGCACCTGCGATATATTTTGTGAGTTTATCAGAAGCGTTTCGAACGATGATATGACAATGATCACAAGGCGCCGTTCTATCGAAAACTCTATCGAAGCACAGATAGATGACACATTGCGTCACCTTGAAAACCGCAGCAGCGAATATGCATCCTCTCGAAACATAGTCGAGAAAGTCGCCGCCGCTATTTTAAATTCGAAAAACGTAACTAACGATATTAATAAATTTCGTAAAGCGATACGCTTAGATGAAGATCCTCGTTATTTAGATGAAGGCCCTCATTATTATGATAACCAGCTTGAGGGAAGCTTTATCATCAGCGGCAAGGAATTGAGAAATATTTTTTCGTCAAGGCTTTCTGCAAAGTCCATAGGTGAAGCCCTTGCAGACGAGAACGTGCTTATTCTGTCAAAAGACGGAAGCAGAACATACCCTATCAGAAAGCAGGGCAAGTCGAAAGACAAATGGACGAAAAAGTTTTATCACATAAACGCCGATTCGCTCAAAGAGTATGCCCCTTGTTCCGATGAAACGGAAGATAAAAAGCCTAAAAAGCCTAAAAAGCGTGAACCGGGCATGTTCCCGCTACCAAAACAGTATGGAGTCTGGAACAAACGGAAAAAGCAATGATTTAACTTATACATTATTTTCAAGATACCAAGGAGGTAAGCAATTATGGATATGGTCAGAGAAAGGGAACTCAACGTCCCTATATTTCAAAAGCAAAACCTCACTATCGAGGAAGCCGCCGTTTATTCAAACATCGGTCAGCACAAGCTGAGAGAACTCACGGCAGACGAACGCTGTCCGTTCGTTTTGTGGGTGGGAAATAAAAGGCTTATAAAGCGCAGGCAGTTTGATGAGTATATGTCGAGAGCTTATTCTATCTGAACTGCGAGAAATGTGAAAAATGCCGACCGTCCGGAAAGCCGATGGTCGGCAGAATTTTGAAAGGAGAGTTTTATTATGGTAAAAAGGCGCAGAGACAGCAAAGGCATTATGCTGAAAAAAGGTGAAAGCGAACGTGCGGGCGGCGGTTATGATTACCGCTGGACGCAGAACGGCGAAAGGCGCGTGATATATGCACCCACGCTGCAGGAACTTCGTGAGAAAAAAGAGGAAATCTCTGCCGATGTTCTCAGAGGCATAAGACCTAACGCCCGAAACCTCACGGTAAATGACATCTATAAAATGTGGGTGAGAGATAAAATGGGGCTAAAGGACAACACTATGCTGAACTATATGTATATGTATGAAATGTTCGTTGACCCCTATATCGGCAAAAGCAAGATTTCAGGACTGCTGTATTCGGACGTTAAGGGCTTTTACAATATGCTTTACAGAGAACGCGGGCTAAAAGTTTCTACTATCGACAACGTAAATACCGTGCTTCATCAAGTGCTTGAACTTGCCGTGCAGAACAGGCTTATCCCCGCGAACCCCTCCGACAATGCGATAAGAGAACTGAAACATATGCACGGCAAGGAGATACAGAAACGTCAGGCGCTTACCGCAAAGGAACAGGAACTTTTTCTTGATTACCTCCGCAGCACGCCGCGTTATCAGCATTGGTATCCTGTATTTCTTACAATGCTTTATACAGGTCTGCGTGTTGGCGAGATAACGGGGTTGCGCTGGTGCGATGTTGATCTTGAAAACGGCTTTATCAGCGTCAACCACACGCTTGTTTACTACAAGCACGATACAAACAAATGTCAGTTCAGCATACACAAGCCTAAGACAGAAGCGGGAAGCCGCAGCGTGCCTATTATGAGCGAAGTCAGGGAAGCGCTCGAACAGGAGAAAGAGTATCAGGATATAGCGGGGCTGAGATGCAAAGTTAAAGTCGACGGCTTTTCTGATTTTATTTTCATAAACCGCTTTGGCAATGTACATAATCAGAACAATCTCAACAGGGCATTGCGCAGGATAATCCGTGACTGCAACAAAAGAGTGCTTTCGGAAGCGCAGAAAAGCGAAAACGTCACCCTATTACCCGATTTCAGTTGTCACACCCTCCGCCACACCTTTGCAACGCGAATGTGCGAAATGGGCATAAACCTCAAAGTGATCCAAGACGTCCTCGGCCATTCAGATTTCAGCACCACGATGAACGTCTACACCGACGCCACGAGCGACTTCAAAAAGAAAGAATTTCAGACCCTTGAAAAGCTTCTCAAAGGCGGCAGTGCCGAATAATAAAAAAGAGATCACCGATGAACCAAAACATCAGTGATCTCTCATATGTTATCATATTTTTTTATAAGTTTCTGACCGATTGGCGTAAAATTGGCGTAAGCCGTCGGTCAGACCTGCTGAAAACCCCGCAAGATCAAGGGTTTATCACTCTAGTGTTTTCATCGTAGGGAACAACAGTACATCCCTGATAGCCGGCGAATTGGTCAGCAGCATTACTAGTCTGTCTATGCCGTAGCCTATGCCGCCTGTCGGAGGCATTCCTATCTCCAGCGCTCTCAGGAAATCTTCGTCCGTGTGGTTCGCTTCCTCGTCGCCCTGCTTTAACGCTTCCTCCTGCGCCGCAAATCTCTCGCGCTGGTCTATCGGGTCGTTAAGCTCAGAATACGCGTTGCACATCTCTCTGCCCGTGATGAAAAGCTCGAAACGCTCTACATAGTCCGGATTCTCCGGCTTCTTCTTCGTCAGCGGCGAGATCTCTATCGGGTGATCCATGATGAACGTCGGCTGTACAAGGTGCTCCTCTACATATTCTTCAAAGAATAGGTTCAGTATGTCGCCGCGCTTGTGGCGCTCTTCATACTCTATGTGGTGCTCCTTGGCCAGCGCTTTCGCTTCCTCAGTGTCCTTTACCTGCGCGAAATCTACGCCCGAATACTTCTTTACCGCGTCGATCATCGTCATGCGCTCAAAAGGCTTGCCGAGGTCTATCATAACATCGCCGTAGGGTACGCAGGTAGTGCCGCATACCTCCTGCGCTACATGGCGGAACATATTCTCCGTCAGATCCATCATGCCGTAATAGTCGGTGTACGCCTGATACAGCTCCATCAGCGTGAACTCGGGATTGTGGCGCGCGTCTACACCCTCGTTTCTGAATACTCTGCCTATCTCGTAAACTCTCTCTAGTCCGCCTACGATAAGGCGCTTCAGATACAGCTCCAGCGATATTCTCAGCTTTACGTCCTCGTTCAGCGCGTTGTAGTGCGTTTCAAACGGGCGCGCCGCCGCACCGCCTGCGTTGGATACCAGCATGGGCGTTTCTACTTCCATAAAACCCTGTCCGTCAAGATACCTTCTTATAGAAGATATTATCTGCGAACGCTTGATGAATGTATCCTTTACCTCGGGATTGCAGATTAGGTCGGTGTATCTCTGGCGGTATCTTGTGTCCTGGTCTTTCAGTCCGTGCCACTTTTCGGGCAGCGGCAGCAGGCTCTTTGAAAGCAGCGTTATGCTCTTAGCGTGTATAGAGATCTCGCCCATCTTCGTTCTGAAAACAAAGCCCGTTATGCCCACGATGTCGCCTATATCGCCCTTCTTGTACTGGTCGTAAGCTTCCTTGCCTACCTCGTTCATGCGCAGATATACCTGCACCTTGTCAGATCTGTCGCGCAGATCGAAAAAGCTCGCCTTGCCCATAAGTCTGCGTGACATTACTCTGCCCGCCACGCTTACGGTCATCCTGTTTTCCTCGAGCAGCTCTTTCAGCTTCTCTTCGTCGCCGCCCGCCTGCTCGGTAAGCTTCTGCTCCAGCGCTTCGTACTGCTCTTTAGCTTCAGCCGCGTGCGCGGTAACGTCAAACTTGGTTATTTGGAAAGGATCTCTGCCCTCGGCCTTCATTTCCTCGAGCTTATCCATTCTTATCTTCTTTAATATATTTATATCCTGCTCGGTCTGCTCAGCAGCCTCGCCCTCTGCATTCTCAGCGGCGGGCTTGGTATTTACTTCGCTCATAGATGTAAAACGTCCTTTCAAATATTTACTTCGAGATCTCGAGTACCTCAAACTTCAGAAGTCCCGCGGGGGCTTCTACTTCAAATACTTCGCCTACTTTCTTTTTCAGCGCCGCCTTGCCTATGGGCGAGTCGTCAGAGATCTTGCCGTTATCGGGGTCAGATTCGGTAGAGCCTACTATCTGAAGAGTTTCAACCTCGTCAAATTCCAGATCGCGTATCTTCATTATAGAGCCTACCGAGATCTCGTCTACGGAAATATCATCGTCGTCAACTACTACCGAGTTTTCGATGATGTTTTGCAGCTCGTTTATGCGGGCTTCGAGAATTGCCTGCTCGTTTTTGGCTTCGTCGTACTCAGCGTTTTCGGAAAGGTCGCCGAAAGAGCGCGCCTCTTTCAGTTTCTGCGCTACTTCGCCTCTGCGGACGGTAATGAGATAATCAAGGTCAGCTTCCAGTTTTTTCTTACCTGCTTTTGATACTGTATTTGCCATATGAATACTCTCCTCTGAAAAATTATTATCTAAATTAGGCGCATAACCTGCGCGTGCATACACATATATTATAACATATCCCGCGGGATTTGTAAAGGGGTAAGCAAGCGCATTTTGTCAGTATTTTTGGGCAAAAAAACCCCCGTCGGGTAAGGACGGGGGCCAAAAAATAAAAAATTATAGGGGAGAAGCCGACAGATTGCTCTGCCGTGCTGTATATATGAAGGCTTGGGGTAAAAGCCTACATACCATAAATGAAATGCTGCGCCGAAAAGTTATCCTCGGGGGTCTTACGCCCCTTGTCCCTTTCGACAATTATATGATACCCTACCATTGTGATATGCGTGTGAAAACTTATCGTTTTTATTATGAAAATTATTGAAGTTTTTTTGAAAATATGATATACTGTTTGTGGAAATTAAAATTAAGTTAATTATATTAAGCTGCGTTCACACAGCGCGCATGAAAGGAAATATTTGTATGCCTAGATTTTTCACCTCCCGTATAGATGGTTCTCACGGTCTTGTTACCGGCGAGGACGCGCGCCACATAGCCCTCAGCCTGCGTATGAAAACGGGCGAAGAGGTCACACTATGCAATAACGGCGTAGACTACCAATGCGTTTTGGAGGAGATTACGCCCGAAAACGTGACCTGCCGAGTGCTGCGTACAGAGCCTTGCCAAGCCGAAGCGGACGTGCGCCTGCACCTTTTTCAAGCCATGCCGAAGGGCGAGAAGGCGGAGATAATAGTGCAGAAAGCGGTAGAGCTGGGCGTTTACGACATCACGTTCGTGCTGACCTCGCGCTGCATATCGCGGCCGGACGAAAAAAGCTTCGCCAAAAAGCTGAAACGCTACGCCAAGATCTCGCTGGAAGCGGCAAAGCAGTCGGGGCGGGGGATAGTGCCGCAGGTGTACGGGCTTATCACCCTCTCGCAGGCGGTGCAGAAGCTCAGCGAGTGCGACAGCGCGGTATGGTGCTACGAAAAGGGCGGCGTGTCGATGGCGCAGCTGGGGCTGAAAAGCGGCAGCGAGATAGGCCTGCTGATAGGCAGCGAGGGCGGTTTTTCCGAAGAAGAAGCCGCGCGAATATCGGCGGCGGGCGTGCAGCCCGTGGGGCTGGGCAGGCGTATACTGCGCTGCGAAACTGCTCCGCTGGCGGCGGCGGCGATAATCATGAACCTCACGGGCAATATGTGATTTGCAGATTTGTAAGTATGTAACAAATTTGAAATTGCCGCAAATTGGAATTTGTATCGGCTAAATTGCTGTTTATCTTTGAGCGCAATTGTGCAAGTTTCACAAAAAAAGGTTTAAAGAATTTATTTTTTTGAAAAATACTTGATTTACAGCGCAAAACGTGGTATAATAAGACCAATGAAACGAAGCCGATGTTTAGAACGCGGCAGGCTTTTCACGAGCCGCTGAGAGCCGCAGGCGAGGCTTCCGTATCAATTGTGTAAAAATCAGACAAGGAGTTGTTTAATATGGGAAAAGCATTAAAGGCTGCTGCGGCAGTTGGCGTTGCCGCTCTCGGCGTTGCCGCTGCGATAGCATATAAGAAGCATAAAGAGCTTGAAGATTACGATTACGAAGAGTTAGACGACGATTTTGACGACTGCTGCTGCGATGATTGCTGCGACTGCGGCGAAGAGCAGGAAGCTGACGAAGTTGCTGAAGAAACTGCGGCAGACGTTGCTGACGAAGCAGATACTGCCGAAGAGGCAGACGCGGCTGACACCGCCGAGGAAGAAAAGGCTGAGGAGAGCGCTGAGAGCGAGCCCGAAGCTGAATAATTTTCGCATTCCCGAAATTTTTTCTTTTTCATACTTTCCTTTTTGAGAGACCGCTTATTCGTTAGGCGGTTTTTCATTTATGCAGAAATTTGCCGACCGAGTTTGTCCGCGCTGATAAACGGTCGGCGTTTTTGTTTGACGGTTTGACGGCGATTGTCACGGGGCGCAGTCAATAAAGTTATTTGGCAAAGATGGCGCAAACTCCTGCAAATGCTATGTGTTTTCAATCTTGACAGGCGTAAAAGCTGTCAATGATGGAGAAAGGCGGCTTCAAGATTGACAAATAAGAAAGCAGCTGTCAAAGATGAAAACTACCAGTAAAATCAAGGGTCTTACTCAAGTTTGACAAATAAGAATATTGTCCTAGGGAAGTTTGCGCAGTTGGTGTTTTGAGCGGGTGAACAAACATAATAAAGCTCCCTCGATTTCTGATTTCGGGGGAGCTTTTCTGCTACTGCACGTTGTGCATATTGCCGCTGTTGTCCATATAGAAATAATTGTCGGGCAGGATAAATACTAAGTACGCCGCGCCGCCCGAGGGGCTTTTCAGCGTTTCCTCACCGCCGCCGGCGGCGTTCATGCTGCATATATTGCCGTTCTTATCGGTGAAATACAGCCTGCCCTCTGTATAGTTGGTGTGCTTAGTGTAGCCCGAGCGCAGCTTTTTGAGGTCTGAGCCATCGTAAGCCATGCTGTAAAGCGAGCGTTTATCGCGGTCGGCGGAGAAGTACACCCTGCCGTTCGCCGCGCATATGTCGGAGCAGGGCGAAGCGTAAAGCGTCTGCATACCGCTGCCGTCCAGCGCCATTGACTTTAGGCTGTACTTATCGCCGTTGTAATCGCAGAAGAATATCAGGTCATCGCAGATGTTCATATACCAAGCGCGGTTCGCCGCCAGCACGATGAAGTCCCCGCCGTCGGTATCCATACGGCATATCTCGTACCCCGCGCCGCCCATATCGGCTGAGAAATACAGTCTGCCGCCGTAGAGGGTGAGTTCGTAGCTGTACTTTGAGCAAAGCACCTCGTACCCGCTGCCATCGGTGCGCATACGGCAAACGGCGTTGTTTTCGTCCACCGATGTGAAATACAGCCAGCCGCCGCTGACGTTTAGGTAGTACACCTGCGTATCGAGCAGCTTTTCTTCGCCCCCGCCGTCAGCGCGCCTGCGGGTAAGCGTGCCGCACGAGCTGTAAATGTATTCGCCGTCAGACACCGCGTATCCGCCGTTGACGATATTAGACTTGCCCGCCCGTGCCGCCGCCGCGCTTTCGTCGCCTGAGGGCTGAGGAGCGGTCTGAGGCTGAGTGGTTGTGGTTTTTTTGGTGGTCTTTTTGGTGGTTACAGCCGCTTTCGGCGCAGATGTCTGCTTAGCCGTCGCCGCCTTTGTCTGCTTCTCGGTCTGCGCTTCCTGCTTCTGCGCGGCAGCAGTGGTGGTCTGCGCGAGCTGTGTAGTCTGTGTGATCTGCGCTGTTTGAGCCAACTCCGCGCTTTCGACCTGCGCTTCCGTATGCACCTTTTCCCCGCCCGACCTCGTGAAATGTATTATCATTCCGCCGATAACGCCTACGACAATCATGCCCGCCAGCGTTAGCGAGAGCACTATCGCGTAAAGGCTCTTCGGCACTTCCTGCCCGCGGGCAGCAGGTTCGCTCGGTGGGGGAGCGTACCTCGGAGTGTCATACGGCTCAAACTGCTCGTATGGCGCGGGGTCTTCGGCATACTGCGTGGCGTAGCGGTCTGTCTGCTCGGGCTGCTCTTGCTGTTTGGGCTGTTCTGACCGCACCACCTCAGCGCCGCAGCTCGGGCAAAACTGTGCTTCGTCAGTAAGCCTGCGGCCGCAGTTCATGCAGAAGATGTTTATATTTTTCGTGTTCATATTTTAATATACCGCCGCCAAATCATTTGTACGCTCTGTATCTCGTGCGGGCAAGTATGTAGCCGATGATGCCTATTATCTCCATCACGAAAAACGCCGTGTTTCCCGTGAATACCTGCACCAAACTATCCGCCTCAAGCTCCGCCGTGACGAGCACGTTTATCAGCTCGAGCACGCCGAAAAACAGCAGGTTCGCAAAAAATACCGCGAGGTTCGCCGAGTATGCGTTTTTGAAATACTCCGCCCTCTGCCTGCTGTCGGAAGCCGAGAGCCGCTGTAGACATTTCACGATGGAAGCCAGCGCAAGTATAGCCATTACTGCGTAAACGATGATGATGACGTATGAAACTATCACGATAGTCTGCTCGTCGCCATCTAGGTCGCCGTACTCGTTCGCCTCGCCCGTGATGTCTTTTATTATGCTGAACATCTGTGAGGGCGAAAAGTCCTCATCGCCGAAAAGATAATCGACGTTGAAAAGCTTGATGAATGGCGAGATGAGCATTATCACCGCGCACACCAGCGAGAGCACCATCGGTATCATATCGCCGTTCTGCGCGGGCGCTGACTGCTGTGCGCCGCCCATATAGGGCTGTGCGCTCCGCGTGTTCATATTTTCATACTCACCCACATTATCTCCATTCGTCTGCGGCATTACCGCTCCGCACTTATCGCAAAACTTTGCGCTGTCTGCCAATTGATTTCCGCATTTCGGACAAAACATATTCTATTCCTCCATTTTAATAATAAAATCCCCAGGTGGGGCACTCTTTTTTGTATGAATCCCAGCTTATCTCGTCATAGACCTCGTAGCCGTGGTAAGATGGCCATTCCTTGCCTATATCCATAACGCACTGCCCTATTATCTTGCTGTCCGGCTCCGCTTTCCACTGTATCACCATACGCTCACCGCCATAACCGGCTGTACCCGATTGCATGATAATGAAATAGCCCGCTCCCGAGTCCAGCTTTGAAAGCGCCTGCGCTATCTTTTTAGCGCCGCCCTCGCTGATACTTTCGGGGTCGCTTGCGTCATACGTTTTGTAAAGCTCCACGTTGTAGTCCTTATCCCTGTCATAATCGAAAAATAACAATTCGTACAAGGGAATGCCCATATTTGCCGCGTCTGACAGATTATCCATCATAGCGTTTATGGCTATTCTGGCGTTGGCATTGGCGGTTTTGAGCTGCGTCTTTTTGTGATAATTTATCATCAGCACTGAGGGTACGGCTATCGTGACAAGCACCACGACTATCACCGCCGCTGCCAAGGCCCGCTTTTTTAGCCTCGACTTCTTGTAAAATGCCGCGACCGCAGGGTTTACCATCACGGGCTTTGAGTAGATAAAATCGTCTTTCTTCGGCGCGCGTTTTTTCTGAGCCGAACGTTTGGCAGGCGCGGGATTTTTCGGCTGTTTCGGTTTCGGCTTTGGTTTAGGTTTAGGCTTAGGGGCAGGCTTTTGCGCTTTTTTCGGCTTCGGCGGATCAGGAAGCTTTAGCGGTGCTGGCGGCTCGCTTCTGTCCACCTGCCGCAGGTCAGCCCCGCATTTGCCGCAAAACATAGCTTCGTCAAGCAGCTGCGCCCCGCATTTCGGACAAAACATTTTTCATCACTTCCCATACCTTAGTTTTTATAATACTTGCCCCAGCGGGGGTGTTTTTCTTTGTAGGAGTCCCAATCAACGTAGCCGCTTAAATTGTCAACGCTGAAAGAATTGCCGTACTCATTATCAGGTGAATAATGTATTACCGCCTGTCCTATTTCCTCGCTTTCCTTTTCTGCTTTCCATTGTACAACTATCATTTCTTCGTCGTTCTCATAGGTATCTATAACTACAAAATACCCCGCATTGACGTTTTCTGAAAGTGCGGTCGCTATTACTTTCGCGCCGCCGTCTGTTATACTGTCGGGGTCGCTCGCGTCATATGTTTTTCCTGCCTCGACAGCATATTTGATGATACTGCCGCTTTCGCTTATTTCGTCACCGTCTGAGTAGCCGTAAAGAACATCATATACAGATAAGCCGTTAGTCATAGCGTCATAAAACATTTCGCTGGCTGAGATTGCCGCAGTTCTTGCATTAGAGTTTGCTGTTTTTAGCTTAGACTTTTTGTTATAATTTATCGTGCTGGGAACAAGCACAGCGACAAATATTCCTACCACCAAAACCACTGCCAATATCCCCGCCATCAGATTAGACTTTTTCTTCTTTTTTCTAGCCACACGAGGTTTTTTCACCGCCGCAGACTTTGAATAGCTATGATCGGCATACTGATATGAACTCTCTCTTCTCGGCTGTACCTCGCTCAGCATACGCAGGTCGGTCCCGCACTTATTGCAAAACTTCGCTACGTCGGGCAGCTGCGCCCCGCATTTCGGACAAAACATTTTTCATCACTCCGTTCAATTTAATATCCCTGTATCGCGCTCGTTATGTCGTAATATGTGTAAGTTTCGCCGTCGAGCGCCCACTTCGCGGACGACTGGTCGAAAGCCGCCGCGAGCTTCTTTTCGTACACTCCCCTCGGCACTTGCGCATCGTTTATGTAGTATTCGTAATAGTCCTGCACATCGCCCGTGCCTGTATATGCACCGTCAGGCAGATAATATTTTCCACTGAGTTTTAGTTTAGGCTTGCCGCCGCTTATCGTGTAAATATCGTCGGTAAAAGAATCCATATGTCCGCTGCTGTACTTGAATATGCCGCCCGCTTCGATATAGGAAATGCCCGAGCTGTTGCCGCCGTGTATCTCTGAAACTTCGCCGTCAGCATACGTCAGCAGACCCGAACCGCCCGCGCCGAAGCCCGAATCGTAAAAAACCTCAGGCACTTCGTCGCCGTCAATGTCGATAATGGCAAACTGCGAGCAGTCGAAGAACATAGAAGAATCGCTGAAGTTTTCGGCTATCGTATTATCTATGTAGTCGATATACGCCTGCTTCCATTCGCCGCTGTCGGCAGGCTTGCTGGCTATCGTGAAATCTTGAGAGGCTTCATCATACTCGAGGTCAACTCGCGCTCTGTCATGCGCCCACGAGCCTTCTTCACGCGTAAACGCACCGTCCTCATCAGCATAGAAGCCGAAAAGCTCCTCGCTTTTTGAAAGCGCAAGCTCAAAAGGTTTGCCGTCTTTAAAAGAAAATACCGACGATACCGCACCGGAACCACCGCAGTTTGTATCGACTGAAAAATACTTTTTGCCGCCGTATTCCACCAGCGAATCAAAAGCTACATTGTAATTCGTGCCCCAAAAGCTGTCGCGCATAAGCGTTACATTTCCCTCGCTGTCTACTCCGTACACCGCAATTATCTTATTTTCATCCTTGCCGATAAGCCCAAAAGCCTCTTTAGTACCATCGCCGTCGTAATCGTCATAGTACCACTTGCTCGCCGCCGCGCCCGCTTCGGCTTCCAGTTTTTCTTTCAGCTCGTCCTCGGAAAGGGCAGGGGACTGCTCTTTCAATCCCAGCGCTTCGTCAAGCTTATCCTTAGCCGTATCAGACGATTCGGACTGCTTAGTGGTCTGCTGACCCTGCCCGTACGCCGACTGCCGAGAGCCGTTTTGCGCGGTAGCAGCCGAAGTTTCACGCGAACGGGTGTCGTCATTTTCAGTACTGCCGCAGGCGGAGAGGGTGAGGGTGAGAGCCAATGTGAAGAGTAATATTTTAGATCTATTTGCAGACATTTGTTGTTACCTCCTTTTATTTCATCTGATACACTTAGCTTGCTAAATTATTCAGCGCATTTATCATATTGTCAAATACATATGCGTTGTCGTCAGTATCGGTAAGACTATACTTATTAAATGATTTCACAAGAGCCGCTTTTCTCTCCGCCTTGCTCAATCCGTCATAGCAGTTAGATATAGTAGACGCAGCACCGTCATTCATCCCGCCTTCGTAATAAACCTCGTTCTTCATAGTCCATGTGCATGGTATAGTTCCTATGCTGCTTATTGAGAAAGTATAATTATCCTTTTTATCGTTCAGATACGCGATAAGTCGGCTTTTTGAGATCTTTTCGGTACTGGAATCAAGATAAAAACTATCTTCAACATCTTCAAATCTATCGTCCGATGTATATCCGCAAAGCATCTCCTCGCTGTATTTTCCGCCGCTGAAATCCATTTTTATAATATTTCGAGCTTGCAGATCCGGAAATGTTCCGCTGTATGTATATATGTGTTCTCCCGTTTTCCTATCTTTCATTATCATCGCATCTATATATCCCAGTCCCGGATTAGGGGCGTAGTTTGCGAATACGCTCGCCGAGTATTCCCTATCCGGGTCATTAGCGTTTACAATATGTTTTAGCTTTCCATTGTCCGTAACTTTAAAATAATCATAATTGATACCGCCCTGAGCCTGCTGAGCCAAAGCTCCGCCCACTATAAACTCGGGATCTCCATCAAAATCAATGTCTTCAAACCAGCAATAAACGTTGTCTGTCGAGCCTATATATGAATTATTCCATTTGTCCAGCCACATATCTTCATTATCCATTACCGCTTTAGCATACTTTTCGGCTTTGGTAAGATTTTTCTTTAGCTTGATGTAATCCGAAAGATAATTTACCTCTCCGCCGCTTACAGATACCTCTGTACCGGCTTTCTGATAACCGCTTTTTGTAACGCTAAGCTTATAATCGCCGGCAGCGAGCAGCAGCTCAAAATGTCCGTAGCTGTCGGTCTTCACGGTAGTTTTGTCAGATTTGTCGGCTTTGTTCACAGCCGTTACAACAGCGCCTTTAAGCTTTTTATTGCTGCTGTCCGTGACCCAGCCCATAACTTCGCCATACAGCGGCTCTGCAACAGGGCCGCCGTTTTCTTTCTTTTCCTTGAATGCCCATTCTACGGCCTTAAAGCAATCCACCACCGGATAATCCTTTTTTGAAGCGTCGGTAACAGACCCGCAGACTATCTCTTTTACCTTCTCACCGGTAAGGGTATTATCAATGCTCCAAACGTCAGCGCATACGCCCGCAACGTGCGGAGCAGCCATGGAAGTGCCCATTTTATAACCATATGTTCCAGTATAATTCTCTGCTTTAGCTATATTCTCCATGTCTGGGACAGTAGAGAATATTCTGCATTTTTCAATTCCTCCCGGAGCATATATGTCACAATTAAGATTTGAATAATATGATCTTTGTAAATTTACATCTACAGCTCCTACAACAATTATCCTTGATGAAACTTTTTCAAATTTATTATTTGCTTTTATGTAATTCAGAGTAGAAGCATATTTAGAATCTACATTTTTGGTATTTATCGTTTTTCTAAAATCTTTTTTCTTTATTTCAACAGCATTATTCGAATCATTTCCCGCACATGAACAAATAACAAAGTCATATCCTTTATCTATTAGTCTATTAAGGAAATCTCCAAGCAAATTTGCTCTGTCTTCCAAATCAGCTAATTCCGCTTCCTTTTCTTTTTCATTCCCATATTCAACTAACACGCCGGATTCGTCACCATATGAACAGTTTATCACCTTTACATTTCTTAATATCAATTCTGAAAAATAAATTTTTTCTATCATTGAAGAAACGGCATTTTCTGAGTACTTATCCTCATATATATCTTCCGTTTTTTTGGCTGAACCCCAAAACGATACCCCATATAAAAGTGAGTTTCCATATGGATATACACCGCAAATACCATCTTTATTATTGCTTTTTGCAGCCATTATTCCGGCAACGTGTGTTCCGTGGGAAAGAATATCTTCTGTTTTAACATTTGTATCTATATCTCTATCCTCATTGCTGTTTGCTCCATTCAAATAGAACACACCATTATCTGCAAAACCAAGATCCTCGTGTTTTGTATCAAAACCTGTGTCTATCAATCCGACTTTGACTGGCTCGATATTATCTTTTTTCAACTCCATTGATTTCCAAGCCATTGGGGCATTTATTGCTTTCATATTCCACATTTTATCATCCGCAGAAAGTTTGACTTTGTTTTTTAATGGATCATATCCTTTAAGAAAATCATCGCTCCATTCTTTTCCCACATTTATATCATAGTCTACGCTTTCGCTGCCGATATTGCTTACATAATTCACATCTGCTGACACTATGGCTTCTTCCTGCTTCACCTGCTCGGCAAGCTGTTTAAGCTCATCAAGTGTCTTTACATCTGAAATTTGCCACTGATAATCGCCCGTTTGCTCTATCTCGCCGACTATCTCTGCGCCGTATTTTTCCGCAAGCTCTTCTATGTAGCTTTTTGCAACGCCGTCCTGCGCAACTACCAGCAGCTCATCATCCATAAACTGAACCGCTTCCGAACTGCCTATATGCTCTTCATCTACGGCTTTGCAATACAGCTCGCCGATGTTGTTTTCGTCATACGTCTTTTGCTCAGTATTCATGGGTATCACAGTATTGCTAGATGTATCGGCGGCACTGTGGTCGACCACCACCGCAGGACGCGTCCACAGTGATAATGCCAACCCGATAGCAAGCCCTGCCACAGCAACGCTCGCTACTGCGGCAGTAAATTTTTTAGTTGATCTTTTCATATGTGCACCTCAATATCAATATTTTCACTCATGATACTCGCCAAAGCTAAGCCCGCCGCCGTCATACGCTTCTGACATTATCGCATTCGGGTACTGCCCGAAAACGCCGCCCGAGGGGTCGCTCGTCCACTGCACTGCAAAACCGTCGCTGCCGTTTAGCTGTACCCTCAGCACTATAAAATATCCCGCGTCGGCGTTGTCGCAAAGCGCCTGAGCTATCTTTTTCGCGCCGCCCTCGCTGATACTTTCGGGGTCGCTCGCGTCATACACCTTGTCTGGCGTTACCTGCCAGCTTTCATCGCAGCTGCCCGAAAATACGCTGTCCATCGGGTAGCCGCAAGTTTCGGCGTCCGCCAAATTCTCAGCCAAAGCAACATAAGCCGTCTTGCTGTTGCTGTTTGCGGTTTTCAGCTGCGATTTTTTATTGTATTCGGAATCACCAGAGCCGTTCTCAGCGTCAAATTCGCTGTCTGCTTCTTCCATTTCTTCGAGCGTTACGGTGTCGGTACCGTTAAGAGAAGGCAATATTTTTCCGTCAAAACTGTCTAAGTCAAAATATAAAGCCAGATGCCCCATATTGTTTTCACATTCCAATACTATTATCACATATGCCCCAGTGCAGTATGTATATCCGTCGGGAGCATCTTCTTTTTCTTCCTGCAAATACACTTTCATTATTTTGTTTTGTTCCAGCAGCTCGCTCCTTACACTTGCGCTTTCAAAAGTATCGCGGTCATCGTCAAGATTCTCCTGCATATCGCTCTCGGTATCTTCAGGCTCAAGCTCTTTCAACAGCTCAAAATTTGATGCTTTTTTGTAAGCCTCAAAATCGTCAGCCGCTATCGCCTTAGCCAAATTCATGCAGGAGTTTACATATCTGTCGAGTTGTGCCTTATCGGTGTTTACGCCATCGCCGAGTAAGGTCTTGTATTCGTAGTCGGTGTTTATCTCGATATCCGCATCGTCTGCTGCCGCGCCGCCTGCAATAACGTCCATTACCGACTTTTTGGAGTCTGAGGCGCTGTTATCGCCCGCGCCGGCGCTTGCAGAGCTTTTGCTGTCTTCATTGTGTTTTTTGCTTGACAAGTCCCCGCTTCCGCACCCCGCCATACTAATTGCGATGACCACCGCGCATACCGCCGCTGTTAATTTCTTCATAGTTTTTACCTCCGTTGTATCAGTATATTTGCATTTATTTGCGTGCAAGATAATTATAGCATTTGTATGAATGCAAATCAAGCCTTTTACGCGCTATATGTGATAAAATCTACATAATAACTAAATAGCTAAGGAGCAGTTTGTATGTATTTTTATCAGCGTATACGCGATATGCGCGAGGATAACGACCTCTCGCAGGAAAAAGTCGCAAAGATCCTCGGCATCACCCGCCAGCAGTACCAGCTTTACGAAAGCGGCAAGCGCGAGATACCCCTTCACCTCTTTATCCAACTCGCAAAGTTCTATAAGGTGTCCGCCGATTACCTCGCGGGTATCGAGACCCACCACGGCTGAACCGCCCTGCCCTCTTTTATTCTACCATTTTTCGACACGTCTTTCAATAATTGCGGCGAAACTTGCACTTTTACGGCGAAATTGACATATATCGAATATTTTGTTAATACTTTTACTCTTATATTTTCCAATTTTCTTGGTTTTCCCCTTGAAAAATCTTAATTTCTCCTTATCTTCATTGACATCCACGCTTTGAGATGTTATAATTTATTCATAAAACAAAAGGCAACTCAAACGTTACTGATATAAGGAGATATGCACTATGAAAAAAATATTGGCTGCGGCGCTTGCCGTTACCCTTACTTTCGGCTCTTCTGCCGCCGTTTTTGCTGAGCCTGCGGCTTCGCCCGACCTGATCGACGCTTACGAAAGCCTTCTTTCTGACAGCGCAGATGACAGCTCGCTCACGGACGATACTGCGGATACCGATGATTCTGCCGACTCTGCTGAAGATACCTCGTCCGAAACAGAGGAGAACAGCGCGGCTGATACTAAATCTGCCGACGAAAGCGCCGCTGACGTGAACACCGCCGACATCACCGCTGAGGCAAGTGTGCCTAAGGGTCTGAAATATAAAGCCGACAACGACGGCAATATCACCATCACCGGCTTTAAGAGCAAGGCTAAGTCGCTCACCATTCCCGCTGAGATAGACGGCAAGCCCGTTACCGCTATAGGCGAGGCCGCTTTTCAGGAAAACACCACCCTCGAGAAAATAGTTATCCCCGAGGGCGTTGAGAGCATCGGCAATATGGCTTTCTACGCCTGCGAAAACCTCAGCGATATTACCATACCCTCTACCGTGCAGGACTTCGGCATGTTGGCTTTTCTCGAGAGCGCATGGCTGAACAATAAGGTCGCAGAAAACCATTACGTTGTGGTAAACGATGTACTCGTAAGCGCAAACTACGTTGTCGGCACGGCTAAAGTACCCGATGGCGTAAAGCGCATAGGCAGCGGCGCATTCGCGGGCGCGCTGGTTTTCAGCGTTAAGATACCTGACAGCGTTACGCAGATAGATGAGGGCGCTTTCATGCTCTGCATGGCGCTTTACCGCATAACCATACCCGCATCTGTTGAAAGCATAGGCGACGCGGCTTTCTCGATGTGCTTATCCCTCGAAAGCGTTGACATCAAGCCCGGCGTAAAGACCATTGGCGAAGCGGCGTTCGTCGCCACCTCGCTCAAGACCGTAAAGATACCAGAAAGCGTAGAGAGCGTCGGCAACTCCGCATTCTCGCTCTGCGATTCGCTCAAGACCGTCATAATCTCTAAGAGCGTAAAGACCATCGGCACGGAAGCTTTCGCCGACTCGCCCGTAAAGAACATCTGGTACACCGGCAGCGCCGACGAGTGGAACGCCATAGAGGGCGATTTCAGAAAAGACATAAAGTCCGCAAAAATGCACTGCAACAAGCCCGAGAGCCTGCGCCTCATCTCCGAAGCGCGCATAAAACTTTCCAGCAGCAAGTACGTTTACGACGGCAAGACCAAGACCCCCGAAGTCCGCGCATACCTCGGCGGCAAAAAGCTCACACTAAATAAAGACTTCACCGTTTCTTACTCCAATAACAAGAATATAGGCATGGCGACCGTTACCGTAAAGGGCTGCGGCGAATACAGCGGAAGCTTCAGCAAAACTTTCAAAATATCCACCGCTAAGCAGAAGATAACCAAGATAAAGGCGGCTAAGGGCGGATTTACCGCAAAGTGGAAAAAGCAGAGCATGGCTGACGGCTACCAGCTCAAATACGCCAACAATTCCGACTTTGAGAACGGCAGATCGAAGTATGTAAAGACCAACAGCACGACCTCGCTGAGCGTAAGCAAGCTGAGATCGGGCAAGACATGTTTTGTAAAAGTACGCAGCTACACCACCGTAGGCGGCAAGAAGATATACGGCGACTGGTCTGACGTAAAGGTCATCACCACCAAGTAAACCGCAGATCATACACATTCGGCATAAATGCGAAAAGTGATTTTTAGGTACTGATATTAAGAAACGGGAGAAAGCCTTTTTGAAGCTTTCTCCCGTTTTTGGTGCTGTTTTACTTTATAAATCCCGCCGCCGCGCAGGTTATGTTGTCTATGCCGCCGTGCGCCAGCGCACTTTTTACAAGCTCTTTCGCGCATCCGAGCGTTTCGCCCGACATTATCCGCGCTATCTCCTCCTGCGGACACATATCGTAAAGGCCGTCGCTGCAAAGCAGCAGCTTCATGCCGCGCTCGAGCTGTATAGGCTCGTAGGTCTGCGCCGTAAGCCCTCTGCCCTCTGCGTCTACGCCCAGAAAAAGCGTAAGCTTGTGGCTGTCGGGGCTGTTTTCCGCCTCCTCGAGCGTGTAGATGTTCGCCATGTACTTGCGCATAGCAAGCGTGTGGTCAAAGCTTATTTGGTCGATGTTCCCGCCCGCGCAGAGGTATATCCTGCTGTCGCCCAACGAAAAGGGGTAAGCCACCCCGCCGCGGATATACACAAGCGCAAAGGTAGTGCCGCCGCGATGAGAGCCGCTGTTTCCCAGCAGGCGGCATATCTCGCCGTTCACCTTCGCGACGTACTCGTTCACCGCGCCCTCGAGCCTTTCGGCGGGCAGGGTGTTGAGCTTTTCAAAAAGTGCCGCGCTGTACACCGCAGCCGTTTCAGCCGCAAGGTCGCCGCAAGCCTCGCCGCCCATGCCGTCGCAGACTTCCAGCATAAAAGCCCCACCCGTCATCTGCTCGCGGTAGGTAAGCGCGCTCTTCTCCCGCCGCCTGCGGTAGCCGTTCAGCGAAAAGCTGTCCTCGTTCACCTCGCGCACAAGCCCGCTGTGGGTGCTTATGCTTATATCAAATGTCATATTCGGCATGGCGAACGCCCGCTGTGCCTTTATTTTCAGTTCGTCTTTCTTCACTTTCATCTTGCCTAATCCCCCCTGCGCAAGTTAGGAGTCGTGGTTTCTTATTTTCAGGCTGAGTATGCTCACGACGTAGCAGACTGCGCTTATCAGCGCGCACATTCCCCACGCGCTCATAAGGTTGCCCGCAGTGTGGTCGTAGCAGTCCTCAGTTTCAAGCTTCACCACCTGCGGGAAGACCTCGCTGAGTTTCAGCGGAAAAGCGTCGCTGTTTAGGTCGGCGGTGCTGCCGAAAGCGCTCATGCCCCACTTGCTGAAAGTTATGTAAGAGATCTTCTCGCTCCAGCCCGTAAGGTCGAAAAGCACGCCGCTCATTATTAGCTGCAATATCAGCACGAATGGCATTATCGTCATGGCGGTGGTGGGCGTGCCCGCTATCGAGCTTATCATTATGCCCATTATATCCGCGCCGAATGTGATGAGCAGTATAGTGATGAAATATTCCGCTATCGCGGGCATGATTATGCCTTCGCTGTTAAAGTCGATAAAAGCCGCGCATACCGCCGTCATTATCACCGACTGTATCAGGCAGATGATAAACTGCCAAAGCACGTTCGCCGTGACGTAAGCCGAGATCTTCATGCCGGAGCGGTACTCGGCGCGTATTATCTCGTGCTCTTTGCAGATATTTTGTATAGAATTGAATATGCCTATCCATATCCCCGCCGAAGCTATCGAGAAAAAGCCCGATTTCGTAGCCTCGTAGGTAGTGAACATATCTTTTCCGACCACCAGCGCCACTATCAGCGAGATTATCGCCGCGAACACTACGAATTTCCAAAACTTCTCTTTCAGCGCTATTCGCCGTATCTTTTTGAAGTATATCGAGGTCTGCGCCGCGAATGATGCGTTATCCAATGTTCCTGCCCCCAGTCAGCATTTTGTATTTGCGGATGTATTCGTCCGCCCTGCCTTTGCCGCCCTCGGCAGGCGGGTTTATCTCTATCATTATGTCCTGCAATCTGCTCACGCCGAAAAACGCCAGCGCGTTTTCCACGCTTCCGTAAAAGGCTAGGTGTCCCGCGCGGTCTACCGAGTTTCGCGCCAGCACTATCACCTTGGTGAAAAGGCTCTTTTTCACGCCGTCTATCACCTGCACTGCGTCGTCCGGCTCGTGGGTTATCACCATTACTATCTTGTTTTCCTGCGATATTTCTTTCAGTATCTCCATCTGCTGCGTGCGCGAAGCCGCGTCCAGTCCCGAGTCAGGCTCGTCGCAGATGAATACCTTCTGAAAGCCGACGAGCTGGTTCGCCACCGCCGCCTTTTTCTGCTGACCGCCGCTTAGCTGACCTATCAGCTTGTTTTGGTGCTCTTTTATGCCGACGTGCTCGAGTATATTATCCACCCTCTGCTCGCGCTCCTGCTTGGTGCAGCTTCCCAGCTTTATGCCCGCCGTATCCATCAGCGTGTTGCGCACGGTGTCGTTCTTGCGCAGGGTGAGGAACTGCGGCACCATGCCTATCTGCGATTTCATGTTCTTGAAATTTTTGTATAAGTCCTGCCCGTTTAGTATTATCCTGCCCTCAGCCTTGCTCTCGCCCAATATCGCGCGGATAAGCGTGGTCTTGCCCGCGCCCGAGCCGCCGAGTATAAGCACAAAGTCGCCGTTTTCAAACTCGGCGCGTATATCTTTCAGCAGGGTCTTTCTGCCGAAGTCTACTTTCTTCGCGCGTATATCCACCATCAGCGCCGAGCGCTCTTTTCCGCCGTTATTGTAAAAAAGCCTGCCGTGGGTCATGACGAGCGTGGTGTTCGCTATGCGTATAACGTCGTTGTCGAAAAGCCGCGTCTGCCGCGAGATCTCTTCGCCGTTCACGCCCACGCCGTTGGTGCTGCCGTTATCCTCTATATACCAGCAGCCGCCCTCGTGCAGCATCATAGCGTGGCAGCGCGAAGCCATAAGGTCGCCCAGCCGCAGGGTGCAGTTCTCGCCCCTGCCGATGCTCAGCGCGTCCATGCGGCTAATATCCAGCGTGCTCCATTTCTCGTTCATATCAAAGCTCGTGCTGAAAACTATCAGCACCGCGTCGGGGTGCGGCGAATGAAGCTCGGCGTGGTCTATGCGGATAATATCGCCGTCTGAAAGGCGGTATGCGCGCGAGCCGCGGTCGTTGTACGGCGCTAGGCGCTCGCCGTTTATGTATGTGCCGTTGTAGCTGTTGTTGTCGATATAGTAATACGCGCCGTCAGAGTCGTCGAATATAAATTCGCCGTGGCGGCGGCTGACTATCTGCGAGAGCAGACGTATATCGCAGTCTGCCTGCGGATAATCGCGCCCCAGCGTTTTATCTCCCGTAAGGGTCACCACCGTGGGCTTGCAGAGCTTATCTATTATCAGCAGCGAAGCCGTTTTCGCGGGCTTCGGTTTGTAGTAAATAGTACGGTTCGTATCCATCTTCAAAGCTTCCCTCATTCATATCGTATGTGTATTCGTACAGCTTAGCCTGCGCGCCGCTCTCGCCGTCCTCCATATCCAGCACATAAAGCACCAGCAGCACCGTTATCGCCACCGTGAATATCGTGATGATCACCGAGAGCACTGCGAAAGGGCTGCGCTTTTGCTTTTTCGGCGCAGGCGCGGGGCGGTATGTTCCCCGCGGCGGGTATGTGCCGTACTGCCCGTTCGGACGGTATGAATTGTTTGGTATGTAAGAGCCGTACTGCCGCGGCGCGGGTCTTTGCCCCGTGGGATAACGCCCGCCGGGGTTAGGGTCATTCGCATTGCCGGCGCGATACTGCGGCTGGCGCTGCTGAGGTCTTGCAGGCGGGCGGCGGTTTATCACCGGCGAAACAGGCGAAACGTTTTGCGGACGGTTTTTCTGCTGCGCCCTCTGCGGCTCTTCGCCCTCGCCAGCGTAAACGGTAGCGTAGGCGTCCTTAGCGGCTGGCTTCGGCATTATCTTAGGCTGACAGCGGCTCTCGACCTTGCCGTTATTAAACGCTTCTATTATCTCGCCCGCGTCCTGAAAGCGGTCTTCGGGACGGTAGGCGCAGCATTTCATAACTATCTCTTTCAGCAGCGCCGAGCCGTTTTTCGGCGGGGGGAATGCTTTTCCGTTCAGCCGCGCGAATATAGCGTCGTTCACCTGATTTTCCGTAAAGCTGCCCTCGGTCAGCGGCAGCATATTGTCATTCAGCAGGTAATAGAGCGTTATGCCGTATGAGTAGATGTCGGCGGTATTGGCGTAGCGGCGGTTGGTGCGCTGAACGTTCCATACTTCGGGCGCTATGAAAGGCTGAGTGCCCGCGAGGGTAGAGCAGCTGCTCGATTCGCCCTGTTTCGATACGCCGAAATCCCCCAGCAGGTAATCGCCGTTTTCGTCGATGAATATGTTCTCTACCTTTACGTCGCGGTGGAGCATATTTATATCGTGCATAGCTTTCAGCGCGGCGGCTATCTGCGCGGCGAGCTTCTGCACCTGCGCGGTATCCAGCGCGCCGCTCCGCTTCATCTCGTCGGCAAGGGCGGTGTAGTAATTCATCTGTATCAGCACGTCGAAGCCTACAAGCTCGCCGTTATCGCCGCGAATATCTTTTATAGAGTCGGCTATGCAGTGAACGAGGTAGGGGTAGCCCGCGAGCTTGTGCATATTCTTTATCTCCTGCACCACGGCGCTGCGCCGCTGCTCTATATAGGTCTGCGTATCCACATTCTTCGGCTTCAGCGCGTCGTTTACTATTATAGGTATTATCTTTACCGCCGAGTAAGCTGTTTCGCCGTAAAAATCGCGCCGCAGCTTATACACTTTGCCGAAAGAGCCGCCGCCGATAAAGCTTTCTCTATACCAGTTTTCCCAAAGCGGCTCGTAAGAGCTGAGCCTTTCGCCAATATCCTGCATACTTCATTCTTCTCCTTTATTTGAGAATATTTGAGTTTCAATATATTATCTGTCTTATTATAGCATATTTTTTGACAAATTTCAACACGAGGTCATTACAAAAGGTGAGTTTTGAAAACATCATTGTAAAAAAATCATGAACGCGCTTGACTTTGCCGCTATTCCTGCTATAATAAGCAATGTACGATTTCGTACATAAAGGAGAGTATATCTATATGAAAATTAGGTTATCAGATCATTTTACTTACTCGCGGCTGCTGCGCTTTACTCTGCCCTCTGTCGTGATGATGATATTCACCTCGATATACGGCGTGGTAGACGGCTTTTTCGTATCAAATTACGCAGGCTCTACCCAGTTTGCCGCCGTGAATTTTATCATGCCGTTCCTTATGGTATTCGGCGCGGTGGGCTTTATGGTCGGCGCGGGCGGCAGCGCGCTGGTATCTATGAAGCTGGGTCAGCAGCAGAAGGATAAGGCTAACGAGATATTCTCGCTGCTGATATACGCGCTGATAAGCGTGGGCTCGGTGTTCACCCTGCTGGGGATAGCGCTAATGCGCCCCGTAGCTCAGGCGCTCGGCGCGGACGCAGATATGCTCGGCTACTGCGTTACCTACGGCAGGATAATAATGCTGGCGCTCGTGCCATTCATGCTGCAAAACGTTTTCCAGAGCTTTTTCGTTACCGCCGAAAGGCCGCATTTTGGGCTGTACGTCACGATAGCGTCGGGCGTTTCAAATATGGTGCTCGACTGGTTTTTCCTCGCGGTGCTGCACAAAGGCGTTGCGGGCGCGGCGGCGGCTACCGCCATTAGCCAGTGCATCGGCGGGATCATACCTCTGATATATTTCATATCGCCAAACAGCAGCGATCTGCGCCTCGGCAAAACGCATTTCGACGGCAAAGCTTTGGCTAAGACCTGCACCAACGGCTCTTCGGAATTTATGACAAACGTTTCTATGTCGCTGGTAAATATGCTCTACAATTATCAGCTCATGCGGCTCACGGGCAAAAACGGCGTTTCGGCATACGGCGTTATAATGTACGTCAGCTTTATATTCGTAGGTATGTACGTCGGCTACTCGATAGGCACTGCGCCCGTTACCGGCTACCACTACGGCGCGAAAAATCATGACGAGCTGAAAAGCATACTGCGCAAAAGCCTGCGCATAATCGGCACGGCGGCGCTCGTCATCGCTATGATCGCGCAGCTTGCCGCGCCGCTTCTCGCGAAGATATTCGTCGGCTACGACCCCGAGCTTTACGCCATGACCGAGCGGGCTTTCCGCATATACTCGCTCTCGTTCCTGCTCTCGGGCTTCAATATCTACGCTTCGTCTTTCTTCACGGCGCTCAACAACGGGCTTATCTCGGCGCTGATATCTTTCGGCAGAACGCTTGTCTTTCAGATATTCAGCGTGCTTCTGCTGCCCGCTATATTCGGGCTTACGGGCGTTTGGTGCGCGATAGTGGTTGCGGAAGCGCTGGCGCTGGTGCTTTCGGCGACTTGTCTGATAAAGCTGAGGGGCAGGTACCACTATGCTTAAAGTCGAGATGAAGGAGATAAACAGCATAGTAGGCGCGGTGAACGGCATTTACCGCGAGGCGGCGCGAAAGCTCGGCGTGTCAGACAGCGAGCTGAACATTCTCTACATGATATACGATCAGGGCGAGGGCTGCCGCCAAAGCACCATCTGCCGAATGACAAATCTGCCGCGCACCACGGTAAATTCATCGCTGCGGCGGCTGGAAAAGGCGGGAATGATCTACCTAAAGCAGGGCGAGGGGCGCAACACGCTGATATACCTCACCCCGCGCGGCAGCGAGCACATGAAAAGCACCGCCGAGCGCTTAGTCGCGGCGGAAAACGCTTTCTTCACCCGCTGGACTGCTGAGGAGCGCGAGCAGTTCACGGCGCTGTACCGCCGCTTCGCGCAAGACCTCGCCGCCGAAGTGGAGAAGATATGAACAATGCTATTTATGAACAGCAGGTGAACAAGCCTGCTGTTTTCGCGTTATAAGCGCCAGTTTCGCCAAAAGCCTTGAAAAGCGGCGGGCTGTGTGGTAATATGATATTGGACAAAAGAAAGAGGTAAGATACCCCGATCTTAATAACAAAAAGTCCCCCCTGTAAATGCAGAAAGAGCCGGCACGCTTTTATTACAGCGAATGCAGGCTCTTTTTGTATAGGCGTTATTCTGTACGGCAAATTTTAGGCGCGCTCGGCGGATACGGCTGATTCGGCCGGCTTGTCAGACTCGGCAGACTTTTTCTCAAAAAGCTTCATCAGATTTCTCACGGCGGGGCCGGCGTAGAATATCTGCCAGCAAAGCGCCATCGGGAAATTCTGCACTACTTTTTGCAGCCAAAGGGCTATCACCTGCTTGCCGGGGTGCATGAAAAGGCAGGTCGCGAGCAAGCTCATTATCGGGCACATCACGCATACTATCATAGAGGACATAGCGAGAGTTATCGCAATAGGGCTGCTCTGCGGCGTTACGAAGCGAAAAGCCAGCTTAGCGGCGGCGCGCTCCGCCACCAGAAGTTCTAATATCACGGCTGCGGGCCACATTATAGGTATCTCGTGAAAAGCCAGCAGGAATACGGCGTTGCTCATGCCGCCCTTATCCAGCGCTATATTGTAGCACACCATAGCGTACACCATCACGAAAGCCATTACGGCGGTGAATACGAAATTTCCGAGTTTACTTTTCTGCATAAAAAAATCTCCTTTACATTTCAATAGACTGCGAACAATTTTTTGTGTTGTTCGTTATCACGAATGTAAAAGAGAACCCTCGTGTGCGTTTCCAATAAGACCAGTAATCATTCAATTTTTTGCAGATATTATTTTATCACACTTTGCGGTATCTGTAAAGCCCCGCGGCGCGATTTCGTAGATTTTCATAAACCGCCGCGCCCCCGCTCGAAAAATTTTTGTCGCTTTTTCCCGCCATTCTTGACAATCTGCCGAAAAACTGCTAAAATTATATCAAGCGTATAAAAAAGATACCAGCGCACTTTTAGAAACCATAAGCGTTGGCGTTAGATAGAAAGTAGGTACTTGATATGATAAACAGATCTGAACTGCCCGCCTGCCCCGTGGAAACTACCTTGCTGCTCATCGGCGATAAGTGGAAGGTGCTTATACTGCGCGACCTGCAAACGGGCACTAAGCGCTTCGGCGAGCTGAAACGCTCGGTAGGGGGAATATCGCAGAAGGTGCTGACCTCAAATCTGCGGGATATGGAGGATAACGGGCTGGTAACGCGCGAGGTATTCGCCGAAGTGCCGCCGCGCGTAGAGTACACCCTCACCCCGCTGGGCAAAAGTATGTCGCCGATACTGGAAGCTATGGCGAAATGGGGCGCGGCTTACAAAGCGGGCGTCGTAGGCGTCGCGGAAACGGCGGGCGAAGAAAATTGAACGCTGTACTGAAAAAAGCTGCGGACTTCGCGCGGCGCGAAACGGTGCTGCTCGCGGCTATGGGGCTTGCGGCGGTATCGGCAGTATTCGTGCCGCCCAGCAGGGCTTACGCGGAGTACATCGACTTCCGCACGCTGGGGCTGCTGTTTTCGCTGATGGCGGTGACCGAGGGGTGCAGGCGAATGGGCATTTTCGAGAGGGCGGCAGGCCTGCTGACCCGCTCGGCACACACGCATTTTCAGCTTGTGCTCGCGCTGACGGCGGCTTGCTTTTTCGCGAGCATGGCTATCACGAACGACGTTGCGCTGATAACCTTCGTTCCGCTGAGCCTTGCCGCGCTGAGCAGGCTCGAGGGCGGCGCGCGGCTGGCGATACCCGTTACCGTAATGCAGACCATCGCCGCGAACCTCGGCAGTATGCTCACCCCGATAGGAAATCCGCAAAATCTGTATCTCTACGGGCTTTCGGGTATGCGTGTCGGGGGATTTATAAAGCTTATGCTGCCGTACACCCTGCTGGCGGGGGCGATGCTCGCGGGGTGGGCGTATATGCTCTGCCGCAAAAGCGGCGCTCTCTCGGCGCTGCCCGCTCAGGATATGCCGACTGATAATACCGACCTGCCCGAGATACACCGCGGCAGGCTGGCTATGTACGCCGCGCTTTTCGCGCTATGCCTGCTGACCGTAGCGCGGGTACTGCCGTGGCAGGTCGCGGCTGCGGCGGCGCTGATATGCACCATATCCGCCGACCGCGCGGTGCTGAAAAACATCGACTGGAGCTTGCTGCTGACATTCTGCGGATTTTTCATCTTTATCGGCAACGTCAGCGCCGTACCTGCGTTCAGCGGCGCACTGCGCAGGTTCATCGGCGGGCGCGAGCTTTTTACAGCGGCGGCGGCGAGCCAGATAATAAGCAACGTGCCCTGCGCGATACTGCTCTCAGCCTTTACGGATAACGTCCGCGCGCTGATAGTCGGCACAAACATCGGCGGACTGGGCACGCTCATCGCCTCTATGGCGAGCCTTATCTCGTACAAGCAGATATGCCGCGAAAAGCCCGCTGAAAAGGGCAGATATCTAGCCTGCTTCACCGCCGCGAACGCGGTGTTCCTGCTTGCGATGGCTGTTTTGGCAATAATTCTTTGATAGGAGAACCCAAGACCTTGAAAACGAACAAGATAGTGCTTTTAGACGACGACCCGAACTACATACGCCTTTTTGCCGAGGCTTACGCCGAAGCCGCGCCCGAGGGGGACGAGCTTGTAACTTTCGGCAGCGAAGACGTCTGCACCGAGTACATACGCCGCAATTACATGGATATTTCGGCGCTTTTTATCGACATCGAACTTAAAAAGACCAACGGTATAGAGCTTGCCTCCTGCATAACCCACGCTTACCGCAGTATACCCGTGGTGTTTGTCAGCAGCTATGCCGAGAAATACTGTCAAGATATTTTTCTGCGCGATATTGACCTCACCCCCGCGGCTTTTATGACCAAGCCCGCCGACCCCGCCGCCGTGCGCAAAACGCTGGATAAACTGCGCGCCTTAGCCGATACCGAGCGCGAAACGCTGATGGTGAAAAGCGGAGGGCAGACCCTCTTCCTGCCCTCAGAGGAGATAATCTACATCGAAAGCAGCAACAAAACGCTCGTGATACACAGCGAGGGCGGCGACCTGCCGATAAACGGCAAGCTGGGCGAGCTGCTGCGCGACCTGCCGAAAAGCTTTTTGCAGTGCCACAAAAGCTACGCCGTAAACAGCGCCCGCATAATCTCATTCACCTCGCGCAGCGTTACGCTAACAGGCGGCGTGCGTCTGCCCGTCAGCCGCGGATTTTCTCAGGAATTTTCCCGCCGACTGGTAGCGCTGAAAGGCTTCGGCGGCTGATAGCAAATAACAGACCTATACACAATTGATTAAAAAATTCAGCATTGTTTTTTTGAAATTTTTGTGATATAATTGCTCTTACAAAAATAATAGTATGAAGAGAATAAGCGATGTAACTTTTTATAAGTTTGTAAGGGTGAGTAATGAAAATGAAAAAAGAAAAAAACGGCGCTAAGATAGATATGCTGAACGGCTCTATCTGGAACAAGCTGCCGCTTTTCGCGCTGCCCGTGGCTGCCACCGCCATACTGGAGCAGCTTTTTAATGCCTCAGACCTCGCGGTAGTGGGCAATTTCACGGGCGATAAGAGCACGATAGCGGTCGCGGCAGTGGGCGCGAACAGCCCCGTCATCGGGCTGATACTGAACCTTTTCATAGGCGTGGCGCTGGGCGCGAACGTAATAATCGCAAACGCCATCGGAAGCGGCGATGAAAAAACAGTACACAAGGCGGTGCATACCTCTATAATCGCGGCTCTGCTGGGCGGCGCGGTGATAGCACTGCTGGGCGAGCTTTCGGCAGGGTGGATAATGAACGCGCTGAATCTGCCCGCAGAGGTCTACCCATACGCCATGCAGTACCTGCGGATATACCTGCTGGGTATGCCCGTAATATTCCTCTACAACTTCGAGGCGGCGATATTCCGCAGCGTGGGCGACACACGTTCGCCGCTTATCGCGCTATTTTTCTCGGGACTGCTGAACGTAGCGCTGAACCTCTTTTTTGTAATAGTGCTGAAAATGACAGTCAGCGGCGTTGCGACCGCCACGGTAATCTCAAACCTTTTCAGCTCGGCTATACTTCTGCGAAAGCTTATCCGCAGCGACAAGATGATCAAAGTAGACCTGAAAAAGCTGCACATACACCGCTCGGTATTTCTGCGAATAATGCGCATAGGCATGCCCGCGGGCCTGCAGGGCGCGGTATTCTCTTTCGCGAACATCGTAGTGCAGTCGGCTATAAACAGTCTGGGTACAGACGTTATAGCAGCTTCGAGCGCGGCTTTTAATCTCGAGATACTGGCTTACTACATAATAAACTCATTCGCGCAGGCTTGCACGACCTTTGTCGGACAAAACTACGGCGCGAAGAAAATGCGCCGCTGCCGCCGCACGCTGGCGCTCAGTCTGGCGGAGGATACCGCCGCGGCAGCCCTCGCGATAGGCATAGTGCTCGCCGCCGGCAAGCCGCTGCTTTCGATATTCAACAGCGACCCCGCGGTGATCAGCATAGGCTATACGCGCCTTATCTACATATTCTCGGGCTACTTTTTCAGTATGCTGTACGAGGTGATGTCGGGCTATATGCGCGGCTTCGGAATATCCTTCGTACCCGCCCTGCTGACCACCCTCGGCGTATGCGGAATACGCCTTACATGGATAAAGTTCGTATTCCCGACCAGCAGGACGTTTGAAACGATAATGACCGTCTACCCTATAAGCCTTGCGGCGACCGCCATGCTGATGATGCTGGCGCTGCTCTTCACCCGTCCCGCACACAAATTCGAGCGTATGCACGGCACGAACGACGAGTGACCTACGACCCCACGCAAAAGCAAAAGACCTGCACCGTAAAAAGTGCAGGTCTTTGTTATTATGCTTTAGTTTTTGTCGGCGTGCTGCTTTGAGCGCGATACGCGGGGCGTTTATTTGCTGAGGTCGCACTTTCTCACCGCGTCGCGGACTTTGAGGACAAATGTCGGCGAAACGGAAAGCTCGTCTATGCCCATGCGCAGGAAAGTTTCGGTAAGGGTGGTATCTGCCGCAAGCTCGCCGCAAATGCCTATCCAAGCGCCGTTTTTGTGAGCGTTTTCGGCGGACATCTCTATCAGGCGAAGTATAGCCTCGTGGTGGGTATCGCAGAACTGCTCTATATCGGGGTTCTGGCGGTCGCAGGCGAGGGTATACTGGGTGAGGTCGTTTGTGCCGACGCTGAAAAAGTCCACCATCGGGGCGAGCTTATCGCTGATAACGGCGGCGGCGGGCGTTTCTATCATGATTCCCAGCTCTACGTTTTCGCTGTACTCTATACCCTGTTCTTTCAGCTCGGCCTTTACCTCGTCGCAGACGGCGAGCACGCGCTGAACCTCTGAAACGCTGGTTATCATGGGGAACATTATGCCCAGGTCGCCGTAAACGGAAGCGCGGTAGAGGGCGCGCAGCTGTGTCTTGAATATCTCGGGGCGGGTAAGGCAAATTCTTATAGCGCGGAAGCCGAGGGCGGGGTTTTCTTCTTTTTTCAGCCCGAAGTAATCCACCTGTTTATCCGCGCCTATATCCAGAGTACGGATTATGACTTTTTTGCCCGCCATGCTTTCGAGCACGCGTTTATATGCGTGGAACTGCTGTTCCTCGGTAGGGTAATCGGTATTTTCCAGATACAGAAATTCGCTGCGGAAAAGGCCTATGCCGCCCGCGTCGTTAAGAAGCACTGCACCGATATTATCCACGCTGCCTATATTGGCATAAATATTTATCTTTTTGCCATCAAGGGTAACGTTCTCCTTGCCCTTCAGGTCTTGGAGCAGGCGTTTTTTCTCCTCATCGGCGGCGCGTTTTTCCTCCATCTTTGCGAGGGTCTGTTCATCGGGGTCGAGGTATATCTCGCCTGTAAAGCCGTCTACGATAGCGGTATCGCCGTCGTTTATCTGCGCGAGAAACTCATCGCCCACGCCGATAACTGCGGGTATGTTCATATTACGCGCGAGTATCGCGGTATGTGAATTTGAAGAGCCGTGCGCGGTAACGAAAGCCAGCACCTTATCCTTATCAAGCGAGATAGTTTCGCTGGGGGCGAGGTCGTCGGCGCATACTATCATTTTATCGTTAGTTTCCGCGCCGTCGGCTGCCGCGCCTGTAAGGTTAGCGATCATCCTATTAGAAATATCCTTAACGTCGGCGGAGCGCGCCTGCATATACGGGTCGTCCATCGAGGCGAACATCTCGGCGAAGTTATCGGCGGTAAGGGCTACTGCGTACTCGGCGTTTACGCTCTGGCTGTCGATGATATTTTCTATCGACTCGTTATAATCGTCGTCCTCGAGCATCATCATGTGTATCTCGAAGATCTGCGCGTTAGTTTCGCCGACCTCTTTGAGCGCCTTTTCGTATATTTTCCGGAGCTGCTCAGCGGCGGCAGCCTTAGCCTGTGCTACCCTTTCCTTTTCCTTTTCGGTATCCTCAACGCGCACTCTCTTTATTGCCGCGTCGGGCTTTTTGAAAACTGATATTTTTCCGATAGCCACTGCGCCGTACACGCCTTTTCCGTTAAACTTTTTCATATCCGGTCAACTCCTTTTTATTTTTATTGATTTTGTAGATTGCTGGGGATGTGGAGATTTTGAGTTGGTTTTTTTCTTTGTTCGTTCAAGGGCTTGCGCCCTTGAAGGGTTGCTTTGTTTTGGCGACGAACTAGGAAAATCCCTCTATCGCAGGGATTTTCCTCTTGTATAACAGTCCACCGGACTGTTATACAATTCACCTTTTTCGGAGCTCCCTTCGGATTGGGGAATTTCGCGCTCTGCGGAGCGCGCCGATGGGCTCTGCCCCTCGACCCCGCAAGCGGCTGGCGCGCCGCTTGATCACGCGCTTTTTTTATCTTCACGCCGTTCGTTTGTTCGTGCTCGGCGTTCTTGCCGCGACTTTTTCTTTGTTGGAACTCCTGCTTTTACAAATTTTCCTCAAAGAACTTCTTTATTTCCGCGATAGCGGCTTCCTCATCTGCGCCCTCGGCTTTCACCGTTACGGTATCGCCATGCTTCACGCCAAGCGCCATTACCGCCATCAGCTTCGTCAGCGCAGCCTCTTTCTCGCCTTTCGCGATAGTCACGCTGCTCTCAAAAGCTTTTGCCTTCTTCGCCAGCATTCCCGCGGGTCTTGCGTGTATGCCTATCTCGTCTGTAATTGTGTAGTTAAATTCTTTCATGTCGGTATCCTCCTGTTATTTCGTTATCTTTATAATATTTTCTCCCGCCGCGGTCTCGCCCTCTTTCAGCTGCTCTACCGCCGCGTAATCGTCCGTGTTGCATATCATCATCGGCGTGGTGACTTTATAGCCCGCCGCCTTTATCTGCTCAATATCGAATGTCAGCAGCAGGTCGCCTTTCTTTACTTCCTGCCCGTCGCTGACGTGCGCTTCAAAGTATTTTCCGCCAAGCTTTACGGTGTCTATTCCGACGTGCATCAGCACTTCCGCGCCGCCTGCCGATACCATGTTCACCGCGTGCTTTGTATCAAAAACACTGTCTATCTTGCCGTCGCAGGGGGCGTAAAGTTTGCCCTCGCTAGGCTCTATCGCCGCGCCTTTGCCCAGTATTTCCTGCGAGAACACATCGTCCTCCACCTCGCTGAGCTTTATCGCCTTGCCGTTCATATGCGCGCCGATGATCTCGGTTTCCGCAGAAGCGTTTTGTGCGTTTTCCGACTTTTCAGCCTGCTTCTCTGAATTGTCCGCAGTATTATCCGCGCCGCCGAGAAGTTCTTCGGGGTGGTCGGAATACGGAGTATCTAAGAAGTCCTCAAGATTTGATTTTATTACCGAAACCTTAGGCCCGTAGATGACCTGCACACCGCTGCCCTTGTGGATAACGCCGCTCGCGCCGCTTTCTTTCAGCGCCTTATCGTCCACTTTATCGGAGTCTGAAACGGTAACTCTCAGGCGGGTAGCGCAGCAGTCGAGGTCGGAAATGTTAGTTTTTCCGCCAAGGCCGGTCAGTATCAGCGCGCTCACGATGTCCTCCGCTTTTGCGGCAACTGCGCCCGCGCCCTGCTTTTTATCCTGCATATCGGCGCGGCGGTAAAGCTTCGGCTCTACGTCGTCAGCCTCTCTGCCGGGGGTCATGAGATTCAGTTTGGTTATCATGAAATAGAATACGAAGTAGTAAACCACCGCGTATATCAGACCTACCACAACTATCCATATCCAGTGCGTTTTAGCGTTGCCCTGAAGTATGCCGAAAAGGGTGAGGTCAATAGCGCCGCCAGAGAAGGTCATGCCTACGCCGACGTTAAGAATATGCATCAGCATATAGGAAAGTCCTGCCAGCACGCAGTGTACGGCGTACATCGCGGGGGCTACGAAGAGGAACGTAAATTCCAGCGGCTCGGTTATGCCCGTTATCATAGAGGTCAGCGCGGCGGAAAGCAGCAGGCTGCCTACTACCTTTTTCTTTTCGGGGCGTGCGGCGCGGTACATTGCCAGCGCGGCGGCGGGCAGACCGAATATCATGAAGGGGAATTTGCCCGACATAAATCTTGTTGCCGATACCGAGAAAACGTCGGTAGATTTTGAAGCCAGCTCGGCGAAGAAGATATTCTGCGCGCCCGTAACGGTATTGCCGTCTATCACCATCGAGCCGCCAAGCTCGGTCTGCCAGAAAGGCATATAGAAAACGTGGTGAAGTCCAAAAGGTATCAGCGCGCGCTCGAGTATTCCGTATATCCAAGTGCCTGCGTAACCCGAGCTGAGAACCAGTGCGCCGAGCTTTGAGATGCCTAGCTGCACTACCGGCCAGATGAAGAACATTCCGATGCCAACCAGCAGGTAAGCCACGGTGCAGACTATTGGCACAAAGCGCGTACCGCCGAAGAACGAGAGCACCTGCGGCAGCTCTACCTTATAAAAGCGGTTGTGCAGCGCCGCTACGCCGAGGCCTACGATTATACCGCCGAAAACGCCCATTTGCAGGGTGGTTATACCCAGCACCTGCGTTGTAGAGTTCGCCGCCATAGCTTCCACGCCGCCCTTTGCGTCTATCATAACGCTTATCGCGGTATTCATGACGAGGTAGGAGATCGCGCCGGAGAGCGCCGCTACCTCTTTTTCCTTTTTTGCCATGCCGATGGCAACGCCCATCGCGAAGAGCAGTGCGAGGTTATCGAATACCGCGCTGCCCGTCTTGCTCATGATGTCGAGCACGGTGTAAAGCACGCCGCCCTCGTAAATTACTTTGCCCAAATGATATGTTTCGATAGTGGTGGGGTTCGTAAAGGAGCTGCCTATTCCCAGCAGCAGACCCGCTACGGGCAGCAGCGCTATCGGCAGCATAAACGATCTGCCTACTCGCTGGAGCACCCCGAAGATCTTGTCTTTCATAAAGCTTATCCTCCATACAAATACATAAGTTTATTTAGTTGCAAGCCATAAAACACAATATTTAGGTACCAGTTATATTAGTTTAAGGCGATATATAGAATCTGCACTTTACGCGCTTATTCTTCTGAGATGTAAGGTGAGCGTAAGAAGCTCTTCCTCTGAAATGCTTTTTTTATAATTTTTCAGAATGTGGTCTTGTATACATTCTGCGCATTTGTACTGTTTTTTAAACTTGACTTTTGTCAATTTAAGCAGATCTTCGTCGCGGCTGAGCACCTGCGGAAGCTCCTGCACGGTAAAAAGCCGCTTTGCAAGAAATTTCAGATGCACCAAAAATCTTTCGTAAGCCACGCTATTTTTATCCAACTTTCCGCCGAAGCAGGTGTCCGCAAGGGCGGCGCAGCTTTCTACAAACTTAGTTATGTCAGTTATCTGCGACATTTTCGTGCCCATGCGCGCGTTTATGATGTGCATTGCGGCGAAGCCCGCTTCGTCAGGCGCGAGCTGCACGCCCATCTGCCTTTTCACCTCGTCTACGCACCGCCTGCCAAGCTCCAGCTCTTTCGGAAAATAATCGCTTATAGCCTCCATCAGCGGGTTTTCAAACTCGATGCCCTGCTGTTTGCGCTGTACCGCAAAATATATGTGGTCTGAGAGGGAGATCATGAGCGATTCGTTCAGCTCGCAGTCAAGCTCTTTCGCCGCCTGCTCCGCCAGACCCTCAGTGAGCTTTATATATTCGTAAGGTATCTCGGCAAGGCACTCGATGAGCCGCTTGCGCAGCGCCGAGTCGGTAATGAGATACATTTTTTCTATCTTATCCGCGTCGGGGCGGTCGCCAAACTTCTTGCCGAAGCCTATGCCCTTTCCCGAGATTATCTGCTCGCGGCGCTTATCGTCGAGCACGCAGACTGTATTATTGTTTATCACCTTTATAATTTTCATCGAAAACACCCCATAAAAACAAAAAAACCAACCTGTTACGAACAGCTATAATATGTCCGTAAAAAGTTGGTCATGCCCGATCAATTATAACTGAAAGGTAACACTCCAATATAAAGATACAAAAATCATATTCATGTAAATTACATCAAATTCACTATAATTAGTCTACCATAGTCGATTTAATTTGTCAATAGCGTACAGTAAATTTGCCGCGCAAATCTATTTTATTCACAAATCCCCGCGCTGACTTTTGGGCATTTCATACAACGCCCTGTTAATTTCAAACGATTTCGCTCATATCCAGCCCATCAAGCCCGCGCTTTTCGCGGTACAAAGTTGGGGTAAGTCCCGTGCGCTGCTTGAAAAGGCGCATAAAGCAAACATCGTTCTCGTAGCCGCAGAGCGCCGCTATCTCTTTCACGGTGAGGGTGGTGGCGCGCAGGTAGTACTTCGCGGTCTTGGTGCGGGCGGCGAGAATATCCTCGTAGCAGCTAACGCCGAACTGCGCGCGGTAAAGCTGCTGGAGGTAGGGCACGCTGAAATTCAGCCGCTTCGCCATCTGCCCCACCCCGCGGAACTCGCCCGCGCTGCTGTAAAGCTCGGCACGCAGGGCGCTCAGCTCGGCGTGGTGCGCGCCCATATCTGCCGAAAGCTGCGGCTCGCGCGCGCCCTCGCTGAGCTTTATCATCAGCAATTTTATCAGTAGGTCAAGGCTCGTCTCCATATGCTTCTCATCGCCCATGCGGGTGCGGCTTATCATGCGCAGCAGCTCTTCCACCTCGCCGATATTGGTCAGCGCGATGAGCTTTCCCGCGGGAGGCAGCGGCGTATCCTCAGCCTGCTCGTAACCCTCGAAGTGCATAAAGTGATTAACATATATCCCGCCGAAAGCGCGGTAATACTGGGGCATATCGGCGGTATAGACAATGGCGCAGCCCGCCTGAGCACGCAGCACCTCGCCGCCTATTATAAGCTCAGCGGGGGTCTTAAAGATTATAAGCAGGTCGTCGCCCGAGCCTGCGGGGCGGTCGATAACGAAATCTGCCGTATGGCGCACCGCCATACCTATCGCGTGGAGCTTCATCATAGAGGGGACTTCCTTTCACTCATAATCATACGATATGTAAGTACAAAAAATATTATATATCATTGCAAAAAATTTGTCAAGGTGTATCATTAAGATATACGGTACAGACAAACTCATCGACAATTACAGAAAGGGTAATTTGATATGAAGAAATTTTCCATGCTGATAAACGCCGCCGACGTGCGCTCGCACATCGCCCCCGAGATATACGGACACTTTTCCGAGCACCTCGGCAGATGCATCTACAATGGCATCTACGTCGGCGAAAACTCGCCTATACCAAACGTGCGCGGCATACGCAGCGACATTGTAGAGGCTTTCAAGAACATAAAAATGCCGCTGCTGCGCTGGCCGGGCGGCTGCTTCGCCGACGAATACCACTGGAAGGACGGCATTGGCGAAAAATCGCAGCGCAAAAAGATGGTAAACACCAACTGGGGCGGCGTTACGGAGGATAATTCTTTCGGCACGCACGAATTTATGGACCTCTGCGAGCAGGTGGGCTGCCAGCCGTACATTACGGGAAACGTCGGCAGCGGCACGGTGCAGGAGCTTGCCGAGTGGGTGGAGTACATAACTTTTGACGGCATATCGCCGGTGGCCGACCTGCGCCGCAAAAACGGCAGAGAAAAGCCATGGAAGCTGAAATACCTCGGCATAGGCAACGAAAACTGGGGCTGCGGCGGAAGTATGCGCCCCGAATATTACGCCGACGTTTACAGACGTTTCCAAAGCTTCTGCAAAAACTACTCGGGCAACGAGCTTTTCAAGATAGCCTGCGGCCCCAGCTCAAGCGATTACAACTGGACGGAAGTAATGATGAAAAACCTCGGCGAATGGCACGCGAAAGCGATCTCACTGCACTACTACGCCCTGCGCGACTGGAACAATAAGGGCAAGGCTGCGGAATTTACCGACGAGCAGTATTATGATTTGCTGGCTACCGCGAACTTTATGGACGAGCTGATAACCCGCCACACGCAGATAATGGATCGCTACGACCCCGAAAACAAGATAGGGCTGGCGGTAGACGAGTGGGGCACTTGGTACGATGTGGAAGAGGGCACAAACCCCGGATTCCTCTTTCAGCAGAACACGATGCGCGACGCGATGGTGGCGGCGCTCACGCTGAACATCTTCAACCGCCACAGCGGAAGGGTAGTGATGGCGAACCTCGCGCAGGCGGTGAACGTATTGCAGGCACTGGTGCTGACCGAGGGCGAGAAGATGGTAAAGACCCCGACCTACCACGTTTTCGACCTGTACAAAGAGCATCAGGGCGGCGAAGCGGTGTACTGCTGGAGCGAGAACGAGCAGATGGCGGGCGGCGCGCCGATGCTCTCGACCTCGGCTTCGGTAAAGGACGGCGTGCTGACCATCACGGCGGCGAACTGCTCGATGAGCGAACCTGCGGAGATAAGCTGCGGCATAAACGGGTTTGCGGCGGCGAGCGTGAAAGCGCGGATACTTACAGGCGCGCCGCGAGATCTCAACGATTTCGACTGCCCCGAAAAGCTGACGATAAAGCCGCTCGAAGCCAAACTGGAAAACGGCGTGCTGAAAGCCGAGCTGCCCCCATGCTCGGCGGCCGAGATACGCATTTTTGCGGAATGAGCGGAATAAGCGCGGCAGACACAAGCGCGGCGCGGCCGTTTTGCAGGAAATGTCTGCTGAGCGAGAGCGGATTTGCGGCGGAATATGCGCGGGTAGCGGACATGGTGGAAGCCATGCCGCCCGAAAAGCGCGTTGCCGAGGACGAATATCGCCGTCGGCTGGAGTTATGCCGCGAATGCGGGCAGCTTGGCGCGGGGGTATGCGGTGAATGCGGGTGCTTTGTGGAACTGCGAGCCGCGAAACGGGCTATGCACTGTCCCGCGGCTAAGCGGAAGTGGTGAATTTGGGTGTGGAAAGTCGGCTTGCCCCTAGTAGGTCGCCCGTACATAGCCCCCTTCAAGTGCGCAGGCACTTGAATAAACAGACGTAATAGCTAAAATATAAGCGCATGACTACCGAAAAGATAGCCATGCGCTTTTTAATTGACAAAATTCTACAAGTGTGCTATAATACCAATAAGGCGTACTGCAAAGACGGTAGGCGGTTCAAATCTTCCTCCAGAGATGGAGGTGAGCATATATGAGCGTGGCAGATATAGTAGCAATACTTACCCTAGTCATTAACATAGTCGATCTAATACTCGACATTTGCAATAACAAAAAAAGATAACCGCCCTACTCCTACATAAGGCGGTTATTTGCAAAAATAATCTACGATGGAGGAGAACCGCTTATCGCAGTGCGCCTCTTTTATTTTATTATATCACACGCTCGCGGGATTGTCAAGTGTTCTCAAGCGCTTTTCTCTGCGCTCTGTTTTTCAGATAATCCTTCGTTTCAGCCGCCGCTACGCCCGAAAGCGAGATCAGCGCTATTACGTTCGGCAGCGCCATCAGTCCGTTGAATATATCCGCGATGTTCCATACCGCCTCAACGCTGATGTACGGGCCTGCAAATATCGCCGCTATGTATATCCATCTGTATACCTTTGTTATGGATACGTTCGCGCCTGTCAGATACGCCAGGCATCTCTCGGAATAATAGCTCCAGCCCAGTATAGTCGTGAATGCGAAGAATACTAAGCATATCATCAGTATGAACGACGCCAGTTTGTCAGGGCCGGGCAGACCGTACTGGAAAGCCGCCGTGGTGATCTCTACGCCCTGTAAATTCGGGTCAGCCCACGCGCCCGAAATTACGATAGCAAGACCCGTCATGGTACATATGCAGATGGTGTCGATGAATGTTCCCGTCATGGTAACAAGACCCTGACGAACGGGGTCTTTCGTCTGCGCAGCAGCAGCCGCTATCGGTGCGGAACCTAAGCCCGCTTCGTTAGAGAATATTCCGCGCGCTACGCCTTTCTGCATAGCGAGGATTATCGTTCCGCCTACGCCGGCGCCCGCTATCTGCTTGATGCCGAACGCGCCCTGTACTATCTCAACTATCGCGCCGGGTATCTCGGTGATGTGCGTAAGCACGATGATGAGCGCGCAGAGTACATACGCTACCGCCATGAAAGGTACGATGACCTGCGATACCTTAGATATGCTCTTGAGTCCGCCGATAATTACCAGCGCCGCGAATATCGTTACCAAAAGTCCTGCGATTATGGTAACTATCGAGTAATCGTGACCGAAAAGGTGTATGTGCTTTGCAGCGTCGCCGTTGAAGAAATTGTTCGCCGCCGAGGTTATGCCGTTTATCTGGGTTATCGTGCCGATTCCCAGCAGGCCCGCGCCGATGCCGAATATCGCGAACATCTTGCCCAGCCATTTCCAGCGCTTGCCCATGCCGTTTTCAATGTAGTAGAAAGGGCCGCCCAGTACATGGCCGGCAGAGTCGAAAGTTCTGAACTTTATCGCCAGCAGACCCTCAGTGAACTTGGTAGCCATACCGAAAAGCGCCGCTATCTCCATCCAAAAGAGCGCGCCGGGGCCGCCGACCGCCATAGCCGTAGCTACGCCGACGATATTGCCCGTGCCGATAGTGGCGGAAAGCGCGGTGCAGAGCGCGCCGAAGCTGGTAACTTCGCCCTCGCCGCCCGCTTCGTTTTTCACCATGTACTTCAGCGCCAGCCCCAGTTTATGGAACTGCACGCCACGCAGGCGAATGGTCAGCCATATACCGCCGAGGATTATCAGCAGTATCAGCGGCAGACCCCAAAGCCAGCCATCGAAAGTTGCGATAGCTTTATTGATAGTATTCCACATATTTCTAACTCCAATCATGTGATAATTATATGATTTATGAACGATACAATACTATTATAACATATCAGTGCAGTGAAGTAATAAAATAAATCATGAACAATTGTGCGGGATAATTTTAAAATTGTTCGCTTATGTAAAGGCAGTCGGCAAAATGCACAAAATTGCGTACCCGAAATTTACAAAATGGCTGAGGTGCGTAAAATTTCGGATAGTTGGCGCAAATAATGGCGCGGGGCTATTGATTTTTATTGTGATATGTGATATAATGAAGATTATAATGGCTGAAACACGCCCGTTGACAAAAAAAATTGAAGATAAATACTATTTGGAATACATTCAAACTGAAAGGATCTGGAAAAATCAGTATGGAGATCATAAATAAATCTGATAAAAATCTGCTTGCGGAATATGAGGAGTTTGCCTCCACCTCGCGCTACGGCAACTTTATGCAGTCGATAAACTGGCCTAAGGTCAAGGACAACTGGGGCTGGGACGCCGTGATCTCCCGCGATAAGGACGGAAAGATACGCGGAACCTGCCTTTGCATAATCAAAAAGATACCCTTCTTCGGCTGCACATTCCTCTACGCGCCGCACGGCCCCTGCTGCGACCCCGCCGATAAGGAGACTGTAGCAGACCTCTTCGAGGGCGTGAAGGTGCTCGCGAAAAAGCACAAGGCTTACCAGTTTATGTGGGATCCCTGCTTTGAGGAAAAAGAGACCGAGCTTACCCAAATGTACCGCGATATGGGCTTTACCCACATCGACGACGCTCCCGAACTTTCCACCATTCAGGCAAGAAACAACTATATGCTGAGAAATATAGAGGGCAAGACCCCGGACGAGGTAATGGCTACCTTTAAATCAGACTGGCGCAACCGTATACGCAAGGCGGGCAGAAAAGGCGTAGTATGCAAAGCCTGCGGCAAAGAGGCGCTTGACGACTTTTACCCCATGATGGAGGCTACCGGCACGCGCGACGGCTTCTCTATACGCTCAAAAGAATATTTCGCGAAAATGCTCGACGCACTGGGCGAAGACCACTGCCGCCTTTTCGTATGCTACTTAGAGCAGGAGGGCGAGAAGCCGATACCTGTTTCGGGTGCGCTGACCACGCGCTACGCGGGCAAGACCTGCTACGTTTACGGCGCTTCCTCAAACCACCACCGCAACACCTACCCCAATTATCTTATGCAGTGGACTATGATAAACTGGGCTATGGAAAAGAACAACTTTATCTACGACTTTATGGGCATACCTTTTTATAAGGACGAAACTCACCCCAACTACGGCGTTTACAAATTCAAAAAGGGCTTTAACGGCGAAGTCGTTACCTACGTCGGCGAATTTTACTATGTATTCATGCCTATCCGCAAGAAGCTGGTAGACTTGGCGCAGCGCATAGTAGAAGCGCGCCATATGCGCCGCACCAAAAAGCTTATCGAAAACCGCAACACCGATACCGACGCATAATGGCGGCGGCATAAACGGGCGAAACTGACTGGAGCAGATGATTTTTATGAAATTACACAATAAATTTACAGCAATAACGGCAGCCTCAGCGCTGGCGCTCACGCTTGCATCGTGCAGTTTGATAGAGCTCAGTGACGAGGACAGAGAAAAGCTGGAAGAGGTATTTCCGCAGAGCGATTCTTCGCTGGCGGAGGACAGCAGCGCGCCCGCAGAGGAAAGCGCGGACGACACGAGCGACGAAAGCAGCGCGGCGGAAACTGCGCCGCAGACGGAAATTACGGACGAAAGCGTGGCCGAGAGCGAGCCTGCGCAGAGCCTAGACCCCGCCGACAGCATTTCGCAGGCAAACGGCGCGAACGGCATGGCGAACGATAGCGCGGCTGACAGCGAGATAAGCCTGACGGACGACAGCTCTATGCCCTCGGAATACATAACCATCGGCGCTTCGATAACCAAAGCTTACGGCGATATAATCGCGAGCGGAGCGGAGATCTGCGGCACCGACCCCGACAGCTACAACCTTTTCAGCCATTATTACATAGCGGACATCGACCGCGACGGCACGCCCGAGCTGATAACGGACATCGGAAGCTGCGAAGCGGACAGATTGGCGACTGTGTATACATATAACGGCGAGCAGGCGGTAGAATTGGGCAATTTTGTATCATGGCGCTCGAAATTCGGGCTGGATGACGGATATATGCTGAGCGAGACTTCGGCGATCGGCAGCTACACGATGTACGCGATCTCGATAGAGAACGGCGCGCTGAAGATAGAGAAAGGCGAAACGATCAGCGAGAGCAAGCTAAAGAACCCGCTGGCGGCGTATGCGTTCAGCGATACGAGCGGGATAACCGCATTGGAGTAAGAAATTTAAAGGGAAGTCGGAAAACCGCGGCTTCCCTTTTTTAATAGCATTTACGAACAAAGTAAAAGCCGCGGTGCGTGGAAAATTGGCTTCGCCAAGTTTCCTAGAAGTTGGCTGCGCCAACTTCCAACTTTGTTTCTCTTACCAAACAAAAGAGAGTCGCCTATCCAAAAATGCGGTTGCAAGGCGCGTGGAAATCAGCGAAGCTGAGTTTCCTGCTTTGCCGAGGGGGTCGAGGGGGGCGAGAAGCCCCAATCGTCGCGCTCCGCAGAGCGCGAAACTCCCCAATCCGTAGGGCGCTCCGCATAGGGTGAATTGGATAACAGTCCGGTGGACTGTTATCCAAGAGGGGCATGCCCTGCAAGAGAGGGCTGCCCCTAGTGAGTCGCCCGTAGGCAAAACCTTTCAAGTGCGCACGCACTTGAACGAACAGACGTAATAGCTAAAATATAAGCGCATGACTACGGAAAAAGATAGCCATGTGCTGTTTAATTGACAAAAACAAAAAGAAATAGCCGCCCCACTCTCCAATAAGGCAGCTATTTTTTAGCACATAAAACTTGGAGGAGAACCGCTTACAGCAGTGCGCCTCTTTTATTATCTATATTATACCACGCCGCGGACGGTTTGTCAAGCGCCGCGCGTCACTTGTGATATTTTCCGTTTGCATTTATCGAAAAGGCACGGTATACCTGCTCGCAGAGCATTACCCGCGCTAGCTGGTGCGGAAACGTCATCGGCGACATCGAAAGCTTCGCCGAACACATCTTCTTTACCCGCCCCGCTAAGCCGTATGACGAGCCGATGTAGAAATTCACCGCCGATGTGCCCTCTGCCGCCGCTTTGTTCAGGCGCGCCGCTAAGGCTTCCGAACTCTGCTCTCTGCCCTCGATGCACATAGCTATATTCAGCGCGCCCCTCGCGTTCAGATATTTCATCATCGCGTCCGCTTCTTTTTCTAAGCCGTCGGCGATCTGCTTCTCAGACGGGTGGTCGGGCAGCTTCGATTCGCTCAGCTCTACTACGCTGAATACGCAGTAAGCGCCCAGCCGCTTCGCATACTCTGCCACCGCTTCGCGCCAGTAGCTCTCTTTCAGCTTGCCGACGCATACTATGTTGACTTTTATCAAAAGACCACCGCCTTGCCGCCGCACGGGGGTGCGACATACAGCATATAATCACGCTCGCGCTCTCTCGGCAGCAGCGCGCACGCCGCCGCTTTTGCAGCCCTTTCGGGCGTGTTGTTCTCTTCGCTCAAATGCCCCAGCACAAAGTGCATCGTGCCGCCCTCAGCCAGCATAGCCAGCCGCCTGCCGCATTCGCCGTTCGATAAATGCCCGTGGTCTGAAGCTATTCGGCTTTTCAGATCGGGCGGATAACTGCCGCTTTTCAGCATATCCGGATCGTAATTCGCTTCCAGCAGCACCAGATCCGCGCCCGTTATGCTCGCCCAGACCGTATCGGTGACCTCTCCCAAGTCGGTGCAAAGCACCGCCGTCTTGCCATCGGGGTATGTAACTCTGTAACCGCAGCTTGCGGGAGTATCGTGCGGGGTGGCGAAAGCGCTGACCGTAAAGCCCGCCGCGCTGACCTCCGCACCGCTTTCTATCGCCGTACATTCAGCGCCCTGCGGCAGCTTTCCGCTCTCGAAAAGTATGTCGAGATTGCGCTGCTGAGCATAAATATGAGCGGGGTATTTTTTCAGGAACACCGTCAGCCCTTTCACATGGTCGGAGTGGGTATGGGTGATGAATATGCTCTTCACCGCCTGCGGCGAAATGCCGTTATCTGCCAGCGCTTCGCATACCCTTTTGCATGAAACGCCGCAGTCTATAAGTATCCCGCCCTCGGGGCTGCCAAAAAATGTGCAGTTGCCCTTACTGGACGAGAAGAGCGGATAAATTCGCGCCAAGTTTTCAAGTCCTTTCCAAAAAGCGGTACATTTCCTGCGCCGCCTTATCAATTTTACCACAATCCGCGGCGATTGTCAAGCGCGCAAAATCGCTTTTTTGACAAAATATTCATTAAAAATTCATATATCTTTCGCGGTGCAACAGTAATAGCCCGCTCCACCGAACGACGTGAAAATAAAAAGCGTGGGATCAAGCGACGCGTGGAAAGTCGGCTTCGCCGAATTTCCTAAAACAGTCCGGCGTACTGCAAAGACGGTAGGCGGTTCAAATCTTCCTCCAGAGATGGAGGTGAG
>OGNF01000295.1_pt1 | contig 57354 bp, 52 predicted proteins | sample 1573321 | NCBI WGS metagenome assembly OGNF01 (sample SAMEA2581911, study PRJEB24529) | metagenome | biome: Human gut stool | place: China | collected 2011 | reverse complement strand
TTGTTCTGAAAATTATTGAAGTTTAACCCCCTGTCGAAAAACGGGGAGTACTATAAACCACCGTTTACAATATAGTGCGATCGAAAAGCATCGACACCGAGCGGCTTATCCGTATCTCGAATATCCTCGGTTACGATTTCCTGCGGAACGTGTACCTTTCCGGCGGAGAGGACGGCATCCCGGTGCTCAAAATAGAAATAAATGGCAAAGAGATACAGACAGACCGCGCCGATTCATGCGAGCTGAAAATCAGCATAAAGCACCGTTGACACACGGAAGCACGAGACGAAAAGAGAGATGAAAAAGGCAGCCCTACCCCGAGGTCTGCCTTTGTTTTATCAACCAGAATTAATCCTGACTATTCTTGTTTATTCCGTAATTTTCCGGGCATTGAAGATGGCGGCTGATTTGGCCGCTTTGCGGCTTAGAGCGGAGGTAAGAATACCTCCGTTCCATAAGGACACTGCTTCCTCCGCCATTGAGCTGTGCGAACACCCGGTATTTTCAGTACGTGCCGGTTTGTTCTTCACTTACTACTACTCGCTCTTCGGACGACTGTTCTTCTTTCAGACCGAATTTTGAGAATAGCTGTTCGCTGAACTTCGAGAGGCATTTCGTAAGCATGGCTTGGTAGATTCCCTCTTCACCGATGTTGTGTATGTCTTCGTTATTCGTGCTATTTATGTTATTCTTCAAGGGTGCCGCAATTCCCGGAAATTTGATTTCCGAGTTGATGACTATGTCCACGCCCAATACATAATTCTTGTGATGGGATAGCGATGCAACATACCCCTCGGTCTGTTCCCAAATGTCAGGGAACTCCATCCCGGCGATATTGACTGTCTGGTTCTTGATGGTATAATCTACATCGATGACGGGCAATTTTTCAGCACGCGGTCCTTTCGGGTTCTCCTTGAAGTCAGTTTTGACAGTTATAAACCCGGGGTTAAACAAAGAATTGAAGAACTTGTCATATTGACTCTTAAGGGTGCTTTCAACGTTCATAACTTCCGAGGAACCAAGTTCCTCCTTGACACTTTGAATGGTTATGCCTCTTAATTCCGGGAGGGCTGTTTCTGCCAGTTGGCGAGCTTCCGAGGAGTAATCGTTGTAGTCTTTCAGATCCACTTTGGAGGTAAAGTTCAGGCGCACATCGTAGACTTTGTTCTTCTTCATGTATAGGAGCATGTCACGAATAGCTTTCAGCGGTTCGGACGATTGCGCGTTCGGATGCAGGCTGTCGAAGCGGGCAATTTCGGCATCCCATACGGAGTCGACCGTCTGGCGCCCTTTGGCTGTCAGCGGGTGATTTGGGAACTTCTCGAATAGCTCGTCAAAGGCCATTATCCCTTCGCGCTCCTTAGAGTAGTCGTAGGAGGGTATTTCCGATTCCCCTGTACCGGTGTAGCCATACGATTTATATTTGTAATCGCCGTGCTCCATGATGTATTTGGCGTTGCGGAAGAGGACGTCGGGGAGGTGGTCGGGGTTGTCATACTTATCCATATAATCTTCGAAGGCCTCCGGGGTGTTCTCAAAAGTGCGGTCGTAGGCTCGTTTCTCGGAGAAGTACGGGAGGTTGTAGATTATGAGCACAAGGATTATCAGCCCGAGCATCGGGAAGATGATTTTCATGTTGCGGCGTCTGTCGGCCTTAGCACGCTGACGTTGTTCCTCGAGTCCCTTCTGTTGTTGGGCGTAATAGTCTGCGGGCTCGGCAAGTCGCGAAAGAATTTCTTCTCCCGGAAAAGTGGAGATTACAATGTTATAGTCCATTGTGCCGAGGTCATGGTCGGAAGGGTCGCCTTCATCAGGGTTATTGAGGGCGTTGGCCATCAGGGTGCTGAAAGCTTCTTTATCAACATCGCTGAAAGCGTATGATTCGTTCATGCGGTTCAGGAGGTCGAGGTAAGTATCGCCGCCATACAGCTCCAATCCGGAGCGAGATAGAAATCCTATCGCGGCGTCGAGGCGTCCTTTCCATCTTTGTGCTGTAAAACTCATGATGTATCGTTTAATGTTATTATAATGGATTTAAATAAATGATGAATTAAGCCGGTGAAATCTATCATCGGACTACCCTGCTTCGATATGTAAAGTTATGGAACCGGACGAGTGAAATCTGAGTTTTACATTCTTACAGAGTAAGTGAATTGGCAGCTAAAAAAGCTATTATAACTAAGTTAGCTACCAAAAAGGTTAAGTGAGCTGGTTTAGTTGTAGTTACTTTCATCGAAAGGATTCAGGCCGTAGAGGTCTTCGTCGCTGTAGCCGTCGGCGTTTTCTCCGAAGATGTCGGATGACACCTGGCCGGCTTTCGGGTCTTCTTCCTTAATGCCGTCGAGGAGTCCGTCGAGCCCCATGTCCTGCTTCGGGGCTTTACCGTGCTGCTGAATAACTTCGGGCTTATCCACTTTTTCGCCGGTGACTACCTCCTTGAGCTCCATGAAGAAGGAGCGGTCGTTGAGGTTGTCGAAGGTGAAGACCAGTTTCTGGCCGCGGTTGTTCACAAGCTCATTGATGCGTGTGGAGTCCATGGTCCAGAGGTCGTGGTCGGAGGCTGTGAGTCCCATATCCACGAGGGCTATCTCTTCATGTTTCTCCCACTTGTCGCTGCAAATGAAGAAAGAGTCTATGTTAGTGTCGCTGTATCCTGCGGTTTCGAGTATCGTCTTGCGCAGGGAGAAAAAGGTGTCTGAGGGGTCGATGTCTATCACGCGGAAGAAACCGTTGACTTCATCGCTGACAAGTTTGAATCGGTATATCATATTATAAGGCCGTTTTCTGAGGGTTTATTAGTGGAAAGTAAGCGATACCATCGTGCCGTTTTTAGATACGTTTCGGTTATTCACTAACTTAATTTCGATTATGATAGGCAAATATAATATATTATTTTGGAACACCAACTATAAAGCGACAAAAAAATGGCTCAAAAGAGAAATTTTATCCTCTATCAAGCCAAAGATCGATATTTCGTGTGCTTACGGCGTGCGTAGTTTACCTCACGAGGTCGTATTTCTTGAACACTTTGTGGATAGCTTCGAGCGAGCGCTCCACCTGTTCGCGGGTATGTGTTGCCATCAGCGAGTAGCGGATGAGCGTGTCCTGCGGGGCGACGGCGGGAGTGACCACCGGGTTTACGAAGACGCCTTCGTCGAGCAGGTCGCGGGTGATGTGGAACGTCTTGTAGTCATCTCGGATGAAAAGCGGGATGATAGGCGTGGATGTATTTCCAATCTCGCAACCCATTGCGCGGAAGTTCTCGAGGGCGAAGTGTGTTATGTCCCAAAGATGCTGCTGACGCTCAGGTTCGGCTATCATAATGTCGAGGGCGGCGTTGACGGCGGCTGTGGATGCCGGGGTAATGCTCGCGGTGAAGATATACTCGCGGCAGTGGTGGCGCAGGTAGTTGGTGATAATCTTGTCTGTCGCCACGAAGCCTCCGAGCGAAGCGAACGACTTGCTGAAGGTTCCCATGATGAGGTCTACGTCATCGGTGAGGCCGAAGTGATTTGTAGTACCACGGCCCGCTTCGCCGAAGACGCCGATGCCGTGAGCCTCGTCGACCATCACCTGGGCGTTGTATTTCTTGGCGAGACGCACTATCTCAGGGAGGTTTGCCACGTCGCCTTCCATCGAGAACACGCCGTCAGTGACAATGAGCTTGGCCTTGTCGGGAGCACAACGTTTCAACTGCTGCTCGAGCGACTCCATGTCGTTGTGCTTGTATTTCAGCGCGGTGGAGAAGGAGAGGCGGCGACCTTCTATGATTGAGGCGTGATCCTGTTCGTCCAGGATAACGTAGTCCTCACGGCCGGTGAGGGTAGACACTACGCCGAGGTTCACGCCGAAGCCGGTAGAGAATAGCATGGCATCCTCTTTGCCGACAAACTCGGCGAGCCTTGCTTCCAGTTTTTTATGTAAATCCAAAGTGCCGTTGAGGAACGGGGAGCCGGCAAGGCCGGTACCATATTTTTTGGTGGCCTCCACTGCGGCTTCTATCACTTTGGGATGGTTGGTCAGACCCATATAGCTGTTGGAACCGAACATGAGGACCTTTCGTCCGTTCATGAGCACTTCGGTATCCTGTTCGCTCGAGATAGCTCTGAAATAGGGATAGACACCCGCAGCTTTTGCCTTCTGCGGCGCGTCATACTTTGCCAGTTTTTCCTGTAATGGCTTCATATTCTGTGTTGTTTCTTTCCTTGATTCCTACGCACGGGGCGTGGGGGTCTCACCGCATGTGCGCATTTTGGTTGAATGCATCCCGCTATGGCAGAGCCGGGAGCGGGAGCGGCTTTTCGTGCTTACCGGGAGAAGTTGTCAGCGTGACCTATATTCTTATAAATGAGCCTATTAACGCTAATATAGAGTTTTTTGACCCATAAGAATGAAACGGTCCAGGGGCTGCCACTTCTGTAAATCAGTGCAAAGTTAGTTAAAAATTTGCAATATCAAAAATTTACGGCTTCTTTTTTGCACAATTTCCGAAAATCGTGCAGAAATCAGAGGCAGCTCCGTATTCGGTCTATTAGCCACCTCAGGCCTATTGCAAATAAAAAAAGGACGGCTGCGGGAGTCGTCCTTTATTGTGGTGGTTGAGGGATGTCGGTTATTTGTTTACCTGGAAGCGGTTCCAGCCGTCCTTGAGATAGGCGATGGCCTGCTCGGCAGCAGCTACACCGGCATTGAAGTTGGCTTCGGCTGTCTGGGCACCCATCTTCTTAGGTGTGAAGAACACACGGTCGGCGAATTTCTTCTCGAACTCTTCGGCCGTATCGGGTTTGATGTCGGAGATGTAGCGGAGGTCGGGACGCTCTTCGAGGGCACGGATGAGACCAGGCTCGTCGATGATTTCCTTACGGGCTGTGTTGATGAGCACGCCGCCCTTGGGCATTTTCATCACCAGGTCGTAGCCGATGGAGTGTTTTGTCTGCGGGGTAGCGGGGATGTGGAGCGAAACGAAGTCGTTCTGCGAGAAGAGTTCGTTAACGTCGTGGAGGGGTTTCACGCCCTCAGCCTCGATAACCTCGTCGGGAACAAATACGTCGAGAGCCTCGATGTTCATATTGAAGCCTTTGGCGATGCGTGCCACGTTGCGGCCTACCTGGCCGAAGGCGTAGATACCCAGCGATTTGCCTTTGAGTTCGGAACCTGATTTGCCGTTATATTTGTTGCGGCACATCATTACAATCATACCGAAAACGAGCTCGGCGACGGCGTTGGAGTTCTGGCCCGGAGTGTTCATCACGCAGATGCCGTGTTTTGTGGCGGCGGCAAGGTCGATGTTGTCGTAGCCGGCACCGGCACGGACGATGACTTTCAGCTCGGGGGCTGCGTTCATCACGGCGTCGTCGATAACGTCGGAACGAACGATGAGGCCGTTGGCGTCCTTAACGGCGTTGAGGAGGTCTTCGCGTGAGCCTTTTTCAACTACTTCGAGGTCGTTGCCCGAGGCGTTCACAACGTTGGAGATAGCCTCTACGGCAGCGGGAGCGAACGGTTTCTCGGTGAAAACTAATATTTTCATGATTTTTTGTTTCTTTACTGGTTTGGGAAAGTTGTCTGCCGGGGCGAAGCGAAATCCGCGCGGCAGGCAACTTTAAGAGTTATGATTAGTGTTTAGCCTCGAATTCCTTCATGCAGGCAACGAGAGCCTTGACGCTTTCGAGGGGAAGCGCGTTGTAGAGGGAAGCGCGGAAGCCGCCTACGCTGCGATGGCCCTTGATACCTACCATGCCGTTCTCGGTAGCGAAGTCGAAGAACGGTTTTTCGAGTTCTGCGTACTCGGGTTTCATCACGAAGCAGACGTTCATGATGGAGCGGTCCTCATGGTTGGGGATAGTGGCCTGGAACATCTTGCTGGAGTCGATGGCGTTGTAAAGGGTTTCAGCCTTTTCGAGGTCGAGCTTCTCGAGAGCCTTGACGCCGCCGAGCTCTTTGTAATATCTCAGGGTCTGGAGTGCGGTGAAGATGGGGAGTACCGGCGGTGTGTTGAACATAGAACCCTTGTCGATGTGGGTCTTGTAGTTGAGCATCGTGGGGAGCACGCGGTCAACGTGGCCGAGGGCATCGTCACGGACGATAACGAATGTCACGCCCGAGGGAGCGATGTTCTTCTGTGCGCCGCCGTAGATGAGGTCGTATTTCGATACGTCTACGGGACGTGTGAAGATATCTGACGACATGTCGGCAACGAGGCGTACACCGACTTCGGGGTCTTTGCGGATTTCAGTACCGTAGATGGTATTGTTGGAGGTGTAGTGGAAGTAGTCCACGTCGGCGGGTACTGTGTAATCGCGGGGGATGTAATTGTAGTTTTTATCTTTGGAAGAAGCAACAACGTCGACGTCGCCGAAGAGTTTGGCTTCTTTGATAGCTTTGTTGGCCCATACGCCGGTGTCGAGGTAAGCTGCTTTTTTAGCAAGGAGGTTCATCGGAACCATGGCGAACTGGAGGCTTGCGCCGCCGCCGAGGAAGAGCACACTGTAACCCTCGGGGATGTCGAGGAGTTCTTTGAAGAGTGCAGTAGCCTCGTCTACCACGGCCTGGAACTGTTTGCTGCGGTGTGAGATTTCAAGAAGCGAAAGTCCCATGTCGGCGAAGTTGATGACAGCGTCGGCAGTATTGCGGATGGCATACTGGCTCAGGATCGAGGGACCTGCATAGAAATTGTGCTTTTTCATGACTTACGGTGTTTAGATTTATTTAATTGGAGTTTAGATGTTAGTCACTGTTTTTGAACCGGGGAATTGCCTTCCCAAATTCGCTGCAAAGGTACTTAAATTTACCGAAATAAAAAAATAAAACGGGAAAAATATTGCTATTTTCGCCCGTAATCATTAACTTTGTACCGGTATAGGATTCCACCATTTTTGTTCCACCAAAACTTAGAGCCACTTTATGACCCACAAAGAATTCAAAACACGCCGTAATCTACCGGAAAACGAGCTGAATGGCAAGCAAACCCCATTACGCATCTACATTGAGGAGAAAAGCGAACACAGGAAAAAAGTAATCCGCCGTAGCTTCTTCTCCACGCTTGCCATCCTGCTCATGGCGGCTGTGATTGGGGTTTTTATGAATATTAACCAAACTGAAACGGAACCGGAGTTTACAAGCACAACCACGATAGTTGATGGCTCGGCTTATATGGATACTGCCGGAGAGGCAGCCGGTCCCGGAGAACGGATAGCTGTTCCTTATATGGAAAACGGAAATGTGCGTAATCGCTACGTCACCATCCCTTCCCACGATAAGCTGGAAGTCCCGAAACTCGACAAGGAGACAAAGGAACGCATGGAGGCTATGCGCAAAACCGCCGAAAACATGGAGAAGATCCGCGACCCGAAGACCGGACGTATCAAGATTATCGAGGGTGTGAAACCGCCAAAGATAATCGAGGTTGAAAGAGGCAGACAGAGTGCGGATAGTACCGGGGCGAAGTGATTCGCGGGTTTGGCTTCGTGGTATATAGGCCTTATCAATTTATAAGTTTAAATAAGCCTGTTATTACGCTTATATCCAGGATTTTATATTTTGCAGACGCGGCATGGCGGGGACCTACTCCGCTGTTCGACATGACTTTTTAGCGATGCGTGATTTCTATGGGAATGAAGTCTAATGCGCTGGCATCGAGGAGGTTGTTGCCTGTCATGACGAGGGCTTGCCGCATCACTTCGTCGGCTTCGTCGTAGCACCCTTTCAGGATAAGGAGCTTGGCTAAGTCGTTGTGGTTATACGGGTATTCCTTTACATTGACGGCGCATTGGCGGTATACGGCTATTGCGGAGTCCACGTTGTTCTGGCAAGCGGCGAGGCTGCGGGCGTAGCGTGTATATGGCTCTATTTCCTGCGGCGCGAGTTCTATGGCTTTGCGGTAATCGGCATTGGAGCGTGCAAACTCTTCCTCCACGCAATCCAGATATATGGCTCTTGCCAGCCATGTCCGGTAGCTTTCCGGGCACAGTTCCACCGCCTTGTCATAATATGAAAGGACAACGGCCGCAGCTGAGTCGTCGGCACTGAATCCGGCATTATCGCCCAGCTCGATGCACTTTCCGGCCATTAGCAGCCGGTCGGCATAAGAGAGCGACTCCGGAGGTGCAGCGGGTTGCGCACCTCCGGATATAGCAATTGCCGCCAACAGCATCGTAATAGCCGGGAGCAAGCGTTTCATACTTAAAATCAAATGGTTATCAAGCGGTTACGGAGAGGCGGACCGCCGTTCAGCAGTCCAGATTGGCAATCAGAAGGCGATTCGGCCGTGCTTGGCCTGTTCCACCATTTTCTCGCCGGGGACGAGATAGATTTCCAGGCGGCGGTTCTTGGCGCGGTTGTCCATATTGTTGTTAGGACAACCGTTGAGCGGCTGGTCGTCCGACATCGCGTAAGGGAAGAGATAGCTGGTATCGAGGCCGGGCTGGTTCTCGAACCATTCGGTCACAGCCAGGGCGCGGTCTACGGTAATCTTCTTGCGGTAGCCGGGTGAGCCGGTGTTGTCGGTGTGCATGAGGAGCATAACACGCCAAACGTCGGGTTGCTTGAGGTAGCGTTTTATGGGTTCGAGGTATTTATCGGCGTCTTCAAGCAGCGTCGTGGAGTTGGGACCGAAGAGGTCAGACGCCGGGATTGTGATTAGAAGCACCTCCTTGTTGCGGATGTTCTCCACGTTGCAGTTCGAATTCTTGTCCTTGCGGTAGGATTTGAGCAACACGTTGCGCGCCTCCTTCTCCTGGAACTTCTTAATGAGGTCGGAGCCTTTGCCGCAGTCCACGGAGTTAAGCATCTGTATCCACGTGTAGTCGGCAAGCTTTTCGGGATCCGATTCGGCTCGCAACTTCAGCGGGAGGGCAAGCAGTGATATGGCTATCAGTAATTTACAGAACGTCTTCAAGCGATTCTTCATATTGTAATTCTCCTTTTACTATATAGGGGATATCGTTGGGGTCGACGAGGAAGTCGTTTTGCGCTTTCACCTCCTTCTTGACGTAGGCTATGAGATCATCCTCGTTTAGCAACTCCTCCTCCGTTTCTATATCGTTGAGCGAAAGCATCCCTTTCTGCTCGTAGTAGTCCCAAATTATGTCCACGATGATCAGGATTTCATCGTCGGTGTACTTGTCTTGCATCTCGCGGGGCACGTAATTCCTGATGAATTTTACGGCCTGTTCTTCATTGTATCCCAGTTCCTCAGCCATAGGTTTTTAAGAGTTTAGATCCACGAGTCCCGCGGGCAGCGAGGTGTGGATGGTTCTGTTGGTATTGTCTATATCGGTAATGAACTCGTCGGCCACGGGTATATAGAGTGTTTTTCCGTTGCGTTCGAGCAAAAACAGTGTGTTTGCCGTGGAAAGGTCTATTTCCTTGATTTCGCCCAGGTTGCCGTTCTCGTCGTCAATGATGGTATAACCCACGAGGTCGTCGGCATATTCGCCGTCATCCTCTTCGGCTTCGGTCATTTCGCGGAAATCCTCCTTTAACATATAGATTGTCTTGTTGACAAAAGGTTTAGCGTCGTCGGCGCTGTCGACGCCCTCAAGTTTCAGCAGGCAGCCGAACTGCCCTTTAGGCCTTACTGATTGCAGATAGAACGGCACAGGGATTCCGTCCATTTCCACAATAAGGGGACGCTCCGGGTCAAGCAGGTCGCAGTCCGCGTCGAGCACGGCGTTCAGTTCCCCCTTCAGGGCATGGGCTTTCAGGAATTTTCCGGCGGCGGTGAGGTTTTGTCGTTCTATCATAATTTAGTGTGTCAGTCTTCTACTCTAATGATTTTTGCGCCCAAACTGTTCAGTCGTTCGTCTATTCTTTCGTATCCGCGGTCTATCTGGTCGATGTTCTGGATGCGGCTCGTACCCTTGGCTCCCATAGCGGCTATGAGCATTGCAATGCCGGCGCGGATGTCGGGTGACACCATATTGGTGGCGTGCAGCGAATGGAGCTTCCCGCTACCTATCACGGCAGCGCGGTGCGGGTCGCAAAGGATGATGCGGGCACCCATGTCTATGAGTTTGTCCACGAAGAAGAGTCGGCTCTCGAACATCTTCTGGTGGATGAGCACGCTGCCGGTAGCCTGAGTGGCCACCACCAGGAAAATACTCAGAAGGTCGGGCGAAAGACCGGGCCACGGCGCGTCGGCGATATTCATTATGGAGCCATCGATGAAGGTTTCTATCTCGTAGCCGTCCCCTTCCGGAATCACTATGTCGTCGCCGTCGATCTGCAGGTAGATGCCGAGGCGGGAGAAAGCGTCGGGGATAATGCCGAGGTCAGGGACGCTGACATCCTTGAGGCGCAGTCCGGAGCCGGTCATCGCGGCGATGCCGATGAAGGAGCCAACTTCAATCATATCGGGGAGCAGACGGTGGTCGGCGCCCCCGAGTTCCTGCTGACCGATGATTGTCAGCAGGTTGGAGCCAATCCCCTCAATCTTGGCCCCCATCTTCACAAGCATCTTGCAGAGTTGCTGTATGTAGGGTTCGCAGGCGGCGTTGTAGATGGTAGTGGTCCCTTTGGCCAAAGTGGAGGCCATTACAAGATTGGCGGTACCGGTAATGGAAGCTTCGTCAAGCAGGACGTAGCGGCCGGTAAGTCCGTCGGGAGCCTCTATGTCGTAGATGCTCTTCTCGAAGACGTAACGAAAGTTGGCGCCGAGTTTCTGGAGGCCGAGGAAGTGTGTGTCAAGGCGGCGTCGGCCTATCTTGTCTCCTCCGGGTTTAGGCAAGATGGCCTTACCGAAACGAGCCGTCATCGGACCGATTATCATCACGGAGCCGCGCAGCGACTGAGCCTTGCGGATGAAAGTGTCGGTGTGGATGTAGTCGGTGTCAATCTCGTCGGCCTGGAAACGGTAGGTGTCCTGCGAGAGGCGTTCAACCTTTACACCGAGGTCGGCGAGTAGACTTATTAGGTTGCGGACATCAAGGATGTCCGGTATGTTAGAGATAGTTACAGGCCGGCTGGTCAGCAACGTTGCGCAGATTACCTCCAGCGCCTCGTTCTTGGCACCTTGCGGTTTTATCTCGCCCGAGAGCTTGTGGCCGCCCTCTACTATGAATGTGCTCATTGCCTTGCGATTTTTTGTTTAGCCGGAGAGAGGCGGCGCGTACCGCCGTGTTCCCTCCGCATTCCGGACGCTACGTTGCCGGCGCGTTCCGGACTTGGGGTTATCACTTCTTTTTCTTCTTTTTGCCGTTCTGGACGGGTTCTATCTCCCTGAACTCATGCAGGATATATGTTTCGGGGTCGAGCTGTATGCGCCCTTTGGAGTATTCCGCCAGGTCGCGCAGTATGCGTGCGTCGTTCACTCCCTCCTTGTTGTGCGTGAACATGAGTTTCTTCATGTGGTGGGCTATCATGGAGATAAGCGAGTCTTTCTCCGGACCCTCTTCCAGCTCGGCCACACGGTCTATCATCATCTGTATGTTCTTGCCGTAATAGCGGTGACGGATATTCTGGTCGCCGTAGGGGATGGGTTCCGGCTTGGGATGTATGGCTTCGGCGGAGGAGACTTCCACGGGAAAATCTATGTCGAGCTTGAAGTCGGAGATAATGTTTATATGGTCCCACATCTTGCGTTCGCCGTCAGGGGAAGCAAATTCCTGCGGGAAGAGGTTTTTCATTATTTTTGCGATTGCGAATGCGCAGCGGGTGCGTTCATCGCGGTCGGGAATCTGGGTGGCATACTCTACCATCTGGTGGATCATCCGTCCGTATTCCGGGAGTGCCAGCGGCTTCAACTGGGTGTTATATGTGAGCATTACGATGTTTCGATGTTACTATTATCTGCTTGAATTGCAAAATTAACTAATTTTTCGGATATTTCCAAAAAGCGGCACTGTTTTTTCATTTTCCTGCGGTTTTGCAGCGCTGCTGCTCTATCTCTTCCAGCACCTTGTTGCGGCTCTTCTTGGCTTCGTATTCCTTGAGGTAGAGCGGCACGGCATACCCGGTGTCGGCTATCTTCCCTTCGCGCAGGTACTTCTCCGAGAGAGCCACCATGTCGCGGGCGTAGGCGCGGATTCCCTGCATGTAGTGGAGGTTCTCACCTTTCAACAACTCCACGGCCTTGTCGCTCCCCTCCCCCATGAAGTATATCTGCCGGTCTTGTGGCAGTCGAGATATGGTTTCCTCCGTAAGGACAAGCGGTTGCGGTTCCATTACCGGGTCGAGGCGGAAGTCGTAGAGCGCGGTGTAGACCTCCATGCGGCGCGCGTCTATCATCGGCAAAAGCAATTCGTCTCCCTGAAAATCGAACTTTCGGAACATGGCTTTTACGGCAAGGATTTCGAGCGTCGGCACGGTGATTAGCGGCACGTCGAGGCCGAAGCAGAGTCCTTTGGCGGCGGAAAGGCCGATGCGCAACCCGGTATAGGAACCCGGACCGATGCTTACCGCAACGGCGTCGGGCTTCAGCCCGCGCGACTTTAGGTAGCCCATACATTCCTCTATGAAGGGTCCTATCTTGGCGCCCTGTTGCATCGGGGTGTCACATTCCCGCTGAAATTCAACTATTCCGTCGCGACTGACTGCGACACTGCATATCTCTTGTGAAGTCTCAATATTTATAATGATAGCCATTATTCAGATATTGTTTTTATGAATGAGTCAATACAGCGGATGCCGTCTATCGCCGCCGATACTATTCCACCTGCATAACCTGCGCCCTCCCCTGCCGGGTAGAGGTTGCGGATACGGATATGCTGCAACGTCTCGGAGTCGCGGATTACACGAACCGGCGAGGATGTTCGCGATTCAAGCCCTATTACCTGGGCGCGGTCGGTAAGGAAACCTTTGCGTTTGCGGCCGAAGTCCTCGAAGCCGCGGCGCAGACGGTCGCTGATAAAGGGCGGGAGCAGGAGGTCCACACGCGCGGGGTGTATGCCCGGAGCGTAGCTTGTGGGAAGCAGCGATTTGGAGGGACGGCCGGCCACGAAGTCGGTCATCCTCTGTGCCGCGGCGTTAAAGGAGTTTCCGGCCTCGGCAAAGAAACGGCGTTCCAAGTCCTGCTGCAGTTTCATAGTGCAGAGCGCTCCGTATTGCGAGTATTCGGGGAAGTCTTCGGGATGAATTTCCACCACCATCCCGGAGTTGGCCCAGCGACCGGAACGCCCGGCCGCTGACATTCCGTTCACCACGAGTCCGTCGCGCTCGGTAGCGGCAGGGACAATAACACCTCCGGGACACATGCAGAAGCTATACACGCCGCGTCCATCTACCTGGGTCACAAATTGATATTCGGAGGCCGGAAGATACTCTCCGCGTCCTTTCGGGTCGTGGTACTGTATGCGGTCAATCACCTCCTGGGGATGCTCCAGGCGCACTCCTATGGCCAATCCTTTGGCTTCGATGTCCACTCCTTTGCGGTGAAGCATCTCGTAGACATCGCGAGCTCCATGACCCGTTGCGAGAATCACGGCGTCACCCTCTATCCGACGCCCGTCTTCAAGAAGGACTCCCTGCGCCGAATCGCCGTCGAGCAACAATTCCGTTACCTTTGAGCGGAAATACACCTCTCCCCCTTTTTCACGAATAGATTCGCGCATCGAGGCGATGATATCTGGCAGCCGGTTGCTCCCTATATGGGGATGGGCATCTATGAGTATATCCTCCGAGGCGCCGTGCGCCACGAAAGCCGTCAGCACGTCGGTGACGCTTCCGCGCTTCTTGCTCCGCGTGTAAAGCTTCCCGTCGCTATACGCTCCCGCTCCGCCTTCGCCGAAGCAATAATTGCTCTCGGGGTCGAGGTGCCCTTTGCGTGAAATGTCGGCCAGTTTCTTGCGGCGCGTGTCCACATCGTCGCCGCGTTCCAACACTATGGGACGTATTCCTTTCGCCAGACAACGAAGCGCCGCGAAGAGTCCCGCTGGACCGGCGCCAACTATCACGACGGTCATGGCAGCATGACGTACATCCTGATACGCAGGCGGTTGCACAAGAGGCGCCACTTCTCGGTCATCGCCGGAGGCAGTCTTAACCGTAACGTTCACCATCACTTTGCGTTGCCGGGCATCGATACTGCGGTGCGTTATCCTGAGGTCATTGATTTCCTGCGGCGGCAAACCAAGCTTGCGCGCCACCGCCTTTCGCAGCAGCTCCACGGTATATGCCTCGCGAGGAGTCACTCTCAAACTCACTTCCGTAACCATACCGCAAAGTTAACTATTTTTTTTCAAACAGAGGCGCAGTTTTGCACTCTTAGAGAATTTTTGTAATTTTGCGCCACATAAACGACATAAATTACATACGGTACAAAAATCACATAAGCACACCGTGCCCACACAACATGAAACATACCCTCACAATCATAGCGCTCGCCGCAACAGCTTTCACGGGCGGCGCCGGAGAACGCACCGCAGGAATAACCCGCGTGTACGACTATCGTCCCGCTCCGGGACAGTTTGTAAACGTCCTGCCTGAGATAGCGCCTGACGCTGCCCCGGAACAGGTCTGCGAAGCTGTATTGAGCCAAATCGGCGGCGAAGAGCCTGACGGAATGATTTCGCTCGGTGCTTTCGGCGGCTATGTAATCTTCGGCTTCGACCATCCGCTGGTCAACGTCCCGGGTGAATATGACTTCAAAATAGCCGGCAACGCCTTCGTGGACAACAAAGAGCTGAACGGCGGTAGCTGCGAGCCGGGAATAGTGATGGTCTCCGTAGACGCCAACGGCAACGGACTGCCGGACGACCCGTGGTACGAGCTTGCCGGCTCCGCTTACGCCGAATCATACAAGGATTTCTCAATCACTTATACCAAGCCCGCGACCTCAGACACCACATATCCCTATACCACCAACGACCCCGCACGACCCACCGGTGAGGTGGAGCGCAACATTTTCCACAAACAGTCGTATTGGCCCGAATGGACCGGAACGGAAACACTGCTATTCAGCGGCACCTGCCTCCCCGACAATGGTGTGAACACCGCTACCCCTCCACAGCAGAACTGGGTCTTGAAAGCCTTCGAATGGGGTTACGCAGACAATCTCGCGAACAGCACCGACCCCGGATTGAAACTCGACTGGGCGGTAGATTCCGTCGGGCGTCCGGTGACGCTCCGTCAAGTAGATTTCATAAAGGTGTACACCGGAGTGTGCCAGTCCTGCGGCCGTATAGGGGAAACCTCCACCGAAGTCGCCGGCGCCCGCGACCTGCACCCCGATGCCGAGCCCGTCTCCGGCCTCAATGGCATATTCACAGAAAATACCTCCGCCATAACCCTCCTGCGCAGCGAAAGCGGCGCCCTCAACGTCCGGGCTTCCTTGGAAACCGCCTACGCCATTTACACCGTCTCAGGGCGCCGCATTATGAACGGCCGCCTCACGCAAGGCGACAACCGGATAGCTACCGCCGCGCTCCCCTCCGGCATATACATACTGCAAACCCCAGGCGCAACCCACAAATTCCGCCGCTAAAAAATTGCAACAAATAATAATGGGAGCCTGCCGACGGAGGACGTATCGGCAGGCTTCCTGCAAGTTAATGGGTTAGACTATCTGTTTCGGTGAATTGTAAGTTCTTGTTTCGGCGGATTTTATCTTGCTTGTCTTGGTAAAATTTGCTTATTTGTCATAGTAAAATTTGGATTCTTTTTCCTGTGATTGCGGGTAGGGTATATTTGTTTCGGCGTTTTTTTGCGGAGGTCGGGGTTCGCTTTGGCAGAGGCGCCGTGGCACGTCCCTACTTTTATTCTATTATTTCTTGTACTTGAAGAAGAGGGTGGAGCGTTTCGTTCTCATGGCTACACGCTCTGCCACGGAATCAGCGCACTCCTCTTCTTCAAAAGCGCGTTGGGCACTATCCATGCATTTGGCCAGACTTGACATCATAGAACGCGTACCAGTCTTAGTTGCCAGGAATGCCATGGCATTGTCGATGTTAAGCGACTGCGACACTTTGTCAACGTCGATGTTCGCCCCGATGAAGTTGAAAGTCCATCCCAGCTCCTTGAGACTGCTTATCATCTTGGCCACTTTCTGCAGGGAATAGTGAGTGGAGGAGTTCTCGTAGCCGTCGGTTATGATGGTCACTATCCCGGTGGCGTCTTCACACTTGTCGGCAGCAGCCTTGAGGTCGGTCAGCGTCGAACCCACGGCGTCCAGGAGCGGCGTGCCACCGTAAGGCTGGTAGTCGTCGGGCGTCAGGTCGTTGACAAGCTCTGCGGGTTCGTTCTTGGCGATGTAGCGCGAGGGGACGTTGCCGTCGCTCTGGAAGCAGAAGATGCTCACCAGGTTGGTACGTTTGTCGCCCGCTTCCTTTTGGGCGTTGCGCGTCACGTTGAGCACCTCATTGCAACCGCTCACGGTGCTTTCGCGCAACGGCAACATCGAGCCGCTCTCGTCGAGGATTATCAGGTTGAAGACTGTCGTTTTCATGTTCTGGTTTGTTTTGGTATCCATAATTACTATTTGTTTGGTGAGATATATGATTACAATGAATCGTGTGATGTTTAAAAGTTGAAAAGATGGCGCGTGGAGTCCTTGTCGGAGGAGGAGTCTTCCTCGTCCTCAATGAGGTTGAGGCTTTCCTCGCGCTCGAGGTTGAACTTGGGCTCGGCGTCCCTGTCATGCTCGTGGTTGAATCGAGGTGAGGATGCTTCCTCTGATTCGGCAGCAGTTTCATTGTACTGCTCTTGCGGTTCAGCGGCTCCGAAAAGTTCCTCGGTACCGGGACCGGAGAAGAGGTCATCGTCGGGAGCGGCTCCGGTGGATAGGAGGTCGTTGTCGCGGTTCAGCATACTTTGCACACTCTTTTTCAGCGAGAAAAGCTTGGGCGGACGCGAAGGACCGCTGGCTTTCGCTACTCCGCGTTCTTCTACGATGTCGGCCTGTATGAGCTTGCGCTGGAAGTTGCGGCGGTCGTAAGTCGTACCGTTGATTATCTCGTAGACTTTCTGGAGTTCGCTGATGGTAAAGAGCTCGTCGAGCAGCGAGAACGCAACCGGTTTTATGCGGAGAATCTCGCGCAGATAAGCGTATGCTTCCGTAAGGATGGCGTCATGGTCGAAGGCGAGCGGCGGTATGGCTTCAATATCGAACCATCGCGCGTCCACTGCATCGTCACCGCCCATAACGCGCAGCGCTTCCTGACGTACCAGGGCGATGAAAGCAACGGAGATGACGCGCTCGCGGGGATCGCGCTTCACGGCACTGAAGGTCTTGAACTGCTCCATGAAGATGCCTGAGAGGGAGGTTTCTTCCTGTAGCTCGCGGGCGGCCGCTTGCTCTACTGTCTCGTCCATGTTAACGAAACCGCCGGGTAACGCCCACATCCCTTTGTAAGGCTTTATGCCGCGCTCTATGAGGAGCACGCGAAGCGAGTCACCGTCAAAGCCGAAGATAACACAGTCTACGGTCACCGCCGGATGCGGGTAGCGGTAGCAGTAATACGCCTCCTGCTTCCGGGAGCTTTCTTGCGGATTGCTTTCGGAGTCTTTACCCTTTTTACCGTTATTGAATCTCAACATTGCCATAGCGTTTGTGTTATTTTGACGCAAAGTTACAACGAATGTTCGGAACCACCAAATTTATTTTGCGTTATTTTGACACAAATGGTGAATTTTAACAATTAAGACCAATTTTAAGTTAATTATTTATAGATTTAACAGTTGGAATAACCTATGGGGTTGTGTTGTTACCTTGGACTGGAGCCCTGCTCAATATTCGAGGTAATCATTATTCGGGGCTTTTGTTCCGCAGCCCTCCCGGCCTGCACTCCTTATTTATATGCAATCCATATCTAAACGCAAGAAACCGCTCGGCTTGCGACCGGGCGGTTTCTATATTTGTGCTTGGGTTTATTGCTTTTCTCTCTTACTTGGCTTCGGGAACGCCTGACATCACTACCTGGATGCGGTCTTTGCCGTCCCAGAGGGTCTTCATGAAGGCGTTGAAGTCTTCGAGTGTCATGTTCTGGATAGCCTCGCGGTAACCGGTGATTGTATTATAGCCGCGGAGCAGCGATACGAGGGAACCGTCCCAGTAGGCGTTGGTGCGTACCTTATTGTCATACTGGTTGAGAGCGGCTTCCTTCACGCGGTTGAACTTCTCGGCGTTAGCACCCTCTTTGAGGAGCTTGACGGTCTCGGCGTAAGCGCGGTCGATCATCTTCTGCTGCATGTCGGCGTTGGTCTGCACTACATAGATGAGCTGCCACATATTGTTAACCGGGTTGAAGTATGAATAAGCGTAGGGGGAGTATGAACCGCCCTCTTCCTCGCGCAGGGTCTCGGTGAAGATCATGGAGAGGATTTCGCCGATAGCGTCTACCCGCACATCGTTGGCAACAGTGTAAGGTAGGTTAGTGCCGCTGTAGAGGTCGAAGATAATGGTGGATGGAACCTGCATGGACTGCTTGAAGTCGTTGTTGATCTGGCCTCTCTGCAGGTTGATGGGGTTCTCGATGGTTACCTTGGAGGGTTTCTTCTTCGAGGGGAGCGAGGCGATGTACTTCTCGAGCATCGGCTTGAGGGTAGCGGCGTCGATATTACCGGTGAATACGAAGGTGAAGTCGGCGGCGTTAGACATCAGGTTCTGGAACATGGAGAGCATCTTGGGGTAGCTTGCCGCGTCGAGGGTGGCAAGTGTGGGCTGTTCCATGGCAGGGTTGTTGTACATCGATTTATTGCGCTGTTCGCCGAAGTGGAACATCGGGTTCTTTTCCTGCTGGGCAAGCATCGGGCGGATGCGCGACAGTTCGTTGTCATAGTTGGCCTGGTCGTTGCCTACCGCTGTGAAGGTGGCATATACGAGATCCATTAGGGTTTCGAGGTCCTTTACAGTCGACTTACCGTTGAGGGTAGAGATATAGAGGCCCTGTTCGAAGCTAAGGCTTACGTTCTTGCCGGCAAGGTATTTGGTGAGGGTCTTCTGGTCGAAGGAGCCGAGACGGGAGTAGTCGTAAGCGGAGCTAAGGAGCAACGTATTGGCGGCTTCGGAGGCGGGATACATCTGCTTGCCGCCCTGGCGGAAGGCTGTCAGCAGGATTTCATCGCTGGCGTAGTCGGTGGGCTTAACCACAACCTTGGCGCCGTTAGAAAGGGTCATTTCGGTGTAGCCGAACTCTTTGTTTTCAGTCTGGGATTTCACCTTACCGGCCTTGAGGTATTTCGGAATGAGCGGATCGGTGATTACTACGTCTACGTATGCTTCATACTCTGCGCCCATCACGTTCTGTGCGGTGGCGAGCATCACGTCTTTGCCGGGAAGCGGGGTGGAGGCAGGCGTTGTCACTACCATCACCTCGTTTTCAGGGGTAAGGAGATCCTTGCACATCTCGTTGATCATCGGGGCGGCGAGCCTCGGTGAGAACTGGTCGATGAGCTGTTTCTCCATCTCGATGCCAGGAGCCGGCTGGTTGTCAATGAAGTGTCGGATAAGTTCTTTGGCAAGATTGTCGGAGTTTGTTTTGTCACGTTCGTTGTAAGCTTTCTCGTAGAGTGCGAGAAGTTCATCTTTTGCACGGCTTACTTCCGACTCCGTGAATCCGGTCTTGGCGGCACGGGTAACCACTTTCATGGCGTCTTCAAAAGCCTCCTTGGGGTCATTCTTGGCCACTACCGTCACATAGAAGGCATCTTTTGTCTTCGATACGAAGAAATCGTCAAACCGCACTCCGGCATAGGAATACTTGCAGTTGGCGTCCTTGCTGTATTCGTCCAGACGGTTGTTGAAGAGGGTCGAGATTACTATGGGCATCACGTCGTTGAAGATATATCCTTCCACAGTGTTACGCTGCTCGAAAGGCATCTTCTCGCTCTTGAATACGAAACGCACTATGGTATTGGTCATCTCGGGGTCGGAGAACTCGAAGTAGATGGGTTCCTTGTTGTCGCTAACGGTAGGATAAGTGCGCTCCGGAGCATTTTCGGGCATGGGGATGGGCGAGAACATGGCTATCACTTTCTTCTCCATCTCGGCGGCATCGAAGTCTCCTACTACGATGATACCCTGCTGGTCGGGACGGTACCATTTGTGATAGTAATCACGGAGCACTTCGGGGTCGAAGTTCATGACCACGTCCATTGTACCGATAGGCATCTGGCGGTACTGGTATTCGTCATAAATTGCGGGCAGCATGGCGGTATACATACGTGTATTGGCATCGTTGCGCATACGCCATTCCTCCTGTATCACACCACGCTCGGAGTTGATTTCCTCCGTTTCGAGGCTAAGGTCGCAGCTCCAGTCGTGAAGCACGAGCAGAACACTGTCCATCAGCGCCTGATCGGTAGTCGGGATGTTATTGATATTGTACACGGTTTCATCGAACGAGGTATAGGCGTTGATGTCTGCACCGAAGCGAATACCTTTGCTCTGCAGGTAGTTGAGCATCGCCTTGCCGGGATAGTTCTTCGTTCCGTTGAAGGCCATGTGCTCCAGGAAGTGAGCAAGACCAAGTTGCTCGGGAAGTTCGAGGGTAGAACCCACTTTCTGCGCGATATAGAAATTGGCGCGCTGTTTGGGCTCTTCATTGTGGAGGATGTAATAGCTCATGCCGTTGGGCAGCTTGCCCGACTTTACCTTGGGGTTTTCGGGCATTGGTGTCAACTGCTGAGCGCTCAGGCTGAAGAGGCCTACCATGGCTATCAGGGCCATGCTCAGAATTTTTTTAACCATCTTTCCTTTTTTGATATTAGTTAGTAATTTGTGTTTAATTTTCGTGGTGTGAGTGGGCGCTGCGAGGCCTGCGCTCCATATTTAGACGAACGGGCGCCCTTAAAGTGACAGCCGGGGAGAGATTTTTCAACCCGCTTTCTCAGGGAATCACGCCGCAAAGTTAGCTAAAATTCTCGTAAAACAAAAGGAAAATATCGTAAAACGATAATTATTTTCGAGAAAAGGGCAAATTTAAGCCTTTGTTGGCGTTAAATAATGTTAAATCCCGCGTTGCCTACTTTAATAGGCACGCGGGACTGGTATTATTCTGGTTTACCGGCGGCCGGTTCGGGCAACGCGGTTGAGGGGGAAGAGCCGGCTGAAGGAGCTTCGGCGGGAGATGCTTTCTTGCGGCGTGAGTAACGGCGCTTTTTCGGCTTCGGTGATTCGGCTCCGGCGGCCTGCCCCTTCGGAGCCGCAGGCTTGGAGGCCTGCGCTCCATCTTCGGGCGCGGCGGCGCGACGCGCTTCGGCGGCTGCTATCAGGCGCGCCCGCTCTTCGGCATCGGCGCGCGCCGCTTCGGCGGCCATGGCTGCGCGTATCTGGCTCTGGCTTACGGGAGGCTCGGACGCCTTCTGGTCCTTCTGCTCTTTTTTTTCTTTTTTCTCCTTAGTATTTTTAGGGGCATCAAGGTCTTTTACGTCCTTAGAGTCGGGGGACTGCACGGCATTCTCGGCAGATTTCTCCACCTTTTTATTGCGCTTGTTCTTGCGTTTATTGGCTCCTTCTTTCTTCTCCTCCCTCTTCCCTTCAGACTTATTTTCGGACTGCTCTCCCGGCTTCTCTTCTTTCCGGGCCTCAGGTTTCCCTTTTTTGCCGGACTTATTCTTCTTTTTATTGCGACCTTTTCCGGAGGAGGATGAGACGTTATAGTCCGGGGTATCGCCGAGGTCGGAGGGAACTTCGTTCTTGCGTATTTCCTTGCCGATGAAACGTTCTATGGCTTTGAATTTCACAATCTCTTTTTCTGCCACGAAGGTGATGGCCACACCGTCTTTTTCGGCGCGTGCGGTGCGTCCCACGCGGTGTACATAGTCTTCACATTCGTGGGGAACATCGTAGTTCACCACAAGGTCTATGTCATCGATGTCAATGCCACGTGCCATTATATCGGTTGCCACGAGGATTTTCTTCTTACCGCTCTTGAAGGCCAGCAGCATATCCTCGCGTTGGTTCTGGTCGAGGTCTGAGTGCATCTCCCCTACCGGGAGGTTCATGCCGCGCAGTGTCTTGCCCAGCTCCTTGCATTTGAGCTTCGAGGAGGCGAAAACTATGCTCTTAGAGTTCTTGAAGTTCCTGAAAACGTGGCGCAGCACGGGGAGTTTCTGCGTTTCGTAGAGGACGTAGGCCGACTGGTCTATCTTATCGGCGGGTTTCGACACCGAAAGTTTCACCTCGGCGGGGTCGCGCAGAATGTTCTGTGCCAGCATCTTGATTTTTGGCGGCATGGTGGCGGAGAAGAGGAGCGTCTGCCGTTCTTTTGGCAACAGCTTGACTATCTGCATTATATCGTCGTAGAAACCCATGTCGAGCATACGGTCGGCTTCATCGAGGATGAGGAACGACACCTTCGAGAGGTCAACGTACCCCATCGAAATGTGGGCGATAAGGCGTCCCGGGGTGGCTATGACAATATCGGCACCGAGTTTGAGACCTTTCTTTTGCTGCTCGAACGTCTGGCCGTCAGTACCGCCGTAGATAGCTACGGAGTTGACGGGCATGTAGTAGGCAAACCCTTGCATCTGCTGGTCAATCTGCTGTGCCAGCTCACGCGTGGGGGCCATTACTATACAGTTGATTGCATCCTGCGGGTAGTCGCCCATGGCTATCTCATCGATGACGGGCAGGAGGTAGGCGGCGGTCTTTCCGGTGCCGGTCTGGGCTACGGCTATAAGGTCGCGACCTTCGGTTATGAGGGGTATGGTTTTTTCCTGAATCGGGGTACAGTTCTCGAAGTGCATGGCATCGATGGCGTCGAGAATGGCACCGCTTAGATAAAGTTCGTCAAATTTCATTTGCTGGGGGATGAATGAATTAGGGTTGCGGGGCAGCGTCGGAGGGAGAGGGTTGCGGGGCAGCCTGTCCGGTCTGCGGAGGGGTTTCCTCGAACGGCCACACGGTTCCGGAACGCAGACCCATGGCGGCGGCATAGAGAAGATAGAGACCCACTATCACCGACAGCAGGTACATCACGCTCCGGGGGACGGAAGATTTGTGCTCGTCATCGTCAAAGGTACCGCCGTGGCTGTCGTGGAACACCAGCTGCTTGTATCCGGCATCAAGGTCGGCTTTCGTTATCGTGACACGACTTACCCGCCCTACCGACGTGCGCAGGACCGAAATCACATAGCCGTCCTTGGGTTCCTCGAAGAAGATGAGATTGCCGGGACGCACCTCGCAACGGTTGCCGCGGGTGTTTATACGCACGTCGTTGACGGGATTCCCTTCGGCGTCAACGCACTCGAGCTGCACCACATGGCCGAAATTGATGGTCCGCGGCACCAGTATCTGCATCCTAGGAGCCTTGAGCGTTATGTGGGGATTGGACACTCCGTCGATGCGCACGGGCACCGTTATCGGGGCGAAACCCGGCTTGGAGTAGGTTATCTTAAGCACGTCACCGGCACGGATCGAGGTCTGCGAGACGGTGACACCCTTGGGCAGAGGGTAGTCTATATAATAAATGAGGCGTATGGGTTCCGTAATGCGGTCAACGCCAACAAGGGACTCCTCAGATACTTCTTCAGCGGGAATCAGAGCGATGCGGCGATACGAGGCATAAGAGCGTTGCTCTATATTTGCAAGGCGCTTGTAGAGCCCCTCCTCGCTGTCGTATGTGACGTATCCGATTTCACCCTCGGGATTGAGGACGCGCTCACCCACCTCGCGGCGAAGCTGCACGGTATCGAGCACGGCTTTCACCTCTTCGTCGGTCGGCTGCCCGGCGGTGAACAGTCCTTCAAGTTTTTTCCACGCTTCCACGAGTTCGCGGCCGCGGCAAACGGCGTAATAACCGGTGAAGAGTGTATAAACCTTGGCGCTGCCCTTCTCTTTCTGGTCGCGAACTACCATAGAGTAGCAGTTTCCTTCGGTGGAAGTCCAGAAATAGATAATGCGGTCGGTATGGAAAACGTCGTTGTAAGGCTTAGGGTTTACCAGGAATTTAAGCCATGTGGATATTGTCCCCTCTTCTGTCTGCTCGCGCGTGAGTTGAGGAAAAGAGTATAAGATATTGCGCTTGCCATCAGCGATGGTCGAGAGCACGAAGTGGAGTGTTCGTTCCATAATCAGTTTGCCGTGAAATGTGCTAAGTTAGTCTGTTTCAAGGTATTGAGCTATAAAAGCAGTCCAGATGTCAGAGAGGCTCAGCCAAGTGTTCGTGTAGTTTTTCAGGCCTTGGGGAGAGAAGAGGCTGCCTATAATTGCACAAAGTTACAACAATTAATTGGAATAACAAAATTTCATGTAACAGTTTGTAAAAACTTCGCATGTTGCCCTTGGCCATGATAACTGTTTTAGATAAGTTAACCAAGCCTAAGCGGCCCTGACGCGCCTAAGGCTAAACCATCACCTCAGAAGGTGAAGTGGAGAGCTATGCGGATGCCGCTGTCAGGGGCGTTCGGGGTGTTACGGTAAGAGAGGCGCCACACATAATCTACCCGCAGGATGCTCAAGATATTGTCTATCCCGGCGCTGACTTCCATATACGGAGTAGCACCCATCGGCCGTGCGCAACTCAGTGCCGGGAAACGAAGCAGGTCGGGGTTCTTGGCCGGGTTATTGCGGTCCGAGAGGTGTCCCCACAGTCCCTTGAAATTTATGACCTCGCGTAGCTTCAGCTTGTTGACGAGCGGTATACGGTTGAACAATAAGCCGTTGAGCCAATAGGTGACGTCCCACTCGGCGTAAGTGTCAGAGGCAAACTCCATCGGGTTCATCAGCGAGTAGCTTTCCGGCTGTATGGTGTATGAAAGGTTGGCGTTAGGCCATGTCAGCGCCGGGTAATACACCTTGCTCCACATCTTCGCCCCTTTGACTATGCAGTCCAAGTAGCCGAACGATGAGAACCAGAAGCGTTTCTTGACACAAAATTCCGTCTTATTGGTAGTGAAGTCGGCACCGAGGAAACCACGGGGCGCGTACTCGTGGGAGAATCGGAACACCCAGTTGTCCATATTCACCGGTAGCCGGTAGGAGGAGGTCTGCACGAACTTGGCACCGGGAGCGTATTGCAGGTCAACGAAGAATGCCGACTGGCTGTAACGCTTGCGCCAGTGGCCGTAGCCGTCCACGAACGGCATCCACGGCGTGGATTCCTGCCGTTCCCATTTCAATCCTGCCGTCAGCGAAAGCCCCGAGGCGTGCTCGTATATGTAAGACAGCTTATTTTCAAGGCGGTAGGTGCCAAGCGTGTTCTCCTTGCGTTTCAGCGACAGGAAGACGTTGTCGGCGTTCGTGAAGAGGTAATGCTGCCCTATCATGTCGAGGTTATAGTTACTTTCGAGCCTCACGGAGTGCATCGGGAACTCGCGTGAATGTTTCTTCTTGGGGAGAAAGGAGTATTCCAGCTCGGCGTTGTATTTCCATTTATGGTCCTTGGTACCGTAGGCCACGTATCCGCGAGCGAAGACATGCTTCGAGAGGTCGGCCGTTGTCATGCCCCCGACACGAAACCGCGCTCCCTCGATAGTGTTGGCCGAAATCATGGTGTTAACCGGGCCGATGTCCACCTTCGAGGGTTTTCCGGTCGGCACATAACCCGTCACGAGCAGGTTTAAGAACTTGCGCCCCCAATAGAGCGCCTTGGACTTGTTCATCCTCTGCGAGAGGTGCGTAACATTTTCCTGCGGCGCAGGGAGCGGCACCGGGCGCGCCGAATCCCAGAAGACGTCCGACCGGCTCTTGTAATCTGGCAGGTTGACCGACTCCCCGGCTATGTCCATGTAGTCGGCGAAATCAGGACTGTCGGCAAAGGAGAAGCCGCTGTAATACGTGTCCCGGAGCGCATAGAACCCCTGTATACCCTCCACGAGGCGCAGCTCGAGCCCCATGCGGTCGCGGTTCTTGTGCCGTTTGCCGCGCTCGTCTCGGTGAAAGTTCTGCTCCACGAAGATATTGCTCACGAAGTTGAGGTTCAACGCCTTCGGGATGCGCATCTCTACCTTATATATAAAGGGCTCGCGGCGGTCCGTGATATCAACGTACAGCGAACCGTTGAAACTGAACGACTCGGGGTTGTGGGGAACGAAGATGAGTTCCACCCCTTTTCCTCCCAACGGAGTGGGAATCGTGTCGCCGAGATAGAACTTATAATAATCGGCGGCTATGCGCGACAGCGGGCTCACGAAGCGGTTCTGCATCAGCGCTATGTCATTGCTATAGATGTCCACCTCGCGCAACACGTCTTCGAGCATCACCTGCACGTTATCCTGGTCTATGAAATCGTCGGCACCGAAGCTGCGGAATCCCTTCACCACCTCTTTGCGGCGGTCCGGTCCACTGGAATGCAGACGAGTGGAAAACTTCTCGCGGAAGCTGAGGTTCAGCACCGGTTTCCGGGTCATGAAAGCGGTGTCAATGAAGTCCTCTATCGGATTGAGTTTCTTCGAGAGCCACTGCGAAGAATTGCGGTCGAAGTCGTTGAGCGAGAGCACCATCTTCTCGTATTTGTCATAACTGTAACGCGGTTCCCCGTCGGGATCCTGGCGTCGGGCGCTCTGACGGATGTCCTCCATGAGGTCCACTGCCGGGTTGTTCTTCTTGCTGTACTTGGGCTTCATCTTGGTTGTCACCACAACCTCCTCGAGCTGCGTCTCCTTATGCTTCTCTTGGGGATGAGGGAGCGGGGGCACGTAGTCCGGTACCTCGGGCAGACTTACTACCGCCGTCCCCGGTACCGGCTCCCGCCCCGAAGCGGAAAACACCGACACCAAGACCATAATCATCACAATTATTAACGGCGATTTGGTTATCTGCATAACAATTATTAATTTCGCAACGCGGGGACGGCGTTAATGTTAAACTCGCGCGTCCCAAATTCTATAACGCTTAAAATGCCGAAAAATTTTTATGAGCCTCGAAATAGAACATAAATACCTTGTGGAGAACGACTCTTACCTTGAGTTGGCCACCTCTTCAGTCCACATACTGCAAGGGTACCTGAGCCGCACGCCGGAGGCCGTTGTGCGCGTAAGGATAGCAGATGACCGCGGATTCCTGACCGTCAAAGGGAAGAACACGGGCGACACGCGGCCGGAGTTCGAGTACCCGATTCCTCCCGAAGAAGCGCGGCAGCTATTGCGACTCTGCCCGGGACGCATCCTCGACAAGACGCGCTACATAGTCCCCTACCGTGGCCACATTTGGGAAGTGGACATCTTCCACGGCGACCGAGAGGGCCTCCGCACCGCAGAGATTGAACTCCCATCCTCCGACACCTCCTATGACCTGCCCCCGTTCGCAGGGCGCAACGTAACCGGCGACCCCGCCTACTATAATTCCAACTTGTAAGGACAGCAAAAGGCACCCGGACAACATGAGGAGTTAACATGTGTAACGCAGGCCTCCCGGCCTGCGTTACACATTAGGGTCTGATTCTTGTTTAGTTGTGCTTCTTGCTCCAGTCTACGAGGGAGTTGAGAGCTTCAAGGAGCTTGTCTCCGATAATATTGTTCGGGGCGTTCCCTATCTCCTCCTTGCAGCTTACGGCGGCCGCTACCGTAAGTCGTTTGTGCTTCTCGCCGTCCGGGACACCTACCATAAGTTCGAGCACCATCTCGTTGATCTGTTTACCGTCGGGGTCGAAGACAGTTCCCTGCACGGCGATGCGACCCACGCGGTCATCCTTGGGATGAGTGAAACAGATGACCTGGCAGCGCGCCTTGTTGCCGTCCGCGAGGTCGAAATGGAACTGTGCCTTGTCGTAGATGTGCGGGTCGGTGTCAGAGGGATTGTCGAAGTCGATGTCCGTTATCGAGGGGTAATAGCGGTTCCAGTTTGAGATGTTCGTCATGTTGCGCCAGATTCTCTCGGGGGCGAGGCCTTCGGCCTCTACTCCGGCCGATGCGAAGGTCTTGGAATCATCCTTGGCATAGCCAGGTTTAAATTTAATCTTGTCGATAATCATAGTATAAATTGTAACTTTCAGTTTTTATATAGTTATAACAGCGCAGGTGGGAAATTTGATTACGGGAGGCGAAATTATTAGCCTTTGCAGGCTGGAAATAAAGTGTTAAAAGTGTTATGGCTGGCGGTCTAAATGTTAAAGGACAGGTACGGAATTGGGGATTTGTGCAGGGTATTTTAAGCAAAACGACAGTTAAGAGACGCTATTTTTATGTTCTGCAACATATTTATAACATTTTGTTTAAAATAATTTGGTGGGTAAAATTAAAAGGTGTAACTTTGCAGTGACCTTAAACAATCTTTTTTACCTTAAGATTTTTACCTGTAGAAACTCATAAAGGGAGCGACCGTGGCGGTTATCTCCCTTTGTTTTTTTATTGGCGCGCTTTTGTTACGCGCGGCGGATGTAGGCGTTACGTAGACCGGGTTTACACAGGCCGGGAGGTCTGCGCTCCATATTCAGTTCCTTCAGTCTACTTTCAGGAAGCGGCCGGAGCGGTCGAATTTCAATTCGAGGCCGTTGCGGAGCTGCACTTCGTAGTTGCTCTTGTTAATTTCGAGTTCTACTATTTTCTGCCCTTTGTAGTTGCGCGATACGTAGTCGGAGATGGCTTTCGGTACTACCGACGAGGGGACGGCGTTATTGCCGCAATCCACGGATTTCATACGTCCGTCGCCGTCGAACTCAACCTCGGTACCGTCGTTCAGGATGACGTCATATTCGGTGCCTCCGAAAGTCTGCTTGTCCACATTGATGTGGTTGACGGATTTCTTAAAGTTATTTTTCAGGAATGTGCGCGCGGCCACGGGGAGCACATTGACGTCTGTGGTCACATAGTCGCGGGCTACGGATGCCGTGACGCCCGTGAGCAGGAGAATTATCGCTAACAGTAATTTTTTCATCTTTCTAAGTTACTTTTGTTATTTTATTGTAATGTAAACGCCTGCAAGGGGGAGATGGTTCAGCTGTCAAGTTCCACTACCGTTATTCCGGCGCCGCCGAAGCGGACATCCTCATCGTGGTATTTCTCTACGGCGGGATTGGCGGCGAGCCATTGGCGTATTGCCATGCGGAGGGCGCCGGTGCCGGTGCCGTGGAGGATGCGCACACGGTCGGCCGAGAACTGCACGGCGTCGTCGATGAAGTATGTGACGGCCTGCAACGCCTCGTCGGCCCTCATGCCGCGGACGTCGAGTTCGCGGTTGAAGTTGAGCTGCCTTTCTCGGCTTTGCGCCGATTGTGCGCCGGAGGTGAGGGAGAATCCCGTCGAGGCAGATTCCTTGGGCTTCTGTGCGGGGAGGAGCTTGGAGAGGTCGGCGTAAGTGCGGAGTTCGCCGAACGCCACCTGCGCCTTCTTCCCTTCGATGGCGAGGATGCGGCCTGTGACGCCCCCTGCCTGCATTTTGACGAAATCCCCTGCTTTCAGTTCGCCGGTTTTGGGGGCTGCTGCTTCGGTTTTCTTCTTGGGACGGCGATGCTCGGAGAGGAGTTTCGGCTCCCGCACGCTCTTCCCTTTCTCCACTTCGCGGCGATATTCTTCAAGCTCGGAGCGCACGCGGCGTGTCTGCTCCTTTTCGGCCTGGGCGTTGCGTATTTCGAGGATGGTGCGCTCTATACGGGCGTTGGCGGTGTCGAGTATTTCTCGTGCCTGCTGCTTGGCTTCGCGCAGGATGGCGTTGCGTTCAGTGCGTAGCGAGTCGGCGCGGTTCTCGGCGTCTTGGAGGGTTTTCTCAATCTTGTGCTCTTTCTCGCGGATGGAGAGGCGCTTGTTGGCCCAATAGCGGCGGTCGCGCTGTATGTCGAGAATATATTTGTCTATGTTGATGTAGTCCGAGCCGACTATCTCTTTTGCCTCGTTGATGATATCTTCGGGGAGGCCGATGCTTTTGGCTATCTCTACAGCGAATGAGCTGCCGGGATGGCCCACGTCAAGCTGGAAGAGGGGACGGAATTTCTGCCGGTCGTAGAGCATGGCGCCGTTGATGAAGCCCGGCTCGTGGTCGGCGAGTTCCTTGATATTCTGATAGTGTGTGGTGACGACCCCGAAGCAGCGGGAACGGCCGAGCTGGCGCAGTATGGCCTGGGCGAGGGCGGAGCCTATCTGCGGCTCGGTACCGGAGCCTATCTCGTCGGCGAGAACGAGGGTATCGGCATCGCTACCCCTCAGGAAGTACTTCATGTTGCGCAGGTGCGAGGAATAGGTGGAGAGGTCGTTCTCTATGCTCTGCTCGTCGCCGATGTCGATGAAGATGTTCCGGAGCACTGAGACGTGCGAGTTCTCGTAGAGTGTGGGAAGGAGTCCGCACTGGAGCATATATTGCACTATGCCTACAGTCTTGAGAGTCACCGACTTGCCGCCTGCATTTGGCCCCGAGATAACAAGGAAGCGCTGCTCGGGAGTGAGTCGCAGATCGAATGGAACCACTTCGCGTCCCTGCCGGCGGAGGGTGAGGGCGAGAGTGGGATGCACTGCGTGGAACCAGTCGAACTCCGGCTTCTTTTCGAGTACGGGCATGCGTGCGTCAGTAAGAACGGCGAGCTTGGCTTTGGCGTGGATGAAGTCAAAGAGGGCGGCGAGGCGGAACGAGCCTTCCATAGCCGGGACTTCGGGACGGATGGTGGCGGAGAGGGCTGTCAGGATGAGCACTTCCTCGCGGTGCCGTTCGCTCTCCAGTTCGCGCAGGCGGTTGGCGGCTTCCACAACTTCCGCGGGTTCTATGAAAGCGGTCTTTCCTGTGGCCGACATGTCGTGGACTATACCGTTGATGGCGCGTTTGTGCTGTGCCGAAACGGGGATTACGGGGCGCCCGTCGCGGATGGCGGGAGTTGTATCTTTATCCACGAGTCCGCGCTGTACGGCGTCGCCGATGACCTTGCGGACAATGGAGGACATGGAGGACTGCAGCGAATTGATGCCGCTCACTATCTTCTGAAGCTCCGGCGACGCATTCTCCCGAACCTGCCCGAAACGGTCGATGACACGGTCAATCTCGCCGATGACCTGCGGGAACATTGCCATGTCGCCGAAGAGGCGTGCGAGTGCCGGAGTGGCGGTTCTCCCCTCTTCGCTGCGGGCACAGAAACCGTGAATCTTGGCGGACCCTTCGAGGAAACGCTTGATTTCAGCAAAGCGTTCTGCGGGGATGTATGAGCCTTCTGCTTTCAGCACTGACAGTGAAGAGGATACGTCCGGGAGTCCGGGGTCGGGAACGGGCGAGCCGCTGCGCAGCACGGCTGTGAGTTCGGCTGTCTGACGCAGCGACCGTGACACGTGGTTGAAAGAGTTTGAAAACTTCATGGCGTCAACACACTCGCGCCCCTGCGGCGAGGCACAAAAGTCCTTGAGCAGCTGGCGCAACGTCGTGAAACCTGTTTTCTCTTCAAAATCGGAAGGATATATCATTGAATGGCTTTAGGTTAAGGGGAGCACTACCATGGGGAGGTCGCGCTCGTAGAAGAGCAGATGGGCTATACCGGGGTTGATGAGCCGCGTGAAGATATTCTTCTTCTTGTTCTGCACAATGATGAGCTGAATGTCGTTCTCGGCTATATAAACGGGGAAGTCGCGTCGGAAATTGCTGCCCGGCAATATCTTGGCGGCGAACTTTACCGAGGGATATAGCTTCTCCATAGCGGCGCGGAGGCTGTCGAGCTTGCCTTCTGTGGCACGTCCGAAGCGGTCGGACACCGGGATGAGGGTGATGTTTACTTCCGGGTAATCGAAAATCTGCAGGAAGCGCTCCATGGAGAGGAGGTCGCCCTTATCGAGGTTGACGAAGAACACAAGATTGAGGATTGAGCGTATTTCGGGCACCGGATAGCCTTGCGTCACGGTGAAGAGAGGCGTCCGGCAACCGTCGAGGACTTCGGCGGTGACGCTGCCCACGAGGTCCTGGGCGCGTGCTTTGCGGTCGCGTGTGGCCATTACAACCAAAAGAGGCGAATGTGTTCGCGTGAACTCGTCAATGACCTTCTCGGGCAGTCCCTCCACAAGCTGCGAGCGGAACGGAATATCGGGGAGTTCGCCCGACTTCTGACGCTTCCTCACGGCGTCGCAGAAGCGTTGGAACAGAAGACGTTGCACCTCTTCCGACTTGCGGTCGGAGGCTAATTCCATGTCCTGCTGCGCCAGATTGTCTACTATCGAGACGGAGGCCTCGAAGGATTGCAGAACGTAGGTGTGGAGCAGAACAGGTGTTGCCGAGAGGCGTTTGGCAAGGCGGAAGCCGAGGTTGACGGCGAGATAACTCTTCTCGGAGAGGTCCACCGGGATGAGGATTGAACCGTGGAGAGCCTTGCTGTCGCCGTTTACATGCAGTGCGGCGGACATGGCTGATTCGAGGATGGCTACGGCCTCCTTTACCTGCGCCACGTTCACGGCTACGCTCCTGAGGGCGAGGCCTGAGAGTTCAGGCGACTCCAGCGAGTAAGCGGAAATGCCGTTGACGGTCAGGAGTCTGACTGTCTCGCCCGCGGCCTCGGCAGAGAGGGTTATTATAGGAATTAGCGTAGAGTTCATTTGCTTGTATGGTTATTTTGGGGAGAGGAGGCTGTAGGGATGCACCGGCGACAAGACGCCGTCACGTTTACAAAAAGCCTGATTGCAAGGTAAGAAGCGCCCCGTGGCTTCATATTCGCTGCGGTTTTTCGCAGGTCGGGAGGCCTGCGCTCCATATTCGTCGCTCCATATTGGTTTCCTTAACCAAAAGAATGGTGTCCGGAAAGGTCGGGAGGGACTCTTCCGGAACACCATGGAAATTCTTTTTTTGAGGCGAGAATTACAGGCTTACTTTTGGGCGTTGCTCTCCTCAAGTATCTTGAGCGCCATGTCAAGAATCGTGGTGTCGTCAAGGACAACTATACCTCCGTCGGGACCCGGCTCGATATGGAGACCGGCATTCTTTCCGTATTCGTAGTTGACACCGCCGAAGTAGTTACGCACTGTCTGTACAGTGAGGTTCAGTTCATCGGCGATGCGGTGTGTGCTTCCGTCGGGAAGGCTGTCTTTGATGCGCCGCAACTCGTTAAAGGTGATGGTTTTGCTCATGGTTCTATCTTTTTTAATTAATAGTTCAGTTATTGTTTTTATTTTGCTAATTTAATACTTTTTTCCGAAACCACAAAAATTTTCCTGCCATTTTTTTATTGTTATATAGCATGTTTTTTCCAACGGCTATAGCGTTTCAATTTCATCTATCTGATATTCAATTCTTTACGCTATGAAATTTTATATCATTTCGATGTCGTCTTTTTTGGTCCAACCTATAATATCGCTGTTGACACGAAGCTTATACCACTCAGGTTGTTCTTCGGTACCACCTTCGGTCTTGACCACTTCAACCTTCGTTCCGGCGTTGAGGCGGGGCGAATTGTCTTTCGACTTCTCCGACGGTTCCTCTTTCAGGATAATTTTTTCGGCGGTGATGACAGCTTCGCCCCTGGACTGCGACTCACGTGCCGCACAGAAGGCGAAGACCGTGAAGATGACGGAGAAACCGAGCATGACGAGGCTTCCGAAGAAACCGAATTTACGGTATAGAACGCGCTTGGTGAAGAGGTAGTCGGCCACGAAAAGGATGAAGAGTACGAATGCAATGGCGGCAAGCAGAGCCCATGTGTCAGACTTCGTGTCGCGCGAAAAGGCGCTGTATATGGAGGAGAAAAACCACTGTTCGTCGGGCGAGATGTTGACGGGTTCGCCGTGGAGGTCGGCGCGGTTCTGCTTCTCTATCTGCTGGGAGACGTACTCTAGGTTGTTGTTGATTTCGTCGTTGCCGGGTTCGAGGCGACGTGCCTGCTCGTAGCATTTGCGGGCATGGCCGAGGTCGTGCATCTTGACGTAGGTGTTACCCAGATTGTAGAGCAGTTCAGCGGAGGCGGGGTATTCCCCGGCGAGCGTCTTGTAAAGCTGCAACGCCTCTGAATAATTCCCGGCGTCATATTCCTTTTGCGCGGTGGCGAGGGCGTTGGCTTCCCTCTGCGGGACATCGGCCATGGCGCCGAAGACCGTCAATATGGCCGCGAGCAGTGTCAGATATATCTTACTTTTCATGTTTGGCTTTTTTAAAGGAATCTTCTAACTCGTTGATTACCTCCACGCCGGTGTCGTAGATCGACTGCATGGAGCGTGTGTCGGCTGACTTTGAATATTTGGCGAACTCGCAGTCGTCGAGGAGGGTGAGGAGATTCCGGACGGTCTTCTCCCCTATCCCGGCCTCGGCGAGTATCTTGCTGACATTCTCGCGGTTAAGCTCGGAGGTGGGAATCTTCATCTTGAATCCTATGTAGCCCCATAGCGCGAGTAGCATCTCGTCGAGGAACTGTTCGCGCCGGTTTTTCTGCATACATTCGGCGGCCTTGCGGAAGCGTTTCTGTGCCATCTTGTTGGCCCTGCGGCTCATAACGGCGCTGAAATCGGCGTTGGCTTTCACATATTTGCGGTAAGCGATGACGGCCACGATGAGAAGCAACGCGGGCAGGATGAAGCTCAACCAGTAGGGGAAACGGTAGACGAAGGGTATGTTCTCCTTCGAAAGGCTGTCCACCGGCAAGAGCTTGGGGTCGAAGACAGCGCGCTTGGCACGCTGGGACTTACCCGACTCGCTGCCTTTCTCCACATGTATCTTGTAGCCCTTGGCAACGGAAGTCTCGTACTGTCCCGTCTCCGGGTTGAAGAAGACGAGCTTGACGGCGGGAATCTGGAAATCGCCGACTTCCGAGGGCATGAAGGTATAGTCGAACTTGATGTCGCCGGAGACATTGACGCCGTTGAGCTGCGCGTTGACGTCGGTTTCGGGCGACGATATGTCAAGCGATTTCGGGAAGGTATTTGAAAGGTCCGGAAGTACCACATATTTAAGGTTGCCGGTACCGGCCACGGTGTAAGTGATGGTGTAGGCCTCTCCGGTACGGAATGTCTTGCCGTCGAGCTTTGAGCTGATTGAGAATTTACCCACGCCTCCTGAGAAGTCGACAGGTTTGGGCTGTGGCAGTTGCCGGACGTTGACGCTCAGGTCGTTGGGCGAGACATTGAGTTGTAGCGGACGGTTAACTACCATCGTTCCGAAGAAGCTCTCGCGGTAGTACTCGCTCTGATCCACGCTGACGGTGTATGTATTGCCCTTGACTTGAAGGTTGCCGGTCATCTGCGGAAAGATGACGTAGCGGGCTATGACGGCTGTATAGTAGCGCTTACCATTGTAGGTTTCCACCTGTAGGTTGGCGTCGGTCTGCTTCGACTCTTCCACCACGAATCCCTCGAACTTGGGGGATGCCGTGGCGCCGATGAATTTGATTCGGGCGTAGTTGGAGTAAAGCTTCACTGTGTAGACCAGCGCTTCCTGCTCGTAGGCGTTGCTCTTGGATACGGAGGCGCGCATGAAGAGGTTGCCGTCCCCCTTGCCTATGAACTTGGGACCGGACGACTCGCCCTGCTGCGCCTGCGGTTGCGGCTGGCGGCTTTGCGACTCCTCGTTGGCTGCGACGCCGGTGGTGGCGTTGGCCGCGTTTCCGCCTATGGTGTAAGGGACTGTGTTACTTCGCACGCCTTGCACCTGAATCGGGCCTATACGGTAATTGCCCGGCGCCTTGGCACGGCACAGTAGCGTAAGTTCACTCCTGGAGGAGGCCCTGCCATTGTTGACTTCGGCAAACTGGCCGAAGTTCTGCCCCATTATGTTGGCGCCCGGGACGTCGATGTCCGGTATGGAGGAGATGCCGTTGAGTGTAACGACTACCTGGAATTTGTCGTTGACATTTATGCGGCCATTCCCGGTCAGTGGGATAATCCTGACGCTTATGGAGGCTGCCATGGCGGTGACGACGGCCAATAGCAATGCGCTCAGGAATGTCAGAAATCGTTTATTATGGTTCATAGTGTGGTTGCTTTAACGGAAGATTGGGGAACCGGATTATCTACGTACTGCCCTTCGCCGGGCCGCGGCTTTTTGGGTTTCGGCTTGGTGGTTACCTCGCATGGAAGCGACGAAACGGTTACATACTTGCGGCTGTCGGTGTCGAAGTAGCAGAACTCTACCGGCGCTATGGTACAGTCGACGGCTTCCTTTACGGTGAAGCGGCATTTGTAAACCACGCGCGAGAGGAGCGACCCGTCGTCCTGCGCCACCACCTCGCTTTGCGGCGTAATGCTCTTGAGACGCAGAGTCTCCGGGAAAGCGGAACGAATGTCGGGCACGGTGACGTCATCAAGCAGACCTGTACCTTCGAGGGTGAAGGAGACTTCCGCCTCGCCGCTGCCGCGAAGTGTCAGCTCAGGTGAGTTGCACTCGAAGGTGAAATTGCCCACGGCGCCCGAGAAATTCCCGGGTGCCGACGCGGGGAGTTTCTTGGCTTTCCCTTTCACCGCGGGAACGTTGACCGTTATGGTGTAGGGTTCTTCGGTGCGGTATGGTCCCCAGAAGGGGTCGTTGGCGATGGTGACGAAGCCGAAGGTGATGCGGTATTTGCCGGGACCGATGTTGTAGGCGCCTGCGGTTTCGGGGGCGTAGTAGCTCTGAGTGAGCTCCACGAGGTAGCCTCCCTTGCCGTCCGATTGCAGTCGGTAGTTATAATCAGAGACCGAACCAACATCCGTAAGATTCCGGGTATGAGGATAATCCACGCGCTGGATGGATAGTATCCGGCTGTAATTGGTGCGAAGCGTGACGGTGTACATTACCGGCTCACCGAGGTATGCTTCCTTGGTGAGGAAGGCATCGCACTGCGCGGTGACGTCCTCTTCCGAAAAGTCGCGCTGCACGTTGCGGCGTTCCGTGGCGTTGACTGCCGCGGAGAAGAGCAGTGCCGCAAGGGCCGTGGCTACCATTATTTTCAACTTACGCTTCATATTCTCGTTTTGCTTGTGGGTTAAACTAATCTCCTTGCAACAAACGGGTTACCAATTCTTTCGCGCGGGACGTCCGCCCTGCCGTGCGTTCTTGGCTTTGGCTGCGCGAATCTGGTTTTCCTTCTGTTCCATAGCCTGCAGTATCTGCTTTGCGGCGTCGTTGCTCATGCGCTCATTAGGCTGCTGAGGCTGTTGCTGCTGATCCTGCTGATTGGGTTTATCCTTGCTCTTATCCTTATTCTGGTCCTTGTTCTGGTCCTTGTTTTTATCTTTGTCCTTATTTTGATCCTGGTTCTGGTCCTTTTTCTTATCCTTATCCTTGTTCTTATCATCGTTCTGGTCCTTGTTGTTCTGCATCTTTAGCTGGACAATGCGGAGGTTGTGGCGGGCGTTGTTGTCGGCGGGATTGAGGCGGAGAGCCTGCTTGTAATACTCTGCGGCCTCAGGCAGCTGCTCGTTGGCCACGGCGAGGTTGCCGAGGTTGTAATTGGCACGCGACGCAAGTTCCGGACGTGTTGAGCCGAACTTGGTGGAGGCTTCCATCAGCGAGGCTCCCTCCTGCACGTATTGTTTGCGTTTCTCCTCGTCGATGTCCTTGCCGGCGGCCAGCTGGAGCATCGTAAGTCCGTAGTTATAAGAGGCTTCCGGACAACCGGGATACTTCTTCAGAACTTCGGAATACACCTTGAAGGCCTCATCGTACTTCTGCGAGCGGTACAATCCATTGCCTTTCATGATTAGCTTGCGTTGTTCGCGCGAAGTGGAGTTGTCGCCCGCCAGGACGGTGGGGACGATGCTCAGGATTGCTATGATAAGTAATGCGATGCGTTTCATGCTTTTTCCTCCTTTTTGAAGAATGTGATTTTGTCAAGCCAGCTGATTTTGCGCTCAAGGGTGAAGATGTCGAGGAGCAGGAACGCGAGACCTATCCAGAGGAAGATGGTGAAGAGCTCGTCGTGGAGGGCGTAGACACTGGCCTTCATCGAAGATTTCTTGAGGGTGCTGAGCTGATGCTGGAGCTCCGGCAGGGCGTCGGAGTTGGATGCGTTGACGTAGATACCCTTGCCGGCTTTCGCTATCTCGGTAGCGAGGTTCTCGTCGATGGCGGTCATGGCGGGCTGGCCGGTGTCCGGATCGGTGATGTACGAGCCGTTGTAAGGAATGGGAACAGGCGTGGTGGAGCCAACGCCGATGACGTCTACCTGAATGCCGTTCTTGGCGGCGTTCTTGGCGGCGTTGATGGCGCCCTCCTTGTCTTCGAGGTCTTCGGCGTCGGTAATAAGTACGATGGCCTTACCCACTTTCTTATCGGCGCTGAAAGAACTCATGGAAGAGTTGATGGCCTCGGCTATGTTGGTGCCCTGCTCGGTGATGATGGAGGGGTCGATGTTGTTCAGGAACATACGTGCCGAGACGTAGTCGCTGGTTATGGGGACGAGCGAATAGGCGTTTGCGGCGTAGACGATGAGTCCGACTCGGTCGTTGTGGAAGCTGTTGACGAGCTTTTCGAGCATGAGCTTTGTGGAGCGCATGCGCTGCGGGCCGTCAGGCCGGTCGTTGGCCGAAGCGAGCATGGAGTTGGAGGCGTCGACGGCTATCATCACTTCTATGCCGCGCTTGTCGGTCTTCTCGTCCTTAAGACCGCCCCAGGGGCGGGCGAAGGCCAAGATGAGGGCGGCGAGTGCCAGCATCCTGAGCGTTATCTTGAGCGGCGGTTTGTAGGGCGAAACTTCCGGCATCAACGGACGTAGCACCTTCAGCAGCCCGAAGCGGGCCAGCTGCTTGCGCCGCGTGTAACGCGCCCAGACGTAGATGACTACGAACAGCGGTACCAGTAGCAATAGTAGCAGAAGTTCCGGATATGCGAAGCTGAACATTTCTTTTTCTTTCTCTTTATATTGTTCTTGGATGGTGTGTCGGATGCCTCATGTGAATTATAAATAAGGTATCGGGGAGAGTGTCAAGGCATTTGGCGCACCACCACGTAGTATAATACCATTTCAAGCACGAAGGCAACGAGCGCGAGCAATACCCAGGGCATGAATGCTTCCTCGGCCTGCGAGTGGCGCTGCACTTCGAGTTGTGTCTTTTCGAGTTTGTCTATCTCCTTGAACACTTGTTCGAGCATATCGCGGTCTCGCGCACGGAAGTACTTTCCTCCCGTGGTGTTGGCGATTGCTTTCAGAGCATCCTCGTCGATTTTGGTTTCCATAACGGTGGTGGAATAACCGTAGGGGTCGGGAATAGAGACGCTGCCGTCGGTACCAACGCCTATGGTGTAGATGCGTATTCCGTTCTGGCGGGCTATCTCGGCGGCTGTGGAGGGTGCCACGTCGCCGGCGTTGTTGGTACCGTCTGTTATGAGGATGATGCTCTTGGACTTGGCTTTGCCCTGAAGCAGACGGTTGATTGAGCTGGTGATACCGTCGCCGATGGCGGTGCCGTCGTGGAGCAACCCGAACTGGAGGTCGCCGATTGAGGAGAGGAGCGCGGCACGTTCGTTGGTGAGCGGCAGGCGCGAAAGGCTTTCTCCAGCGAAGATTACGAGCGCCATGTTGTCGTCTTCACGGCTGTTTACGAACTTAGAGGCTACTTCCTTGGCGGCCTGGATGCGCGACATGCCACCCATATCCCTTACCGACATTGAGCCGGAGATGTCGAGGGCCAACGCTATGTCGGTGCCTTCAACCTGCGAGGTCTTGAAGCTGTCGTAGCTCTGCGGGCGGCAGAGAGCCACTATCACCGCAGCGATGCAGACAAGCCTTAGGGCGAACTCGAGGTGCATGGCTATTATCTTGCCGGTGGGACGCACCTTGGCGAGGGTGCCCGTGGACGAGATGGAGAGCGTGGCATTGGCGTTCTTGTGCTTCCAGATATACCATATAATAAGCGGTATGAAGATAAGGAAGAGCCAAAGGAAGCCCGGGTGTTTTAGAATCATGCGTTGCCTCCTTTCTTGATATTATCGCCTTGCTTCTTATCGGAAACAGTCTTGCCTTTGGATTGAGAGGAACCATGTTTGCCTTTGTTCTTGCCGGAGCCTTTCTTCCCTTTGCCCGGTTTCCGGGCGTTCTTACTGTTACTATTTCCGGCAAAGAACTGTCGTCGTGCGGCGAGTGCGGCAGCCTTTGCCGCTTCCTCGGCGGCGGCTTTCTCTGCGGCCTCCTCTTCGGGTGTCGGCTTGGTTTCCTGTATGAAGTTCATCGCATTGTCAAACGACTTCACATTGTCTTCGGCAAGCGGACGAGCGCCGGCAAACTTCACGAAGTCGGCGATGGCGAGCACCTGGCTCACATATTTCTTCTTGTCCTTGATACGGCTGTCGGCAGAGATTTTCTCCTCTATCTGGCGGGTGGTCATCTCCATGGCGTTGATGCCGAACCGCCCCTCGAGATAGGTGCGGAGGATGTCGGTCAGCCGGGTGAAATATTCTCGGTCGTGTCCCCCCTCCCAGAGTTTCTGCGCCTTGAGGGCGTTCATTTCGCGCATTGCCACGTCGTAGGGTTTCGGCTTGGGCTTGGCCGGAAGCAGAGTTCCCTGTGTGCGGAAGCGTATTATCAGCAAGACAGTGGCTGCGATGACGGCGATGGCCAGGAGGATGAGCCACCAGAAGTTGTAGATGACGTCGGGCACTTTGTCGAAGAAGGTACGTCCGGGAGGATCCATTACGTCGGCGTAACCGACGAGCGGCGACTCGGCGGTAAGACCGGGGACGGGCATTACTTTAAGCGAGACGACGTTCGAGCGTGCTGTGTCGCGGCCGGAGACGTAGATGAACTGCGGCAACTGGTAGAAGCCGCTGTCGAATGCCTGAACAGGAATCTTGTAGTTAATCTGAACGCGGCCGGAACCGAGGTCTACGGTGTCGCGGGTGAAGGATGTGCGCAGTTCCACGCTGTCGTTGCAAACCGGGACATAGCCCATCTGCAGGTTCACATTCTTGAAGAGGGACAATTCTCCCTTGGCATTCTTGTCCTGCACAACCTCGAGGGTAAGGTTGTTGAGCGTGCCCATTAGCATCTGCACGGAGTCGAGCTTCGCCTTTATGGAGACCGGCGAGGCCGAGGCCGCCTGCGCCGCAAGGCATAGGAGAACTACCAATATGTATGTGAACCGCTTATGCAATTTATTCATAATATTTTTAAAATCCAACTTTAAACCTTTGCTTTAAGTTTGCCATTACATATTCCGTTTCAAATTGTTATGCCAATAATTTAAAGCATAATTTTAAGTTTTCGTACCGGAGTCGAAAAGAGAAAAACCATCCGGAATTTATAAGTTTCAGTGCACGGCCCGTTTGCGGAACAGTGCGAGCAGTGATTTCACATAGTCATCGTTCGTAGCAATGCTGACGAGGTCTACGCCACAACGCGCCACATTCTCGGCCAGCCGCTGCTGCCGCTGGTACCATTCCTTCTCGTAGAGCTTGCGCACCTTAGACGAAGATGTGTCCACCCAGCATACCTGCCCGGTTTCTATGTCGCGGAGATGCATGAGTCCCACATCGGGGAGCTTTGCGTCGCGGCGGTCGTAGACCTGAATGGCGGCGAGGTCGTGCTTGCGGTTGGCTATCGACATGGTGCTTCGGTAGTCGTGGCCGTCTATGAAGTCGGAGAGCAGGAATGCCGTGCAACGCTTCTTTACCACATTGTTCAGGTATAGCAGGGCGGCATCGATGTCGGTACCTTTATCCTCGGGCTTGAAGTTGAGTATCTCGCGGATAATCAGCAGTATATGCTTGCGCCCTTTCTTCGGGGGAATGAACTTCTCCACCTTGTCGGAGAAGAAGATTACTCCCACCTTGTCGTTGTTCTGGATAGAAGAGAAAGCGAGGGTGGCGGCTATTTCGGTCATGATTTCCTTTTTTGCCTCTCCCACTGCGCCGAAGTTGCGGCTGGCACTGACGTCGATGAGCAGCATTACGGTGAGTTCGCGTTCCTCCTCGTATGACTTTACATATGGACGGTTGTGGCGTGCGGTGACATTCCAGTCTATGTCGCGTATATCATCGCCGTACTGGTATTCCCTTACTTCCGAGAACACGATACCGCGGCCCTTGAAAGCCGTATGGTATTCGCCGGCGAAGATGTTGCGACTCAATCCGCGCGACTTAATCTCTATCTTTCTTACTTTCTTTAAGAGTTCGTTTGCATCCATTGGTTCGAGAAAGTCAAGTTTTTACAGGAGTCCGGGAGAACCGTTGTTACGGAGTCTCCACTCTTGGGATAAGCGGTGTCCTACCCCTTCACGGTGGGGTCCGCTCAGGGCACTTCCACCTTATCGATGATGTCGGTGATGACCTCGTCGGTAGTGATATTGTTGGCTTCCGCCTCGTAGGTAAGGCCGATGCGGTGGCGCATCACGTCGTGGCATACGGCGCGCACATCTTCAGGGATAACGTAGCCGCGTCCGCGCAGGAAAGCGTAGGCACGCGATGCCTTTGCAAGGGATATGGAGGCGCGTGGCGAAGCCCCGTAGCTGATGAGGTTCTTGAGGTCCTTCAGGCCGTAACGTTCCGGCTCGCGGCTGGCGAAGACTATGTCCACGATATAGTTCTCTATCTTCTCGTCGATGTAGATTGTCTCCACGAGCTTCTGGAGTTCTACGATTTCCCCCTTGCGTACCACGGGGCGCACGGGCTGCAGGTCGCCGTGAATGTTCTGGCGTATGATGGCCTTCTCCTCCTGCTTGTCGGGGTAACCTATTACGACCTTAAGCAGGAAACGGTCGGTCTGGGCTTCGGGAAGAGGATAAGTACCCTCCTGCTCTATGGGGTTCTGTGTGGCCATTACGAGGAAGGGACGGTCGAGGTTGAAGGTATTGTCGCCTATGGTCACCTGACGTTCCTGCATGGCTTCGAGCAGCGCGCTCTGCACCTTGGCGGGGGCACGGTTTATTTCGTCGGCAAGTACGAAGTTGGCGAAGATGGGGCCTTTCTTGACCTCGAATTCCTCTTTCTTGACGCTGTAGATCATTGTGCCGATAACGTCGGCGGGAAGCAGGTCAGGAGTGAACTGTATGCGGTTATAAGGCGCGTCGATGAGTTCCGACAGCGTCTTGATAGCTAATGTTTTGGCAAGTCCTGGAACACCTTCAAGCAGGATATGGCCGTTGCAGAGCAGGGCAGTCAGCAACGAGTCCACGAGGTGCTTCTGCCCTATTATCCGCTGGTTCATGCCTTCGCGGATAAGGTTGATATAGTGGCTGTTGGCAGCTATGGTTTCGTTCAACTCTCTTATGTTTACCATTTCATTCATTGGTCTTGATGGTTGATATTTTCAATTATTTTTCCATCCGGGGGGCGATGTTAAAAGGGGTCGCCGCGGAGTGGATTCTTCAAATCGGTGTGCAAAAATAACACTTTATTCGAGATTATTATCCCTGCGAAATATTATATATTGTTAAAATTAACAATTATTGATTTTCAAGCTGATTATCAGGCGCCCATATTGGCAAAATTGCAATATTAAAGCGGTATTTTTACCGGTATGCTGTTCTATCTCCGAAGGACCGGAGATTATTTCTCCGTAGCAGGAGTGGCATTGCCGTCCTCATGCTCGAAGGCGTTCCAGCCGCGCGAATGGATGCGTATTTCGGAGCCGTCGTGGGTGACGAGGGCGCAACCGAGTTCCGGCTTGGTGATGTACCCTATCTCGCGCACGCCATTGATGAACTCGACCTTGCGGTGGTCTGTAAGAGGGACGGTGAAGAGCAGTTCGTAGTCCTCGCCGCCGTTGAGTGCCGCCGTGAGCGGCGATATGTGCATCTCCTCCGCTGTGATGGCAGTCTGGTAGTCTATGGGTATCTTCTCTTCGTATACGCGGCAACCGACGTTAGAGTCGCGGCAGATGTGGAGCAATTCGGATGAAAGGCCGTCGCTGACGTCCATCATCGAGGTCGGGGCGACTCCCTTTTCGCGCAGGATGGCAACGATATCGCGCCGGGCTTCCGGTTTCAGTTGCCGTTCAAGTATATATTCTCGGCCGGAAAAGTCGGGTTGGAAATTCTTGTACTTTGAATGTGCCGCGACGTTGTTCTCGCGTTCAAGAAGCTGGAGTCCCATATAGGCCGCTCCGAGGTCGCCGCTCACGCAGATGATGTCGGTAGGATTAGCGCCCGAACGCTTCACTGCATCGCCCGGTTTGGCGTCGCCGAGGCAGGTAATGCTGATTACGAGACCCGTCACCGAGGCCGAGGTGTCGCCGCCCACGAGGTCAACTCCATATTTCTCGCAGGCAAGGCGTATGCCACTGTAGAGGGCTTCTATGTGTTCAGTAGTAAAACGACTTGATATTCCGAGGCTTACTGTAATCTGCCGCGGTGTGCCCATCATGGCGTAGATGTCGCTGAAGTTAACCACAGCCGCCTTATAGCCGAGGTGTTTTAACGGCACGTAACGCAGGTCGAAGTGTATCCCCTCTAGCAGTAGGTCGGTAGTCACGAGCACTTCGTTATCGCCGTAATACATAATGGCCGCGTCATCGCCGACTCCGGTGCGCGTGGATTCGTTTTTCAGGACAATGTCGCGGGTGAGGCGGTCTATAAGTCCGAACTCACCGAGCCGGGATATTTCAGTTTCTTTTTCTTCCATCTTCAAAAAAAGCGGGTTTAAGTAGAGCGCGGAACTACGGCAACAGGTGCGAACGTATCCGCATGTTTGTGAGCATCCGCCCGGAACGTAGTGAACCGGGCAGACACTCATATATTCTTATCGCGGTCGCCGTCGGGAATGGCGTCCGGCGCTTCCGGTTCAGATTCTTTCAAGAAGTTTCTTGATAATCTTGGTCATGACAGGCTGTGCGGTTTCTGCAGCCTTGGTAACCTCTTCGTGGCTGGGCGGGATGAGGATGTCCTTGCCGCCCAGGTCGGTGATTACCGATACACCGAAGCAGCGCATACCCGAGTGGTTGGCCACAATGACTTCGGGGACGGTGGACATACCCACGGCGTCGCCGCCTATGATGCGGAAGTACTCATACTCGGCGGGAGTCTCGAACGTCGGGCCTGTGGTGCCGACATATACGCCGTGCATGATGCGTATGTTTTCCTCCAGGGCTATCTCGTCTGCCTTCTTGATAAGCTCGTGGCTGTAAGCCTCTGTCATGGACGGGAAACGCGGTCCGAGTTCCTCGAAGTTCCTGCCTCGCAGCGGGTTCTCCGGGAAGAGGTTGATCTGGTCAGTGATAATCATGACGTCGCCCACACGGAACTCCTTGTTCATGCCGCCGGCGGCGTTGCTGACAAAGAGGGTATTGACGCCGAGCGACTTCATTACGCGCACGGGGAAAGTCACCTGCTTCATGTCGTAACCCTCATAGTAGTGGAATCGGCCCTGCATGGCCATGATGTACTTGCCGCCAAGGTTACCGAAGATGAGTTTGCCGGCATGTCCTGCCACCGTCGATACGGGGAAGTTGGGTATCTCTTTGTAGGGAAGCTCTGCCACTACATCCATGTGGTCAACGAGATTGCCGAGACCGGAACCGAGGATTACAGCGATTTCGGGCATCTTTTCCACCCGGCTCTTGATATAGTTTTCTGTCTCCTTGATTAAATCGAATAATGATTTTTCCATTTTGTCTAAATTTTTCTATAAATGCCACGTTTTCAGAAGCATATACTTTACTAAGTAAAAACAATCTTTCCAGCTTTAATGTTTACTTCCGCCGGGCAATTATCAGGTTATAAGGAGAGAGGCTTATGCTTTAACTATCTTGGCTAAACTTATGCGGCGCTCCATGTCAGCGGAGCTCTTGTTACACAGTCCGGAAGGCCAACGCTCCATGTTCGCGGGGTCTGCTTTGGCTGCCGGTCAGTCGAGCGGGTTCTTCTTTTCTATTATGGCCTTTACAGTCTCTATCAGTTCGGGGCCCTCGAGTCCGTCGAGCACTTTCACCTCTATTGGCTGGAAGAAGATGAACTTCTTGAGCTGTTCGGGGAAGTAGGGATTGGAGAGGAGCCGCGCAGCGTCTTTCTCGGTGGTGACGATGAGTTTGCGCTCTCCCTCCATATCCTCGTACATCTTTTCGATACGTAGCAGGTCACTGCGTGTAAAGGCATGGTGGTCCTGGAAGTGGAATACCTTCTTGCGCACAGGATACTGTTTGAACTGACGAATGAAGAAGCGGGGATTGGCTATTCCGGTGAGGAGAAGCACGGCGTCGCGGTCGGTGAGTCGGCTCATGGAGGCCTGATAGGGGCAATCCTCCGGGAATACAGGTTTCAGTTCGCCGTAGTGAAAGCGTGTGAAGAAGAGCTTCTGGAAGCTGAGTTTGTCTATCTTCTGCGCTATCTGGCGGTAGTCGATAGGCTGCATATCGGCCGGACACTTTGTCACCACGATGATGTCGGCACGCTCAGCGCCGTGTTTTGACTCCCTCAGACGCCCGAGGGGCAACACATTGTCTTCGTAGTAGGGACGGTGGCAGTCGGTGAGCAGGATAGACACCTTGGGTTGCAGTTCGCGGCGCTGGAAGGCGTCGTCGAGGATAATGAGGTTAATCTCCGGGTGGTCTTGCAGCAAGCGTTTCATTCCCTCGGTTCGGTTCTCGCACACCGCCACCTTTGACATCATTCCGAATTTGCGGTAAATCTGGAACGGTTCGTCGCCGATGGTTTCGGCCGTCGACGATGAGTTTGCCAGCACATATCCCCTCGTACGCCGTTTGTATCCTCGGCTCAGGACCCCTATATGGTAATCGAGTGCGAGATTGCTGATGAGAAACTCCACGTGTGGCGTTTTTCCGGTACCTCCTACCGCGAGGTTGCCTACCGATATTATGGGCACGTCGAGCTCGTGGCGCGCCATCAGATGCCTGTCATACGCCAGGTTGCGTAGTGAGGTGGCGGTGCCGTACAGCCATGACAGCGGGGTCAGTAGCCAGGTCAGGATTTTATCTTTTGTTTCTTTGTTAATCATCGTTCAACCGGCTGGCAATGGTGTGTGGTGTGTTGTCAGAAATTGAAATAAATTACGGGAGCGAGCGCCTGTACGGGCTTGCGGTTGAGAATGTCCGTGAGCATGAAGACGGTCTTGAGGTCGGCCTGCGGTCCGAGCGCCCGGGCCACGAGTTGCTGCGTGGCGTTCAGCTCCATCTGGTTGAGCACTGCCCAGACGTCGTCGTCGGGACGCGGATATATGACTACATTCTCGTTTCCGGAAATGTCGGCCATTGCGGCGGCGGTGTCTATGGCGTCGTCAAGCGACGCGAGGCGGTCCACAAGACCTATCTTGAGGGCCAAGGCGCCGTCCCAGACACGGCCTTCGGCTATCTGTCGAACTCGCTCCTCCTTCATCTTGCGTCCCTTGGCCACACGGGCTATGAACATGTCGTAGCCGCGCTCTATGCTCTGCTGCATGGCGGCCGCCTGCCCGGCAGTGAGCGTCTTGACCGGCGACAGCGGGAAGCCGTTGGGGTAAGTGGAGACATATTGCGGGCTTACGCCAATTTTCTCCAGGAGTCCGTCGACGTTGGGGATAAGTCCGAAGATTCCTATCGAGCCGGTGATGGTCATCGGGTCGGCGTAGATGGAGTCGGCCTCACAGGAAATCCAGTAACCTCCCGACGCGGCATAGTCGCCCATCGAGACAACGAATGGTTTCTTCTTGCTCTTGAAGTAGGCCAAGGCGTCCGCTATCTCCGAGCTGCCGAACACTGAGCCGCCGGGAGAGTTTACACGGAGCACCATAGCCTTTACATCCTCGTTGTCGGCAAGTTCCGTTATCACCGGTACGATGGTCTGGAAATCTATTTGCGATGGGTTTCCGTCGGCTATCTCCCCCTCGGCATAGAGGACAGCCACCTGGTTCTTGCTCGACGGGTTGCTGAAATAGCTCGACGAGCCGGCCATCCAGCTTACGTCCACATAATTGACATCTTTCTCTTCCTCTGCGCCGGTAAAGTCCTTGAAGAAGTCGTTCACCTGACGGTTGGTCATCAATTTGTCCACGAGCTTATTCTTCAAAGCCACTTCGGCGGGACGGAGCATCACTATGTCGCGGTTGATGAGCGAGTCTATGGTCTGCGGCTTGAGTTTGCGTGCCTGTGCCATGTCGCCGCGCATCAGGTTCCATATATTATTATATAAGGTGTCGAGCTGTGCCCGGGCCGGTTCACTCATCTCGGTGAGAATGTAGGGTTCTACGGCCGACTTGAAGGTTCCCACCTTGAAGACGTCGAAGCGGACGCCTATCTTGTCGAAGAGCCCTTTTAAATAAGGCGTCATTCCGGCAATGCCGTGGAGGTCGACGCTTCCCTGCGGGTTGAGGAAGAGCGAATCTGCCAAAGTGGCCACATAGTAGTCGCCCTGAGCGAGGCCGTCGCCGTAAGCGTAGACGGGCTTACCCGACTTTTTGAACTCCGCTACGGCATCGCGCAGCGCGTGGAGAGTGGCGGGAGAAGCCGACGCGCCGTTGCACCGTATGTAGAGGCAGTCTATGTCCTTGTTGTCGGCTCCCTCACGAAGTCCTGCCACAAGGTCGTTGAGGGCCTGCACGTTCTCCTCACGGTTGAGGAGCATGCTGCGGAAGTCCATCTGTACCGTCGGGGCGGTCTCCACGATGGTGCCTTCGAGGTTGAGGGTGAGCACCGAATGGCGTTTCATCTTTGTGGTATCGCCGCCCATGGAGCCTATCTTGCCCAGTACCGCTAAGATTACTATCACTACCACGACACCGAAGAGCATAAGCGCTATCCATGCGCCCATGAAAGATGACAGCAGGTTGGAAAAGAATTTTTTAAGCATTTTTTAACGTGTTTCCTGTCAGGTGAAATTCATTTGTTAACACAACGAGTCGAAAAGCCGCTTCATCTCTTCGGCAAGTTTTTCGGCCTCCCCCACGGTAGCGGCTTCGCTGTAGATGCGCACTATCGGTTCGGTGTTCGACTTGCGGAGATGCACCCAACTTTCCGGGAAGTCTATCTTCACGCCATCGATGTCGTTGACCTCTTCGCCGGCGAAGTGTTCCTTCACCTTGCAGAGAAGTGCGTCGACGTCGGTCGCCGGGTCGAGTTGTATCTTGTTCTTGGAAATGCAGTATTCGGGGAGTTCACGGCGCATGTCGGTAGGGCGTTTGCCGCTCTTCGCCATATAAGAAAGGAAGAGTGCGATGCCTGCCAGAGCGTCGCGGCCATAGTGCAGTTCGGGGTAAATGACACCGCCGTTGCCTTCGCCGCCGATGATGGCGCCGGTTTCCTTCATCTTGGCCACGACGTTGACCTCACCCACTGCAGCCGCATTATATTCGCCGCCGTGGGCGCGGGTCACGTCGCGCAGGGCACGAGAGCTGCTGAGATTGGAAACAGTGTTGCCGGGAGTGTTCGCGAGCACGTAATCGGAAACTGCCACGAGAGTGTATTCCTCCACGAAACATTCGCCGTTCTCCATGATGATGGCCAGACGGTCCACGTCGGGGTCTACCACGAAGCCGACATCGGCTTTCTCCCGGCGCATTACCTCCGAAATCTCGGTGAGGTTCTCGGGCAGCGGTTCCGGGTTATGGCTGAACTTGCCTGTAGGGGCGCAGTTAAGCTCGATGATATTCTTCACGCCGAGAGCGCGGAGCAGCATCGGAACTGCCACACCTCCGATTGAGTTGACTGCATCCACCGCCACGGTAAAGTTGGCGCCGGCGATGGCCTTTGTGTCGACGAGCCGGAGGTCAAGAACCTTGCGGATATGGGAGAGCAACGCCGTTGTGTCGGTGTAAATCTGCCCTACCCTTGTGTAATCCGCAAATGAAATCTCCTCCTGTTCGGCGATGCGTATCACCTCTTTGCCCTGACGGTCGTTGAGGAACTCGCCGTCGGCGTTGAGGAGCTTGAGGGCGTTCCACTGTGCCGGGTTGTGGCTGGCGGTTATGATGATTCCGCCCAGGGCATGGTGTTCCGTGACAGCTATTTCGGTGGTCGGCGTTGTAGCCATTCCGAGGTTCACTACATCAAGGCCGAGGGCCGAGAGTGTGCCGCATACGAGACTGGAGACCATTCCGCCGGTGACGCGCGCATCGCGTCCCACCACAACGGTACCGCGGTCAACGCCCGCTTCGCGCATTATGAACGTGCCGTAGGCTGCCGTGAATTTTACTATATCTATGGCTCCGAGTCCTTCGCCGGGAACACCGCCTATGGTGCCGCGGATGCCGGAGATTGATTTTATCAATGCCATGGGTTATATATCCTGTTGTAATGTCAATATTCAGGTTTGAAGTAGCGTATGTTGTAAATGTAGGCCAGACACTCGCTCTGGTCGGTAGTGAAGCCGTAATAGGAGCGTAGCACGAGGTTGACCTCGGCATTGTAGCCGAAGTATTTCAGCGGTATCTGTATGCCCTGGCCGTAAGTCGAGGAGGAGGTCACGAGCATGTCGTCGAAGATAAAGTTGGTGGAGCCGAGGGCGCTTCCGACGCTGGAATTGCCTTCCCACTGAACATCCTCCCCTTTGTACATCCGCTGCAGGTTCTTGCGCATAAAGCGGAAGTAGACCATGTCGCCTTTCTTGGGACGGTTGTCCATGTCGCCCTTGCTGATTACCTGCATATAGATGAATCCGTCCTCGTCCATCTTGTAGAAGGGAGCGTCGGATCCGGTCTCGAAGCTGACGGAGTCTTCCGGCACATCGAGGCAGATGGTCTGCTGGGCCATGAACCAGTTGGTGGCTTTCTCCTCTTCGTTGAGGTAGTCAGAGTAGCTGTGGTTGTCTTCGCAGGCCGTGGCCGCGCCCAAAAGCAGGAGCGAGAGCGCCGGGCCGAGTAGTTTTATCGTTAGTTTCATGTCAGTGTTCACTTACTTTTCAGGTACGTGTGATTTTCTCGGGAGAGAGTTTCTTCACTTCGGGGTCGAACTCCTTCATTGCAGCAAGGAGCCGGTCGTAGCACCGTTTGAGGCGCCCTTCCTGTTCCCCCTCGCGGTATTCGCCGCCGGCCGCCATTATGTGGCCTCCGCCGCTGAAGTATTTCGAGCAGATGCGGTTCACCGGGAATCCGTCCACGCTGCGTGCCGACACCTTGACCATCCCTTCCTCTTCGCGCAGGAAAAAGGAGTAGACAACGCCTCGTATTTTCAGCGGTATGTTGACCAGTCCCTCGCTGTCGCCGCGCTCGTAGCCGAAGCGTTTCTGCTCGTCGAGCGTTATGGTGATTACTGCGGCATGGTGTTGCGGGAACACTTCCAACTTGTCGTTGAGGGCGTATGCCTGGAGCCGCAGCGAGTCGTAAGAAACCAATTCGAGCGCCTGGCGTACTATGGTAGGTTTATCCACCCCCTTCTCAAGAAGACGCATCAGTATCTCGTAGGTCTCCGGATTGCTGCAGTTCACCGAGAAGTTGCGCGTATCGGTAATGATGCCGGTGCAGATGCAGGTGGCGGCATCGCGGTCCATCTCTCCGTAAAGGCCGAGTGCCGCTATGAGGCGGAAGGCAAGCTCCGAGGCCGACGACATCTCCGGGAAGGAGAATGTAAGGTCGCAGAAACTGTCCGGTCCCTCATGGTGGTCTACCATCACCTTTTTAGCCTTTGAACCTGTAATGGCCGGAGCCAGCGCGTCCTGCCGCGACGGGGTATTGAAATCGCAGCAGAAGATGAGGTCGGCTCCGTCGATTAGCTTCGTGGCGTAGTCAGGATATTTGGTGGCCGGGACGAGGTCCTTCATTCCGGGGAGAAAGTTGAGCGAACGCGGCGGCATGTCGGGAGTCACCACGGCGGTGTGTTTGCCAAGGGACGAAAGAAGATGCGACAGCCCGAGCGTGCAACCCACGGCGTCGCCGTCAGGCCGCACATGGCACGTCAGCACTATGTTCTGGGCGCCTTCTATCAGCCCGCGCAGCTTCCTGATGTCCTTGTTGTCGAAGATTTTATTATCCATATTTTAATTTCAACTTACAAAGATAGCTAAAAAATCAGATATTCTGACTAACTTTGCCTAAAATTTACGACAAAAAATATATCAGACCTCTGTTATACATATAATATACCGAAATATGAATACACGTGAAGAAAAATTGCAAGCCTTCGGTCGGCTCCTCGACATCTTGGACACTCTGCGGGTAAAGTGCCCCTGGGACGCCAAGCAGACCAACGAATCGTTGCGACCCAACTCCATCGAAGAGGTTTTCGAACTCGCCGACGCACTGGCAAAGGATGACGTTCCCAACATCCGCAAGGAGCTCGGCGACGTGTTGCTGCACGTGATTTTCTATGCCAAGATAGCTTCCGAAAAGGAGCAATTCGATATCGCCGATGTCTGCAACTCTCTGTGCGACAAACTCATATACCGCCATCCCCACATCTACGGAAACGTGAAGGCCGACGACGCCGACCAGGTTATACGCAACTGGGAGGAACTCAAGCTCCGCGAAAAAGGTGGCAACAAGACGGTGCTCGGCGGTGTCCCCGACGCCCTGCCCGCCCTCATCAAGGCCGACCGCATACAGGAAAAGGCCGCAAACGTGGGGTTCGACTGGGAGGAACGCTCGCAGGTCTGGGACAAGGTGAAGGAGGAAATCTCCGAAGTGCAGGCCGAAATAGACGGTGAAAACCCCGAAGGGATGAAGGAGGAGTTCGGCGACCTGCTCTTCTCTGTGGTAAACGCGGCACGTCTCTACGGAGTGAACCCCGAGAACGCCCTCGACCACACCAACCGCAAATTCATACGCCGCTTCAACTTCCTGGAAAAGAGAGCAAAGGAAATGGGCAAATCCCTCAAGGAGATGACTCTCGGCGAGATGGACGAAATCTGGGAACAGGCCAAAAAAATTGACGGATGATTCTCTGCATTACCGAGAAACCGAGTGTTGGCCGCGACATAGCCTCTATCCTCGGTGCCGCCTCGCGCCACGACGGCTACTTCGAGGGAAACGGCTACTGCGTGACATGGACTTTCGGGCACCTCTGCTGCCTGAAGGAGCCGCACGACTATACCCCGATGTGGAAGCGGTGGGCTCTCGGAAGCATCCCAATGATTCCTCCCAAGTTCGGAATTAAACTCATTGAAGACGAGGGGATTAAACGGCAGTTCTCGGTAATCTCCCAATTGGTGGAACAGAGCGACGAGGTGATAAACTGCGGCGATGCCGGGCAGGAGGGGGAGCTCATACAGCGTTGGGTGCTCCAGCTTGCCAAATGCAACAAGCCGATGAAGCGCCTGTGGATAAGCTCACTTACCGACGAGGCCATACGCGAGGGATTCCGCAACCTCCGTCCCGCCTCCGACTTCGACTCGCTCTACACCGCCGGCCTGTGCCGCGCCATCGGCGACTGGGTCCTGGGCATCAACGCAACGCGCCTGTACACACTGAAATACTCTCCCGGCCGAGGAAACATCCTCTCCATAGGCCGGGTGCAGACCCCTACCCTCGCCCTCATTGTTCAACGCCAGCAGGAGATTGAAAACTTCGTGCCGAAGACCACATACGAGCTGCGCACCATGTACCGCGACACGCTTTTCACCGGCACCGGAAAAGTCTACGAGACGCAGGAGAAGGCACAGGAAGCCATCGAGAAGTTCAAGGATGAGCCCTTCACCGTTACCGATGTTCAGAAGAAGAGAGGGAAAGAGAATCCGCCGCGCCTCTTCGACCTGACGTCGCTACAGGTGGAGTGCAACAAGAAGTTCGGGCTCGGCGCCGACGCCACGCTGAAGACCATCCAGAGCCTTTACGAGAAGAAGGTCACGACCTACCCCCGCGTGGACACCACGTACCTTACGGACGACATCTACCCCAAGTGCGGCTACATCCTCAACTCGCTGAACGGCTATACCGACCTCCTTACGCCACTGCGCGGTTCAAGGCTACGCAAAAGCAAGAAGGTGTTCGACAATAACAAAGTCACCGACCACCATGCCATTATCCCTACAGGGCAGCCGCTGCCCCCGCTCTCGGAAACCGAAACACGGGTCTTCGACATAATAGCGCGCCGATTCATCTCCGTTTTCTACCCCGACTGCACCTTCGAGCAGACAACCGTAAAGGGGAAAGCGGGTAAATTCGACTTCAAGACCTCCGGGAAGGTGATTCTCGAGGAGGGATGGAAAGCCGTCTATAACCACGACAAGAAGGCTACGGATAATGACGACGATAAGAACACTATCCTCCCGCAGTTCACCGTCGGGGAATCGGGTCCACACACTCCCCGCATAGCCCCGAAGACCACCCAGCCGCCGAAGTATTACACCGAGGGGACCTTGCTGAAAGCCATGGAGACAGCCGGTGCCAACGTGGAGGAAGAGGAGCTTCGAGAAGCACTGAAAGCCAACGGCATAGGACGCCCGTCAACACGTGCAGCAATTATAGAGGTGTTGTACCGCCGGGGATATATCGAGAGCAAACGGAAGAGCATCCGCGCCACCGAGGCCGGCATTAACCTCATCGCCACTATCCGCGACGAACTGCTCAAAAGCGCGAAACTTACCGGCATCTGGGAGGGGAAACTGCGCCAGATAGAGCGCGGAAGTTACGACGCAAAGACCTTCCTCGACCAACTGAAAACCATGGTGAAGGAACTCTCGCTCACCGTGCTGCGCGATAACTCCAATATCCGCATCGAGGCACAGCAGGCTCCGCAGAAAACAGCCAAACCTGCGGCTAAGAAGCCAGACAACCAAAAGAGTAAATAAATGGACAGTAATCTCCTGATACAATACATAGTGACCGGCGTGCTGGTCCTCGCCGCCCTCATCTGGATAATAGTAAAATTTGTAAAAATGGCCAAAGGAAAGACGTCCGGGTGTCCCGGATGCGCCCTCTCCGAACGCTGTACAAAGCCCGAAAAATCCCGCAAGCAGAAGAAATCCTGCTGCTCCTCAGGCACCGACAAACCGTGCCCGTAAGGACGCAAAAAAATGCCTACGGCGTCTTAGCTAAATAGCTATCCCGGCAATTCCGTGACCCTAAAGTCCTTTCAGCCCTTATTTCCCCGAAAGAAATCCCTGACCCTCATGGACACTCGGCGACAATACATAGCCATTGACCTGAAAAGCTTCTACGCATCGGTGGAATGTGTGGAACGCGGTCTCGACCCGCTCGACACTTGCCTTGTGGTCGCCGACGCGTCGCGCACCGAAAAGACCATCTGCCTTGCCGTCTCCCCCGCTTTGAAGCAGTACGGCACCGGTGGTCGCCCACGCTTGTTCGAGGTCATTCAAAAAGTCGGGGAAGCCAATACACGCCGCGGCCGCCAGGGAAAAAGTTATTCCAAAACTGTCCTTGACAAGCATCCGGAACTCGCGATAGACTACCTCGTGGCGCCGCCGAGAATGGCCCGTTACATTGAATACAGTACCCGCATTTACAAAATCTACCTACGCTACATAGCCCCCGAAGACATACACGTCTATTCCATCGACGAGGTATTCATCGACGTGACCTCCTACCTCAAGACCTACGGACTGACGCCTCACGAGCTGGCCATAAAGATGATTCGCGAAGTGCTCCGGGAAACCGGAATCACGGCCACGGCAGGAATAGGCACAAACTTGTATCTCTGCAAGATAGCGATGGATATAGTGGCCAAGAAAATGCCGCCCGACAGGGATGGCGTACGAATAGCCGAACTCGACGAGATGAGCTACCGCCACAAATTGTGGGACCATCTTCCGCTCACGGATTTCTGGCGCGTCGGCCGGGGCATAGCCGAAAAACTCGCCCCGTTCGGCATTCTCACAATGGGCGACATAGCGCGCTGTTCCCTGCGCAACGAGGATTTGCTTTACCAACTCTTCGGAGTGAACGCGGAGTTGCTCATCGACCACGCCTGGGGCTGGGAACCGGTGACAATGGATTTGGTGAAATCTTATCGCCCTGAAACCAAAAGCATCAGCAGCGGCCAGGTCTTGCAATGCCCGTACGAGTGGTATAAGGCACGCAATGTGGTGCTCGAAATGGCCGACAGCGTTTCGCTCGAACTCATCGACAAACGGCTCGTAACCGACCAGCTCGTCCTCACCGTAGGCTACGACATAGAGTCGCTGACCGACCCCGCCATCCGCTCCCGCTACAAAGGGAAGATAACCACCGACTATTACGGACGCCGCGTTCCCGCACATTCCCACGGAACAATTAACCTCGATAAGCCCACATCATCGGCAAATATCCTTATAGCGAAAACAGCCGAACTCTTCGACCGCATAATAAATCCCTTCCTTCTTGTGCGCCGACTGACTTTGTCCATCAACCATCTCGTTGGCGAAGAGCAATCAAAAGCCCGGTGCCGTACCGTGCAGCTCGACCTTTTCACCGATTACGAGGAAATGAAAAGCCGCCAAAAGGCTGAGAAAGAAGCACTTGCCCGCGAACGTCGCCGGCAGGAAGCCATTCTTAACATCAAGAAGAGTTTCGGCAAAAACGCCATACTGAAAGGGCTGAATTACTCAGACGGCGCCACGCAACGCGAACGCAACAAGCAGATAGGAGGCCACCATGAGTAAGTACGACGACATAATCAATCTTCCCCACCACGTAAGCGAGACGCGCACCCCGATGCCAATGGAGAACCGTGCGGCACAGTTCGCCCCCTTCGCCGCCCTCACCGGCCACGACGACGCCATAGCCGAAACGGCGCGCCTAACGTCCGCCAAGCATGAACTCTCCCCCGCCGAATCGGAGAAACTATCCCGCAAATTGCACTATGCCCTTGAAAAAGAGGCCGTCATAACAATTACTCATTTCCAACCCGATGCGCTAAAGCATGGAGGATGTTACAAACAAATCTGCGGGAAGATTAAGAAAATAGACCCGACGGATGGTTTGCTCATTCTTACCGACCGACGTACAATTCCGCTTGCATACATAGCCCATATAGAAGGCCACGTCTTCGACGATACGGATTTCTGACATCACTGCCCTTTCAAGTCGAGAGCAATTTCTACGGGGCAGTGGTCGGAGCCGGTTATGTCGCGGAGGATTTTGGCTTCCTTTAGCGCGGGCAGGAGTTTGCGGCTCAGCAGGAAATAGTCCACTCGCCAGCCTCGGTTGCGCTGCCGGCTTTGCCTCATGTAGCTCCACCATGAGTATTGACCTTCGGCGTCGGGATTGAAGTGGCGGAAGGTGTCCACGAATCCGCTTCCGAGAAGTTGCGAGAATGTGTCGCGTTCCTCGTCGGTAGAACCGGCGAGGCCTCGGTCTTTGGCCGGTTCCGAAAGGTCGAGGTCAGAGATGGCCACGTTGAAATCGCCGCATATTATCACCGGCTTCTTGCGGTCGAGTGCCGTGACATATTCCATAAAAGCGCGGTCCCACTCTTGCCGGTAAGCGAGGCGCGCGAGTCCCATCTGAGAGTTCGGGGTGTAGACGTTCACCAGAAAAAACTCCTCGGCTTCGAGGGTGATGACGCGCCCTTCGCGGTCATGCTCCTCTATTCCCATGCCATAGCTGACGTCGAGAGGTTTACGGCGCGCGAAGATAGCCGTTCCGGAGTAACCCTTCCGCTCGGCATAGTTCCAGAACGACTCGTAGCCCGGAAATTCGAGGTTGAAAACGCCGGGACTTAGCTTCGTCTCCTGAAGGCAGAAATAATCTGCGTCGAGCTGCTCGAAAATCTCCGGAAACCCTTTTTTGCAGACGGCGCGTAGCCCGTTGACATTCCATGAAATAAACTTTGTCATATCACTATACTTAATGGCCGTAAAGAGATATCGGCCCCGTAAAATAAACCTCGTCCAATAGCCTAAAGTTCTATAGTACTCCCCGTTTTTCGACAGGGGGTTAAACTTCAATAATTTTCAGAACAA
>OGNF01000291.1_pt1 | contig 57541 bp, 47 predicted proteins | sample 1573321 | NCBI WGS metagenome assembly OGNF01 (sample SAMEA2581911, study PRJEB24529) | metagenome | biome: Human gut stool | place: China | collected 2011 | reverse complement strand
AAACCGAGCCAATAAAGTGAGTATGTACGTCAATCTAGGATATTCGCAACTATTCTGGCCGGATAAGATGTCGGGGGCGCCCGGTGTTTTATCCGTCTTTTTTTATACTATTTATCATAATATGGAGAATATCGAAAAGACCGGACTTGACTACGCCCATGGCAAGATAGGGAGCCTTTTCTCGCGGCTGTTCTTCCCTACTTTGCTGGGACTTATTTTTAACGCGCTCATCACAATAGTCGACGGCATATTCGTGGGCCGCGGCGTCGGCCCCGGGGGCATAGCGGCCGTCAACATAATAGCGCCTATGTATATGATCGTAACGGGCTGCGGCCTGATGTTCGGCATCGGTTCGTCGGTCGTGGCGGGCATCGCGCTGGCTCAGAACGCAGGCCGGCGAGCCGCGGTAAGCGTCACTCAGGCATGTGTGTTTTCCTCTGTCGCGATGCTTGCGCTTATGGTGTCGCTTGCCCTGTTTCCGGGCGGTACGGCTGAGTTGCTCGGATGCTCGCCCGAACTGATGCCTCATGCTCTCGATTACCTTCTCTGGCTCATCCCGGGGATGTTTTTCCTTTGCTTCGAATGTATCGGCATGATGGTGATCCGCCTCGACGGATCGCCGAAGTATGCCATGCTGTGCAATATCATTCCGGCAGTCATCAACATAGCCCTCGACTACTGGCTGGTGTTTCCGTGCGGTATGGGTGTGAAGGGCGCGGCCATAGCCACATCAGCAAGCATCGCCCTCGGGGGCATGATGGTGCTGATGTATTTTCTGCGCTTCTCATATGTAATTAAGTTCATCTGGAGCGCCGGCGGCTTCTTTCGCAACATCTGGCATCAGATGCGCATCGGCTCGTCGGCTTTCGTCACCGAGATAGCGATGTCAGTGATGATGCTTACAGGCAACTATATGTTCATGAAGTATTACGGCGAGGCCGGTGTCGCCGCATTCAGCATTGCCTGCTATCTGTTTCCGCTGATATTCATGATGAGCAATGCGGTGGCGCAGGCCGCTCAGCCGATCATAAGTTACAATTACGGAGCGAACGCTTTCGGCCGGGTCGCACGCACATTCGCGCTGAGTATTCGCGTCGCGGCTCTGTGCGGCACCGTGTCCTTCCTTTCCATCGCATTTTTTGCGCGAGGCATTGTGTCGATGTTCATTTCGCCGGAATGTGAGGCCGGGCGCCTGGCCTCCTCCGGTCTTCCGGTCTATGCGGTTTGTGCCCTCTTCTTTGCTGTGAACATATCATTCATAGGATATTACCAGAGTATTGAGAAGGCCTTGAAAGCTATGCTCTTCACCTTGATGCGTGGAGCCGTTGTCCTGGTACCCATGTTCTGCTTACTGCCCGTTGCCTTCGGCGCCGACGGCCTGTGGGCTGCCATTCCTGCATCGGAAATTCTGACTCTTATCACGATTGTCATTAATTACTTCTGTTCGGGAAAAGACGGCCAATGCTAAAAAAAAATCTGTCGTTCTGTCACATTTCAACATATGTTGACGTCATATAGATGACGAGTGTGTAACTTTGCGTCGAATTTTTAAAGCATAAAAATACAAATGAGACAAATCATCACGGTACTTCTTACCATACTCAGTGTGCTGATCTGCTTCGCCCAGTCCGGGCAGCAGGATTCCGTAAAAGTAGAAGAACTGCAGGAAGTGGTAATTGAGGCCCCCCGCGTGATCCGCAAGTCCGACATGGATGTGTACCACCCCTCGAGATCGGCAGTCGAACACTCCAGCAACGGAATGCAGCTGCTTAACAATCTGATGATACCTACTCTGACGGTCAGTGACGCGCTCGGCAAGGTCCAGGCAGCCGGCCAGTCGGTACAGATCCGAATCAACGGACGCGAATCGACCGTCGATCAGGTCCGCGCCCTCCTTCCCGAGACGATCAAGCGCGTCGAATGGATCGACAATCCCGGCCTGCGATATGGAGGCGCAGCATATGTCCTTAACATCATCGTCACGAATCCGTCAGTCGGCGGCTCGCTGCAGACCGTCGCCCGCCCGGCTCTCAACGAGGCGTGGGGCTTCTATATGGCCGATGTCAAGCTGAACAGCGGTCCGTCGCAATGGGAAGCCGGTGCAAATTTTAAGCTCACACGCCGCGTCAAAGGCTCACGCGACTATTACGAGACCTTCACACATCCCGACGGATTGTCGCTTACGCGCCGCGAGACACCACGCGGGGGCTGCCTCGACAATACTTTCGGCAACGCCTGGGCATCATACAGCTATATTAAGCCTGACACGACCGTGCTGATGGTCGAATTCGGCCTGAACAGAAAATTCAACGACCGCACCCGCTACGACGGCCTTCTCTCGCTGAGCGACGGCTCTGACGACATTCTGCTCTCCGACATACAGGGCAGCCAGGGCACTACTCCTGGACTTTCGCTTTACTGGCAGCAGAATTTTCCCGGCAGGCAGATGCTGGTGCTCAACTTCAACAGCTCGTTTTACTTCGGACGCACATACTCCGACTACATAGAGCGTCAGTCGCCTTCGCTCGAATACATCAACGACATCCGCACCGGTATCCGCGACCGCAACCAGGCCTATGCCGTCGGCGCCGACTACATCCGCAACTGGGACAACGCGCGCCTGACCGTCGGCGCCTCCTACATGGCCAACCGCAACCGCTCCACTTACGAAAATCTCGGCGGCCAGATTTTCCATCAGCGCCAGGACAGGGTATACTTCTACGCCGAATACTATCACCGGTTCGGAAAATGGACGGCCACGGCCGGCATGGGCGCCCAGTACACCGACTTCCTCTTCCGCGAGTCCGACCGCGGCAACCATACGTGGAGCCCCCGTCCGCAGGCCACCCTTACCTATTCCCCCAGCCAGAACCATTCTTTGCGGCTCAACTTCACTTCCTGGCAGTCCACCCCCTCCCTTGCCGAGACCAATACCGTCCCCCAGCAGCTCGACGGCTTCCAGTGGCGCGTCGGCAATCAGGATCTTAAGACTGCCAGCTCTTACATGCTCACTTTTCGCTACGGATTCACTCTGCCCCGCATATACAGCTCTTTCGGCGTCCGCGCGTTCACTTCGCCCGATGCCATCACACCCCTCCTCCGCTGGGACGGCCCGCGCCTGATCACCACCTACGAAAACAGCCGCGGACTACAGAACATCTCCCTTTTCCTCGCTCCTCAGATCGAAATCATCCCCGGATGGATCACCGCCAGCGGCTACGTCCAGTTCCGCCGCGAGCGCATGCGCGGCACCGGCTACGCCCTCTACAGCAGCGGCTGGAGCGGCAGCGCCGAGCTGCAAATCTCCCACTGGGGCTTCGTCCTCTCGGGCCAGTACGTCCGCGCCCAGCGCGACCTCTGGGGCGAGAAAATATCATGGGGCGAGGACATCAACATTATCGACCTGAACTACAGCTGGCGCTCATGGCAGTTCAGCGCCGGAGTCATCATGCCATTCGGCCGCTACGACCAGGGCAGCCGGTCGCTCAGCCGCTGGAACCGCAACGAGCAGCATATGCGCCTCGACATGCGCTGGCCCTACCTCTCCGTCAGCTACAACCTCCAGTGGGGCCGCCAGAAGCGCGGAGCCCAAAAGCTCGTCGACCTCGACGCCGCCGCCGACCGCTCCACCGCCGGAGGCCGCTGAGCCCCGCCCCCCTATCAACCCGGAGTGATTGTACAGGCCGCATCGGCCCGACCGGTCGCCCCGGGCTGTTTATTGTCAAGATCCTTTGATATCAGGTCAGATGATGCCGCGGAGCGACGCGATGTCGGCGACACCGTGGCGCCGCATATAGTCGGCGATGCCGTCGATGACCCGCACGGTTGCCTGCGGGTCGACGAAGTTGGCCGTGCCGATCTGCACGGCCGTCGCTCCGGCCATGATGAACTGCAGCGCGTCGTCGCTGTTCATGATGCCGCCGAGCCCGACTACGGGGATGCCGACGCGCCGCGCCACCTGCCACACCATGCGCACCGCCACTGGGCGCACCGCGGGCCCAGACAGCCCGCCCGTGACGGTCGACAGGCTCGGACGCCGCCGCTCGACGTCGATGTTCATCGCAAGCAGCGTGTTGATGAGCGACACGCTGTCGGCGCCGGCGCCTTCGGCGGCGGCCGCTATCGCGGCTATGTCGGTGACGTTGGGCGACAGCTTCACCATCAGATGCCGCGGCCACACCTTGCGGACGGCGGCGGTGACCTCGGCGGCGCCGCGCTCGGTGGTGCCGAACGCCATGCCGCCGGCGCGGACGTTCGGGCACGAGATGTTCACCTCTACGGCGCTGATGCGGTCGAGCCCGGCGAGGCGCTCGGCCGTAGCGGCATAGTCGTCGGGCGACGCGCCCGATACGTTTACGATAATCCGGGTGTCGAGGTGGGCTATCGTCGGATAGATATGCTCGGCGAAGTAGTCGACGCCCTTGTTCTGTAGCCCGACGGCATTGATCATCCCCGACGGGGTCTCGACCATTCGCGGCGAGTCGTTGCCCTGCCGGGCATGCAGGGTCGTGCCTTTGACTATAAAGCCGCCGAGCCGCTCAAGGTCGATGAATGGAGCGTATTCGGTGCCGTAGCCGAACGTACCGGATGCGGTCATTACGGGATTCTTAAGCCTCAGCCCGCGGCCGAGATCTACTGCAAGATTCAGTTCCATAGCAGTCTGTCAGTTTTGAATACGGGCCCGTCGGTGCAGACGCACAGATTGCCTTCAACAGTCTTTTCCACGCAGCACAGGCAGGCTCCGATGCCGCATCCCATCATATTCTCGAGCGAGGCGTAGCAGTCGATGCCGCGTTCGGCGGCAATGCGGGCCACGGCTTTCATCATCGGCGTCGGACCGCAGGTGTAAACGGCATCGTACTCGCGGTCGAAGGCCGGATTCTGCGTTACAAGTCCGCGGTGGCCGCAGCTTCCGTCGTCGGTCGAGACGGACACGTCCACACCTTTGATGAACAGTGATGTGAGCCCGTCGATGTCGGCCCGCGATCGTCCGCCGATCACTACGGTCACCTCGGCCCCCGTCTCATAAAGAGCTCTCGAGAGCATCACCATCGGCGCCACTCCTACCCCGCCGCCGACAAGCAGTGTGCGGCGGCCGCCGCAGCCGGCTGTGTCGAAGCCATTGCCGAGCGGAAGCATAATGTCGAGCTGCGAGCCGACGGGCATTTCGGTCATGAAGGAAGTTGCCTTTCCTACAGGCTTGACAAGCAGTACGAGCCGCGTGTCGGGGATGATGTCGCAGACGGATATCGGTCGCCGAAGCAGCACACCGGGGGCGTCAATCCTTACCTCGGCAAACTGCCCGGGCGCTGTCGGAGGCAGCGGCGAGCCGTCGGAAGTGACCAGCGTCATCAGGCAGTTGCCTCCGGCCGGTTCCTTCCTTTCGATGGTGAAACGTTGTAAGCGCTTATTGTTCATATATCTTTGATGTGATGTTCCCTTTTGAAATAGTCGCGGGCCTGCTCGAGTGTCTCGGGCTTTCCGACGTCGAACCAGGCGCGGCCCTCGGGCAGACGGTACGCTTCAATATCAAGCAGCCCGCAACGGTCGATGTAAAAGTCGGTTATGGAGAACGGGGTATTGTCGGGCGCATAATCGCGTATGGCTCCGTAGATTTGCGGCGAAATGATGTGGATGCCGCCGAAGGCAAGCATTTCGCAACGCGCGGCGTCTGTCAGTTCGCCCGGCCTGACAGCGCCGTTCCGCAGATCCGTCCATCCGCGCAGGCGGTCGCGTTCAAACAGAAAGTAACGCGAGGTCTTGCGCGGCTGTACAAGCAGCGTTGCATCGCAGCGTTGCCGGTCGTGGCTGACAATCATGTCGTCAAGACTGACGCTGCACAGGATATCGGCGTTGTGGATCAGCACGGGTTCATCACCGATCAGAGGCAGAGCCTTGCGCAGACCGCCGCCCGTGTCGAGCAGCAGTGATGTCTCGTCGCTGATATCGATGTGGACGTTACGGTATTCCGAACGCAGGTAGTCAGCAATCTGATCCGCGAAATGGTGCACATTGACGATTATATGGCCGATGCCAATGTCTGTCATACGATCAATGACATGACCGATGACAGGTTTTTCTCCGACTTCTACGAGCGCTTTTGGATGACAGTCAGTCCACGGTTTCAGGCGGCTTCCCACACCCGCTGCGAATATCATCCCTTTCATAGTTCAGAATTTTTACTTCCGGTTGAAAAGCTGTTCGATATCCTGCTCGCGGTGAATAAGTTCGACCTTCACGTTGAACTTTTTGTTCAAGTGTTCGGCAAGATGTTGCGCCGAATATACCGACCGGTGCTGACCGCCTGTGCAGCCGAATGATACCATGAGATTAGTAAAGCCGCGCTCTATATAGCGCTCGACTGTGGCATCGACCAGCGCGTAGCAGTGTTCGAGGAAGGTCAGTATCTCGCCGTCTTCCTCCAGGAATTCGATCACCTGGCGGTCGAGGCCCGTAAATGGCTTGTAGCGCTCGTACTTGCCGGGATTGTTGACGGCGCGGCAGTCGAATACATAGCCGCCTCCGTTGCCCGTCGGGTCGTTGGGGATGCCTTTCTTGTAGGCGAAACTCATGACGCGCACCGTCAGCAGTCGCTTCTGGTCGTCAGAAGTGAACTGCTTGAGGTTGACGAGTCGCATCAGCATGTCATTGAGGTATGGATACTCGGTGAACGGCTGCTCTTCGATCAGCGAGCGGAGATTGGCGATGGCGAACGGCACGCTCTGCATGAAATGCGGCTTCTTCTCGAAATATCCGCGGAAGCCGTAGGCACCGAGCACCTGCATCACCCTGAACAGCACAAAGTGACGCAGAACGCTGAAAAATTCCCCGGCTTCGACAGGCTTGTATTTCTGTACGGCGTCAATGTATTCGGCTATCAGTTCTTTGCGGAAATTATCGGTAAAATTGGCCTTGGCCTGCCAGAGGAACGATGCCACATCATAGTAGCACGGGCCGCGCCGGCCGCCCTGAAAGTCGATAAACCATGGACGGCCGTCCTTGATCATGACGTTGCGCGACTGGAAATCGCGGTACATGAATGTCTCGTCGTCGGCCGAGGCCATCAGCACATCGGCCAGACGGGCGAAATCATCCTCGAGCTTATCCTCGTCGAACTCAAGGCCGGTGGCTTTCAGGAAGCAGTACTTAAAGTAGTTGAGGTCCCACATGATCGACCGGCGGTCGAAACAGGCGGCCGGATAGCATTTGCTGAAATCGAGCCCCTTGGCTCCGCGGAATTGGAAATCAGGCAGCAGACGGATGGTCTTGACCAGCAGCTCGCGCTCCTCAGGCGAGAACACACGGGTGAGGCGCCCTTTTTCGATAGCCTTGAAAAGCAGCGTGTCGCCGAGATCATCCTGCAGATATGACATACGGTCGTCGGCGACCGCCACGACGCGCGGAACGGGTAGTCCGGCGTCGGCGAAGTGTTCGTCAAATGACAGGAAAGCCTCGTTTTCCAAAGGATTTGTGCCTATGACGCCGATCAGTGAGCCGCCATCGCCGTTAAGGCGGAAATAGCGTCGGTTGCTGCCCGACGAAGGCAGTTCGTCGATCGATGCCGGCGCCTTACCGGTATATGATTGGTAGAGCTTTATTAATCCGTTCGAGTCCATTTTATCTATTGCTGTTTATTCGGGTTAGTTGCCGAGCTCCGACAGAAATTTAATGCGTACAAGGCGGATTTCCTCCTCGGTGTAATCGGGGCAAAGCTCGCGGTATGCATCCTCAAGCGAACCCGTCTCGGCCTGACGGAAGTATTCGAAGATTTCCTCCTGTTCGTCCTCGTCGAGAATGTCATCGATGAAGTATGAGAGGTTGATCTTGTTGCCGGAGTTTACGATCGATTCAATTTCGTCGAGCAGTTGATCGAAGTCGAGACCATTGCTTGCGGCCACTTCATTGAGGTCGATCTTGCGGTCGACGGCCTTGATGATGGAAATCTTGCGCTTGCTCTTGTTGGCTACCGAACGGACGCGCAGATCCTCGGGGCGCTCTATCTCGTTCTCGTCTACGTAAGCCTTGATTATCTTGATAAATTCCTCGCCGTAGCGCTTGGCCTTTCCCTCGCCGACACCGGGTATATTCTGCAGCTCTTCGAGTGTTATGGGATAGGTGGTGGCCATAGCCTCGAGCGACGGATCCTGGAAGATCACATATGGAGGCAGATTCAGCTCCGACGCTATTTCCTTGCGCTGGGCGTTGAGGATCGCGAACAGCTCCATGTCGGCGGCGCAGGCCGAGCCGCCTTTCATCGGCGTCACGTCATCGTCGTCGTCATTGAATTCGCTGTCCTCGACTATTTTGAATGACTCGGGATTCGACATGAAGCGCTTGCCTTTGTCGGTAAGGTGCAGCGTACCGTAGTTCTCGATGTCGCGGCTCAGATAGCCGGCGAGCACAGCCTGGCGCAGCACGGCGTTCAGAAAACGTTTCTCCGTACCCTGTTCGCATCCGAACACTTCCAGTTCGTCGTGGCGGTACGAGCGGATATCGTTCGTAGCTTTGCCGAGCATGACATCAATTATGTATTCAGCCTTGAATTTTTCTTTTAATGCGGTTATTGTCTCCAATGCCGCCAAGAGTTCTTCTTTTGCTTCCACTTTCTTTTTTAGATTAACGCAGTTGTCGCAGTTGCCGCAGTTTTCCTCGGGATACTCCTCTCCGAAGTAGTGCAGCAGCGTGCGTCGACGGCATACTGAAGATTCGGCATACGAGGCGGTCTCGGCCAGAAGCTGGCGTCCGATCTCCTGTTCGGCCAAAGGCTTGCCCTGCATGAACTTTTCCATCTTCTGCAAGTCACGGTAGGCGTAGAATGTCAGGCATATGCCTTCTCCGCCGTCGCGTCCGGCCCGCCCGGTCTCCTGATAGTATCCTTCAAGTGACTTGGGCATGTCGTAGTGAATCACATAGCGTACGTCGGGCTTGTCGATGCCCATACCGAACGCAATCGTGGCCACGATCACATCGACTTTCTCAAGTAGAAATGCATCCTGGTTGAGCGAGCGTGTGGCCGCGTCCATGCCGGCATGGTAAGCCAGAGCGCGGATGTTGTTCACGCACAGCAGCTCGGCGAGTTCCTCGACTTTCTTACGGCTCAGGCAGTAAATAATGCCCGATTTTCCCGCATGCTGCTTCACGAATCGGATGATATCGTGGTCGGTGTTCTTCGTCTTGGGCCGGACCTCATAGTATAGATTCGGGCGGTTGAACGATGACTTGAACACCGCTGCGCCTTGCTGCATGCCCAGATTCTTCTGTATGTCGTGTTGTACCTTTTGGGTGGCCGTCGCCGTGAGGGCGATTACCGGCCGTTGTCCTATCTCATTTATTATGGGACGTATGCGACGGTATTCGGGTCTGAAGTCGTGGCCCCATTCCGAGATGCAGTGCGCCTCGTCAATGGCATAGAACGAAATTGTGATGTGTTTTAAAAACTCGATGTTCTCTTCCTTGGTGAGCGACTCCGGGGCCACATAAAGCAGCTTTGTGCGGCCCGAAATGATGTCATCCTTGACTTTGTCGATCTGAACCTTGGTCAGCGACGAATTGAGGAAATGCGCTATGGAATCGTCTTCGCTGAAATTGCGCATAGCGTCGACCTGATTCTTCATCAGGGCGATCAGCGGCGACACCACAATCGCAGTCCCGTCCATCAGAAGGGCAGGCAGCTGATAGCAAAGCGACTTGCCGCCGCCGGTGGGCATCAGCACGAAGGTGTCTCTTCCGGCAAGCAGGCTCCGGATTATCGCCTCCTGGTTACCTTTGAAGGTCCCGAATCCGAAGTGGCGGCGAAGGGCATCAGTCAGAGTTTGAGTCGTCTCCATTTCAATTCATCAAGGGTTGTTGTTGTCTCGTGAAGTAGTTTCTATTCTATCCGTTCGGTCAGGTAGGTTCAGGCGCCTACAGAGGCAGCCTCAAAGTGGGCGGCTTCGAACTTTTCCCTGGCATAGTCGGGCGTGACCTCGAATTTCTTGATTGCCTTCGACGGAACGTCGTACATCGCGTCGACCATGATGGCCTCGACTATCGAGCGGAGTCCGCGTGCACCGAGTTTGTACTCGATGGCCTTGTCGACCACGAAGTCAAGAACCTCGGGCGCGAACGTCAGCTCCACGCCGTCCATGGCGAAGAGCTTCTCGTACTGGCGCGTTATGGCGTTCTTAGGCTCGGTGAGGACTTTCAGCAGAGCCGTGCGGTCAAGCGGCTCGAGATGTGTCAGAATGGGCAGACGTCCGATAATCTCCGGAATGAGTCCGTATGACCTCAGATCCTGGGGAGCCACGAAGCGCAGGTAGTCCTGCTTGTCCTTCAGTTTGGTGCGGGTATTGTCGGTGGCATAGCCGACGACATGGCTGTTCATGCGTTGGGCGATCTTGCTTTCAATACCTTCGAATGCGCCGCCGCAGATAAAGAGGATATCCTTCGTATCGACGGGTATCATCTTCTGCTCCGGATGCTTGCGGCCACCCTGCGGGGGCACGTTGACGATCGACCCTTCGAGAAGTTTCAGCAGACCCTGCTGAACACCCTCGCCCGATACGTCGCGTGTGATCGACGGATTGTCGCCTTTACGGGCGATCTTGTCGATCTCGTCGATGAATACAATGCCGCGCTGGGCCTTCTCGACGTCGTAGTCGGCAGCCTGCAGCAGGCGCGTCAGCAGACTCTCGATGTCTTCGCCCACATAGCCGGCCTGTGTCAGGACGGTCGCGTCGACGATTGTGAAGGGAACGTCGAGCATGCGTGCTATGGTGCGCGCCAGCAGAGTCTTGCCTGTGCCGGTCGGTCCGACTATTATTATATTGCTCTTCTCAATGTCTACGTCGTTCTCTTCCTTATTCTGAAGCAGACGCTTGTAGTGGTTGTAGACTGCTACGGAGAGATATTTCTTGGCCTGCTCCTGTCCGATCACGTACTGGTCGAGAAATTCCTTGATCTGATGCGGCTTCGGCACGGAATTCTGCATTTTCTGCCTGAAATCATTGGCTGAAGCTGCCTTCTGGTCAGGAAATTCCTCCCGGATCAGTTCGTGGATCTGCTCGACACAATCCGTACAGATGTACGGACCGTCTTCCGTAGCGGGCACAAGCATGCGCAGCTGCGACGGATCGGCCGGACGGCCGCACCACTGGCAGGTTTCCATTGATGACTTACGCTTGGCCATAGATGTCTCAGCTCTTTGACTTGATAAGCACCTGGTCGATCATGCCGTATTCCTTGGCTTCCTCGGCGGTCATCCAATAGTCGCGGTCACTGTCGCGCTCAACCTTCTCGTAGGGCTGACCGGAGTGTTCGGCTATGATATTGTAGAGCTCTTTCTTGAGCTTCTTGATCTCACGGGCGGTGATTTCGATATCCGATGCCTGACCCTGTGCTCCGCCCATAGGCTGATGGATCATGACGCGCGAGTGTTTCAGGGCGAAACGCTTGCCTTTCTGGCCTGCCACCAGAAGTACGGCAGCCATCGATGCCGCCATGCCGGTGCAGATGGTGGCGACATCGCTCGAAATGTACTGCATAGTGTCATATATGCCCAAACCGGCATAGACCGAGCCGCCGGGAGAATTGATATATATGGACACATCCTTGCCGGGTTCGGCCGAGTCAAGGTAAAGCAGCTGGGCCTGGATCACGTTTGCGGTGTAGTCGTTGACCTCAGTACCCAGAAAGATGATGCGGTCCATCATCAGACGCGAGAATACGTCCATCTGGGCTACGTTGAGTTGGCGTTCCTCGATGATGGTCGGATTTATATAATTGGCGCTGATCGCCGCGCGGGAGACGGCCGATGCGTACTGGTCGATAGCCAGTCCGTTCATGCCAAGACCCTTGACGGCAAAATTTCTGAAATCGTTATTCTGCATATGGTTTCGAGATTGTTGTTTTCAAATTCTTTTCAAAGTTAATAAAAAATTCTGAATTGCCTGCAATAGCGGGATTCTTTTTTGTCTGATTTATTATTTTATTGGTACTTTTTTCCTTTTTTTGAATTTCTTCAACATTCAGGGTCCATCCGCAAATTCAGGCCGTGTCATACAAGAGATGACACGGCCTGATGTAAGCTGTTAAACAGCTGTGGCGATGAATATTACTTAGCCTCGGCTGTATCGGCGCCCTCGGCAAGTTTCTTGAACTCATCGAGCGACACGGTCTTTTCCTCTACGGTGAAAGCATTGCGCAGAGCGTTGAATGTCTTTGCCTCTTCGACCTGCGATGCGATCTGCTGGCGGATCTTACGGTCGGCGAGGATGCGCTTGGTCATGTCATCGATCGTTTCCTGATCCATGTTGTACATGCCGTAGCGCTGAAGCTGGCTGCGGGCGATCTGGTTGGCCTGTGCCTGCATATCGGCTTCCTCAACCTTTACGCCGAGTTTCTCGGTGACGGTCGTGCTGATGAGCTCCCACTTGATGCCGGGCAGCATGTTGTCGAATTCTTCGTCGGTGACGTTTTCCTTAGAGGTCAGTTTGATCCAGCGCTTGAGCAGCTCCTTGTCTATCACGAGACCGTCGGCGTAGGTCTTCATCAGATAGTCGTGGATGTCGCGGTTCGACAGGTTCAGACTGTTGGGGAAGAGCTGTGCCTGAATCATCTTCTTTATGTTGTCGAAATATTCTTCCTCGGTGTGGATCTTGTCCTTGCCGAATACGTCGTCATAGAAGTCCTGATTGTGCTCGGCGAGTTTTACTACAATGATTTCCGAGATGGCGAACTCGAAGTCGGCGGTGACGCCGGCAGCCTTCTCCTTGTCGAGGTTGAGCATCGAAGCAAGCTCGGCCGCATTGCCCTCACATGACTTATAAGGATTGAAGACAACCTTGTCGTTGACCTGCTTGTCGAGGAATTTTGCAGCTTCGGTCTGGTCCTTGAACAGGAAAGGAGCCACGATACCCGAGGTAACCTGGATAGCATCGGCATCGGTGCGGACGGTGCCGTCGGCATTGAGTTCCATGATCGAGCCTTTGATCACAGCCTTAGAGTCGACTTTCTCGCCGGGAACCTGTGCGCCGAAGCGCTCGCGGAGGGCGTTGTCCTGCTCGGCGACCATCTCGTCGGTAACCTCGATCAGGTAGAAGGGAGTCTTTACTTCCTTGTCGAGCTTGAGGTCCATTTCCGGCCACAGAGCCACGTCATATTTGAATGTATAATCGTCCTGCTTGAGGTCGATTTCAGTGGCTTCGGCCGGCAGAGGCTGGCCGATTACCTTGATATTGTTCTTTTCGATATAGTCAAAAACGGCGTCGATAACGACCTTGTTGATCGAGTCGCTCTTAACCTCGCGGCCGAAGCGCTTGCGCAGCTCGGGCAGTGCGATATGACCTTTGCGGAATCCGGGGATGGTGTGGGTCTTGCCGATCTCTTTAAGCTTGTCGTCGACGGTCTGGGCGTAGTCGTCTTTTACAAGCGACACGGTGATGATGCCGCGGCCCTCGCCCGTTTTTTCAAATTTAATGTCCATTTTGTATCTCTACTTTATGTTTGTTATTTCCTTGTTTTCAAAAATCGAGTGCAAAGTTAATGATTTTATTCTAATTCTTGCCACTTATGCCGATATTTCTTATAGTCATCCTTTACACGATTAACGAAAAAATTCCGTAAAAGTTTCAAAAATTTGTGATATCAGGAAATAAATTCGTAACTTTGCGGCCGAGATAATTCGATTCACGACGGTTCGCCGTAACGGCGATGAAAAGGGAACGGGGTGAGAATCCCCGACAGACCCGCTGCTGTATTTCCTGTATTATCGGAGCCAACAAGTCACTGATCCGGGCAAGAGTGCCATAGGGTTGGGAAGACGGTTCCGGAATGGGATAAGTCAGAAGACCTGCCGCCATAATTTCGCACTCACACACGCTCGAGGTTTAGCGTGGCGAATAAAGACTTGTTGGAATGAAAGTTGCCCTCTCCGGGCTGCCGCACCTGCTCGCGGCTGTCTATGTAGTTGTCAATTCTTTGTCGGTGTCGGCTTCATCGCCCGGCATGGCTGACAGTATCCACAACCTGCACAATGTGGAGGTAACGGCCGTGCGTCGCCCCCTGGCTACCGTGCAGACGCTCGCGGGTGCTGATCTGCAGGCGCTTTCGTCCACTTCCATAGCCGACGCCCTCAAATATTTCGCGGGCGTTCAAATTAAAGATTACGGCGGCCTCGGCGGCCTGAAGACAGTGAATGTCCGTTCTCTCGGATCGCAGCACGTCGGCGTTTACATTGACGGTATCCGTATCACCAATGCTCAGAACGGCACCGTAGATCTCGGAAAATTCTCACTCTCCGCCTTAGAATCCGTATCGCTATATAATGCCAACCGCCTTGACGTATGCCAGTCGGCGTCGGAATACGCTTCCGGAGCTACGGTATACCTTCAGACACGTCGACCGGTCGCCGACTCGCTGGCAGTGCTGGCGGGTATCGGTTCGTTCCATACTTACAAGGGAAAGGTTAACGCCCAATTCTGCCGCAGAGGCTGGAGCGGTTTTATTGACGGCGAGTATGTCAGTACCCGAGGCGATTATCCTTTCCGCTACAAGTCTGAATATGAGGATACGGTCGGGCGTCGGCGGAATTCCGATATACGTTATTACCGTGTTGAAGGCGCGCTGTTCCGCAGTGGATTTGCCTCGCATGTCTATGCGTACGTTTCGGAACGAGGCACTCCCGGCGGCATAGTGCGGCGTCTGAGCGACAAATATATTAATGTAGGGCGCGAGTGGGATACTGATATTTTCGTGCAATCGTCGTATACGCGCACGCTTGGTCACATCCATCAGTTAAAGTTCAACATCAAGTACGCACACGAATTTCTTCGGTACAATACCGACTATCCGGATAACCAGAATACCGTCCGTGCCGATAACCGTTACCGCCAGAATGATGCCTATGCATCTGCTTCGTATGCCGTGACGCCCTGGCGCTGGCTGTCGGTCAACCTCGGCTACGACGCCCGTATGTCGTGGCTCACTGCTGACATCAAGCGCTTCAGTCTCGTGCGACGCCTGGATCAGAAGGCGGTAGCCGCCGCTCAGCTCCATTACCGCGGCCTCCGCCTCGCGGGCTCGGTACTTTTCCAGCATTACCGCGATCACACAAAGCAACATGTAGGAGCCGCTGACCCGCTACACCGCTTCACGCCGTCGGTCACGCTCGGATATTCTTACAGAGATCTGTCGCTTCGTGCATGGTACAAGTGTATATTCAGAGCCCCTACCCTCAATGACCTTTATTACACCCAGGTGGGCAACCGGAATCTCAAACCTGAGTATACCCGTCAGTGGAATCTTGGTGCGGAGTATCATTATGCCGCTCCGCAGTGGCTGGCTTCGGTTCAGGCCGATGTCTACATAAACCATATCGACAACCGCATCGTCTGCCTCCCTGTCAAGGGTACGTACACCTGGTCGATGATGAACTACGGTAAAACTTTCTGCCGCGGTCTCAATGCCACCGTATCGGGCCGTTATTTTTCCGGCGACTGGTCGTTCTCGCTGCTTTCATCTTTCACCTGGCAGAGAGACCTCGACCGTACGAATCCGGAATCGGCTATCTACAACCGGCCTATATGCTATTCACCAGCTTTTTCATGCGGCGTGACTGGTATCGTAGCATGGAAGTCAGTCAGTCTCACCGTATCGGACCTGCACGTGGACAAGCGCATGTGGTCGTATGCCGATCCGCGCGACATGCTGGCTCCGTACAACAATATAGATCTAAAACTTACCGGTTCGTGGCGGTGGCTTACGGCATCGTTCGAGGTAAATGATTTGCTTGACGAGCAGTACGAACACATACCGCGCTATCCCATGCCGGGACGCAACTTTACGTTCACAATCACTTATTCGCTATAATTCATGAAACATTTTACTCTGTTGTTTGCTTTCCTGGCCACTCTCTTAACGGCTGAGGCGCAGGAAAAAATTATTCTTCTCGACGAGGGTAACTGGCAGACCGACAACGGCCGTATGACATATTTCGAGAACGGTCGTGTCGTCTCTAACGAATGGTTCCGGGAGATCAACGGCATCAAGCTCGGCGACACTCCCAACGATATTATCCAGATCAACGACGATCTGATAGCCATTGCCATCAACTGGTCCAACATCGTACAGTTCATCACACCCGAAGGCCGCGCCGTGGCTGCAACCGAGGACGTTCCGAACAACCGGAAGCTCGCCTCCGACGGCCGCTACGTCTACATTTCCTCTTACGGACATGAATGCAAAGTCGGCAACCGCTTCGAGACCTTTACCCGCGGATTTGTAGCCAAAATCGACGTCACCGACTTCAAGGTCGTAGCCGCAGTTGAGGTCGGATGGGAGCCCGAAGGCATAGCTCTTTACGATGGCAAATTGTTCGTGGCCAACACAGGCGGATATGCTTTCAACGAGGATCACGAATACGAGACGACTGTATCGGTAATCGACGCCGAGACGATGAAAATTGTCCGTACCGTCGACACCGGTATCATTAACCTTTACGGCAAGATGTCGCAGAGCGGCCGCTATCTGCTGATCAATTCGCCCGGCGATTACTACGACACTCCCGCCTGCTGTATGGTGTTCGACTGCCGCGCCGCTCTCGACGGCCGTCCCGACAACGAATGCTTCACGCGTCTGGAATATGCGAGCACTTACAGCACCACGACTACTGACGGCAAATTCTTCGCCATCGGTTCCAGATTCTCTTATTACACGATGCAGTATACATTCAACTATATCACTGTCGATCCGGCTCTTGTGATGGACTCGGGAGGCTCCGCCGGAGTAGAGGAATCGATGCCAGGCACCATGAAGAGCGACATCAAGAAGATGACGCAGCCTTACGGTATATATGTCAATCCCTACACAGGCTACATGTATGCTACAGATGCCGGCGAGTTCATAGCCGGGGGCGCTCTCTATCAGTGGGATCCGCAAGGACGTCTTCTCGGAACGTGGGGCGTTTACATTAATCCGGCGCACTTCCTGGCCCTGCCGCCCGACGGGCACTTCCAGGGCGTCAGCGACATATCCGTGCCTGAGCGTGAAACCGACGGAGCCATATACAATATGCAGGGTATTAAAGTTTCGCGCACGATTCCCGGTCAGCTCTACATACAGGGCGGACGCAAGTTCATTGCCAAATAATAGAAATACAATATTTAATATAAAAATATGAGAACCAAATCATTATTATTTTCCGCGATTTTAGCTCTTGCGGCTGCTTCGCCGACAACCGCGAGGGAGACTATATTGTCGCTCAACGAAGCCATTTGGCCCAATGGCATCGGTAGCATCAATTACTTTGACGGGAACCGCATGATTTCCAACAACTGGTTTGAGGAAGTCAACGACGGCGAAGAACTCGGTTATACGCCAAACGACATCATTCAGGTCAATGACAACCTCTTTGCCATAGCCGTCAACTATTCCCATACCGTAGTGTTCATCGACGCCTCGGGGCACATGGTTGGCAAGCTTCTCGACGGCGACACCGGCGACGGCGCAACGCCCAACTGCCGATTCCTTGTCTCGGACGGAACATATCTCTATTTAACCGGCTACGACCAGCGTCTCTACTGGTATCCCGATTCAGAGAATCCCGACGCCTGGGAAGAGGCTTCCTGGGACGAAGGCGGTTATGTTGCCAAGATCGACCCCACGACCTTCAAGGTCATCGCATACACTTCGGTAGGATGGGAGCCCGACCGCATCGCAATCTACGGCGGCAAACTGTTCGTATTCAACTCGGGCGGCTATGCTCCGGTCGGAAATCCCAACGGCGGCAACGATCATAGCGACTACGAGACGACAGTCTCGATCATCGATCCGGGAACTATGACGGTCGACAGAGTGCTCGATACAACGCGCATCAACCTCTACCGCGGCCTGAGCCAGTCGGGCAAATGGCTGCTGGCCAACTCCGCAGGCGACTATTATGAAACATACCCGTCGATGATCCTCATCGACTGTGACAAAGTACTCGAAGGAGAGCCCGACGACGAATGCTACGTCTACAATTCGAACTATGCCTCGACCTACAGCACAGCCACGCTCGACGGCAAATTTCTGGCCGTTGGCTCGGCATTCTCCTACAACACGATGGGATACGAATACAAGTATGTCACCATTGACCCGCAGGAGTTTTGGGATGGAAAGATCAGCGGCAACGAAAGCTACAGCGGTATCTATGCAGAATTGCCCGGCACCATGCTTGACGATATAATGCAGTTCGAATATCCGTATGATATTTACCAGAATCCATACACCGGATATTACTATGCGACCGACGCAGCCGGAGGCACTTCAGGCGATGAAAGCGGAGGTAAACTTTATCAATGGGATCCGGAAGGCAAGCTGATTGGCACATATCCCGTCGGTGTGTTCCCGGCTCATATACTCGCTGTGGCCCCGCGTAAAATGCCGGTGAAGTTTGTACTCAGCAGCAATACGCCTACAGGTCTGCTTGTTTCAAAGGAAGACGGCGAAAAGATTGAACTCAATGAATCGGCCGGAAGAACCCCCACTTTCACTGTAGATATTTATAGCGGCGATTATACACTTATTGCATACAATAAGGATGGCCAGGAGGCAGGTTCTATCGACATCACAGTTGCCGACAGCTTCGACGAACAGACCATCACCGTGCAGGCTCCGACAATTTACGTGAAAAACGCAGACTGGGAATACGGCACTGACTATACGTTTGATGTCGCAGTAAGCTCGGCTGCAGGTGAACCGCGTAAGATAACTCTCGGCAACAGCGTCACGGCCGGCCGCAAGCATTTCCTGGCTTTGAAGGGCGACTCGTACCGCGCAGCTTTCGTACCATCCGAAGCCCGTGCATCCGAAGACTACGCTACCATTTACCGCAACGGTACTCTTACTTACGATGCGACTGTCTCCGTATCAATTCCGAAGGCCAATTACATGGAATTCTTACTTCCGGCTGACGCTTCCCTGCAGATCTCCCGTAAGACGAATCATTTCGTCGATTTCATTCCCGTTGAAGCCGCATCCACAGCTATGGCCGACGGCAAGCAGACCGTTACTTACCGTCTGCCGGAGGGGGAAACTTTCTATTACCGCACATGGCGCGAAGGCGGCCTGACTCAGGCCGGATACTTCACAGCCGGCACAGAGGTTCTGCCGCGCCTCGAATTCACAGAGGAGTCCTTCTCGGAGACGGCACCAGATACGTACAACCACGATTTCGCATCAAACGATGGCTACGAAACCGGCGACATTCTTATAAACGTCAACGAGCGGGGTCATCTGAGCCTTGACAAGGGGCAGACCTTCCGCGCCCACGCCATGCGTTCGTGGCAGATCGTCGACGGCCTAACGAGCAATAATTTCGTGGAACCCGACTTCCACTTTACAGCATATAATGTCACGAATGACACCAATGCCGGCACAGCCACGATCGATGCTGAAGCTTCGGGAACAGTCGTTAGCGTATCGCATGAGCCCGGTTCGGCCTGGGCCGATATCAAAGCTGTAGGCAACGGCACGGCAATCGTACTCGTCACCTACGACGCAATACGCGCACAGTACTTCGACAAGACAGGTAACGCAAAGCCGTTTGTGGGCGGAGACCTGTGGGGCGCTATCTGGCCCGAGAATACCGCTGTATTTGTCGTAACTGTCGGTCAGCAGTTCGGGAACCCATCGCGTCCTGACATGTTCCTGCACGATGACATAAACGTTGAGTCCGAAAAAGTCGCAGGCTTCAACCTCGATGCAGAGCACGATATATTCTACTTCCCCGACACAGAGGAGGGATGCGTCTACACAGTAAAGCCCTGGAACGTGTTGAAGAAAGAAAACGGCGTCTGGATTTCGAGTCCTGTCATTACCGAGGACGGCGTCCAGTACACAGAATTTACGCCTTGTGAGAGCAACGGCGACGGTACTTACAATGTCATGCTGCGCGAAGGCCGTAATATTATCCGCCTTGTTAGTGCGGCCAAACGGTCGACTTATCAGGTGATCACGGCTCATGCCTGCAACGTCGACATGTTCAACCTTACAAATCCCACTCAAAGTTACAAGCCGGGTGATGAGGTTGAGGTACGCTTCTCAGGACTCCGTCACCCGTCAAACAAACTCGCCGGAATCTATAATATGTCGGCTCAGATTGCTTACAAAGAACTTCCCGACGGCGTTACTATCAACCCGGGTCGCAGCCAGTATCAGTTCAGCTCAGCCAAGGGTGCTCAGTCGTTCACCTTCACAGTACCCGAAACTATGGCGCGCTCAGGCGAGGAACTGACTTTCTCGGGGGGTGCCATTCAGGTAAGCGGCTTTGGTGATCCTTTCGGGAGCCATCGCAGCGTATCGCCTGAATTCGGACGTTCGCCCAATTTCACAGCCATATCGCACAAGGCACTGTTAGGCACGCTCCCGTCGTTGACTATCGACCCGAAAAGCACTTCAGGCGTTGAAAATGTCAGCGATGCTGACGCCGAACCTGTCATGTACTACAACCTGCAGGGTGTTTCGTCGCCCGAGCCCTTCCAGGGCCTGAACATTGTGGTATATTCCGACGGCTCAGTACGCAAGATCCACTTTAATCTCTGATATATGAATCGGTTTCTAATCTCTCTCACTGCCCTTTGCGCCGGCTTCGCCGCGTCTCACGCCACCAAGGTGTGCCTGGAGGTGAACAAGGTTTCGCCTACGGTCACCCTTGTGTCGGCTGAGACCGGCGAGCCGGTCACAATCGGCGTGCCGGACAAGAGCATGCGTTACACGTTCGATACCGCCCCCGGGCGATATCTTCTTACCGCCATCGCGGCTGACGGCTCTACGGTCAACGGCACGATCGTGGTGGAAATCGTCGCTGATCCCCAGCCCACGCCCGACTACGACGGCTATGACGTGCAGCAACTCAAGCTGATCACATGTACAGCATATGCCACCAACCGCGACTGGTCGGTCGATCGTGGCGACTACACACTCGACGTGAAAGTGTCGACCCGCGAGGGCGAATTCCAGGATATGGTCCCCGGCCATTCAATCAATCCCGGGCGCCTCACCTTCCTGGCTCTCGAAGGCCATACCTACTATGCCACTTTCTCGCCTTCGGAAGTTCACCGCGCCGAAGGATATACCGACGTCTACAAGTCCGGGACTCTCAACTGGAACGTGAACGTCTCCTGCTCGATTCCGAAGGCCGCGCCGCTGGCCGTCACGTTGCCGCAAGGCACCGTGCTGGACCTCGGCGTGAAATTTTCACACTTTGTCGATTTCACTCCGGTCGCACCGCAATCGGTGGAGGACAAAGACGGCAAAACCGTATATTCCTACAGCCTTGCCGAAGGCCAGGTCTACAACTACCGCGCATCGCTCGCCGGAGGTTTGACACACGCCGGCTATTTTACGATGGCTGCCGGCGACAAGGCGCCGGATCTGTCATTCACCGACGCCGATTTTCAAGCCGCCGGCCCCGATACGGTGAAACATTCCGTACAGGCCAACGAAGGTTACGAAACCGGCGACATATTTGTCAATATCAATCCGCGGGGCCATCTCGAGCTGGAGCCCGGCGAGGTCTTCTCGGCCCACGCCATGCGCACCTGGCAGCTTACCGAAAATCAGACCAACAATTACTTCATGGAGCCTGACTTCCACTACACGGTCATCGGTCTTGACGGGAAGCCGTCGTCCGATGTGATCGAGGTGAAGCAAAAGCCCGGCTCCGCTTGGGCTGATATTTCGGCTAAGGCTCCCGGTACGGTTATCGTCCTGGTTACGTACGACGCCATCGCTCTCAACTTCTTCACCTCGTCGGGCGTACGCACGCCTTACATGGGGGGCGAGATATGGGGCGCCATATGGCCCGAAAACACTGCGGCTTATGTCGTCTCAGTAGGTCAGCAAACGACCGCCATAGAGCCGAACATGCTCATCAACGAAGCGTATAACGACGGGGCCAAGAAGCTCGCCGGAAAGTATGTCGATGCCGAGCACGACGTATTCTACTACCTCGACACAGAGCCCGGCTACAGCTACACGTTCACGCCCCGGGGTGCCTCCGAGGTTACTGTCGCCTATCCGACCGTAGGCGAGCATATGGCGGTCTACACCGGTTTCGGATCGGATGGCGTCACGGCCAATGCCGACGGATCCTACACTGTCCTTCTGAAAGAAGGCCGTCAGATCGTGCGGCTTGCCGATGCGTCGGACCATGCCGTCTATCAGGTGCTGACGGCTAAACCGTGCCATCGCGAGATCGCCAACGCCTCGCGTCCGGGCAGCTCCGTATTCCAGCCCGGCGACCGGGTCACTATCCAGTATTCAGGGCTGCGCCACCCGGCCAACAAGCTCGCCGGTATCTACAACATGTCGGCTTACGTCACTTACAACGGCATCCCCAACGGCTCGTCGCTGATCCTCGGCGCCGGGCAATACACCTTCGGGTCTGTGCCGTCGGCTCAGGCCGTGACCGTCGACATACCCGCCGACATCGACCTGTCTGAAACATCCGAGATCGTCCTTGACGAAGGCGTGATCCAGGTCAACGGCTACGGCGACCCGATCGGCAACCACCGCAACATAGACCGTGTGGCCGGCCGATCGCCCAACTTCACCGCCGTGCCTCACAAGACATATTTCGGCGCGATCCCCGACGTCACCATACCGCTGACGCCCTACCGCGAGTTTGATATCGAAGTGCGCTGCAATGTCGGCGGCGCGGCGGTCACGGTCCTGGCTCCCGACGGCAGCCAACTGGTACCCGACGCCGCAGGCAACTATGCAGGCACCTACGGCACCTACACTGTCAAGGCCGGCAAGGCCGGTTACCGCCACTTTGCCTCGACATTCACTATCGGCGACAGCACCTCGGGGCTGCAGGTCTTCGAAGTCAGTCTGACCGAAGCCCCCGCCGGAGCGTGGGACGGCGTCACACTCACCGAACCCCGCCGCGGCGAAGCCGGAGTGTATGAGATCGGGACAGGCGCCGAGCTGGCATGGTATGCTGCGGCAGCCGACCGCAGCCCGGGCGCCGTCCTGACGGCCGACATCGACCTTGCCGACTACGACTGGACTCCGATCGGCCGCAGCTACGCCGAGCCGTTCGCCGCCACATTCACCGGCGGCGGCCACACCGTGTCAGGCCTCTGTGCTGTCGATGCGGATGCCGACAATGTCGGCCTCTTCGGCTATGCCCAGGGTACAGCCGAGACGCCCGCCGCCATCACCGGCGTCACTGTAGCGGGCCGTGTGTCCGGTAACCGCTCCGTGGCCGGGTTGCTGGGCTGCGCCGGTCGCTACGTGCGCGTCGACACATGTGCATCGTACGCCGACGTCATCTCCCGCGGTAATGGAGCCGCAGGCATCGTCGGTTTCCTCTCGTCAGGCACATCATCAGTCCGGCGCTGCTACAACGCCGGCTCGGTGACGTCTGCCGAAGCGCATGCCGGTATCGTCGGAGCGATCAACGCCGGCTGCACAGCCGTTTCCGACGTGTTCAGCGTCGGCGCCGTCAGCCCCGGCCCTATGGCATCGGCCTGTGTCGGCTCGCAGGCCGACAAGACCGGCATCACCGGCGCCTGGGCGCTCGAGGCGGGCGAGGTACCTGACCCTTCGTCGATAGTCGCTGCTGATGTCATGGCATCGGGCGAGGTCGCTTTCCGTCTCGGAAGTCCGTTCGGCCAGCTCATCGGCACTGACCCGCACCCGCGCTTCGGGGCTCCCGCCGTTTATTACGACGAGGCTGCCGGCCGCTATTTCAACGAGACCGGCGTCAGTGCTCCCGCGATCGTGATACCTGCCGCACCGGCGCCCGTACGATACTACAACCTTCAGGGCATCGGCTCTGCGGAGCCTTTCCGGGGCCTCAACATCGTAGTCCGCTCCGACGGATCTGCCGCCCGCGTCTACATGCCCTGACGCATCGAATATCTGAACTTACAATTTTTCTGTTTCCGGAGGCCGGGGCCGTGTGTGAACACCGCTCCGGCCTCCTTTGCATTGCCGGGGAATATGGAAAGCAGGCGCTCCGAGCCTGCGGAGAACTTCGATGTAACGGAGTCGGCGACACGGGTCCTGCAACAAGCTGCTTGGTCTGTTTGCAGGTGACAGGCGGAGTGTCATTGGGCGCCCCCGCCGAGAGCTTTGTAGAGGTTTACCATGGCCAGGTACTGGTCGCGTACGGCGTTGACGAGAGAGGTCTGCGCGTCGAAATAGCGGCGGTAGGAGTCCATCACGTCGATGTAGCTGATGGATCCGGCTGTGTACTGGCGGTTGGTGAGTGTGACGTACTTGTAAGCGGCGTCGCGGAGCTGGATGCGGCGCTCGACGGTGAGGCGGACGCTGTTGTAGACGGCGATGGCATCGGCTACCTCGGTGAAGGCCGCCGTGACGGTGCGCTCGTATGTGTGGCGGGCCTGGTCGTAGGCGGCTACGGCGGCGCGATAGCGGCGGCGGTTGCGGCCGAAGTCAAACACGGTGCCTGTGATACTGCCGAGAATGTATGAGAACGGCGAGGCGAGCAGGCGGGCGAGGCCGTCGTTCTCCCACCCGCCGGTGAGTGAGATGCGCAGGCGGGGAAACTGGTCGGAATAGGCCACGCCGCACTGGGCCATGGCGGCGCGCAGGCGCTCGCGGGAGGCACGCAGGTCGGGGCGCCGCTCGAGCAGGGAGGATGATACGGTGGCAGGAAGCTGGTCGGGCTGACGGTGCATGAGGTCGAGGTTGACAGTGCCGATTTCGGCGTCGGGAAACTCGCCCATGAGCAGAGTGATGGCGTTGCGCGCCCTGGCGATGCGGCTTTCAAGGGCCGGGACGAGAGCGGCCGTGGTGGCATACTCGACCTGGGCCTGCTGGTAGACGACCTCAGAGGTGAGGCCGCCCTCGTAGCGCAGCCGGGCCTTCTCGACACCTTCGGAGCGGGTGACAAGGGTGCGGCGCACGATATCGAGCTCCGAGGAGAGCGCTACGAGATTGAAGTAGGCCGTAGCGGTCTCGGCGATTAAGGTCATCTGCAGAGCGCGGCGGTCCTCGACGGAGGCGTTGTATAGAGCCGCCGAGCGCCTTTGCTGCTGGCTGAGGCCGCCCCAGAGATCGATCTCCCAGTTGAGAGTCACCTTTAGGTCGGTCTCGGTGTCGGCTTTCGGCTTTTCGCCGCTGTAATGGTTTGTCTCGCGGTCGGCCCCGATGAGGCCTGTGACGGTGGGAGTATAGACGAGGCGGTCTATGCCGTAGAGCTGCCGGAGTTCCTCGATGCGGTCGGCGGCGATTTTCAAGTCGTGGTTGTTGGCAAGGACGCGACGGATTATTCTTGTAAGTGTAGAGTCGGAGTAGATCTGCCACCAGTCGGCGTCGGCGATAGTGGCCGAATCGACGCTCGCCAGGGCTATGGCGGGTGGCAGGTTGAGTTCGGGCGCCTTGAGGTTTTTCACGCCCGAGCATGAGGCGAGAGCTAAGGTCACGGCTATAACGACTATTGCATATCGGGTAATCTTCATCATTTCTTTTCCTTTCTTTTTAGCAGCCGTCTTCCCTTGATGTTGTAGACAAGGACGAAGAAGAACGGCACGAACACGATACCTGCAGTTATGGCGACGAGCATCCCGAAGAATACGCCCGTGCCGATGTCGCGTCGGGCGGCCGAGCCAGGGCCGGAGGCGAACAGCAGCGGCAGCAGCCCAAGCATGAAGGCGAGCGACGTCATGACGATCGGACGAAAGCGCAGCGCGGCGGCATTGCGGGCAGCGGCAGCCGGAGGCATGCCCCGGTCGACGCCTTCCTTAGCAAACTCCACTATCAGAATCGCGTTCTTGGCGACGAGTCCGACAAGCATCACGAGTCCGATCTGGAAAAAGACATTGTTCTCGAGGCCGCACAGCCATATGCCGAGATAAGCGCCCAGGCCGGCTACCGGAAGCGACAGAATCACGGCCACGGGCACGCTCCAGCTTTCGTAAAGAGCGGCCAGCACGAGGAATACAAATAGGAAAGCCAGCGCCAAGACAAGACCGGTGTTGCCCGATTCGTGCTTCTGCTGATACGAGAGGCCGCTCCATTCGACGCCGATGTTGTCGCCGAGATATTCGCGGGCCAGCATCTCGATATCCTCCATGGCTTCGCCCGACGAGTAGCCCTGCGCGGCTTCGCCGGTAATTGTGATGGCGCTGAACATGTTGAAACGCGACATGGTGCCCGGACCGGTGGTATAGCGCGATTTGCCGAGGGCAGTTATGGGAATCATGACGCCGTCGCGGCCGCGGACGAAGTACAGATTCAGGTCGGCTCGCGTGCCGCGGTACGGAGCATCGGCCTGCATGTAGACGCGGTAGATGCGGTTGTACATATTGAAGTCATTGATATACTGCGAGCCTGACAGAGCCTTCATGGTCGAAAACACGTCGCTTACGTCGACGCCGAGCAGCCGCGTCTTGTCGCGGTCGACATCGAAGTAGAGCTGCGGTATGTCGGGCTGAACGGAGGCGGCGACACCGGCGAGTGACGGAACGGAAGCTGCATGGGTCAGGATGCTGTCGACAGCTGCCTGAAGCTGGGCGTAAGTCGTCTCTCCGCGGGCTTCGAGCACCATTTCGAAACCGCCGGACGACCCGAGACCGGGAATGATGGGCGGCGACGACACATGTACGTCGCTTTCGGCGTAGGCCCGGAATTCGCGGAGTACGCGCCGGCGCACATCGTCGATGTCGCCGCCGCTACGTTCGCCCCAGGGTTTGAGTATGACCGTAAGAGTCGAATGCGCCTGATTCGTACCGACACGCGGCGACGAGCCGGTGACGTTGAGCACGTAGCGTACGTCGGGATCGCTTTCAAGAAACGCCATGGCCCTCTCGGTCACCCGGCGCGTACGTTCGATGGTAGCGCCCTCAGGCAGCGCGAGCTCCACGGTGAAATATCCCTGGTCTTCGGGCGACATAAAGCTCATCGGCACAGTGCGGTTCAGGATGTATATGCCGGCGAGGGCTACGCCGAACAATGCAATCATCCTCCTGGGGAAGCGGAGCGCGCCGGCTATACGCCGTCCGTAAAAACGGTTGCCGCGCGAGAGCCACAGGTTGATCAGACGGAAGAATTTCGGACGCCGACGGCCGCTTGCCGGCCTGAGCAGCCTGGCGCACATCACCGGCGAGAGCGTCAGGGCCACGACGGTGGATATGATCACAGATACGGCAATGGTGATGGTAAACTGGCGGTAGAGCTGCCCGGTGATGCCCGGAAGGAAGCTCACGGGAATGAAGACCGCACACAGCACGAGCGACATGCCTATCAGCGCGGAGCCGAGATTGGACATGGCCTTGCGCGTAGCCTCCAACGGAGGCAGGTGCTCTTTGTTCATGATGCGGTCGACATTCTCGACAACGACTATCGCGTCGTCGACCACAATGCCGATGGCCAGGATAAGGCCGAGCAGCGTCAGCAGGTTGAGCGAGAAGCCGAAAACAAGCATCACGCCGAATGTGCCTATCAGCGATATGGGTACGGCGATGACCGGAATAAGGGTAGCGCGCCAGTTCTGCAGCGACAGGTACACGACGAGAATCACCAGCAGAAGCGCCTCGAAGAACGTACGATAGACGTGGTGGATCGATTCGGATATATACGTCGTCATGTCGAACGGAATCTGATACGATATTCCGGCCGGGAACGACGCTGATATTTCCTCCATGGCCTTTCGGACGTTTTCCGCCACCTCCATGGCATTGGCACCGGGAAGCATCGTGACGTTGAGTACGGCCGCGTTGCCGCTGTTGATGCCGCTTTCGGTGGCATATGACGATGCCTCGAGCGATACACGGGCTACGTCGCGCAGACGGATTATCGATCCGGACGCATCGGCGCGTAGAACAATGTCCTCGAATTCACTGACTCCCGACAGGCGCCCGCGGGCCACGATCGGCATAGTCACGTCGATGTCTTCGGCCGGTGTCTGGCCTATGACGCCGGCGGCTGACTCGCGGTTCTGATCTTTCAGCGCGTTCTGGATGTCCTTGACGGTGAGACCAAGGTCGGCCAGTTTGTCGGGCATAAGCCACAGCTGCATGGCGTAGTAGCGCGAGCCTACGGAGCTGACCGATCCGACACCCTCGATTCGGCGAAGCATATCCACTACGTTCAGGGTGGCGTAGTTGCTCAGGTAGACTTCGTCATATTTTGGATCGGACGACATCAGAGTGATGGTCATAAGCCTTGTCGAAGTCTCCTTGGCCACGGAGATGCCGTTCTGTACGACTTCGGCGGGGAGGCGGCTCTCGGCTTTCTTAATGCGGTTCTGCACGTCGACCGCCGCCAGTTCGGGATCGGTGTCGATATCGAATGTGATCAGCGCGTTGAAGCCGCCCGAATTGGATGACGTCGAATTCATGTATATCATGCCCGGAGTGCCGTTGATTTCCTGCTCGATCGGCGTGGCTACTGCCTGCGTGACCGTAACGGCGTCGGCTCCCGGATACGATGCCGATACCCTTACGACGGGCGGAACTATCTGAGGGTACTGGTCGACCGGCAGCAGCGCCAGTCCAATGGCGCCGACTATGACTATGACCAGCGACAGGACTATCGCAAATACGGGATGGCTGAGAAAGAAATTATTCTTCATGCTGATCTCGGTTTACCTGTACGGAATCTGATACGACTGGAACGACTTTCATTCCGTGCTTGAGTTTGTGGAAGCCTTCGACCACGATATTTTCGCCAGATTCGAGTCCGCGTTCGATTATTATGGAGTTGTCGAATTCGGGGCCTGTCTCTACGTATCGGCGCTCGACAATACTGTCGGGTTTCACTACATAGATATACGTGGCGCCTTTTTCGATCTCAAGAGCCTTGACCGGTACAGAAATGGCCTCCTCACGCACATCCATCAGCAGCCGCACCCGCGTAAACTCGCCCGGCAGCAGCGTATGGTCAGGGTTGGGCATCTCGGCGCGCACGGAGAATGTTCCCGTCTTGGGATCGACCTTGGGGTCGGCGAAGTCGACCAGCCCGTGGTACGGATAAGCCGTGCCGTCGGCGAGTGTGACCGTCACGTATGGCGACCACGAGCGGTTGCTGTTGGTCTGGCCGAAATTAACGTTGCGCGACTTGCTGTTGAGGTAGTCGAGAGCAGTCATCGAGAAGTCGACCTTCACGGTGTCGCTGTTCACGACCACCGCAAGAAGTGATTTTGCGCCGGGGCCTACCAGCGTGCCGATATCGGCGCCGCGCTCGGAGATGTAGCCCGATATCGGCGATTTCACGGTTGTATAGCCCAGTGTCTGCTCGGCCTGAGTGAGCTCTGCCTCGCTGACGGTGACGTCAGCAGCGGCTGATTCATAGGCGGCCTCGGCATTGTCGAGATCGAGACGTGAGGCGGCGTTCTGCTCGTAGAGAGGCCGTATGCGCTCAAGATCACGGGTAGCTTTCTGCAGTACGGCGCGGGCCTTGTTGAGCCGGGCGCGAGCCTTCATGACCTGGGCGCGGTAGACGGTCGGGTCTATCACGAACAGAGTCTGCCCCTTCTTGATGAACGTGCCTTCGGCAAAAAGCATCGATTCGAGATATCCTTCGACGCGGGCACGCACCTCGACATACTGCTTGGCGCGGATTCGCCCCACATATTCGCCGTAAACCGATACATCGGCCGGGAAGACCCGCTGGACCTCGACTACCGGCCGCTCGGCGTCGCGCTTTTCTTTGCGGAAGAGTGCCGCGGCGCCCGCAGCGATGCCTGCGATGACTACTGAGGCTGCGATCCATATCCACGGGCGACGGTACGAGAGTATTTTCTTAAGTGATGAATTCATATGTTCTGGCTTACTACTTATTATTGATGATTTACTTATTGGCCCTCTGGGGCAGCGTGGCGCGGTTCTGTTGTCTCGTCGACGAGGTAGACAATCGACTCATACTCACGGCCGATGGTGTCGCTCATGGAAATCTCGCATGTGCGTGCCAGCGAATAGCAGCCGTCGAAGCGGTCGCCGGCTATTTCGCGGCGTTCGTCGGCGGTGGCGCTTCGGGCCACCTGAGGATAGATGAACCCGCGGTCGCCGGCCGCGCCGCAGCACTGACAGTCGACGGGCACGGTGACGCGGCGGGCACACTTGGCGGCGACTCGGCACATGGCGTCGTCAAGGCCGAGCAGACGTGCGGCGCAGGTCGGATGGAGCAGCACGCTGTCTTTTGGCCGCGTGACCTCGAGGCGCGGCATCACGGCTTCGTCGAGCCAGCGGGTGATGTCGACTATTGTCAGGCTGTCGAACTTCGTCCGGTTCTCGTCGGTCAGGGCGTACCGCATGCCTTTAAGCATTGTATGGGTGCACGAGGTGGTGTCGCACATGATGGGGACGCTGCCATGGTCTGACAGCCGAAAGAAGGCCTCGACGGTGCGGTTTGCTATTTCGGCCTGCCCGGCAGGATCGCCCTTGTGCTGCCATATCTGCGAGCAGCAGAGACCGTGCATGTCGCGAGGGAGCGACAGACGCAGCCCGGCTCGGGCCGCCACACGCATGACTACAGTGATCAGGTCGTCTTTGCCCAGGGTCGAACCTCCGAAGATCCGTGTCACGCAGGCAGGGAAGTATAGCCAGTCGGGGTTGTCGGTCTGCTGCCAGTGCAGCCGTGCGGGGAAGGGGAAGTGGCGCGACCAGTGAGGAACCTGGCTGTAGATACGGTGCATGAAATCGGTCGCCCAGATCAGCGGATATGGAGAAATTACCTTTTCGGTCGCTACAGCCGCCCGGAGCAGCCCCCGGATGGCGCTTTCGACTGCGCCGAAATTGCCTGCGCCTGCACTCAGCGCCCGCTCCATCAGCCGCGGATCGGTGGCCGCGCGGATGCGGTCAGTGACCTCGGCCGTCGATATGTGCATCGGACAGGGCATCTCGCACGAGCCGTCGCTGCAGCAGGTCTGTTCGCCTATGTAGCGGTACTGCCTGCGCAGGCGGCCGCCTGCGTCGGAGGCGATGACCCGCAGGGCCTGCAGCCGCTGGCGCGGCGTCAGTGTGATGTCGCGCGATGGGCATACGTGCTCGCAGTACCCGCATTCCATACACTTGTCGGCGTGGTCGTATCCGAGCGCCGCGCCGAAGAGGGTCATGTCCTTCATCGGGCGCATGAAGCAGTCGGGAGCGTCGTTGATGATGACGCCGGGGTTGAGAATGCCGCTCGGGTCGGCGAGCTGCTTGAGCCGCTTCATCAGCGCATAAATCTCAGGGCCCCACTCCCTTTCGACAAACGGAGCGATGGCGCGTCCCGTGCCGTGCTCGCCCTTGAGCGACCCGTCGAGGTTTATGACCAGATCGACCAGACCGTCCATGAAATTACGGAAACGCAGGGTGTCTTTCCCGCTGTTGATCGTCGAGGTCAGCATCGGGTGTATGTTGCCGTCGCGGGCGTGGCCGAATATAGCTCCGTCGTAGCCGTATTTTCTGAAAAGGTGCTGTACGCCGTCGACAAGGCGGTCGAGATCGCCCACAGGCGCGGCCACATCCTCGAGGATGACCGTGGCACCAGGCACGCGGACACCGGCTACGCAGGGGAATATGCCGTCGCGCATCTTCCACAGACTGGCGCGCTCGGCGACCGTCTTAGTGAACGGCTCGATGCGGCCCACATTTTTTATCCGGGCGAATTCGGGCGCGAGACGCGCTGTGAGATCGTCCATTTCAGGCCGCGATGAGGCGCCGAAATCGACCAGCATGGCCGTCGTGCCTGCGGGCATATCGTCGCGTCTCCCCCTGTAGCTCACTATCGAGGCATAGTCCATCATCTCTACGGCCAGGGCGCCCTGCTCGCCGAGCCACGCCGCGGAGGCCGCCGCCGATGTCACATCCGGGAAATACAGCATGCAGCTGCTGTAATCGCTGTAGAGCGGCAGGGTGTTCAGCTCGCCCGAAATAATGTAGGCGAGCGTACCCTCGCTGCCGATCAGCGCATGGACGAATATATCCATCGGATCATAGTAGTCAACAAACGAGTTCATCGCATAGCCCGTCACGTTCTTGATTCGGTATTTACGTATGATCTTTTCCTTCAGAGCGCTGTCCGCCATGATGCGCTCCCGTATCTCGAGCAGACCCCGGCAGAGGTCGCGTTCGTCGTCGGCGAAGCGCCGGCGGTCGCGTTCGGAGGCGCTGTCGTAGACGTGACCGTTGGCGAGCATGAACTTCAGCGAACTTAGCGTATGATATGAATTGTGAGCCACGCCTGCCTGCATGCCGCTCGAGTTGTTGGACAGTATGCCGCCCATCATCGCCGCCGACGAGCTGGCCGGATCAGGTCCGATATGCGTATTGTAGGGCTTGAGATACGCATTGATCTGGTCGGCTGTGATGCCGGGTTCGAACCATATCCGCGCGCCCCGGTCGCGCACTTCACAGTCCTTCCAGGCAGTGCGCAGCTCGCATATGATCCCTTCGCCCAGAGTCTGTCCCGAAAGCGACGTGCCGCCGGTACGGAACGTCACACCCATGCCCCTGTTACGGGCCAGTTCCAGAATCATGCCTACTTCCGCGGCATTCTGCGGGCGCACGACAGCCTTGGGCTTTATGTTTAGATATGAAGCGTCGCGGGCGTATATTTCGCGCCACAGATCATCGGCGAACACCCTGTCGCGCCCCACTATGGCGGCAAGTTCATTTTTAAGGCTCATACATTTATTCTTTTAAGCATATTGATGGATTCAGTCACCAATATCTATAACAAACAAACGCTGCCTTTGATTGCCGCGCCGCGAATTTTGCCGTCACTCGCGGTATTTGGTCGGATTCATGCCCAGATTATGCTGCACGTACCGGCTGAAATATGCCGATGACGAAAAGTTGAACATCGACGAGATCTGAACGAAGCTCAGACTCTTGTCGCGCAGCATACGTGCCAGATCGAGCGACGTGTAGCGGTTGATCCAGTAGTTTGCCGCATAGCCACTCACCCGCTTCGACACCTCCGACAGGTATTTCGGCGTGACGCACAGCGCGTCGGCATAGTATGTGACCTCGCGGTGGCGGCGGTACGCTCCGCCCTCCAGCATCGCCACGAAGCGGTTCATGAGCGACGCGTTCTGCGTCGAGATACTCTCCATGCTGTAGATCGACGAGTGGAAATCGAAGAAATCGAGAATCGCCGACTGCACTGCGTTGACCAGCAACTCGCGGTAGAAGCGGTGCGACGTCTGCCCCAGCCGGTATTCGATCCACCGGAAGTCTCGCTCGCATATTGCCATCTGCTCTTCGTCGAGATGCATCACAGGGTTCAGAAACAGCGCCATCTGTCCGCGCATGCCGTAGTTGGTCTGAGGAGTGCACAGCTCTACGAACGGCGAAGATACATACAGGCACCGCACCTTGAAATCGTCCGACTGCGCCACGTCCGACATCAGCTTCCCCTTCCTTACGATCATCAGATCGCCCTCACGCAGCTCGAACGCGCGGCCGTTGAACGTGAACGTGCAGCTTCCGCCCAGGCACAGGGCGTGGGCCAGATAGTCGTGATATGCATCTGTCCCTATTCCCGTGATCGAATCGGACAGCATGATTTCATTCTTGTTTTCCATCGCGCAAATTTATACATTTCCGCGCACACATCTTCCACCGTCCCCTTACCCATATTACCGCAATATTTACCAATCTTCCCGATGCGCATATTTTTTTAATTTTTTCAACAACTGTATGTGACTTTTTTATGTGTTTTTATGAAAAAATATTCGTTTTTTTTGACGGTTGATTGAAATTTCATAACTTTGTGTTCTAAAGTTAAGCATAAAATTTGCTTAACCTCTCAAAGAAGCGAAATTTGGAGTAAGGATACGGCCTGTCTGCGTTAATATAGTGGAAATAAGCACATTATTATTAAATAATTTATTATGCCGTTTTGTGACTATTTGTTACTTTATTGCACTTTTTGTTACAACATGAGCGAAAAATCACTATATTTGCACCGAATGTTTGCACAAATGTTTGCACAAAAATTTAGCACAAATTGAGTCTCTATAGTTCTGAAATTAGTTGTAATACACATATAATATTATAAATTTATGGCATCGTTTAAAGCAGTTATACTTCGAGATCGTCAAAAGAAAGACGGCTCATATCAGGTAAAGATTCGTTTGACGCATAACCGAAAAACGATATATATAGGCACACCGTGGTCAGTTGACAAGACGCAACTTACACGGTCGTATGAAATACGGGATAGGTTTACGCTGAACGAATCCGGGAGGCTGATCGAGCGCTACCAACAGGCAGCAGCCCGGCTCGGCATGGAGATAAAGACCATGACGGCGGCGGAAGTACTGGACTATGTGGAGCGCGACGTCAAGTTACGCGAAGCCGCTGCGGCAAAAGTAGCTAATGATGTATTATTTACACTCGACGTTGCCGACTATACTAAAAATATTGCGCACAAACTTAAAGTTACCGGAAGAACCGGAACTGCATTGACGTACGCTTTCCTTGAATCGTGTATCAGACAAAAAGCCCCGGCCGGACTCGACATCAATCAAATCCGTGCGCCGTGGATTAACGAGTTTATGCAATGGTATATGAATGGCCGTAATGTTGAAGGCCGTGTTAATAAAGCGTCGTCCGCCGGCATGTTGTTTGATCGGCTGCGCACAGTTTATCATCGCGCTCAGATTGAATTTAATGACGAAGAAAACGGAGTGATTAGAATTCCTGGAGATCCATTTAAACGCGCTTCACGACCGATCGTTACAGGCATAACAATGAGGGCTATCAGCCTTGAGGATATGCGCAGTGTCATCGAGTACAAACCATTGAAAAAATACAAAGTCCGCATTTCTGCCGACGAGCTGGCTCATGATATTTTTTGTTTATCTTTTCTTTTGGTTGGGATGAACGCAGCAGATCTGTACACGGCAAGCGCGGCAGACAACGGGCGCATAACATATAAGCGAAAGAAGACAAGGGCACACCGTAAAGACGAAGCTCTCATCTCTATTGCCATTCCGCCGGAGGCAGAACCACTATTGAAAAAATATGCTGATCCCGACGGCAAGAACCTGACCAACCTATACCGAAAATACAAATCGCTTCACATACTCAATATCGCGCTGGCTGACGGGATGCGCAAAATAAGGGAAGTGTTAGGTATCGACAATCTGGTATTCTATTCGGCGCGGCATACATGGGCTACATTGGCGCGCAATGAAGTCGGCATTGATAAATATACTGTACATACAGCGCTCAATCACGTCGATCAATTCACGAAAATTACAGATGTGTACATCAAACCCGACTGGCGCCCTATCGACGAGGCTAACCGAAAGGTCATCGACTACGTCGGCTTTGGGGATCTGAAAGTCTGATCGCCTCCAAAACGAGTAAAAACGAGTAATAAAGCGAGACGGCCTATCCTCCCGGACGGGCCGCCTCTTAATCTATGTCATCGTTTTAAGGATCTTTTCGTGACAATTAGAAAGACAACTATAACCAATAAAGCCCATAATATCCAAGTCATGTCAGGCGGTTTGTATACCGCCGCAGTCTCCGAAGTCTCTTCCTCATGCGCCGCCGAGTCTGCCCGCTCATGATGCGCGGTCACCGCTTCGACGGCCGACGAATCCGTCGCCGTCTCGCTGATCACGGCCGACTGCTCGATGCCGCTGACGGCCGAGCTTTGCCGCGGCCCGTAGATTACGGCCTCCGTTCCGTCCACTCTCCGGATCCTGATGCTGTCGGCGCAGAAGTCAGCCGCCACGAGGTCAATCCGCAACGCCCCGGACTCCGTCCGCTCCAGGCGTTTGACCGTCCGTGCAGCCACCGCCACCGAGTCGGCCGCTTCGCTGTGCATCACCGACGACGCTTCTGCCTGCTTGCTGCCGTGGCACCCCGCCGCCAGCAGCCATATTAATATGATTAATGTGTAGAACCTCATTGCTGCCGGTTGTTAGTCAATCTTTCCGCCGAAGATGTGCGCGTACTCCCGTCTTGCATCGAAACTCGGGCAAGCCTTCTTCACCTCCGGGAAGTCCCGGTGCCCTACGATCTCCGCCTCCGGATACTTCCCGTGCAGCTCCGTCAGCAGCCTGATCAGTGCCGCCTTCTGCGCCGCCGTGCGGTTGTCCACCGGCGGCAGCCCCTGGCGCGACGTATCCACACCGCCGATGTAGCTCACGTTGATGCAGTACGCATTGCGGCCCTTCACGCCGTTGCTCGGCTCCTCCTCCGGCACCGCCGCCACGACCGTGCCGTCAGCCTCGATGATATAATGATAGCCCGGGCGGCGCCAGCCCAGCGTCACCGTATGGTACGCGATCACGTCAGCCGCCTTAGCCCTCTGATTCCCCGCCGTGCAGTGAACCACGATATACCTAATCTTTCTCATTGTACTTATACTTATAGTGATACCGCATGCCGAACACCGACCCGGCAAACGTCAGGATCTCCCCGAACGCCACCAGCACCGAATTGTGAATCTCCCCCGGCGGCGGAGTCATGAACCCCGCCACCAGCAGACCGCACCCCACGACGATCAGCACCACCGCCGCCACGATCTGCACCGTCATCTTATGTTTCCTCATATCCATCTCGATCTTGGAAAGCAGGCTTTCTCTGCAATGGAGTGAAGGCGTCCCCGCCTTCACAATCATCCGGACGGCAGCCTGCGCCCTAATTATTAATTATACATTCTCCATCCTCCATTAAATCAGCAGCCCTGCCGCTCCTCCCGCCACAGTCAGCAGAAAGTCCACGACGTCCGGGCGACCGCCCCACTGCCGATCCTTAAACTCCATCGCTGCTCCGGCGGCAACCGCCCCGTAAAGCCCCGCTGACGCCGACGCTATCAGCGCGCCCACGACACCCACGGCCGCGCCTCCAGCCAGGTGCTTCCACCGGTTCGACTCCCCCAGCCACTTAATCACCCGCTTCATTACCCTGGACAGCAGCCTCCTCAACCTGCGCTACATCAGCTACATCAGCCGCAGCCTCCGTCGCCGCCCGGTATGCCGCTTCGCGCGCGGCCCTGATAGCCGCCGCCTCATCCGCGTCGATCTCCCGCCAGTTCTCCGCCGAATCACCGGGGCCGAGTGTTACTTCCACGGCGGGCAGCAGGTCTGCAGGAGCTATGCCACCGGCCTGCACCAGATACTTTCCTTCTTCTGCCCTGAGCTTGCGCAGGGTTACTTGTTTCTCAATTGTCTGCATATCTTCTCAATATTTTTGAAATTGAATAATTCGGCTTGACCCAATAATTCTTTATTATCTGGACTATTATGACACACCATTAGTATGACTTGTAAGCGTATAGCCCTTGGCCACGATGGCTGCCTTATCCTCATCCGTCAGCTTGTCATACGACGTCTTGTAAAGTTGAAATGAGGAGTAGTTGCACGGTAGCTTGGCGGCCACACGATCGACGGAATATGTCAGCAGCGATGCGATCATATCATCATAATCCCAGTCTTTTATGCCGACCAGCGTTGTGCGGTACATATTCCCGCCCATGCCCTTGAATAGAGCCTTTTGAGGTTTCTCGGGCATCCAGTCATCTAAATCGTCCCCATAAAGATTGCAGAAATTCGTCAGTCGGCAATTGGATATTGGCTTTATAACCGAAAAATCTATTGTCGGAAAGGCTGTGGTCTTGATGTTATTTAATGCCCATTCTGTATCATTCATGTCGTTTATGCGGGGGCCTAAGATTAACTCTGAAGGCATTTCATCGAATACCACTGCACGATCCGACATATTCAACATAAAGTTTATTTGCTTGACATATTTACTGCCCCACTTGCCTCGTAGACTTACATGATCTGCCAGATAATGGCCGCCACTCCATGATTCAATCCACCAGCAGAGCACGCTCCTGTCAATCGCTTCATTCTCTCCCCAGCCGACGAGCCCCTCGATCAGTGCAAGGCGCGACGTTGGCGCCGGTTTTTTCGCCCGGTTGACGATGTTTGCCTTGCAGGGGGACTTAAGAGCAACCTTCGAGATATCCCAGTAATGTATCGCTTCGACTTCGTAGGGACATACAAGTCCATTGCCTAAGATCCCATCCGGCAACTGTTCCTCCGTGATGACACCATCTACGGCCTGAACTTCGACAACCGTATCAGCCGACAGAAAATTTGCCAGCAAAATTCCGTCCGCAGGTTCAACCACTGCCACCACATCGGGCCGCAGCTCTCGGTACCGTTCCGGTCCGATCACCCCGATAATCTCCTGCGCTGTCATCTTCGCCTGAAGCAGCCCGAACATCATCTTGATGCTCTCGCCGGCCGAGTCCAGCGCAGCCTTGTCTGCCGCCGACATCACGCCCGCGGCTGTCAACGTCGCTGCCGACAGCACCGTCGGGGACGGCGCCCTGACACTTGCGTCAACCCGCAATCCCGTCGGGGCGAATGCGACTGAAGACGGCGTCCTCGTTATCCCTAAATTCACCGCCGCAAGCGCCTCGCTCTTGTCGGCCTTACCCTCGACGGCCTCGGTTGCAGCGGCAGCAGCTTGCTCAGCCGCCTCAAGCCGCTCCCGCAGACCAGCCGCGATGATCGTCGACAGATCCGCAGCCGGCGCGTCAGCCGCCTCCGGATCGATCTCCACCGCGATCGCCCGCACCTGCGACACCAGCTCAGCCGTCTGCCGAAGATATTCCGCAGTTTTTTTCGCCGTCGCCGTTATTTTTTTCAAACTTTCCTTTGCCATCTTCCTGTCTTTTTGTAACTTTGTTGTGCCTCTGTTGATGTTCTACCGGTCCCGTATTCGGCGCGCGTGTATCTTCGGAGGTTTTTTTATAGCTCCGACAAATTACCTCTGTACGTAAAATAACTCCATGGTCCGGCGTAGCCCTTGCGCGACTTGTACCTTGCTCGGAGAATCATAACCTTTATGCGCTGCAGGCTCTTTCCTCCTGTTATCTCCGTATCTCTTAAGCTAAAATTAAATTTGCGGAATTTTTTACGTAATATATGCGTATAATCTGCGCCGCCGGGGTTTACTAAATGGCTGTTTTTCCTATGCCGCTGGATTTCGACGCAGCGACCATTGACATAAGGAAAAACGACAGTATGCCGATAAGCGATCTCATCAATCAATGGTTCTAAGTCTTGCGGATTTATATGTGGTATACCCGTTTCGGGATAATCTAAATCCCCATAGTGCGCTTCTACTATTCGAGATTCGACCATCCTTATGAATCCCGTATAGTGTCCTATAGGCCATTTTACCGATATAACGGCTGTGGCCGTCTCGCAATCTGTTTCGCACTTAAGAATGCCGCCGGTCAGAATGAATTGTGTATCACTGTAATGAGGGGCAGTGCTTACTAAATCCAGGATATCGTCAGGTTTAAACCACTTGCTCAGATCCAATGATTCACCGTCGGCCATCGGCACCTTTACCTGGATATAGGTGCGATCCTCTTCTTTTAATTTATTATCATATATGGTTGAGCGGGAAAACACATGAGCATTATACACACAGTCAGGCCGTGCCGACCGCAGATTCAGCAGCCCCCGTCGCAACATCGGCCGCGACACGGCACGTGCTCCCGCTGATGGCGTCGGAGCGGGCGCAGGCTTCACATCCTCTGTCCCCAGGATCGCCGCGAACGTCCCGTTCACCCGCTCCAGCACCTCATTATACACATCCGTGTCGTGCACATACTGCCACGGGATCTCCACGTCCAGTCGCACCGGTTCCGGTGAGCAGGCGCAGTCATCGCTGTCGCAGCAGTGTGCGGACGACGCTGAAGTGATCACGGCGTCGACGCTATATCGGCGCGCGACTGTACGGAAGCCGTCGGGCATTTCCTGCGAGGGCACCAGGTAGACCATCTCAAGTACCAGCGGGCCCGGAGCGAGCCGGTTGCCGTCGACGGCCACGGCAAGCTGCGAGCCGTCGTCAGACAGCGAACAGGCTGTCAGTACCTGTCCGCGGCGACTGAAGCGGGCCCGGTCGGTGGCCAGCGTCTGGGGTGTGTACAGAGCGCCCCGGAAGTCGACACCGGCGTCGATCGGCTTATTGAATGCGACGATCAGACGAAAGTCATCTTTATAGAAAATCTCATGCATAACGTTAGATAATGTATTGCAAATATACGAATTTTCGGTGATATGTACTAACGAAATTAAAGCAATCGTTTAAGCGTCGGTCAGATCCAGGAACGTATAAGTATCCGTGGCCGAATCGTACTTCCATCGGGCCGTCTGCCGCTTCGTTTCGGCGCCATTGGCGAACGTCAGAATCGTCCGGCTCAGGATAGCAGTATTACTTCCGATCTCGCTTGATACAAACGCGACGCCTTCACGGGTGTAGGTGCCGTCGTCAATGGGTTGTGTCATCGCTTCATTTTTATATAGCTGCTTCGGATAGGCGGCACGGTAATAGTAAGTCGTGCCAACGACATCAGGTACATGTGTTATGGTCCCATTAGGATTGACGGTTATCTGCCCCAGGTCAGTCGTCGCCGCCGCGTTGACAGCTACGATATTGGCAGGGTTCCCGAGCTTCCAAAGCAGCCGGTGCAATTTAGAGTCGTCGTATACACGGATGAATGAATCGCCGTCCCACCCGATTTCGCTTTGGATTCGCCCGGAGTCATAGTAGTTGTGGGTGAATCCGTCGCCTGACGTGTTGATGCTTTGGCGCAGTCTCAGGTCGGAGTCGTAAAATCTGGCAACCTTCATCATGATATTGCCCATATTGTCGAGCCGGATTGCGGGTTGTCCTGCATCGTTAAGCAAATTCAGCTTGCGGGCCACGAAGTCGATACTGTCCTCCTTGATCGTCATGCCGGCCTGAACGAGATCACCCTTCTTCACGGCCAGATCAATGCGCCCGTCGGCGATAGCGAAATAAGACTTGATCACGTCGTAGACGTCCTGGCCGTTGTAGTCATCGCCGCTGTCGAGCGTGAACGTTCCGCGCAGCGCAACGTTGTCGCACCACAGGCCGTAGCCGTCGAGAGCTTTTCCGGAATGGGTGACGCCGGACAGAGATCCGAGCACAAGCCTCCGGCAGCCGATGAGCGACGCGGTCTTCACACCCGCATAGGCCGAGATGCGCGGGCGGCCGTCCTCGGAGCTGATCACCAGGAATCCGTCGCGCCCCGACCCATCCTCCGTGTTGCCCATGAGAACCAGTTCGTCGCCCGCGGCGGGTTCGTAGCGGAATGTCTCGATGTCAGTACCGCCCGTGTCCGGATTTGGCGTGACGACCGAATAGGACGGAAACTCATCGGCCCACGCCGAGATCCAGCCGTCGGCGGCGTTAACATAGTTGACGCGCACCCAGTAGTACGACAGAGCGTTCACGAGAGTACCGCTGTCAGTGCGGCAGTCGCCTCGCCAGCGGGCGCAGCGCACCAGGTCGCCAACCTGGAACTGAAGACATCCGGCCTGATCCTCCAGGTATATGTGGAAGAAGTCGCGGCCGTGACTGTCAGTGTATCTCTCGACGCGGTCTACCTTCCCGGTGGCCTGCGACACGACCATGATGCCGCCTACCGCCCGGATTTCCTGGACGTAGATCTTGACGACCGACATCCCGCCGCGCACAGCGATGTTGTCGATCACCAGATTGCTGTGGCCGTCGGTGTCGAAGTATATCCCGTAGCCGCCGCCAAGTGCGGCGATTGACGGGTCGAAACCGGACGACTGCACGCCCTTGAAAGTTGGCGAGTCGGTTTTGCGCACGGGCTGATCGAGATAGTCGCCGAATGTGTGCCCGTCCCATTTGCCGGAATTTTCTGCATATTTCGCGTTTTCCGCGTTTTCCGCGTTAGCTGCGCTGTCGGCTTTGCCGGCGTTGATTTTGTTGCCGTTCTGAAGCAGGTAGCCGGAGGCGTCGAATGTAAGGCTGTCGAGCAGCGCGAGATTTGAATGCGTGTGGCTGTCGGCTGCCAGGCTGTTGACTTCCGGCGTCGCCGCCGAGGTGTATGTTGCGGCGCCTCCTCCGGCGCCGAGAGCGCGGCGCCGCTCCGAGCGTGGCAGTGCGGGCCAGCGCCGAGTCGTTATCGTGTAGGTGCTCATGGTAATTCAGATTCGGTAAGCGGCGCTGACAGTTCGACGAACTTGCACTGCGTCGAGCCGTCGGCCAGGTTTACATTCTGTGACGTGATCATGAACCGCGGCGTCGCGGCGTCCTCGCCGCGCCAGCCGCAGACTCCGGCGAGGTCGCCGGTGCGGACGCTTCCGGTCAGAGTGGTGTGCCGTCTGTTGTACTGCGGCACAATAGCCCGCAGCAGCAGCTTGTCGAGCGGCGCAGCGGGTTCACCCGAGCGGCTCAGCGCCGTAAGCGGCGATGAATCGAGCCACAGCACGCTGCGGGCCTGAGGAGCGTCGACAGTGGCGCCCGTACATGTCAGCTCAATGGAAAGATCCCCCTCGGCCGCACTGTCGAGCTCGACCTCGTGATCCTCGTCTTCAAGCTGAACCTCCTGACCGTATACGTCAGTGATCGTTATTTCGGGATTACCGTAGAGCAGCCATCGCGGCTTCGTCATTCCCTCGACGGAGTATGCCTCCGGACGTGCCGAATAGTCCTTGAAGTCGTAAATGAAAGCACCGTTGCACGGCGCCACGCCCAGCCCGACATCGAAGTGCAGCACTCCGCTTCTGGGAGGCATCGGCAGGAACTCGCCGTCGCCGCGGGCGTTCCACCACTGCGGCAGCCTCCCCTTATAGTTGGGGTAAACGAACTGCCGGTTATTGAGAAAGCCTCCGGAGAGCGGGCCCTTGTCGGCTGACAGATCCCAGTTGTAATACGACAGCCAGCAGTCGCCCCAGGCGGGCGCGCCTTTGATCCAGCGCGGGTCAGTCGTCGACGTCGGCACCACTGGATCAAGATCGCGGTAATTGATATGGCTGTATGTGCGGCAGTCGCCGTTGTGCCAGTGATAAATCTCGCCGTCGTCGCCTTCGACCCATATTTTGACCGGTACGAGCGTATTCAGCCACATGCGCTGCTGAAGCTCATAGTTTCCTTCGTCGTTGTGGAGCGCCGCAGGCTCAAACGGATTGTAGCGCACGTCGAGCAGCAGCGGCAGGCGTACGCGCAGACAGTGACGGCCCTGCGCGTTGACCGACAGATGGCGCGGCTTGAGAGAAAACAGATCCGCTATCTGGTCGAACGCGCCCGCAGCCACGCCTCCTGCGCGGTGCAGAGGGTTGGAAATCCAACCGAACATCGGAGTCTGTTCGGCCGCGCCCTGATTGCCTCGTATGCACCCGGCAACCCCGGCCGTATCCTGACCGCCGAAGCGGCGGTTAATAATGAAGTAGCGGGCAGCCGACGATTTCAGCATGATCTCTCCCCCACCCTCCTGGGCCTCACCCCAGCGGACGTCGAACGAATGATAAGAGCCGCCGACTTCGTTCAGCAGAATAAGCGGGCCGTTCTGCGGCAGCGGGTTCTTGAGTTTCAGCGAGGCATGATCCACGCCTCCGTCCATGACTCCGCAGTCGCCGTAGGGAGACATGCGCAGCGTGATCTTGCCATAGACGGCACCGGTGCCGAGCGTATCCGATGTCGGATACCAGCTGATGATTTTATTCGTCGGCTGATAGCAGTACGCTATATCGTAAACGATAAATCCGGCCGGAGTCTGTCTGATTTTGAGTCCAAGCGGCTGCAATACGCTTTCAAGCACGGCCGACCACTTCATCGGGTCGCCGTCCTCGTCGTAAAAGTTGGCCGGGTCGACGCTGATCCGGTCGAGCGTGAGGGGCTGACCGACTAAGTCTGTCAGTGTTGTAAGCAGGCTGTAAGTTGTACCCAGATAAGCGGTCTGCAGGGCATTTTTTATGATCGCGTCGACGCTCATGCGCGCCGTGCCCTCGTGATTGAAGTCGATTCGCGAAAGCACGCCGAGATCCGACGCGCCGATGGCCACGTCGTACAGATCCGCGCGCTGGTAGGGCTCCTCGTAAAACTGCGGGTCGACCGTGCCGCGCCAGAACACCGTACCGTTGCGCCGGATGATTATCCGGACGTCACCCGGAGCGGCCGCGTACAGATCCACGAACTGCCGGTCAGACATCGACACGAGCGTAAAGTCGAGGGCTGATGGCTCAAGCGGCTCGTGCATACCCTTGGCGGCCCATTCTATCGAGCCGATTTCGGTTGAGACAGCAACCGCCCCGGCGTCCGTCACCGCGCCGCTCCCGTCGCTGAAATATCGGTCAATGTACAGATCCCACCAGGCTGCGCCGTCACCCCACCGGGCGCTGTATCTCCTTACACTCATAGCATCCGCAGTTTTCTAAGTGTGTTATAATCGAGTGTGGCCACGAGTGCGCCGCGGCTCGCTTTCAGCTCTATGGTGCGCACGTTGCCGGAGCCGCCGCGGTCCAGACCCAGTACTGACTGCAGACGGTCGAGTGGTGCCACGACTTCGGGATTAGACGCCGCTCCCGAGTATTCACCCATCAGGCCGACTGTCGGCCCGGATATGATGCCGCCCTTGGCAAATTTTGGAATCGACAGCATCGTGGCGATGATCGTGGCCGCGGCGGCCACGCCCAGACCGATGCCGACAAAGGGGATGGCCGCGTGGGCTTTCATTCCTTCGGCGACGGCCCCCTGCGTCGTGGCCTGAGTCTCGGCTTTTTTCTTGGCTGTCAACATGTCGATCAGTGCCCCGATAGCCGGAGCCATTGACATGAACGTGTTGTAGATCTTGATGCCGCCCTCTATAACGCCGCTGATCTTGTCCCACGCCGAGCCTTGCCCGGACAAGGCGTTGGTTATGTCTTCAATTCCGGACGCGATGCCGGAAATGCCGCGCCAGGCGTCGCGGAAGTCGAAAGCCTTGCGCACCGACTTGGCGAGCTCGGCGTTAAGATTCTTAATGCCATCCGTGACATCGGTAATCTGAGTCTTGTCGATAGATTTGCGGCCCGTTATCGCGAATACAGTATGCACAGTATCGACGGGCGCGGCCATTGATCCGACTTTTTCGCCTTGCCTGAATTGATCACGCATGAATTCAAGGCGCTTGATCTGCTCGTTGATTCGTTCATATGATTCCTGGTCGGCGCGCTGCAAGTCAGTGGTCAGCTCCTTGATGCGCTGATCGAACATCGCGACGTTGGTGTATTCAAGCGGACTTTCTGGCAGTACCTGATCTTCGCTGTGCTTAACTTTGAGGTTAGGATCCGGCGTCGCACTGCCTCTCATCGGCATAACTATCGCGGCGGCCTCCTTGATAATGTCTGCCATATTGCTGCTGATCGCGTCTATTTGACTGTCGAGACTGTTGACCCAATTTTCAAGAATCCGGGCATTGGCCTCTGGTACACTACCCCCGCCAAGAGCGAATACATTGTCTAAAGCCGCGGTATTAATTTGCGTGCCCTTAGGCAGATTCGGGTCGTTCAAGACGCCACGCGTCAGATCGTATTTTTGTTGCACCGGATTGGGCTGACCGCTTCCGGGCGTGATTTCGTTTCCCTGCGCGTCGTGAGTCAGATTGTACTTCTTACGCACCAGATCAGCCGTACGCTCCTGGAGGACCTGTAGCTGAACCTGTTTTGACAGGCTCTGAATGTAGGCGTCGGAGTTTGTCTTCAGGGCCTTGTACCAGTCGGCGAGAGTGGAGAAATAGCCCATCTGCTCGCCGTATTTGGTGTTCAGCTCGCCGATCAGCTTCTTCTCCTGGGCTTTCGTGCCGTTGAACGACTCGATTTTAGCCATGAAGCCGGAATACTCGACCTGCGCGTCGGCCGCGGCCCGCGCGGCCGACTCCTGTGCGTCCTTGATGGCGTCGAACTGTAAGGTTGTCTCCTTGGTACTGTCGGCCATTTTGTCGGCCGCGTCTGATCCGGAGCTGAAAGCGTCGATCAGTAGGGATATGCCGCCGACGACCGCACCGACAATTGTAAGCGACTTGATAGCGAGCCCGACCGCACGTATGGCAGCGGCGGCCGAAGTACTGAGCGGTATTAGCGCCCGCAGCTGTCCCATGAGCGGTGCGATGCTGCGCGACAGCATCAGATAGGCGTTACCCGTCTGCACGATCGTGCTTGCCATGGTAAGCCACGGCTGTATCTTCTGGGCTATGGCGCCCAACTTTTCCTGAACGTCGCCGAGATTGTTGGCGAGCTGCTTCTGACGTCCGGCGTCAGTCGCGGCCAGAGCGGCGTTCATCTCGCCGACGTTCTGCGTGATGATCTCGGCAAGCAGGGCCGCGCGCTGCTGTTCGTTGCCGTTCTTCAGGGCCGCGGCCTGGGCGTCGTTGAACGATATGCCGACGCGGCGCAGCGCCGTCACCTGACCCTGCATCGCCTTGCCCATGAGGTTCGCTATCGCCACCATGTCGGATCCGGTGGCGTTGAGCCCCTTCTGCTGCGCGCCGAGATTGTTCATCGCCGGTATAAGGGTGCGCAGTGCCGATTCCGTGGTGACGAATGTGGCCAGCTGCTGCGCGCCTGCAAGCTGAACCTCGTCGCCGATCACGCCGAGCCGCTGCTGCTCCGAGCACAGATCCTTAATACCCTGAATCATATCGTCGGTTGCAGACATGCGTTGCCGCATGACAGTCTCAAGCTGTGTCTCGGCCTGCTGCTGCACCGCATAGGCCGACGACAGCGAGTCGACGACTGACGACAGCTGCTGGACCGCCGTCGATATTCCGGAGAACACAAGCGAGGCCTGCGCCAGCGCGCTGAACGACTCATTGACCTTCCGGTTGGTGTTGGGTATCTTCTTGAGCGCGGCGTCGAGCTGCTCGCTCGAAATGCCGAGATCCTGCATCACCTTGCGGCCGTTTGTGTCGAATTGGAGATAGTAGCGTAAATCGCGTTGTGTTGCCATGTCGTTAGAGGTTTAACAATTCCTGTGCGCGGGCCCGGTGTTCGTCGCGCGTCATCGGAGCGGCCGGGGCCGGACCGGCCTGAGCGTCGTCCCACGGAAATCGCATCACGTCGACCGGGCGGAGCGTATGGCCGGGCGTCGTGTACGGCTGGAGCATGATGGCCGAGACCATCCGTGCCCGCTCCCAGGGCTGACGGGCCGCGACGTCGTGAGCTTCAAAAATCCGTTCAAGATCCTCCGGCGTAGAGTCGAGAAAATCATCGCGCGACATTCCGAGTTCACCGACGGCACGGCCCAACAGTTCCTCGATGCTTACAGCTGCACCTTCTTTTTTTTTGAGTCATCGGCCGCGGCCTCCGGGACGATAGCGCGGACGTATGACTGCACGATCTCCAGGGATTCCTCAGGACTGATCATATCCGGGAAAAGATCCCCGTCGGCATATGGAAAGTCGACGCGGGCGAGGCGGCAGCCGCTGCGGGCACACGCCCAGATGAAAATCAGCAGCTCGCGGAAGTCGGGATTTTCCGTCATGTCGTGGCCGGTCGCACGCTTGAAATCGTACATCGCCGCGGCGGTCACACGGCAGGGGTAGCTTGCCCCCGCCACTTTAACTGTGAAGTCCTTTACCATGGTCAGCCTTCGTTTGCTGCGGCCGCCTTGGCCAGGTTTGCTTCGTTGATGGTGAACTCGCCGGTGCTTTCGAGCGTGCCGCTGTAGGTCACATTGCCGTCGGCCGGGGCTTCCATCTGAATGTTTGTGATGATAGCGTTGCCTGTCAGCAGCGGCGCGGATTCGTTGCCGCGGATGAACGACTTGACCGGCACGACGGCGCCTTCGAGCGCCGATGCCATGAGCGAGGCGGCGTCGGCTTCCGTCTCCTCATAGAAGCACATGCCGCTGAACGAGATCGAGAAGTTGACGTACGTAACTTCCTTGTCTTTGTGTCGCGAGGGTTTGATGGGCGCGGTCATGACTTTCTTGTAGATCAGTTCGCGGGTTTCGGCGTTGAGCGTCAGCGTGTGGCTGCTTGCGTGGCCGTTCTGCTTGCCGTCTATCGTGATGAGCAGATCGGCGCCATAGATCGTTTTTCCCATTGTTAATTGAGTGGTGAGGTTAGTATTCTGATTGTTAATATCTTCATGTAAGTGTCATCGTTGGGCATCGCATCCTTCTGGTTGATCACGCGGGCCGGACCCATGAGCGGGTCTTCCATCTTGTAGAGCGCATCGCGGACAGTCTCGGCGATCTCACAGGCCTGGTCGTATGTCTCGGCGTAGACGGCGATCTCGACGAGAGTGCAGTCGGGCCCGATAGACTTGGTGATACCGGCCTCGATGCCGGTAACGGCGTAGGCAATGTAGGGCAGTTCCTGGTTCCAGCCGGTCAGCGGGTAGATGTCGTTGACTGCGGCCTTGACTGCCTGATCCGCGAGCAGGGCGGCGCGGAGGTGCTTGCCGATCGAGAGTGATGATTCAGAGGCCATATTTTGCGAATGTGCGGTTTATAGCTTTTTTCAGCTCCTTCTCCATGATCGCCTGTAGCTGCGATTCGTCGACGGGATTGGCCAGGACATGGGCACCGGCCCACGCTGCGAGCGATCCGTAACTCTTTGCGGGCGCAGGCCATGCCGAGCGCCGCTGACGCGGATGGCGGTCGCGGCCGCGCCGTTTTCTGTTAGGCGCGATGCCGTGCTCGTACCAGTAGGTGAGCGGCAGCCAGGGCTGCGAGTCGCGGCCCGTGAATGTGTAGCCGCCGGGGTACTTGCGAAGACTTTTAGTCATGCGCACGCGGATAAATGTCAGATCGCGTGCGAGTGATCCGCGCGTAGCCTTGCGGGCCGCGGGCTGTATGGCGGCAGGCTGCGACGCGGCGATGGCCTGCGCCTCCATGCGCTGAAGCGCGCGACTCATGGCGTTCAGACCTACGCGCATAGCGCGCAGCAGCGTATCGGGCTCCATGTTGGCCGCGATATACTCGAAGTCTTTTTTGAGAATCGGTGAAAATTCTGACGCCATGGTTATTCGTTAGTTTGTGTGCAGTTAAGCTCGATGATGCCGGAGCGGCGGAACTTTTGCAGCGTGTCGACGCTGTATTTGATGCCGTCGGGGTCGATGACGCGCCAGCCCTGCATGATCTTCACACCCCAGCGGACGCGGAATGTAGCTGAATGGGCCTCGAAGTATTCGGCGGCGTCGACGACGAGCTGCGCCTTCGACGACGGCTTTTCAGCCCAGCACGATCCGGCGGGTTCCCAGACCGTGCGGCCGCTCTGACCGGAACTCAGCTTTACGACGCGCGGCCGTTCGAGTTTCAGGCGTATGTCCATTGGTCCGGCTCTCATTCTATCCTGCGGTAAGCGTTGATAAGATGGGCGACACCGGCGTTAACGGCGCTGATCGAGCTGACTCGGCCGGCCTCGCGGTTGGCGTAGAGGTCGGCGGCGAGCAGCAGCTGCGCCGTTTGGAGTGCCGCGGGCACTTCGCCGTATTCGTCATACAGGCTGCGGAGCGAGCGCCCGAGATACTGGAGCACCACTTCTGCGGCGGCCTGAAGATAGGTCGTCAGCAGTGCATCCTCGTCGTGGTTGTCAGCCTCGATGCGGCACTGGGCCTTGAGCATGTCTATGTTGGCAAATCCTTCGATCATATCGGTCTTTTAGTTAAAACCCCGCCGCCGTTAGAGGTGGCGGCGGGGAAAACAATGACGACTCAGCACAGATCTCTTTTAGGATTCGGCGGGCAACTTGACCACGATAAAGGCGTCGGGACGCAGGGTGACGGTTCCGAAGCCGAAATTGAGGGTGAAGCGGATCACGTTGGCCGTGTCGCCCGAATACGGGTTGACGATCATACGCATGTCGCCGAAGAATGCAGCCGCCTGGTTCGACCAGTCGCCCAGACCGACGACATTGTCGGCGATGGCGTCCGTGGTATACACGGGGAAGCCGGCAAGCTTGTCGTTCTCGATAAGGAATCGGCCCGAGCCTGTGTCGATGGTCGTGCCTTCGAGACGGGCTTTGGTGGCCTCGCTCATGGTGAACGCGGTCTTGGATGCGTCGACGCCCTTCTTCATGAGGGGAGCCTTCGCCTTGGTGAGGAATTCCTTGAGCGTAACGGCGCTCAGAGTGGTTGCCTTCGAATAGGCGGCTACGAGCGGGCCGACGATCGAGGCGGCGCCTTCCACTTTCGAGGTCGAGAGCTCCAGGTCGTTGATGGCCTTCTGGATGCTTTCGGCCATTGCCGTGCGGATGATCTCCTCGACGGCATTCTCGGACTGATAAAGCGACTCATAGGTGCACTCTACCGAGCACGAGAAGCGTTCCGGGCGCATGGTGATCTTAGACAGGTCGATGGTCTGAGGCGCGACAGCGACCTTCTCGCCGACGATCTGCGTTTTGGCGGTGCCACGCACCGGCCATACGAGCTCGCCCGACTGGCTGTAGCTGACCTTGATGCCGAGCTTGTCCCAGATAAGACCGGCTACAAGAGGAGCGATGATCTCCTGAACGCGGATTGGCATGAGGCCTCCCGCGGTGACTTCGGTTGTCGACAGCGGGGTCACGGTGGTGGTTGACGGAGTCTCGGTTGTCGGAGAGGAGGGCGTCTGCGAGCCTCCTTCAGCGCGGGTGATGATGAATTCGCCGCGCTTGTTCTGCTCGACAGCTTCACGCACGATGGTGGTAAGTGTTTTCTTTGCCATAGCGGTTTGTGTGTTTGGTTTATTTTCAGGATTAAGATTTCGTTGGATTACATTGGCTGCGGCCGTAGCGGCTTCGGAATCGACAGCTTCGGGAGCCGGGGCGGGTGCTTCGGCTGATCTCTCGACGCACTCGCTTTCCGCGGGCGTTTCAGCCTCCGCGGACGTTTCGACCTCCGTTTCCGGGGTGCCCTCACAGGCAGGTACTTCCGGTTCTGCGGGCGCGGCGGCCTCCGGTTTTGCATCGAGGTTGAACTGGCGGGCGATAACCGAAGTGTCGGGGTATGCGGGCTTCGGGGTCAGCGTCACGTCGAACAGCTCGGAGATCTCCTCGATGGTGGCGGTGCGCTTGATCTTGCCTTCGGCATCGACCTCGCTGACAAGTTCATCGGTGTAACGGACGCGGCCGCGGAACGAGCAGCCTTTGACGTCGCCGCGCTTGATGGCCTGATAAGCCTTGTCGCCGTCGGCCGTGTCGGGGAGTTCGGCCGAGAACTTCAGGCCGTGATCGTCGAGAGACAGCGACAGGGTGCCGGTGCCGTGATCACTGCGGGCCAGCAGGATCTCGTCGTTATGAAACATGGTCAGACAGACGTCGCTCGCCGCTACCGTGTCAGCGCTGAGTGCCGACGGCGGGATAACTTCGACGATATATTCGCCGTCTCCCAGGTCCCATTTCAGGCTCTCGGTATTAAATACCAGGGCATAGCCCTCGATGGCGCGGGCAGATCCTTCGCCGTCGGCCTCGCGAAGTATGATGCCGTCGGCGTAGAACTCGCGCTCGATTACGCGGGGCGTTCCCGGATTATTCTCCTTTGGTTTGCTCATTATTGTTTGCGATTGATTGGTTGATCGGGAAAAGGTTGGACGAGCGGAACACCTGGTCGCCGCCTTCCACAGGCGGCAGGTTCAGTGCCCGGCGCTGATCGTTGGGTGATTCAAGTCCGAGTTCCTGCTTGGCCTTGAACCAGCGGGCGCGGCTGTCAAGATCGAGAGCCAGGCGCCCCTCGCGGTCGAAAGTGACGCGCTGACTGCCCCAGAACTGCGCGGGAATGAGCTTGCGGCGCAGCTCGCTCTCGATGTTGCGGAGAATCGGTTCGAGTGTGTTGACCAGAAAATCGACGGAAGCCATTTCGGCGCTCTTGTAGTTGCTCGACGAGTCGGAATAGACGTAGATCGGCGGCACGCCGAAGAAGCGGCAGATCTCGCGCACGGTGAATTCGCGGATCGTCTGGAGCTGCATGGCGGCCGATGACTCGCCCAGGTTCTTAACGTCCATGCCGCTCGGCAGGGCCGCGGCGTGAAAATTCTCGCTCAGGCGCTGTTCGATCTTGTCGGCGGCGGCATTAATATTCTTGTCGACAGGGCCGCCGATGCCGCCCGAAAGCGACGTAGTGATGATGAGCCGGCCGGCGCCGCCGCTCTTGACGCGGTTAAGCGCCTCGCGGTCGGCGCCTGTGGCCAGTTCTATCGCGCGGCGGGCGACGTCGCTGATTGATTCCTTGCGGCCGTCCACGTCCGTCGCGCCTCGAAGTACGACAATTTCATTCTCGTTGTATCGCCGGCGCTGCTCCGGCGCAAGCCATGCGTCGCTGACATCGTAGCCGACGATTCTGTAGTTCTGCTCGTATTCCTGCACGTCTGCGACCGGAAGCAGTTCCTTGCAGTGCCCGTTCTTGTCCCATACGGGGAGCCAGTAAGCGACGCCCTGAGTGAGCATGCGACGCACGGTAAGGGTCATGAACTGATACGGGCTGTAACTTTCGCAGGGTTGGAATTGCAGCAGATTGTAAAGCGACCAGCCGTAGCAGTCGACAAAGATGCCGTTGTCGAGGCGTCGCTGATAGTGGATGGGCATTGCGGCGATGCTGTCGCTGATGATGCGCACGCAGCGATAGACGGTGGCAACGGCCAGGTCGCCCAGGCTGCCGGTCCAGATACCGGCAACGTTGCGCTCGAACCTGACCAGCGCGCTGTGCCGGCCCAGCAGTGATCTTAATTTGTCGATTACTCCCATTGCAAAAGTGCTTCTACCCTCCGGCCCGTTACGGGGTATTTGCAGCACTTTTGCCGGTTTTCGGCGTAATATTTAATATTATTTAACTATTTAGTCCTATCGCCCGGCATACAGGAAGCAGCGCATGGCCATGAGCATAGTTATTGCGCCGTCGATCTTCGCCGTCTGGGTGCGCTTGAACGGCTTGAAGCCTTCGTCGTTCTCGACCAGCACGCAGTTGGCGAAGCAGAAAAGGTTGATCGGATTGTCGTTGATCGTGATGCTGCCATCTTTCATACGCTTCTCCAGGGCATTCACCGGGCCGTCGAAATACGAATGACTCTGCGGTATGGGGAACATTATTGGCTCAAAGCCGTAGGCGCGCAGATGGTTTGCCAGATCAATGGAGCCGTATGCGTCGAAGCCGATTTTAATGATTCTGTAACGCTCGGCCACGCGGACGATGTGGCGGTAAATTACATCGTAGTCCATGGTCGGGCCGTCGATGAGATGCAGATAGCCGTCTGTGGCCCACCGGCGGTAAAGGTCGGCGTTAGGATTGCCGTCGAGAGCACCGGCGGGGAAATAGTAGTCAGTGATCATTGTCATGCGGCCGTTCTGATCATCGAGCAGTGCGGTCGTTACGGCCGTCAGATCGTCGACCTTCGAGAGGTCGATGGCGATCGTGGCGTCAAACATCGGGTCGAGGCTGTAGAGGTCAACCTGTGCGCTGCATGCCTGCGCCACCTTGCGGGTTATCCAGGTCCGCGCCTCATTCTGGGCGTAGATGTTGAGCAGCTTCGTGCGGAACGCCAGCATGGCATCGGCGCCTTCACGGCGCGCCGCTTCGTACTGGCGCTCGTAATAGTCCATTTCAACCGTCACGCCGATGTGCGGGTGCACCTTCAGCCACGTAGCCGGATCATCCTCGCGGTCGCCCAGATCGGGCTCGAAAAGATGGGCGAAGACGGAGTCATCGGGCATTTCTCCGCTCAAAATCTTCTTATAGCCTTGCAACTTATTATAGAATGGCCCGTCGTAAACATCCGATGCCGTCGTGATGATCACGGTAAGCGGATTTTCACGGGCGCCCATGGACGTGACAAGAACGTTATACAGTGAAGCATCGCGCGCCTGACTGTACTCGTCCATGATGTTCAGCGAGGCGTTGAGGCCGTCTTTGGTCTTCGCTCCGGCTGTCAGACATTGAGCTTTGGCCGGGTGTTCTGGGTTGATCGCGCGGATCTCGCCCAGGTTGACAATGTAGCGGCGTTCGCCCGGGTCGAGGGCCAGCACACAGCGGCGGACCACATCAAAACATTTCGTAGCCTGATTATACGAGTTGGCGGCGATATAGCACTCGGCGTTGGCGTCGCCGAACAGCAGTTCCCACACGGCGAGCGAAGCGGTCGACGTGGTTTTTGAAAACTTTCGGGGCACATACAGGCAGACCTCGCGTACGACGCGCCTGCCGTTGTTCCAGAAGCCGAAGATGTTGGCGAACTGAAAGCACTGCACCGGCGTCAGCTTGTACGATTGCAGACCCGCTGTGTCGCTTGGAAACCGCAGCGACTCATAGAACTTGAAAAACGCCTTCACCGGTCCGGTGTGTATGCCGTATTTGTCGATCATGTATAGGAACTTCTCGACGGCGAGCTGTTCCCATACGTTGTGCTTGTCCGGAGCGGCGATCACGCCTTTTACGTATGTCTCGATACGACGGTCTACGGCCCGCAGCTTGTAGCGGGTCAGACGGACGCCTTGCAGCCGACGGGTAACATCGCCCTTAAGCGCTATCTGTAGTTCGCGGGCCTCCTCGTTCACCTTTCGTTCACTTCTTCGGCTTCTTGGTCGCGGCGGGTTTTACGATCTTACCTGCGCCGAGCGTATCATGTATCGTTCTCGACAGAGCCTCGGTCTTGTCCTCCTCGACAATTGACCGACAGTCTTCGGCGGTCAGACCCAAAATTTTTAGCTGCTTCACCAGTTCTGCCTCGGCATCGCGACAGGCTTTCAGCGCCGGATGTGTATGGGTGTATGTCCCGCGCGAAGTTTCCTCGACAACCACCGAAGAGTCAAGCGCCTTGACGTCGCGCAGCGCCAGATCATATCGGAGCAGACATCCGGCGGTAATGTGGATGTTGAGTTCGAGCGCAGGCGTGTAGCTGCCTGCCGACCGCTGGCACTCGCGGATCTGTTCCTCGTACTGTTGGATCGTCTTCATTCTGTAACAGATTTAACCATTTTCAAAAAAAATGCTCGCATTTTTTCAGGGTTGGGGGGATTGGTTTTTATCTACCCGGGGGGTGGTCTAAAAAAACACCCCCGGGGGTGCTCCGCCCGAATATTCGGTCGAATTCAGTCTCGTCGCGGCACCGCCGACGTTCGCGGCCTCGCGCTCCATGCAGCCGCAGCTCCCGATGGCGCTCCCGATGGCAGGCGTGGCAAAGACTGATCAGGTTCGTCGAGTCGAGCGCAAGTTCTTCCATCCGCACGGCCGACGCGCCGGCTGTCTCGACCGGCACGATGTGGTGTACCTCAGTGGCTACACGGATCAGGCCGCGTTCCGCACAGTCACAGCACAGCCCGCAATCGCGGGAGATCACCGCGGCGCGGACCTCATGCCATCGGGCAGAGTTAAGAAGCTTTCTGTATCGTTCGCGTGGAGTCATGGCTGCTGTCTGTTGCGGATCTGTTTATATCTGACATCGTAGTCGGGTGACTGCGCGTCGGCCTGTTTGTCGAACTCCCGCGCGATCTCCGCTCCGAGACTTTCCCATTCCTCGGTGCGCGGCTCGGTAAGGCACCGTGCCACCAGCACAAGCGCCGACGACATCATCGCTGCCGCCGATCTGAACCCATACCGACGGAAGCGCCGGATATATACCGATGCTGTCGCTTCATCAACATTTACGCTTGTGCGCTGCTGTGTCATGTTTCTAAAGTATCAGATAAAAAAAATGTCATCGACCCGGACGGGGAGCCGATGACATTAATACGAAAGAGAAGCCGCGCGCAGCTGTCGGGCGGCACCACAAAGTTACTCACTATCTTCAATGCTACAAAAGAAAGTAAAGCTAAAATTTGTTAATAAAGAGCCGGCCGGCTCTTGCGCGAGCCGACCGGTTGCCGCCCTCTGCTCTGCCTGAGGGCGGCAGTGTAGTCAAGAACTTTTCACAGAGCACTATATTTTGTCGGCTGTCTCATTCAGTTTTCGGGCAAGATCGCGCAGCGCACCGCGCATCACTTCCTTCTGGCTTTCTGAAAACTCGCACTCATTGCCGTTGCCGTCGTATCCGTTAAGCCGCTGATAGATCCAGCTTCTTGAAAAGCCGAAATAATCTTTTGATATGTTGCCCCATTTAATATAAAAAATTACATCTTTGAGTGCCTCGGTAATTTTTGCCATCGCTTATTTTGTTTTTTTATTCCCCCTCCCGAGAGAGAGGGGGAATGTTTGTTAATCTTCGTCTTCTTCTTTCAACTCATCGACTAACTGATCGATGAAGAGTTCTAACTGCAGTGATTCGTTGTGGCGGGATCGTCGGAAGTTCCTTAGAGCTTCGATCAGCTCCCATTCTTTTTCTGTGATTCTTTTCGTTTTTTTCATAACGTTATTTATTATGTTCTTGACTACACTGCAAAGTTAGTAATATTTTTGTTATTAGCAAAACTTTGGGGTTCTTTTTTCACTGAAAAAGATTTTTTTGGCAGACGGGGTCTATATGGTATGCCAGGGCCGAAGCACCTGTTATAGTCGGCTCGCCTGCAAATCACCGACGGCCTTCTTCTGCTTGCCGAGGAAGTCCTGCGCTCCTTGCAGATATGAGTCGTGAGCAAGACCATTGATGAATGGCACCATAACACCAGGGAATGATACCGGTATTTTTATCTCATCTGCGTATTTCTCTGCCGCCTTTTCAATGTCCTCCTGCGTGATTGTCTCTGTCTGCTTGCCGAGGGCGTAGGCGCGGTCGAAAGCGTAGGAAAGTGCGTCGTATTGGCTATAAGAAACATTGCCGTTAAAAACTTCGTTCTGAAAATTATGCCAGCACTCGCGCTTCTTATCTTGATACTCTTTGTCTGTCATAGCCATTCAACCTTATTGTCAGTGATGTAATAATGCGACTTGCACGGTAGATTGAAGCTGCCGACGGAGGGGCGTATGGCAACGCCCGACAGTCTTTCGGTCAGCGTCCAAAACATTCCGTCTCTGCGGCCAAACGGTAACACTACTTCATTTCCACAACCACAGGCGCATAGATGTGACGTTGTTTTGTAAGGCTTGCTGATATACAGCACTCCTTCTTTCATATCCGCAACCGGTGGAATGAAGTCAACGTATTCGGGAGTTAATTCGGTTACTCTCATTGTCTTTCTCCTGTTTGGGTCGGTAGTCGGGGCAATCGTTCTGCAATTCGCAATGCCATTCTATATTATTTGCAACTTCTTCTGCTATTGCAACACGGTCAATACAATGGCAGAAATGCACACATTCCTGCGGTCGCTGGTCAGTCGGGATCATGGTCGTTTTGTAACTCTTGGCGAATTCTTCGAGGTATTTCTGATGCCTCTTCATTATTGCGTATTCGAATGGTGTCATAATTCGCTAAATTCTTTATTCAGTTCGTTCATCCGCTTGTAGATATAATCTCGGATGGTTTCAAGCAATCCGTTGTGGACGCAAAGAGTTGTGCCGAAATAGAGATTATATAACTGATTCTTTTCGATTTCCCTTTGCAAGGGGCGGAGCTGGGATAGTTCGCATTCAATCTCAGATGCTCGTTTGAAATTATCTCGCGCCATTCCTCCACCTCCTTTACGATTTCGGGAAAGAGGGATTTCAATACATCCATTCTCCCTTGATTGTATGGTGAATATCCAAAGTTCTTTGGGTCAAGTTGTACGAGAATCCCTTTGTATATATTTTCAATATTGGCTTTCTCCACAAGGGAATATCGGCGGAGCGTATGTTTCAGAAAGCATTCGCAGATGGCGCTGATATTCTTCTTATCTTCCTCAATAAACTCATAGTCAAGCTGAAGAATACACCAGATACCGCCACAAAGCAGGCGGTCAAATTTACTCGGATAATCTTCGCTAATCGGAATTGCTTTAATTCCAA
>OGNF01000284.1_pt1 | contig 57896 bp, 69 predicted proteins | sample 1573321 | NCBI WGS metagenome assembly OGNF01 (sample SAMEA2581911, study PRJEB24529) | metagenome | biome: Human gut stool | place: China | collected 2011 | reverse complement strand
TTTCATTTTTAAAGTTTTCTTTAAACATTTTGTATTCTTCATAATCAATTATACCAGTTTTTAAATCTTCATACATTCCTTGAGATATATTATCTTTTTGATTAATTTTCTTTTCAATTTCATTTTTTTCAACTAATAGTCCTTTCTTTTGACTATCATTATTATTACCTAGTATTTCTTTAATATTAATTTTATTCATAACAGATAAGTCCTTATACTTGTTTATTCTATCATTTATTTTTTCAATTAGGATTTCATCTAAAATATCAACTCTAATTGTTTTTGAATTTTTACAATTTGCATAAGGTTTGCAAGCTTCAGTACATTTAAAGCAATGAATTTTTTCATTTTTTGACATATACATTCCCTTTTTAAAGTTCCCTTCACAACAATCACATTTTATAACTCCAGAATATTTATGTTTTTCGCCATGTTCTTTACAAGCACGTGATCTATTTTCTCTGATACTAACTGCTTTTTCCCAAGTATTCGTATCAATAATAGGTTCATGTGTGTTTTTACAAACAATCCATTGTTCCTTTGGTAGTGCAATAATTTTTTTATTTTTATAATTTGGTGTCGTTGTTCTACTTTGTGCTAAATTACCAATATATACAACATCTTGCAATATTCTCTTAACAGTACAATCACTCCAAACATTTTCTTTAGTAATTTTTCTGCTGTATTTTACATTTAATCCTTGTGATAATTTATATTCATAAGGACAAGGAATATTATTCTCTTTTAAATATCTAATTATTTTTCTAACACCATATCCATTTTCTGTAAATAATTCAAATATCTTTTTAACTACGACACTTGCAACAGGATCAATTAATAAATGGTTTTTATCTTCTGGATTCTTTATATAACCATAAGGTGCAAATGGGCCAGTAAATTGACCATTTACATGTTTATCTTTGATTGTGTCTCTAATATTTTCTGATAAATCTTCCAAATACCATTCGTTAATAAGACCATTTATTTGTCTTGATTTTTTGTTTCCTTTAACAACTGTATCGGCGTTATCAACTTTACCTACAAAACGAATACCCCACTGTGGAAATAAACCATGTATATATTTTTCTACATGTTCCATATCACGAGTAAATCTTGATTGCATTTTGCACAAAACTATATCAGTTTTTCCAACTTCACAGAATCTCAAACATTTATTATATTCTGGTCTTTCATTATCCACCCCTGAATAGTCCTCATCACAGAATATTGCAACTACTACCCATCTATTTGCTTTAGCATGTTTTAATAACATTGATAATTGATTTTTAATACTTTCGCTTAATTCTTCAAGTGTTTTTTTATCTTTATCTTCTTCTGATAATCTAACATATAAAATAACTTTCTTACCATACCAATTATACTCTGAATTATAAATTTCTCTCACATAAGCTGATCTTTTTTTAATTTCATAACTTGGTACTAAAAAGCTGTCATCATTTTTAATATCTAAATTAAGTAAATTGATGATACTAGGCGAAACATATTCTAGTTTACAATCATCCATCATATTTTTTAATTGTTGATTTCTTCTACTTGCGATTGTATCTTCTGGATTTAATTTGGAAATAGATTTAAATTCTATTTTTTTCTCATTTAGTTTACTTATAAATTCAGTAAATTTCTCTTTTCCATTACTTATAATCTCATTATAAGTAGATAAAACAATATTAACCGATTTATTAACTAAAGAAGAAAGCATATTATTAAAATTAATTCTATTTTCCGAATCTCCAATATAATAGCCATCACGATATATTCCAACAACTTCATAATTCAATGTTTCTGCATAATCCATAAGTGCTGTTGCTCTTTTTGTTAATGTACTTTCAATTTCTTCAGAACTTAAAGCTTTATTTTCTTCTTCTGTTAATCCTACATATAATACCACCTTTTTCATTAGTACATCACCATCCTTTTATGATGACATACCTTCAATTTTTCATTTTTGGATGTAAGAATACTTACATAATAATTATAACATGTATTAATATTCTTTTCAGCCATTTTGAACAACTTTCTCAAAAATATTTAAAATTATTTTTGCCCATTGATAATTGACACTTTTTTTAATATCTTCTTCTGTTAAAGCATCATTTTCTATTTCAATGACATTATACATTTCTTTCATTTTAATACCCCCTTATTTATTCTTTTTTTACTTTTAATAATTATTTTGCTCTACTAGTTTTCCTACTAATACAACTTGATATCCTTTTCTTTTTTGATTACATGTTATTAATGTTATATATTTATTCTCATTACTAGATAAAACATTTGCTTTTCCAGTTTTTTCAATATTATATTTACTAAATATTTTATAGTTATATTTTATTCCTTCATAATAAACAAAAACATTATCATTTATTTCTACATCTATTAACTTTTTAAAATATGAAATATTACTATTACCAGAATGTGCATACAAAATAAAATTACCCGCTTTATTTGGGTAATTACTATATTTATCTACACTAATTGCATAATTAATAGAATTAAAATTTTTAGTACTATCAACTACACCTCTTTTTAGATTTATACTTGGTATCTCTAAAACAGCTGTATATTTTATGTCCACTTTCTTAATTTCTTTTTTTGTTTCTTCTATTAGTACCACTGTATTTTCTTCTTCTATAATATGGCTTGTTTCTTCAATATAACTATTTATCACATCCACATCTTTTTTCTCGTAATAATAATTATATATTTTATAAGATAAAAGTGTTGATAATGATAACAATATTAGTATTTTACCAATAGTTTTTAGGTTCTTTTTCATAAATATTTTTCTCCTTCTAAATTATTCCAAAATGATATAATTGTTTTTCTAATTTTTTTATTACTCGCTATTTCTACTGTGATATCATTCGTAAATAGTTTTTTTAGTCTAATTAAATCCATTTTATTTAATAGTGTTGCAATTTCTAAAGTATAAACATCGTCATCATCTTTTATTTCATTTATTATTCTGTTTGTAAACCAATCCTTTAAATTGTTTAAAAGACTTATAACATTATTCTCACCATTAACATTTTCAATAATTCTTCTCATTTTATTTTTAGTTTGTCTTTGGCTTGAAGTAATTATTTTTCTTGTTATTACCTTCTCTTTATTATTGCTTTCTTTATCATAATATTCTCTTAGTTTTTCAACAGTATAGTAATTATCTGTTAATCTTTTTAAAACTTTTATTTCTCTTTCACATATTGCAACTTTCTTATATTTAGGATATAAATCACTATACATATAAGTGTCTCTAAATATTGGATTACCAAAAACAGGAAATATTATTGTCTTATATTTAAGTGAAATAATTTCATTTGCTGTTAGTAATTCTCTTCCCAGTAAAGAAGTAGTTTGATTACCACCTACTTTAAATGGATCAGTACTTGTACTTAATGAGTTTGTTGTTATTGTTGCCCTTCCTAATTTCTTTTCTATAATTTGAGCACACTCTACGCTATTTGTTTTTAAATAACATAAAGCTGAGTTATCAATTATTATACTTGCTATTTCTTTGCCATATATTTGATCTAACTGAGCAAAAGATTGAATAAAAAAGATATATCTCATCCCCCTAGAGCGAGCTACACTAACTGAAACATGTATATCATTTATCGGTGGCATATTTGCAAATTCTTCTAAAATCCATTCAACTTTTACAGGTAACATACCATTGTTTTCAGGCATATTTGCAAATTTTGATAAATCTTTAATTAGCATTCCAAGTATTATAGTAACTAATTGATAATAACTTTTATCTTCATCAGGAACAATAATATAAAGTGCAGTTGGTTTTCTTCCTACATCTGTAAAATTAAATTCACTAATACTCGTTACATTTTCTACATTTAGATCATCAAAAATAGACATTTTTTCACCAAATACTGCTGTTACAGATTTATAAGTGTTTTCAGCAGAAGACAATATTGATGTTAAATAATCCTTAGACAAATTCCCGTAACTTCTGGTATTTAAATTTCTTTGTAAATACATTTGATTTTCTTTTATTAAAGAGGAATTTTGAAATTTCTTTATACTAGCAATATTTATCTTGTTTTCATCTATTAATCCTTTTTTATAATCTTCTAAAAATATTCCTGCAAGACCAATAAATAATTGTTTGCTACTATTAATCCAGAATGGATCTTTACTTTCTTTCTCTGTAAATATTAAATTAGCAAGAGAAATCACTAAATGATTAGCTTCTGCTTGGTGATTAGAACTATTATTTTGCATTTCTTTTATCTTATCTAATATTTCTAAATTGGATAAATTATTCAAATATTCTTTTAATTTTTCACTTGTATATTCCATATAAGAATAATTGTCAAAATATTTTTTATTTTTTATATTTTTTTCTAGTTCTTCTTGGTTGTTTTTTATAACCTCTATTATATAATCTACTAACTTATATTTATCTATTATTTGTTCTTGATATTTTTTATTGCTAAACATTTTTCCAATTAGTATTTTATTTGATTTTATAAAATAAGATAAAAAGAACATCATATTTTTGTCATATATACAATGTTCTTTCCATTCATCAATAATTGGTTGCATGATATTTATTTTACTAGATTTCGTAGGGTTTCTAAAATCTATCGTAACAACGTCATAACCATTTTCTTCAAAAATTTTACCAGTTGTTTTGAAAAGTTCTGCTTTAGGATCGGTTAAAACCACTGAATGTTTTTCTTTAGCAGTTGCGAATTGGATGCAGATAGGAATACTAACTGTTATTGACTTACCACTACCAGTAGAACCAATTAACACATAATGTGGTGATTTATTATCATAATAAACATTTTTGAATTTTCCTTTTTCTTTTTCGTACCATACTGGAAAACCAGACATATTTATATTATTTAATTCTTCTTTATCAAAATTTTCTTTTATCTCTTTTATATCCGCAAACTTACTAGAGCCATGCTCGTTGTTGTTTTTTAGTTTTCTTCTTGATAATTTTGGTTCTATTATTAAAATAAATAATATTAATCCAATAATTAAAAATAACAATAAAGTCATAGATGGGGACATAGCATCAAACTTAATATTATCCATTTTCTATATCTCCAGTTCATCGCTTTTGTCTTTGAAAAAATCATTATATTCTAATAATTTTTCTTTTTCTTTACCATAAACAACTGATAATGGATAACCATAATTCTTATCATCCTGAGAACAAGACATTATTTTATTATTAATAAATGTATATAGTTTTCCTCTTTTATTTATATAGTACTCATAATCATACCCAATATCCAAATCTAATTTAGTTAATACATAATATTTTTCTGGATGCATTTCTTTATCTGATTCAATATTTTTAATTCTTGATAAATTACCACTTAATATTGCATCTATGTTATTCTTGTATTTATAATATGTTTCTAATTTACCAATATTATGCGCATCATCATAGTAATTCTCTAAATCATGATTTAAAACTAATTTAGAGAATTTACTATTTGAAGTAGGATGAAAATTACCACTAACTAAATTATAAATAAATTCGGCATAAGTTTCTTCAAATGTTATTCTTTGACACAGAAATTCTGTGTTATAAAAAGTTAAAGGATATAAACTAGAATCTGCTAAATCTGCTGATATATTATTTTTAGTTTTATCTATATGGATATTCTTTATATGATAATAACTCATAGTTATACCACCATTCCTTTTGTTTCTTTATCAGTTTCATTCTCCACTATTAGTTCTTTAATGCAAAGTTTCTCTGTTAAATAATCTAATAGTTTATTTGTATCAATAAAATCACTATCAAAATATCCTTCTATAAATATAAAACATAGCTCCTCATCATTCTTCCCTTCTATTACTGTACCAAATATTCCGTCTGTTCCAGTTCTTATAGCACATTCTGGTTGCCACTCATCTTTTGAATCAATTATATTTTTAGCATACTCGTTTGCCCCTATTGCGACACACGCTGTATCAACTCCTATATCATATTTAGTTATTTTTATATTTTCTAAATGTTTTAAATATCCATCTTTTGTAACACTACAATCATCATCATTAGTTTTGATAAGTAATGCAAAATCTACCGTTTCAAATTCATAATCTTCTATATTGTTTTTTACTTTATCAATATATACAATTACTGCTAAATCTTTATTATCTATATTATTATTTTCATACCTACACCAAACATCCTTATCGTAAGCTGGATCAGATACTACTATATGTTTTATTTTTTCAATTTTTCCTTTATACTTCATATATCCCCCTTTATATTTCTAAATTATCTTTTTTATAATATTCTTCACTTACCCCATCTGTTGAATAAAATAAATCATCCTCTTCATTTATAATTTCTGCAAAAGCATAATCTTGTCTTGCCATTATCTTTTTTAATCTGGCAACAGCATCTTTTAGATCATGGTATATTTCATCAAGTATGATTGGTTCTTCTTGAATTCTATCTTCTTCTGTTTCCCATATTTTTATATTAAAAGTATTATGATTCACATATCCAAATATATAGTCATTCACAGACTCTTTAATATCATCTATATCATCACAAATATATTTTGCCCCAGAACTATTTTCTGTCCCTATGTACATTATTTTTTTATCTACATTATAATTTAATCCCAAGCTAAAACTTTTAATTAATCTTTCGTTATTATCATTGGTTAAATACCACTTATTATGGTTTTCTATTTCAATATAATAATAATTTTCATCACACTCATCACATAAGTAAGAATAATCTATTAAATCGCTTATTAATAATTTATTTTGGCATTTAGGACAATTACAAATAGTTTCTAACTCATTTTTCATATATTCTTTTGCTTGTTTATAAGCATTATCATAAATATCTGCTAACACAGTCATAAACTCTTTTATTTTGCTTTGATTACCATTTAATATTTGTATATCAGCATTATCTAAAATATCAACTAAATTTTCATAAATTATTTTGCTTTCTTTTAACACTTCATAACTATTTATTTCAATCACCCCTATTCAATTTCATAAGACTCATCAATGTTAATACCATCTTTATTTATAAATTCATTATATAAATCACTATCTTTTGTATGAATATAAAATTTCATTAACATAACAAAATCTTCTTCACTTATTAAATCTCTTCTTATAAGTTTTCCTGACTCATCTCTATATTCTAATCCAATACCACATCTTTCTTTATCTGCATCAGTTTGTGTTAAAGACATAACTCCATTATGACTTATACCTATGTTAATGGTATCATCAAACAATTTGTCTATATCAATATATTTATTAAAGTCATATTCAAAATTAGATATTATTGTTGATATTATATAATCTTCCAATTCCTTACTAGTTGTTATTTTTGTTTCACTATCAAAAAATTTTTCTTTATTTTCTTCAAATAACTTATTCAAATATTCTTTATTCATATTCCTTTTCTTGTTCCTTTCTCTTGCTATATTCATAAATTGTATTAACATTATTAACAACCGAATCAAAATCATCCCATGCTCTTATATCAATTTCTAAATTATCTTCAACTATAAGCATGTACTTGCCGTCAGACACTTCTTTTGTATATGCATTACTTAAATTAACGTTTTTATCACTAAGTAAATGCTTATAAAAATCAGTAATACTTCTCATATTTATTTCTCTATCATCTCCAAAATCCTCAAAAGGTATTTTTTTATTGAAGTCAATATTTTCTTCCTCACATATTTCTAATACAGGAAATAGATTATTTTTATAGTATTTAATACATTCTTCTAGAGATAGTTTTTTATCTAGATTTACTTTTATTGGACTTTCGTTATAATTTTTAGTATGAATATAAATTTCTCTGCAATAATTGCTTATGTTGTCAGTAGCTTTTCTTTTATCATTGTTTAGATCAAATAAAATGGAAGCATATCTTTCTCTTTCTGCTCCCTCGCTCATCATATAACAATCATTATAAAATTTTATTGCATCTTTTTTATTATTATAAATACTTAATGAATCATAACAAACAGTATAAATTTCTTCTCTCATCATTTCCTCCCTTCTAAATTTCTAAATTTTGATAATCTTTATATATAAATTCTTCTTCACCAAAGTAATTTTTAAATAGATTTTCTAATTTTTTAAACATCTCGTCATAAGACATATTTTTATCAAACCATCCTACTTCATAAATTTCACTTTCCCAATAATCCGGTTTTATTCTGTGTCCATATTCAATAGTAGTTTTTCCATCACAATAGTGAAGTTCTACACAATGACACATATTCATAACTCTTGCAACAGTATAAGAGTGTGAATCATCTATTTTTTTAAATTCTGTAATCAAATCTCCTTCAAGATAACCCTTGTCAGGAATATCTTCAATATTCATATATAAAATATTATCGTCTATATTTAAATTAGACAAAATATTTTCAATAGATTCGTTGTATTGTTCTTTTGAAACAAATTCTTTTAAATACTCTATAGCATTATTCGTGCTTAGATCATATTGCTTTTTTAATTCTTTTAAACTTAACTCTTCAAAACATCTCAAATATTAAACACCTCACATTTCAATTATTTTATCAAGATATTTACTATATCTATTTATTTCACTTTCTATACTCTCTTTATCCATATCTTTAAAACATTCAATTATTGTTTCTTCTATTTTTTTCCTTGATTCTCCCATATAATTTTCAATGTCTTCAATACAGTAATCATTTAAAATTTTTTCCCACTCTTCATCAGTACAATTATCGAGATAATTGGTAATAGTATTTTGTAAATCTTCTAAAATTTTTTTGTTATTTTGATGTTTGCTATATGATTTCCTATCTTCGTTTAGCTCTTTAAATGTAAAATCCAAACGATTATTTTTGTTATAGATTCCATAGTTATTATATATATCATTAAGCATTTTGATAAAAGTGTCAAAAATTTCTTCATTTGCCATATCATTAGCATTAAAAGAATATATAGCAGCATAATTACCAGTTAAAATAGAATTACCATTTCTATCCTTTATAAAAATTGTAAAAAATTTGGGATAAAGTTGATTCGATAATTCAAAAATAGGAACAAAAGTGTCTTTAGAATTAAATGCAGTTGCTCCATTTCCTAAATATTTATCATTATGGTAAGATACATCAAATCCTTTTTTTTCCATAAAATCTATAAAAATATCACTAACCCTATCAACAACATTTAAAAATTCTTTATCAAACACTATATTCACCCCTCTCTAAAACATAATCTTCAAGAAACGATTTTGTTGATTTTAATCCTTCATACCATTCAATAATATTATAATTACCATATTTACCTTCGTATTCTCCAATAATATCTTTAACCCCATCATCGTATTTGTTTTCATAGAAACTAAAGTCTTTTATTACATTATTGATTCTAATTATGTCTTCATTAGTCAAATTTTCTTTTATAGTATTATAATCAGTACAACTTTCTATATATCTTAAATCTTTCATTATTTCTTGTTCTTCTAAAGTGGTTTTAAAATTATCAGTAACGTATGAATTATATTTTATAGAATCCCTTGTTCTGTATTTATCTGCTATATCTTTAATTCTTTTTCCATTGTAATCGACACTAATTAAACTACTATTTAATTCGTTTACTCTGATAAGACCACTATTGTTATGTACATAGCTTTCTTTCATTTTAATTGCATCTTTAGTAGCAATACATAAATAATCACCATCATAACAATTATAATAACAAATATCATTATCACAATACACTAATTCATTTCTGCTATCTGGATAAATACCTTTTAAATATAAATCATTTTCTAAATCATCAAGAGCAAAATCCAAATATTCTTCAATTACTAATGGTACATCAAAATTATTCACTACTGAATTTATATTTAACTCTTCCTTAGTATCAACTTTTAAATAACCTGGGATATACATACCTGACTTTTTCATTACATCATACAATGTTGCATCATCATTTAGATATAAATCTCTTTCAATTTTTAAACCATTAATTAATGTAATGTTTTCTAATTCAGATAGCATTACATATCCTAATTCTGCATAATCATCATTTCCTAAATGACAGTAACCAAACATTTGATAATCCCCATTATCTAATTTATTTCCTTCAGTTATTAACCATGTTCCAGCACCTACTGGATTAAAATATTTAACTATTACTTTTGCTCTACCACCCAATCCGTCTTGACTGTACAGCGGATATTTCTCAAACTTTTTTTCTAATTCTTTTGTCATTAATTTCATTATTCTTCCCTCCTTTTTATGCTTCATAATATTTTTCTTTATTTTCTATTATTTTTTCAATTTCTTCATATTCTAATTCATCAAAAGTTTCTGACAAATATTTAATAAAATCATGTTTGGAATTACCATGTTTTTTTATTCCATATTCAATAATATTTGAAAAAGTATTTCTAACAAATGAATTACTATATTCAAAATTAAAAGTATCTTTTATATATGTCATTATTTTGTCAGTAATATTTGAATCTAATTCTTTACAATAATTCCTATCATCCAAAAATCTTGTCTCTAAATCACCATAACCAACTATTTTATATTCTCCATTATCTATCTCAATAACTTCCTCTAAATTATATTTTTCTATTTCTTTTTTTAATTGTTCTATATCTCTTTCATTATAATCATCATAAAAATCTTCCCACTCATCATAATCAATATGACACATTGAACATTCAGAAGTAACAACACAATCGTAAATTTCTTTTAATAATTTAGATACATTTGATATGGTAGGTAATTTTAAATATTTTTCTATATCACTACATATTAAAACTGCAAATGCGTTTTTAAGTTCATTTACAGTCAAACTACCTTTTTCTATATCTGTTATATTTCTAATTGCTTGTTCATCATAACTTGTAATTATTGTTCCATTCAATTCTTTATTTTGGCCAACTTCAGCAAGTGCTTTATAGTCCCCATAATCAGTTTTCCAAACATCACATACATTAACAGCACTTCCCTTTAAATTTTTGTAAAACCATTTTTCAAATTCTATCCAATTATTTGAATTATAAATTATTTGATCTAGTCTTAATTCCGGATGTACTTTATTTATATATTCATCAATGCTTTCCCATTTTTCTTTTCCTACCATTTTCTTAATTTCTTCATATTCTTGAAATATACTCAAATTTACATACCCCCTTCTATATATTATAAGTTTCTAATCTATATTAAAAAGTGATTGCTCTTTTAGCAACCACTTTAACTTTTATAAAACTCTATTTTTTATTTTTTTAAGATTAGCATTTCCCGCCATTATCTTTAAAATAAGATTCTATATATTTCACTAAGATTTTAGCTTTATTAAATTCTTTATCTTTAATAATATTTATTATATATTCACTACCACTAGCATCTATTATATTATCATTTTGATCATACTCTATAAGATATTCGTATTTTTCATTATTAAGGACACAACTTAATTGTACTGTTTGTTCCGTTTTTTCTGTTTTTGATGATTGTCTACTACCAAAAAAGACACTTAATAAAATTATAGCTACAAACCCAACTATGAATAATATTCCCATTACTTTTAGTATTTTGATTATTAACCCAGCAAGTTTTTCAGTGTTACTCACTTTTTCAACTAGCACAGGTTTAATATCATTATTTAATAATTCATCAATGCTAACATTTAATGCTTTAGATAACAATTTTAACTGTTCTGGATTTGGTGAAGTTTCACCAAGTTCCCAATTTGATATTGTTTGTCTAGTTACATCAACTTTTTCTGCTAATTGTTCTTGTGAAAGTTTACAATCTTTTCTTAATTTTAAAATATTATCTCCTAATTTCATTTTATCTCTCCTCTCACTTACAATTATATATGTATTGATATTTGCATTCTACCAAATGTCTTTGGAACTTTGTCAAAGAGTTTTAACATTTATTAAACATTTTAATTTTTTTACTAATTCTACTATAAAATACCCTATAACAATTCCTAAAAAGTTCATTAATAAATCATCTATATCAAAACTTCTACCAACTACTAATTGCAGAACTTCAATAGCAAGTGGTATTAAAACAGCATATTTAAATATATTCTTTTTGTTAACATTTTCAAAGCATAATGACAATAATATTCCCATAGGAATAAACATTAAGAAGTTTCCTACTATCATTGCTTTTACCCAACTGTCTAGAGTATACTCTCCAATAATTATTTTATATATTGTTGGAATAAAATTATATGAAAAATCAAATATTCCTGCAAACGGATTTTCATTAAAATTATAAAATACATTATACCAAATGATATTCCAAAAGTTTATAGGAACTAATACTAAATTAAATAATCCAACAATATAACATATAAATATTAAATACAAAATTTCCCTTTTATAATTAATATCACTATTATTTTTCTTTAGTTTTAAAAATCTAAATATTATATATAATAGTCCTACTAATAAAGTGATCGGTATAACTTGTATAAACTGATTTATTACTGAATTTCCTGTAAATAACTCTTTCATATATCCTCCTTTTTAATATTTTCATTAAATACACACCTCATCAAAAATAATATATATAATATAAGAGATATAAGGTCAGTGATAGCAGAAAATAATTTCATTTGTTTAGTAAATACTGATATAAATAATATTATTGTCTCCATTAATATAAATATTGCTGGCATAATACATAATATTTTACTATATATTTTATCTTCTCTACCACTATAAAGTATTGCCCCTAAAGCTCCACATATTACTGCTGGTATAATACTATATAATAACCATCCGTTAATACTATTAATTGGTATTTCCATTAATGAATCAAATGGAGTATACAAATTAAAATACATTTTAATTGATTGATATATTGTGGTAATTAGAAATATCATAAATACATACATTGAAGTATTAATAATTGCTGTTTTTCTTTTCTCGCTTAGCAAAACTATAAGAGATGTTGTAAACATCCAAAACCCATAAGTACTAGAACTCCAGTAAGAAAAAGACCACAAATTATTATTAGGAAGCATTAAACATATTACTACTGAAAGCCCCGCAAGTACACTTAATAAAAATACTAATAAATATGATTTAATATTATCCTTAAAAACCACTTTCATTATTTTCATTTCCTTCACTATTTATTAAACACTAGTTTAAATATTAAATAAATAAAATAACCAATAACCGCACCAAAAACATTTGTAATTAAATCTGTTATATCAGATGATCTAACACTTATTAATGTTTGTAACATTTCAATAACTAAACTTGTTATAAAACTCCATTTTATTGTTTTAACAAAATTATTTTTCTTATCTATCATTGGGAACATTATTCCAAAAGGAATTAACATAACTATATTTAAAACAATTTGTCTAATATAATCCCCTCTATGATTTAGTAAATCATCAAATAAATTCATATTCATCATTTCAAAAGGATGATTAAACATAAATGGGATAGAACAAATAAAAGGCATTAAAGTAAAATAAAGTACAAAACTAATATACACATACATCATTGTTCTAATAAACAAATCATAATTAGATAATTTCTTCCATTTTTTTATAAAATACTAAAAAATACAAAAAAATTAAAACAATAACATCAACAACTATCATCATAAAATCCTTTCACTATAATTATTTTATATAAACTAATTTAACAATCTCTTTATATATATTAGTACAAAATTTTATAAATTATTTTTATTACTTTTTATTTCATTAACTAAATCTTTAATTGTATATTTAATATTTCTTGTTTGATAATCTAAATCCTTTTTCGCTTTAGCATTTGTAAAGTTAGCATTGGCCTTTAATGTATACAATGAATATTTAGTAAATAATGGTGTCTTTTTTCTAAGTCTATAATATAATTCAAATAAAGGAGCAATATTCTTAACCATGTTTATTGAAACAACTTTTGTTATTGGTCTTATAGCACCATACTCACATATCAAATCAGTTATTTTTTTAATGGTTACATATTCACCTGATAAAATATATCCTTCTCCTTTTTTACCTTTAGTACAAGCATTAATAATACCTTTAGCGACATCTCTTACATCGACAAAGTCATATCCACCTTCTGTTACCGAAGGAACTTTTTCATTTAAGATATTTTTTATTAAAACTGTCATATTAGTGTTGGTAAAATCATTTACTCCTAATAGACCTGACGGAAAGACAACACAAGCATTTAAATTATTGTTTCTAACTTCATTAAACACATACTTTGTCGTCTCAGCTTTAGTCTTTGCATATAAACCAACAATTTTATCCGGATCAAAACTTGCATTTTCATCCATTACCTCATGATTTGGTTTTTCTTCTATTGCATGTACACTACTAACATAAATTAGTTTAGCTTTTATTTCTTTGGTTTTTTGAATGATGTTTTTAGTTCCTTGTACATTAACTTGATATACTCTTTCATTATATTTGCTATCAAGGTATACTATTGAAGCACAATGAATAACATAAATATTCGTTTTTTCTTTAATCTTTTGATCTATATTAAATATATCTTCCATTGTTTCTAGTTTCGTTACATCACCATAGAATTTTTTGCATTTAAGCCCTTTTAGAGCATCTGTTTTATCATTAGGTAGAATTAATGCTCTTATTTCGTTCTTATTATCTTTTTCAAGTAATCTTACAATATTGTTTCCAAGAAAGCCATTAGCTCCTGTTATTATATAAATATTCTTCATATAGTTCACCATTATTTCTTTATAAAATTTTCTGGTCCTTGTTTACATTTAGGACACACAAAATTTTCTGGAAGATTCTCTCCATCATATATATATCCACACAATGTGCATACCCAAAAAGTTTTATTATCTTTAGTTGTTATTTTAATTAATTCTTCTTTATGTTCTTGATAATAATGATATGTCATAACTTCATCATCACTAGTTATATCGCCTTCAAACATTTGACCAAAGAATACAGTATGTGTTTCATTTTCAACAAAGCCCTCCACATCACATATTAAATAACCTAAAGTATTACTAATAATGTTTATTCCTTCAACTTCTCTATATTCTATTTCCTTAAATTTATCAATCTCTCTACTAGATTTAAATCCAAATGTTTCTATAATTTTTGGATTAACTTTTTTTCCAATAATTGACAAGGCAAATTTTTGATTTGACTTAATTAATTGATTAGTAAAATTCTTTTTATTTACTGACACTATAATAGTAGGTTTTTCTCCTTTTCCTACTTGAGCAACAGCATCAACTATGCAACCCCCACCTTTGGTTGTTAAAACATACATTCCGTGTGTTATTTTTGATGTTACATCTACATTTCTCATTAGTTCCTCCTATCCTTAAAGAATCTTTCTATTTCTATTATTGCTTCTTCTCTACTACCAGATCCATGAATTACATTAATACTTTTATCGGTGCCATATTTTCCCCTTATTGTTTCAGGCCCTGCAACCCTACTATCAGTTGGCCCTATCAACTTTCTAAATCTTTCAACTATGTTATCTCCTTCTAAAAGTAAAATTGCTACTTTATCAGAAGTCATATAGTTCACAAGCTCTGGGAAAAATGGTTTATCTATCAAATGAGCATAATGTTCTTTTAAGATTTCTTTATCCAAATACTTCAGATAAAAATCTTTAATAGTAAATCCATCATTGTAAATGGCCTCTATGATTTCATCTAAATACACCATACCATCCGGCTTTACAATAGCAAGCGTCCTTTCTTTATTATTTGTTTTCATTCAAACCTCCTTCCAACCTTATTTGGTTTTAAAACTATTAATTATTAAATCTTGCTTATTTTTCATTAAACCAAGATTTTCTTCACAATAACCCTTTCCTCTTTTATCTCCATCATGGTATTCTTGCCCGGATAATCCACATGATAATCTAGTAATCTGATCCATGAATTCATTCTTTAAAAAGAAGAACATCCCAATTATAACCGTTTAAATTATAGCTATTATTAATACATACTCCACTAATGTTTGACCTTTATTATTTAACATATCTACTCCTATCTTTTACAACGTGTTATAACCTCATTCTACCTCAACTCCATTATATCACATTTCTACCGATTTCAGTAAATTTTTTAGTCGTTATGTTTTAATTTCTTTTTTTTAGATCGTATTCAATTTCATCAGCAACCAAATCAGTAGTGTAAACTTTTTCGCCTTTATCATTTTGATAACTTCCTGTTTGAATATGAGCTTTAATATGTACTTTTTGACCTTTATCAAGTTCTTCAACATATTTTTCAACATCTTTCCATACTTTAACATTTATAAAGTCAGCTTCAAACTTTCCATTTTCATTTTGATAATTACGATTACAAGCTAAAGATAAAACTGCATATTTTTTATCTTTACCTTTAAGTTCAGGCTTTCTAGTAAGATTACCTTTGAATTCGCTAAAATTAATATCTTTTTCTTTATTCATATAATCCATCCTTTCTTTTTTTTGCTAAATATTAATAATTCAATAATAGTAGGGTAAGCACCACCTCCTTTAATTTATTGCACAAAAAAAATTATCAGTTGATAATTTTTTTATTCATTAATTAGTTTTTTTAAAGTTTCAGTGTTTTCATGCAAAGAGTACTCTTTATCGTTTTTAAAGCCATAATATCCACTTTCCCAAACCCAAACTTTTGAAAGTAATTTATTATCTAGATCATACAACAACAGATACCAATTACTTGATTCAGTTGTTACTGTTGCTTCTATTTCATAACCTTTTGATATTATATCTAAAATTTGCTCTATTTTTTTTGTATCTGTTATTTCTTTTTTTATGTTATTTGTTCGCGAGTTTTCAACAATAATTTTTTTAGTTAAAGAAATTTTTTCAACAATTTTATCATCTATTTTATTCATAACATTACCTTCTTTATAATTACATCCACTTAACAAAACAAATAAGCAAAAAAGAATTATTACACTAAATGTTTTTCTCATAAATCCACCTCATTATATATTATAACATATTTATAGTTCTTTTTTGAAAAATTTTAATATCTGGATAATCCGAAAGCTGAATTAATTAAATCAGCTCTAGAAAAAACCATTTTGTTATCAGAAGTCTTAAAAACTCCTATTCCTGCTGTTAGATGTGCTTCTGTACTGCCATCAGGAAATGGCATTGTGATAGGAGCCTTTAGTGTATAATACACTATTCCACCACTATCTCCGAAAGTTTGATAAACATCTGTAAGAACCATTTTTGTAAAATTAACTGACGAACAAGTTTCACATTCTTTAACCGATGTTGAATAACTAGCTTTTGTTATTTTTCCTGTTCTGTGACCCGAAGCACTACCAATTCTTCCAACTCTCTCACCTTCAAAAAAGCTATCCTTTACAACTGTTGATAATGATAAAGTAGGAATTGTATAAGGTGGATAAGCATGCCAATTATTTGTCGGTGTTGCTGAATATCCGTTTGTATCTACCCAAGAAGCATCAATATTTCCTCCAAATCTTTTATTCTTAACTTTACCTATTCCTGTTATAACAGAATTAACTGTCATACCATGACCATGTGTGACAAACCCTTGACCCGATGATCCCTTTCTAGCCCTATAACCTACCGATCCACCAGCACCATTAGGAGCGCCAGCATTTAATGTTACAGTAGTTTCTTTGCCTTTTTTAAAAGTAATAATCGGAGAATCTATTACAGAATTTTTAAATTCTTGTTTTTCTTGTTCAGAACAAATTGACAACTCTACCACAATTTTATTATTGATAACATCAATATAAAATGCCATAACAGATGAAGACAATTTGTTTTCTAAAAACAAGTTTTCTAACATTTCATTTATAACTGTTATCTCTGAAAAAGAGTAATTAACTGATTCGACAATTGCATTTTTATCAACGGATAAAACTTTTTGATAAAGAGTATTTTGGCTTGTTTTGGATTTAGGTATTTTTTTATTAACAACTTGAATAACCAAGTAGTCATCATCATTTATATAAAGTCCTCCAATATATTCAGGATATATCGGATTTCCTTTCAAATCCTTTGGAAATTCGGATTCAATTTTCTTTGCGTTCTCAACTGAATTTGCATTACGAGTATATAATTCTTTCCAATTTTCTCCATATACTTCTTTTAGATATTTCGCTCGGCTTTCATTAAATTCTTTAGTTTCAAATACTTCATCTGTAAGGTCTGGTTTTTGCATTTTTTGATTTAATTGATTAGTATCAATAAAAGTATTAGCAGAAACGCTTGTAATAGTAACAGTGAATATAAATGCAACTAAAAATAATTTCATAAGTTTTGTTTTCATTTTTCATTCCTTTCTATTTTAATTGACCAATTATGTTATTCAATGGTGAAATAAATTATTACATATACCACCTCACAATCTTTTAGGAAATATTCTACAATACAAATATAAAAATATAAAAAGAAGTAAAATAAAGTAGAATAACCTTTTTTTCATTAAACCAAGATTTTCTTCATAATAACCCTTTCCTCTTTTATCTCCATCATGGTATTCTTGCCCGGATAATCCACATGATAATCTAGTAATCTGATCCATGAATTCATTCTTTAAAAAGAAGAACATCCCAATTATAACCGTTTAAATTATAGCTATTATTAATACATACTCCACTAATGTTTGACCTTTATTATTTAACATATCTACTCCTATCTTTTACAACGTGTTATAACCTCATTCTATCTCAACTCCATTATATCACATTTTTACCGATTTCAGCAAATTTTTAGTCGTTTTGTTTTAATTTTTAATATACTTTACTATTTTCCTCATCAAACATCTCATAAAACTTCTCTGCTGCTTTTTCTTGTTCATATCCTAATCTGTCAAGTGCATTTAATATCTTACCTTTGTATGTCTTTTTTGCAATTACATTTTTGATAATGTTTGCTTTATGTTTTTTGGTGGTTTTAATTTTTTTGTAATCTTTGATATAATTTTCATAAGCAATTTGCATTATTACATCTTCAATATTAAAATCATTTTTATTTATTTTTTTTGAATAGTAATTTATATTATATAAAGCGTGATTCACGATAGCATTGTAAATGTAATTTTCACTTTTATCTAATTTTTCTTTGATCATTTTATTCTCTATTATTGATTCAAACCCTATGTCAGATATATTATTTCTTTTATCTATATCCATTAAAATATCATTTATTTTATCAATAGTCTTATAAATATTTTCCTTAACATTCTTAATTTCTTTTTCCTTAAATATATCCTTTTTTATATCTTTTGTTATAGTTCTAATTTTATTCCCAATTTCATCTTTCGGCAAAGAATTATATTTAATATATTTTCTTTCCGTACTTCTTACTTGATTTAACAAAAAACCTAATCTTATTATTTTTTCTTCCGTTTCAATATCTTTAAGATTTCTTAAAGTAAAGTTTATACTTTTAGGATTAAAGTAAGACTTTAATTCTTCAAACTCTTCTTCTAATTTAATTAATGTTGGTGTGTATAGCTTTTTTCTTTCTATTTCTAGAGTGGCTTGTCTTTTCAAAAAATTTCTTTCTTTATCACCTATTTTTAGTTTTATTCTGTGCTCTAATTTATTATATCTATTTCGGTAACATTTTCTTTTTTCTATCCAAGATATATGAAAATGATAATTATTATCCCTGTCAGAATGTAGTGCTACTATCCATTCTAAATTTTCTTTAGGATTTTCATATCCTGAATATGATAAAAACTTAGGCATTAAATTAACAGATATTTTCTTTTGAAGTTCCTTAATATCTATATGCTTATCTACATATTCTTGATTAAACGATAAAACTGTCATTTGAATATTACTATTTTCTACATACTTACACCATTTTTTTTGCATTGATAAAACCATATTATCATTTAAAAAAGAGCCATCTTTTAACATAGCCATTTCTTCTCTTTTCATTTTGTTTTCTTCCATAATTTCTTCCGTTTTTTTTCCACCCATAAAATAATCAAACAATGAATTAGTTTTTACTTTTGACATTTCTTTAATACTAATCTGAGATTTCTCTTCATCTCTTGAATATTCATAAAAACCAGTAATATAATCATTTAATTTTTTTCTATATTCTTCTTTGGTTTTACACTGAATATATCTCCATTTGTTAGAGTTCTTAGCTTTCATATATAATCTTAAATTATTACTTGGATTATTAACAGCATAATATGGATGAGTTATAAAAATTACTTTAGAATCTTCTATCATAATTATTAGAGTCTTTGAAGTAATAGTTCTATTTTTTCTAATACTCTACACATTATGCTTTTTAGTTCTATATCTTCATTATATTTAAGTATTCCAAGTTCCAATAATTCAACATATAGATCATTCTTAACTGTATAATCAAATTCTTTAACCATGATATCTATTTTTTCATCTATCTCTTTTGGGATAGAAACACTTCTTCTTATTATTTCTTTTTTTATCACACTAACCCCCTTTAAAAACTAATTTAACCAACTACTATAATTTTTATTTTTTTCATTAAATTCTTTTAAACATTCATCTTTACTGATATCTTCGTTTATTGGAAATACCATATTAGCAAATATTTGCTCAAGCAACTTTTTATTTAAATTCTCTCTATATAATAATCTATTTAATTTATTATCTATTTCTATTATTTTTAACTCTAAATTTTCTTGATTATTTACCTCTTCAATACATTTTTTTATTCCTACACTTTTTAATTTTATACCATTCTTTTTCATATAATTAAAAAGCATACTCTCTGTATGCCCACTTAAATCTATAGTATATCTACTCATAATTTTTCTCTTTGTATTTTATAAAATTTTCAGTATAGATTAAATCCTCAGTAAAATACCCACTATAAATAATATTATTTGTATTTCTTTCTATGTATTCAAAAATATCAAAATCAGCAAGCATATAATCATCTTCTATTGTTTTATAGTTTTTGTCTGACAATTCAATTTTTAAAATTGCTACAAAAGAATTTGGTAATATATTTTCTTCTCCTAATGCAGTAGTCTTAATATCACTTATTGCATATTTTTTTGCTTTTTCATAATCTCTACTAACTCCGTAATTCCATACATCTAATATATATTTATCTTCTATATTCAATATATCTTTATCATTCTTTCTTGTTTTTTTCTTATCAAGTACATAGCCATTGATAAAGAAATATGCTATCTTTTTCATTCTTTTCCTCCCATCTTTTTTTATTTTTAATGTCTATATTAAGTTCAATAAAAAGCAACTAGTATATATGCTATTCTCTTTTAGTTGCTATTGTAATTTTATAGGTTAATCTAGTCTATTATCAACTGCTTTTAAACTCTTATTTTAAATTATCTCTAACCCACTTAATTATCACACCACACTTTTTTAAAGTTAGAGCATTTACATATATCATTATAACACAATTTCTACTGATTTCGGTAAATTTCATAACATCAAATATTTTTTTCTTAAAAAGAGTATAAAAAAATCAAAGCTTTTGACATCTTTGATAATTTATATAAAGAAAAAATATATCATTATTATCACAAAAATAAATATTGGTTATTATATTTATTTTCTTTTTTCTTTAATCGTTTGATTTTTAATAATTTTTCCATCTTTCATTTTGACTATCATATCAAACCTACAATTAGTAATATTACCATGAGATGCAACTATGATAATTTTACCTTTATTTTTAAATTCGTAAATTAAATTAATAACTTTTTTTAAATTTTCTTCATCTATCGCATTAAACGGTTCATCTAATAATAAAATATCTGGATTTTCCATAAAAGCTTGACATAATGCTAATCTTTGTTTCATACCTAATGAGAAAGTTTTAACTTTGTTGTTTCTAACTTCATATAGCCCAAATTTTTTTAACCACTCTAATATATCTTTTTCAGTTATAATATTATTTATCTTTGCTAGATATTTCATATTATATAATGCTGTTTCATTCAAAAAGAAGGAAGGATTTTCTATAATAACACCAAATCTAACTTTTCTAAAAATATTTATACTTCCTTCTGTTGGCTTAATAAATCCCGCTATTAAGCGCAATAGCATCGTTTTCCCACAACCATTATGTCCAGATAATAAAACTAATGTATTATCATTTATTTTTAAACTAATTTTATCAAGAACTAGTTTTCCTTGTATAATTTTATCAACATCTTTAATCTCAATCATTTTTTATACCTCCTATATATTCATAATTATTTATTACTTTATTTGTTATACAAAATAAAATAATAATAGCAATTATTTTTTTTATAATTATATAATTAAAATTTAAATAGAAATCTTTACAAGTAAAAGCAATTACAGAAAAAGCATTATTTTTCAAAGCAATATACTGACTAATATAAATTGTAATTAATATTATAAACATTGTCTTTTTTTGATCATTTAACATAAAATATATAAATATGTTAAACAGACTCCAAAGAATCACTGTTATAATTAAAGATAAATACATAGTCAATAATATATACACATTTTGAAAAAAATTGACATTATTAGTAATTAAATCAGCGACAAATTTTAAAATCATAATATATAAAATATTCTTTATAATATATTTTAAATATACTTTTAGTATTCTTTTTGAAGTTGTACGTGTAAATATAAATGGATACATTTTAAACAACATAAAATTTATTTTAGTAATTTGATAGATAAATATCAACGATATCGTATAATTCATAATTAAATGTGATATAACAATTTCATTATCATCAATTGGAATCATTATAGTTTCCAATACATAAAATGGTGGAAAATTATTATCTACCCCTTTTACCATTAAATTAATTGTTAAAAAAATTAAAAAGATTAAACCACTTTTTTTCATTTTATAAGTTCCTTTTTTTCTTGTTTAAAATATAAATAAAGAATACCAAAAATATTTATTAAAAATATATATACAGATAAAACATTCATTAGTTGCCCTTCTGATAATGAATTTATTTTGATGTAATAATTTACACTCATTAATATGATAAGTAATAAAAAATTTAAACCAACAACACTAGCAATTCCTAAATACATTTTCTGTGTTTTATTATATATTATTTCCTTAATTACAAAACAAGAGACAAAAAATGAAAAAGCTCTTATAAATGATTTTATATTTAAGATTGAAAAAATACATTCGTAATCTTGGATATATGATGTTATAATGAATAAAAGGAAAATATAGAAAACTAATAAAATACAATATATAATATAATGTCCTAATGTATATTCAAAAATTTTATTCTTTAATCTTGTTCTTGTTTCTGGTTGAAAATAATTAATATGAGTAAGTATCAATGAAGGAACAGCTATTATAGTTCCTATAAATAAATATTTTTGAAAACTATCAAAATATATAGTAAAAAAATCTTTTGAATCAACAATATTTATATTTTTAGATTCATAACTAAAGTACATTATTAATAAAGCCAAAATTATATAAAATAACACTATTTTTTTCTGTTTCATAAACAATCATTTCCTATTTTTTTTAAGTTAAATTTATATAAAAACTGAAAAATTGAAAAATAAACTATTAATGGAATAAAGATATTAATAATAAACGAAAGTTCAAAATCATACTGTACAAGCCAATAGATCAAACTCATAAAATTAAAAGGAATAAACATAGATAATACTTGACCAATACTTGGATATACATTCCCTATTGTCGATCCCAATATCATTGGCGCTATTAAAAAAAGGGAAAATGGTAAACACTGTATTAATAGTTTGTTTTTTATAAAAACATTGGATAATAAACATATCAAGGTAACTAATGTTGTCAAAGAACAAGTAATAATAATTTGAAAAAAGACTATTATAATACATAAATATATATTTATTTTATAATTTCCTATACCACTATAACCACTTCCTGTTCCTCCCATTAAAAATCCTATAATAGAAATAATAACAAAGGATATAGTGATAATTGCTAAAATATAAAAAATTTGGGTTTTTAAAATATTTTTAACATGCTTTTTATATGTAGTTCTAGAGATAATGAAGTTTTCCTGTCCACTTTCAATTAATGAGTGCAAATATGATGATAAAAAAATTCCACAATATAAGAATAATATAATAATCAGTATTTGAAAAAAATCCGAAGACAAGAAAAAGTCAAGATTGAATTTAATTCCATTATAATTATTTATAAGATTTTTCATTTTAGTATAATTTATATCATTATAATTATTAGTCATTGTATTAATATATCCTTGACGATCATTATAGGAAACAATAAAACTTATTATTCCAATTATTATAAACAACAAAATAATTATCAATGTTTTTTTACTGAAAAACAATCTTTTAAAGTCACTTTTCCACATATTTGCACCTCCTTATTTTATAGCTGTTTCATCAAAATGTAAGTTTTTAAGCACATAGCGTTAGCACTATGTACTTAAAACACTTATTAATAAACTCTAAATTGTAATTTAATTCTATCTGTCCCAGTTTGATTCCAAGCAGGTTTTACCGAACCATAATAGGCATATCCTTTAATACCAACATTTTCTTTGCCAGTTGCATATCTTCCAGTTGATGCTGTTGTAACAACATCACTAATTACTGCATTATCTGAATTCACTACCCTAAACTTTGGGGAACTCCACATAGTTTTTGAAACAGTGTATACATCATATTTATTTTTGTCAGAATCTTTTAGATTTCCCATCCATTCACCTACTGTTGTATTTCTTTTCCAACCATCACTACTTTTTAATTCATAAGAATACGCAGTACTCCAAGTAGATAGAGCATTAACTAAAGACATTACGCTAAGAAGCAACACAGTTCCTAATAGTATTTTCTTCATACATACCTCCTTTCTTTAAAATTTATCAAAACAGATTACTAGTCTGTTTTTGATATCTTTTTCAAAGTACAATATCAACACCATTGCAAGCATCATATTTGTTAAGGGCAGCTCCATAAAATTTAAGGACTTTTCCGTACCCATTTGCACTTATATTATATAATTTGCTATTTGCCAGTGATATATTTCTCATTGCGTGTTGGTATGTTCCAAATATTTTCCCATTTAAAGTGGTTATAAAAGTTGTAGTTATTTTAATATTTGTTGTGTTAGGAACTTTTATAGAATATCCCATACCATTGTTGAAAATTTTTGGATTTGTATATATTTGTGAATAATTATTTCCTATGACAGATGCTTGAGTATATCTTTTTATTGTTGCTGTTTCTGTTCGTACACCTATTACATCATAACTTTTTACAGCTGGTGGGGCATTCCATGTATTAACTAAAGAAATAAAACATTCATCAGAGCATATTTTTGAAATTTTTATTGTCCTTCCTTTTTCAGTCAAAGTATCTCCCCTCTTTAACATTATTTTATTTCCAACATCTAATTCTTTTTGCTCCGTAAAAATAGGGGCTCCAAAAAGGTTCAATTTTTTAAGTGTTTCATATTCCTCTTTTGTCATATATTTTTGATATCCATCCCAAATAAGGTCAGATATATAATTATATTCTTCAAGTGTAAAAGTCACTTCATTTATATTGGTATAATAAACATTATCCTCAGCTAAAACAACTTCCATTTTTAACAAACAACATATAACAATCATTATTGCAAAATATTGTAATAATATACTTTTTTTAAACATAATACTACTCCTTTTCCATATGTTAAATATAACATAAAATTATTAAAAAAGATGTGCATATTTTGCACACCTAAATTTTAAATATATTTTTTTATTAGGTTCATATAATAATTATATCTTTCTTCAATTATTTTACATTTGTCTTCACATTTTATATCATCATTAACTATAGATAATACTATATCATTTCCATTATACAAAAATGTTTTTTCTTTTATATAGTATTCTGCATATTCATCAGTAGCAAAAATATAAAATACTTCCTCACTTAAATTATAAATTATTTTAATATTCTCAATTTCTTTTTGACATACATTATTTTTACACATAAAATCTTTTTTTACTCTAGTTTCTATGCTATCATCTTTTTTGTCATTACCTTTAAAGTTTACGGTTTTATTTATATCATTAAAAAAGATTTTATTATTTGAAAATAATTGTTTAAAATTTAATTTCATATTTATAGTATTGCTATTATTGTATAACTCCAAGTAAATGTTATTTATTATATTTTCAATATTATTATAATTAATAGAAGAATTATATCCTGAAAAATCTATTATAATATTTTTTGAATCACCATTATATATAATATTTTTTTTGTTTTCTTCATTCAAATAATATAACTGAATTTGTTCTATTTCGTCTCCTATACTCCCTAAAGTTAAATATGATTGTTCTCTTGTTATTAATAATAGTCCATTATTAAATTTGTAATTTCCTTCTTCGCCTTCAACAGCATAAACTCTTGTTGAATTATATGTTTGATAGAAATATAGTAAGAAGAAAGCAAACGCAAATAATAGCATAATGCTTAATAAGATAATTGAAATGATTTTAAATTTTTTTGTTTTTTTATTTTGTTTTAAAAGAAAATCCTCTAATGTGTCATGAATTTCTTTTTTGTTTTCCTTTGTATATTCTTCAGCGGCTATAAATTCCTCTATTGTTATATCAAAAATTTTACATATTTGTATAATATCATCAATACTAGGGACAATCTTATCATTTTCCCATTTACTAATTATACTCCTATCCCTACACATCATCAAAGCCAGTTCATCTTGTGTTATTTCTTTCTTTTTTCGCAATTTCTTTATAAATTTGCCATAGTTTTTATTCATACTAATCACCAATATATCTATATTATACCATAATATTTTGTCATTCTCTATCAAATTCGGTAGATTAATTGTTGATAAATACTTATTTTTTTATAATTTTAATTCCTTTATGAATATTTATTATGATTTTAAAACTTTAGTTAATTTATAGCTTTTTATTTATATTTTTGCATATATTTGATTTCAACAGGATATGGGATGACACCAAAAAGAGAAAAGCCCCTTATTTTATAAGAGCTTTCTCTTGTTTTTTTGGTGCAAATCTATTTTCGCACTTGCGAAAATGTGTATGATTATATGCAAAATATATGGCATTTTTATTAATTTAGATTATTATATAAAGAAAAATATATACTCACTTCTTGTTTATTATTTAGTCATTCTATAATTATTATTAATGTATCTATCTATGAATATTATTCTTTTTTATTTTTATCTAAAACTATAATGTTGATATTTTTTGTTTCCATCTCTAAATAATAATTATCAATCTCATTAAGTTCTCTAATATATTCATTATTAGCTCTTTCTATTTCTCCTACAACAAGATTCAATTTATAATCTTTCTCTAAATCAGAAACCAGTTTTTTATGTTTTGTATTTTTTACTATTCTTGTATCAGCAAATTCATAATCTACATAACTTACTTTTTTATTACTAGGATTGTAATTAACACATACATTATTAAAACCAGTTTTATATTTCAAATTAATAAATCTTATATTTTCTACTTCATTGTTATTTAGATGTTCCACATCAAATTCAACTCCATAATGCTGTTTTATTAAATTTAATCTTTGTTTATATTTTAATTTTATTTTGTCCTTGTCTGCTATTTTTTTCTTTATTATTTCTTCATTTTTATATTCCAATACTATCACCTTCTTTTTGTTTTTTTATGTAATTTAATATAGTTTCGTTAGTGTAGTCATAATTTTTCTTTAATAATTCTTTGTTATTAACAAGAGCCATATTTATATCTTTTACATTAGTTTCTACATCAAAGTTAGCTATCAAAGATGTAGAAAAAGAATTGACATTTATTTTTTTTAATTCTTTTGTTAATTCATCACTTGCTTTTTTTCCTGCATAATCATTATCAAAAACAATAACGATTGTTCCATCGTAATTATTTTCTTTAATTGTATGTATTAATGAATTTATGTTACCTACACCATTTATACTTATAACTTTTACATTTTGATCAATTTCTTCTAATGATAAGGCATCTATTATTCCTTCTGTAACATAAACAAGTTCTTGATTATCTTCTATATATTTTTTATTCCAAATATCACTTTTTCCTCTACTTTTAATTTTATCATTATTAACTACACTTCTTGAAAAATAACAATGTTTATTTATTGGGAAAATTACTAGGTTTCTTTTTTCATCAAACCCAATATTATATTTATCAATTAATCTTTTATTTAGACCTCTTTGTTCTAAATAATTAGTTTTTTCTTTATTATTTACACAAATCTTGTAATAGTTAGTATAATTAAATTCCCTATTATCCTCTGTTTCTATCGTCTTTCTTTCTTCTGGAACATAATCAAAATATATTTCTTTTAACTTGTTTAATTGTTCTTTAAATGTAGGCAAATTATAATCTAATCCAATTAAATCATATATATCATAACTAGCACCACAAGAAAAACATTTACAAATATTATACTTATTTGTAAACATCATACTAGGATTGTTGTCTATGTGATTTGGATTTAAACAATGAAAAAATTTTTTTGGATTAGTTAAGTTATGATACTTTGAAAGATAGTCAAATAAATATGTTTTATATTCAGCTATTATACTAATTTTTATCACCCCTTTTACATATAAAAAGATTAGTTGTGTTTCAAACTAATCTCTCTAAAATATTATTTTAAAATTTTATTATTAAATCTCGCATCCGTTATCGGCATCTACTTCACGTGATTTTTTTAATTCTTTTACGAACTCAATTCTAAGTTTTATCTGATCAACTATTTTATTTATTCTTTCTTTTGATAATAATTTATCCATTGAAAGAATAGTTTTAACTTCATTTGGAAAATCTTCTAATTTAGATATATCAAGCCATTCCAATTTCTTTACTAAACTAAGTTGTGTTTTTTCGTATTCTTCAAATGGTTTTGTTAAAAAGAATTCTCCAACATACATATCATTTTCATCATACCATAGGGAACAACCATTATCAAATATTGGGGCAACACCAATAAATTTAAGGGTGTTAACATCCCTAATTACTCCAAAGTTATTAAAATGCCTATCTTTATTTGCAATTATATAATCACATACGATCATTTTATCAGTTAAAGTTTCGGCATCTTTAATACCCAAATTATTAAGACATCGTATATAGTGAGTATATTTATCTTCATCATCTAAAAATTCATAATATTCATTAATTTTCCATGCTGGTACTAATTCTGTATTTTTTGTAATAAAATTTTTACATTTTGATATTGCTTTATCATCATCAAAAATAACACTATATTCCACATATTCGTCTTTATTCAATAATCTTTCATAAAGTTTTGTAGCAATAAGTTCATTAAATGGTTCTTGATTATAAATTTTACTCCCAGCTTTTAATAAGTATCTTTCCCCATCTATAATTTTCCATCTTTTTTCATAATTACCATTGCTTGTCATATCTGGAGTGTTTAAATTTAAGTTTAATGCCGTTTTACCCCCATTAAATAAAATCTTTCCTATATCTTCTGAAAACTCATTATCAAAGAAATTAATACTTTCCCAAGATATTTCTTCATCCACACCTTTAACCCAGTATTGGTCAGATAATGATAAACAGTATGCTTTCGCATCTAGTAAATCAAAGTTGTCTTTATCATAAATATTGCTATTATGTAATACTTCTTTTAATCCTTTTCTTGATGCTGGTATTTGTCTATTTTTCCACCATTTATTAAATTCTACTTTATCTATTTCATTCATTTTTATTAAGCCAAAAGGTGCATAATCTTCATTTTCAGGATAGTTTCGTTCAAAGTTTACTATAAAGTGTTCTTCTTCATCATAAACAAAATCAAATACTTTTTTATTCTTGTTCATTAGTGTAAATTTTTTCACATTTTCACCTCTTTCTTAGTAAATTATCTATTAATATTATATCACATTTTGCTTGATTTTCCTACTGATTTCAGTTAATTTATAGATAATTCTAAACCATTATCATCTATTTTTTTCTCTAATTCAGCATCTACATATATTGGTTTATTTCTATATTCTATTTTATAGATATCTTCCATATTAAAATCTTCTCTTCTTCCAAACAAGTCTTCAAAATCATCTCTATCTTTAACACTCATTGAATATTGTGATATGTAAGAACTATTCCAACTATATTCTATTGCTGATACATCAATTTTGAAATTCATTAGTTTACCATCTTTACAGATAAACAAAGAAACTCTTTTATAATCTGTATCTTTTAAACTATCTAAAATGTCTTTTCTTTTGTGAATTTTATCGGATAAATCATTATTTATTTCTTCTAATAGTTTGTTGCTTTTATCAATATCTTTTAAATTTTTTCCAATATTTTCTCTTTGTTTTTCAATATAATTTGATGCTATCTCATATAAAAATTCTTCACCTTGATCTAAATATTTTAATACATTGGTTTTATTATTTGAATCATAAATACTTAAATATTCAAAAGATTCTATTCCACTAATTATACTTCCATATATACTTTCTTTTTCTAAATTAGATTCATAACTATTTGCGCTATCATAAAATTCTTTTTTATTTTCAAGAACATAATTTGTAATTATTTCATTTACCTTCTTATTAAAATCTTTTAATAAATCACTCATAGTTATATAATCTTTGTTTCCCCATTCTATACCTAATATATTATAAATATCATACCCTATATCACATAATTTTTCTTTTGATTTGTCATAAAAACCTTGATATTCAATTTTAGCATCAAAACCAATACCTTCTCTATATGTATTGTCTGCGTATACTAAGTCAATTGTACTATTAAATGGTATTTTGACAACAATATAATTATAATTATCTCTTTTAAACTTTTTTATTGATTCTTTTGATTTCAAAAATTCAAATACTTCTTCCTTATAATTCATTTTCAGCCCCCACCTCAATAGGGTCAATATATTCACACATGATGCTTAATGCTTCATCATAACTTTTAGATGAGTTTATTCTTTTTTTCATCTCCTCAGCTTCATCTCTAAAACCATTTTCTTTTAAATGTTTAACACAAATACTTATTAAATTAAAAACATTTCCATCTGCTCCTATAATTGGGGCAGACACTTTTTTAAATTCTTTTTTTATTTTAAATCCCCCTTTACATTTCCATTTCATTATAACTTTTAATTTTTTTGTTATAATATTCATTTATATCATCACCCCAGTCATTTTCAGCAATATATGCTTGTGTTGTTTGCCAGTCAACTTCTTCAATAACTGTTTTAGCAATACTTTCTATAAGTTCATCATCAAAATCTCTTGCTTCAATAGTATATACTGTTCCATTTTGAAAATACTCATAAAAATATTCGTCAAACTCTAAACATGATTTAATTTCTTCTTTTATTGAATTATGAGTAGAGATTTCTCCCTCATTTATTAATTGCTCTTTGTTTTCTGCAATATAATCACCAAATAATATTTCGTAATTAAAAGCACATTCTGCTATATAACAAACATCATCTAAATTATTTTCAAAAGTATCATAATTTTTATAGCAGTAACCATTTAAAGTGTTATCAGCTACATACATATCTATTAAATTAAAATTATAATCTGGATCTGATACTTTTTTAATAAAACCAATATTTCTATTTTTTTGAATTTTATTCATAATGTTCCTCACTATAAAATTTATTTTTAATTATTGTTTCACTCAAAGCAAATGTAAAATTTTTTAAAATTTTTATCTCTTTATCATCTTTTGTTCCCCAATCTAAAAAATACAAAAATTCATCTTCATATTCTTTATTAACAAAATTCATATAAAAAGAATCTAGGACTTCCGAGATTCTTAATATCAAACTTGGTTGTGGATTTTTAATTCTTCCATCCTCCAACATTCTGATTGTTTCTATGTCTTCTCCAACCATTTTCGCTAACTTTCTTTGTGAATAGCCACATATATATTTTCTTAAAATCATTATATTATATCCCATATCTTCTTTATACATATTTTCCCCCTAATAATTGTAATCTAATTCTCCATATTTTATTTTTTCTTCTATTTTTTCATATATTTGATATGCTGTTTCTTCAAAAGCATACCAAGCTAATAAATTTTTATTTAAATAATCTAGTATTAAAGGATCATCATTATCAAATCTATCTTTAAAAAACTCTTCAATGCTTAGTCCATAATCATTTAAGTTATTACTTAATAAATCATTTATTTCGTCTTTATACTTATCATAAAACTCACTTGTTTCATCATAATAAATTAAACCTTGTATCATCCCAGATACACACCCATATCTTTGTAAATCTTCCATATCTTTTATCAAATTATCTATATCACTATAATTTCTATCAATATAATAATCAACTACATAATTATTTAATTCACTATGATTTTTTAAATCTTCTAAATATTCTTCTACCATATATCCCCCTTTATCTTTTGTAATTAAAATCCACATATTCTAAGACATCGGCTTGCTCACCATTAATCTTAAGCCCCACATGTAAGTGAAATCCTGTGCTTAGCCCAGTTGTAGAAACATTACCTAAGAGTATTCCTTCCCTAACAGGTGTACCTCTTCTATACATTAATGGAACACTATTTGCTTTTATATGGTGATAAACAATTTCAAAACCATTATTACATGTAACTGATACATAGTTTCCGGTTGCATTACCAGATTCACTATAAATTAAGTCATTATACTGAGTATTTACTACATTTTTAATTTCTCCATTACACATACTATAAAATGGTGTGCCCAATGGGGCTGCAAAATCCCAACCAGAATGATAATTAGTTCTTGCTGCTTCTTCTTCCGACAACCCTAAATCAATATTTCTATTTTCAAATACATAAGATGTTATTGTAAAACTACTTTTTAAAGGGAAAACTAAAGGTAAATACGGATAATCTTCTGTATAATCTTGCGAAATAGAAATATCAACTCCATCTTTTTCACAAAGGTTTATCACATTTATAAGAACACCATTGCTGTTTATTCCACTCGTTATAGTTTGTTTAGGTATATCTTCATTTGTGTTTAAATTTTTACAAATTGTTTTAATAGGTATCATTTGCTTTTTGTCTAAATTTAAATTTTCAATATAACCTACTTTCCAATCATCTTCAGATAATTCTGTTATATCTAGTACATTATGTTTTCTCTGAAGATAAAAAACCAACCTTTCAAGTGATACATATCCACTGGATAACATATTTTCATTTAATATCTTTTTATATCTTGTAGAATATATTTGATTATTAATAACAGAAGCAGAACTCATATTAGTTTCTGCCTCTCTTTTAACTTTTTCATAACCTATAGATATTCCAGCAATAGCTGCTATTATTCCTATTGTCATAACCATAACAATAATTATTCCACCTAATATAGTTGCTATTTTAAATGTTAATATTTTTTTTAACATATTACTCCTCTATCATACTATCGTCATCACTTTCACCCATATAATAAGTTTGAAGAGGCGTTGCAAAAACATTTACTCTTAATCTATTTTTATTAGTTATATTAAGTAAGAACTGCCCTTGATTTGCTCTTGATAAGAATGACTTTTGAGTTTCTGTTAAAGGCGTATTAGAATAGAGTTTTTCTACTGCCTCAACATCATTATCTTTTAGCATACCTGTTATTTGATACTGTGAATTATTAAAGATTGCTGATGCGTGTCTTAAAATATTATTTCTAGTAGTAAAATCTGTTGGTTGCTGACTTGCAACAATTATTCCTAATTTATACTTTCTAGCACGCCTATTTAGCTGATCAAAATATTTTAATAATGTGGGATTGTCTTCATCAATATAGTTATGAAATTCATCTAATATAATTAACATTTTTTGTTCTTTGTTTAATTTTTCATTTTTCTTTTTATTATCTACAATCTCATTACTTAAATATGTAAGCAAATTGATCATTTGAGTATTAATAAGTCTTCTACTTGAATTAAATAATAATTCTTGTAAATTAAAAACGATAAGATTATTATTTAAATTTATCGTAGTAATACCGTTAAATAGATTGGCATCTTGACCTATTACCATTCTTTTTAATAATACTTCAATATTAACAAGTATTTTTAATAGATCCTTATTATCACAACTTTTTTGACCTTCTAATAAATAAGCATATAAATCAGAAAAGATTGGATAATCTTTCGGTGTCATTTTTTCATATTCTTCTAGTGAGGTTTTTTTAGAAATACCCCTAGAATTATAAAACTTTTCAACCATATCAAGTAATACTACTAATTCTTTTTCGGTAATATTTTCAAATGCCGTTTTGAAAAAATTTTCTAAAAAACCTAAATGTTTTCCCAATATTGATGCATCTTCATCATCATCAGTCATAATGTATCTCACTTGCAAAGGATTAATTAGACTTTTGCTAGATAGGTCAATATGTTCTCCCCCACATCTTTCACATAGTTTTTGAAGTTCATTTTCTATATCAAATAAATATAATTTTGTTCCTCTTGCAAACTCATTGGTAGCTAATAACTTTAATAAATAACTTTTACCACTACCACTTGTACCAATTAATCCTATATTATGACTGGTTCTGTTTTTATTTAAATAAAATGGGTCAAAGAATATGGGAAGACCATAAGCTGAATCTTCCCCGATCAACCATCCTGTTGAATCATTATGGTAATTTTCAGTAAAGAAAAATGTAGATGCTAAAGTTAATGTTGGAAGATACATTTTATATCCATTAAATCCTTTGGTTGTTAAGTCATAAACCTGCCATGCTTCCATTTGTCTCATTCTAGGGATCTCAACTTTAACTTGATATAATTCTGCATTTCTTTTAATCTCTTTAACTAATTCATCTCTTTTTTTCTTATCTCCACTTATAGCAAGAATGATTGATACTTCTTTTATTTTTTCATCATTTGATGAAATTTGTTCTATGAGTATTTTGTAATTACTCATTAAATTTTGCATTTCTGTAACATCACTTAAATTCTTTGAAGAATTATAATCAGCTAAAACAGCTTTAAAACTACTATTAAGTATATTCAAGAGCTTTCCTTGTTCTAGCGAATCATTAATAGTTACAGACGCTTTTACATTAGGTAAATTTATTATTCTATCTAAAAATCCATGTTCTATAAACAATGGATAATTTTTTATAGATAGTAATTGAATATCTTCATCATCAAATTTTATAGAAGATATTCCTTCATTTATCTTAATTGGCGTTACCAAATCAATAAAATCATAATATATTATTTGATCCAAGCTACAATTTGCAAAATACATATTACAAAATATTTTTATTAAATTCTTTTTATTAGTAATTTGTTCTAATTCTAATTTTGGTACCACATTATTACAAGCCAGTTCAAACTCTTCCTTATTCTTTTCTAGTGCTTCTTTATTTTTAGAAATAATCACTAAATAGTAAGAACTTGCAGATGTCATGTTTTCACTTTCTATTGCTTCAATAAAGTTATGATTATTAGTTAAAATATTTTTTCTAACTTCGTTGTCAGTTTCTTTTATTAATTTAATATAGTTTTCTTTATTGACGTTTAAATTAATTTTTTCATCAAACTTATATGCTTTAATTGTAAAAGGCAATCTATATAGCTTTGATAGAATATGAAAAAAAGTGTTTTGTTCTTTATCACTAGTTAATGATAAATCTACTGGGCTTACACTATACATAATTGCATAATCACCACTTTTTAATTTAATAATCCCTTGTTCATTTATTTCTTTAATATTTGTAAAACTGTAAGCATTTTGGACTTTCTTTTTTAAAAGTCCCTTTGAAATATAAATATCTTTATTATCCTTTTTGATTTTACTTATTCTTTTTTGTGTTCTTTTTATTTTATTCTCCTTTATTTTATCTAATAATTTATATATAAAAACCAACCCCTTATCTTAATTTTTTTCATAAAAATAATAATTTTTATCTTTTAACATAAATTTTGTAAATAGACTAAATAATTTATAGATTCTATTACATTTACTAAAATCCATTGGAATTAATGCTAATACACCAGCAGCAATTACTATTATTGCAAGTGTATATAAATGTAATAAAAAAAGAATTGTAAAAGATAATCCAAATATTGTTCCAATGATAATATCTTCCAATTCTAAATTAAATAGTCCTAAGTTTCTTTTTATACTTTGTAGAGTGATATACAACCAAATTCCCCCTTTTATATACTGTCTTTTTCGTTGCCATAATCCATTATTTTAGGACGACTTCTGTATCTATTACTATGTGGACTTCCTATGTTTTTAATACTCTCAAAAGCTCCACCAAATCCAGATTTTATATTGTTAATTCCTTCTTTTGCAAGCGAAACTCCACTCTTGATATAATCTACATTATATTTATCATTAGTGAAATCCCATTTTTTTGCAGCGTCTGCAATATTGCTTTCACCTTTAACATCTAGCATCCTACCGTATGCTCTTGCTATTGGATTGTTACTTTCTTGTAACATTTGTCCTCTCAGCATTTGAGCTAGTCCTTTTCCTACTTTATCATTAAATCCTTTTGATAGTCTTGCGTTTGATTTTGGATTAACACTAGCAAGACCGTGTCTCATTCCGTTTAATGATTGAAAACCTCCTTTTGCAAGTTGTCCAATTCCCTTACCTGCTTTAATACCACCAAATGTTGTATTCTTCATTGCTCCCAAAGATCCTGCCATAAGAGCACCACCTGTTGCTATACCACCAGTTAACCCTCTCATTGCCATAATCATATCTCTACCTGAGTTTGCTGAAACATTATCACCGATAAACCTATTTAATGAAGTACAACCTGTCATTAACATCATTGCACATCCTAAATATAAAATTGACTGAGCAACAGTTTTAGTAAAATAATCCAAATTATTTATTTCAACACTATTTTGAATAGCATTAAACATGATAGCAGTTAAACCTATTAAAAGCATCATTGCCCCAGCTTGTAATATTAAAGATGCTAATTGCTGATACAAAGCTGAACGTTGTTCTTTTCTTCCAACTGATGTTGCAATTACAAGCGGTGAAATAGTCATTAAAAATGCTAGTTCTAATTGTCTTCTTCCTAACATTAAAACAGCAAATCCTATACTAAATAAGAAAATTATTCCTATTACTATTCCAAATAAGAAATTGTATGAAAATGCATAATCCTGACCGTCATTCCATAAACCTTTTTTATAGATCGTACAACGATATGAAAATGCACCTGAATCCGATACATCACTTGCAGTTATGGTATTGTTCCTAATTAATTCTTCAAAATCTTCCATAGTATTTGCTTTACTAGTATTGGCATATCCATCCAAAAATTCTTTTATATCTTTAACATTTTCTTTATCTACCTTCTCACCATCTTTTACTAAATAACAAGATTCATTAATACTTAAATAAGCACTTTTCATCTTATCACCAATAGTAGATTTTTCTGCGGTAAAATTATTATAAATTGAATTAGATAAATTAACTCCCAAATTAATACTAGTACTAAATATTAAATATATACTGAATATTAAAAAGCCACATTTAACTATTTCTTTTACTATTTCAAATAGTGGTTGTTCATTGTTATCTGCATCTAAAATTCTAAATGATATTTTCCATACAGCAAAAAGTAGTAATACAATAAAAGATAATATGAAAAAGGCATTGAAAATTTTTGTAAATGGTGAATTTTCTATATTTTCCAACATTTGAATAAAATTTAAACTATTTATTTTTTGAGCTACATTATATAATGTGTCAATTGTTGAAAATATAACATTAACTATTCCAATACCAATGCCTCTTAATATATCTAAAACCCCATATTTAATATCACTACTAATACTTAATACTTGAAACATATTACCCCAATGTATCAATTACAAAGTTTATAATTGATGGTACTAATATTAAAAGTGCTACACCACCCAAAGTATACAAAATAGTCTTTTTTCTTCTTTGTTTAGTTTCATCATCTCCGACGATAAACTGAATAACAAATACTACAAGTGCTATAAAGGATAAAACTATACCAAATATTTGTATTTTAGTAGCTAGACTTTTAATTATTGTCCCTAAACTTTCAATGGTTACATTACCACCCTCAATTTTATCTACAGCGTATACATTCGCTGTTAGAAAAAAAGAAGTAATTAAACTTAAGATAAATGCACCAATACAAAAAGTTTTTTCTTTTTTATTATTTACGATAGATACAGATTTTTTTTTATTCTTTTTTATATTAATCAACTCCTTTTTATAATACTTTTTCTTCTTTTAATTCATTGTAATAATTAAGTATTAATTTTAAATTATCATGAAGTAATCCCTCTTTTTCTTCTTTTAATCTATTTTTTAAACTAGAAATTAAACCACCATTATCTTTTCCAAATAGATAAGCATCATCGTATAATGTACATGCTGTATTATTATCAACTATTATATAGGCAATACCATCTGATAATCCATTTTCTATACGTTCTTCTTTGTCTTGCTCTTTCGTTAAAGTATCTAGTGTTTTCAAAGTATATCTTCCGGCTGGAATATTTACATCACTAGTTCTTAATACTACTGCTACTATATCTAATTCCAACTCATTCACCTCTTTTTCAAATTTGAATTTTAAACTTCTTGCTTCTTTCTCTTTTAATTTTAAATAATCATATTTTGATATTCTTTTAATAGATTTAAAGACTAATACTTTATCAGTATCAGTCTTTAAGTATAATTTCAATTCACCATTGTCATTATTACCATAGTATTTAAAGTCTATGTTATATAGATTATAAACACTAAGCAACTCATCTAATGAATATAATTTATTTTTATCAATCATTATTTTTCAATTTCATTTGAAGTTTCTTTTGATTCTGTTTTATTTGAAAGTGAATAAGCTAGATGTTTATAATTAGTAACCACTGGACTAAATCCTTTAACTGGTTCTTCCTCAGTACCATAGTTCTTTATAGTATTGTATCCTTCCACAAAGATTAAAGATCCTTGCTTGCTGATTTTAGAAATTCGTTCAGCAAGTTTATCCCACATTGTAAATTCTAAAAAATCAACTATTTTTTCTCCATCTTTAGTTTTATAATCCCTTTCACATGCTACACTTACATTTGTAACTTTTACTCCTTCTTTCGTTTCTCTTAAAACAGGGTCCTTTGTAAGTCTCCCTATTACTGTAAATTTATTTTCACTATTCATTATTTTTCCTCCTTATTTTTTTATTTTTTCTTTTTTTTATCGTTTGCAAGTAATATTAAGATAACACCTAAACCACATAAAGACACAGGTATTAATACCTTGTAATCCTCTGCTAATGTATCTGGTACTTCTATTATTACTTTTTCATTGGATAGTGTATCTTTAATTATTTCACCATCTTTAAGTATTTCAAATTCATGCATTTTATCGTTTAAAATATATCCCTCTGGTGCTTTACTTTCTCTAAATTTATATTTGCCATATTTTAAACCTTCAACATATATTTTTCCATTTTCATCAGTATAACCACTATAAACAAGTTCATCTTTACTGTTAAATATTTCAATAAATGCTCCTTCTATCACTTCACCAGTAGATATATCTATTTTTGTTAATTCAAAATTACCACTTATCATAGTATTAGATAAAGTATCTTTTACAATATCTCCATTTTTCATTATTTCGAACTCATGCATTTCTTCATTTAAAATATATCCCTCTGGTGCCATACTTTCTCTAAATTTATATTTTTTACCACTTTCTAGGTCTTTTAGATGGATTTTCCCATTCTTATCAGTGTAACCACTATAAATAAGTTTTTCATCTTCAGTAAAAACCTCTATTAATGCTCCCTCTATTACTTCACCAGTAGATATATCTGTTTTAGTAAGTTCAAAATCTCCTTTTCCTAAATAATTCTTTTGAGTAATTTTTAATTTAACAATTTCAGTGTATTGATCATTGTACTTTAATTCAAAGCAATATGGCTTAGTATTTAATACATGATTTCCAACTGTTTTACTTTCAACTAAACAATACTTTCCTAAATATAAATCTGTTAATTTGTAATAGCCCTCTATTGTAGTAAAAGATTTAATTACATCTTTATCCTTATAAATTAATGTACTATCTCCAGAATAAATATTACCATCAGCCACCAAATTATAATTAACTCCATCTAATTTTATTTCTTCATATCTAAATGTCTCATTTTCTATAACTAATTTTTCACCAATTTTATTTAATTCAACTTCACCTTTAACTTGTTTATTAGTAAATTTTACTTCAAGCATTAGACCAAAATCTTTATCTTCAATAAAATTACTATTTTCGTTGATAGTAAATTTTAATGGTTCTTTATTCCAAACATATCCATCAATTTTTTGTTCTTCTAATTCTTCAATTTGATAATTTCCTGTTCCTAAAACATGTGGAGTAACAAATACTCCACCCTTTGTTTCAAAAATGTAAACTTTTTCTTGATTAGGATAAGTAATTTTTTGACAAACATATTCACCAGTATCAAGATTTTTAATTCTAAATTTGATTCCATCTTTCATTAATACTTTATTTGATTCATTATCAATTTTTATTACTTTTAATTTTGCTGTTATTTCGGCATTAGAAATTATTTTAGTTATATCCCCATTTGACTTATTATCAATTACAACCTCAAAATCATCTACTTTTTCGTACCCTGATGTTGTTGTTACTTGTTTAAATATCCACACACCATAAGGAAGAGTAGTAGATGTAAATCCTTTTTCATTAGTTGTAATTGTCTTATAATATTCATTATTTGATTTTAGATATATATCAAAAGATACATTTGGTTCTCCTCTTAATACTGCAGAACTTCCATCTGCAAACACTTTATAAATATTTACCACCTTTTCAATAACATCTTCATAAACATCCATTTCTATTTCAAGATTATCTTTATCAATTTGAAATATATATTCTGTTTTATCAAGCAAATATCCTTCACTTGGTGTTTTTTCTCTTAATATATATGTTTTCTTTGGTGATAGAATTTTATCTGTTTTTGCACTAAATGAATCATCTATAATTAAGTTAGTTATTAACTTATAATTTTCATCTAACAATTCATAAATTGCATTCTTAAATGTTGCATCTCCTTGCGGTTTATTTAATTTAGTATCAAGATCCTTTTTGTTTATTTTAAGTGAACCACCTAAAACATTTAATTTTACTCTTACTAATACAGGATCGTCTATTCCAAATACACCCATTTTTTGAGATGTTTTATCTTTTCCCACAAAAATAATAGTGGGGTCTTGAGTGTAAGTTTTCTTTTTTAATACAATAGTTATATTCCCTACAACATTAGGAGTTACTGACAAAGTATTTCCACTAATTGAAACGTTTGCTTCAGAACTTTTTACTATATCAAAATTTGATAATAGCCCTTTCTTGTCTGTAAAAGTTGTTGTTTCTCCAATAATAGCATCTTTTGTACTACTATCAAAAGATGGTATATCATAATGAGCACTTGCCAATTTCTTAATTTCATTTCTTTCTTTGTTTAGATTTATAAACTTTCCATTGCCATATCTCTCAGTCCAGAATTCAACAATTTGTCCACCTGTTTCCTCCCAGATAAGTGATTGAGTTGCAGCTCTATATCTTAAAGTATTATGTCCCGGATAATTATACCCGTAGTATCCATATAACTGAATTTTTCTATTTACTTCATCAGAATATGGGGAATTAATCCATCCAATAGCCCCATCATAATCAGAGGTTGTAATATTAATTCCAGGTTCTATACAATAAGCGGTTTTACCGTCTATATCATACAAATGCCACTGAGCAGACATATAAGATTGTCCTCCACCACGTCTTGTATAATACCAATCATCAACTGGTGTTTGAATCAACGTAGCTGCTGATACATTAGTAAACCCTGTAAGCATAAAAAAAGCACTAACAAAAAACATTAGTGCAAACTTATATTTATTTTTCAATTTTTCCCTCCTTAAAAAACACAACATAAGTTGTGCATATTATATTATTTAATTATTATAAAAGAATTTACCATCACCATAAGTTAAAAGAACTCTATATCCAACAATTTGTCCTTTATAAGCAAAACTCTTACAAGAAGCCGACACAACTTCATGATCATCATCTAAATATTTTAATTCAATATCAGTCAATGCACTTTGGCATTCTTCTCTTGAAAAAAATTCACATGTGGATTTAATTTTTTGATATTCTTCATCTTGGGTAATATCATTATTCTTTTTAGTATCTTCTTCTGGAACATCAATTATAGTTTGTTTGTGATTGTTTGATTCTTTTTGTATTTCCGTTTTAATTCCGTTATCCTTTTTAGAATCGTTTTTACTTTCTTTAGACGGTTCTTGTGTTTTAATAGAAGAGTCATTATTAGATTTTATATTAGATATGGCATTATCATCACTTTTATTTTCTTCTATTTTATCGTTTTCTTTCTCTATAACTGTTTCTTGTTCACTATTAGATACATTTTTTTTATCATTTACTTCACTATTTGGTAAAGTATTTAAATTATTTTCTCTTGTTTTAAGAATAAATAACGTTGTACTAGATGCTAGCACACATAAAATTAAAGTAACTACAAGAGGTATTATTATATTTCTTTGCATTAGAAATCCCTCCTTTTGTTAATACAATTTTAACACGAATTTCTAAAAAAGTCAGCCCCTATGAAATGTTTTGCATATTAATTATTGGTGCATCTTGTAAAGGCGTTGCATAAATTCCTAGTGTCGCGTGTGTTTCATTAATCTTATTATAAACTAAATTAATGTAGGCAACCATGCTTTGATACCTTTGAATTGAAATATCTAAGCCAGCTAATAATCTAAAATATTCGCTTGTACTAGATAATCCAAGTTCTTCTACTCTTTTATTCACATTGTTTTTTAATTCATGTGATAAAGATACTTTAATTTGCTCCATTACTCACCTCCTAAATAACAAAATAAAAAGAAGATTTATTCTTCCTCAATTAGTGCTTTTAATTCTACCCATACTTTGACCAGACAACTTTTCTTATGTTTTTGTAATGTTCCTTTACACATAGCTAGTTTTTCAGCAATATATTCTTCAGATTTACTTTTAAAGAAAGTATCAATTAAATATATTGCTTCTTCTTTTGTAAGTTTAGTTGCAATTATATCCATAAGTATAGAATAAAATGATACAATCCAATATTCCTTTTCACATCTTCTAGCTACTATACTTTCAACCTGACTTACATTACTTCTCTGACTCATTACCTCTCTTAATTGATAAGAAGGTGTGATTTTAATCATTTCAGATTCAATAGGATATTTATAAACATATTTAGCATCTTTAAATCTTATAAATATCTTTTCAACTTTTGATCTTATTTCTTTTACATCATAATTATTTAATGAATACGTACTTAATGTTTCTACATATTCATAATATTTTTCAGACTTCGTTAAAAAATCTATTGGAAAATTTACTAATTTTTCAAAAGTTAAATCTAATTCCATAAAATCTGCCTCCTTTCACTAAAAAAGGAACTTAAGAGGCGAAAAAACACCTATATAAGTTCCTTAACTACTTTCTGCATATCCAAATAAATATAATATATAACCTTTTCTATCAATCATTATACCACCCGAATTGCTGTCTATTCTAATGGAAAATCCTTTAAAAGTCAAGCGTTTTGCAGAAAAAAGCACTAAAAAATGGCTAATTCCTTTGAGAATTAATCCATTTTACTACATTATAACCTAATTATTTAAAAGGTCAATACTATTCAAAGTACAAATTTAGTTCATTTCTCGGTCTATTTTCAGTTCATTTTTAGTATAATTTTTAAGCTTCGCTTTTTTTATTCATACGCCTTGCTAACTTTATAAGTTTATTTATCTTAATGTGTTTTAAATAGATTTTTAAAATATTATAATATATTTTAGCAAGTGAATAACTCTTTATTTCTTTATACAATAAGGTACTTGCAATAGCGTTATCATAACCAACAGATAAATAAACTTGATAAGAATTATAATCATCTAGTTTACATATAATAGCACTATATTCATATTCATCTTTTAAGCATTCATAAAGATCAATAACATGTTTATTTTTCTTCTTATCCTTGGGTGTATTGTAAGAATATCTTTTTAATTCTTTTATTTTGTTTGGATAGATATTATCGTTTTTCAAATCTATTTTTTCTTCTTTATATTTATGATTATAGTAATTGTGAATTTGTTTAGCACAAGAATATAATATTTCTATCGCTAATGCTTGGTCTTTAATATCCCCTTTTTCACATTTACCAGACAAGAAATTAGTTAAGTATTGTTCTCTTGACAATTCATTATATCCCAGTATGTTTTTCTTTTCTTCTTCTTTATACAAACTACCTAAAGATATTCTTTGATATGGTTCTCCTCCAATTATATCTGTGTTTCTATATATATCAATATCAAAGTGTTCTAAACCACCGTATTTTTCTTCTTCTAAGAAATCTCTAGTTCTATCTTTAATTTCTTTTGATTGATAACTATGTACTTGTATATTCATAAGTGTTCCGATATGAATATTTATATGTTCATGTCTTATTCTACCATTATTTTTATAGTAATCTTTTGATTCTATCCAACCCCTTCTTGAAAACCCATAATGAAGTAAGTTTAAATTTACATGTGTTATATAAGCACCATGTGAATTTTTAAAATTAATCTTTCCATAAAAGTTTTTTTCACCGTATTTTTTAAAATCTAACTTTTTAATATCATAAAAACTAGGAATTTCCTGATTTTTAAATATTCTTTTATAGTCATTTATATTAAATACTTCCAGCTCGTCATTTGGAGTAAAACAATCACCAACTAAAGCACCTGATACTATTCTTTTATTATCTGGTAATTGATTATTTATTTTTATAAAATCACTTAATAAGTCTATAAAATGATATCCACTATGAAATAGTTTTCCATATCCATACTTATACGGATGATTTTCTTTATTTAAATCATGTGGCATTTCCCAATTACCATCACAATGGTATATATCAATATATGTTATTGGAACTTGATATTTTAAAACAATTTCATTAAGTAAATCTTTTATATATTCATAACCTCTATGATATTGTCTTTGACACATAACCTTACACATAGATTTTGAGTTTTCAGCCATTTGTAAAATATTATAATATTGCTTTCTAGTTTTATTAATACTTCTAATACTTGTCATGTTTTTATTAACTGTTATTGGTTTATCAGTTAATACATCATAATTATTTCTAAGGGCAAATTCAACATACATATTGTGTGCTTTTGGTTCTGTTGAAATTATTATATGAGTTACTTCCAATGTCTTACATACCGATAATAAATTGCTCGCAACTTCTTCTGGTAAATGTTCGTTATCTTTATATTCATCAGAAAGACCGAAAAATTTTGTGTTCTTAAAATCTTTTTCTTTTAAATAACTCATTGTACTTTCTTTTTTTGAATTTAAATCCACAACAAGTGCAAGATTTACTTTGTGTTTTTTAAAATAATTTAAATAAATTCTTTTAGCATGTGGTCCTAACCCTATTAGTGCTATATTTTTATTCATGACAATTCCCCCTCGTCGCTGATGGCAACTATTATACCAAAGAAAAAAAGATATTTGTCATATCAATTTTTCATAGTATTATTCATTTTTGAATAGCTAAAGTTACTTGTTTAAATCTATATAATACTTTAATATTTCATAATCTCTTTTTACTATAAATTTTGAATGATATAAATTTTCATATTGTGAAGCTATTAAAGTATGTTCAGATTCTTTTATTAACTTTATTGCCTCTTCTATTGTTAGCCAGATTATCCTAGCACCCTCGTCTTTTTCTTTTTTTGTAAAATGTGTTTTTTTTATTTCTTTGACATATCCAACGTAAACATAGGATATTTGTTTAAAATTATCTTGTGATTTATGCTCTTCAATATTTCCTAAATAGATAATTTCATTTTGTAATACTACACCACTTTCTTCGTAAACTTCCCTTAAAAACGCTTGAATGGGTGTTTCATTTTCATCTATCCCTCCACCTACTAACTTATACTCATTTTTATTTTTTTTATTTAATATTGCAATTTTCCCATCGTTATCAAGTACTATTCCTCTTGCTCCATATCTAATTCTTGGATTATCAAATTTCTTTTCCTTAAGACCAAAATCTTTATCAGTTATTATTTTAAAACTATCCATTTTTCATCTCCTATATAAAGAAAGAATTAGTTTTCATCTAAAACTAACTCTATAAAACATTTAGTAATATTATTTATTAAATTTTTATGATATATAATTCCAATTATATTCTTTGGTAATTCTTCTTTTAAATCAAGTATTACTAAATCCGAATCTTTTACCTCATCACTAATAAAATATCCTATTGAGTTTGTTTGTTTAATAAAATCAATCATAAGTTTTGAATCGGGCATTTCAACAATAGGATTTAATTCCAAATTATTTGCTTGTAAAACTTCATCTAATAATTGTCTTCTTCTTGAACTTCCCGGAATAACTAATTTATATTTTAATAAATCTTTTAGCGTTTTTATATTATCCTTTTCTTTATCATAAAATTCTTTTGAACATGCAAATACTGTATCAAATAAACCTATTGCCTTAACATCAATATCTGTTTTGTTATCATTATTAATATTCGGCAAGTAATCTAGTAAAAGATCTATCTTATGTTCCAATAAATAATTATTTAGATTAACAGCACTGTCTGTTATAATTCTTACTTTAACTTTTGGATATTTGTTATTAAATTTAACTAAATATGCAAGTAATTTATTATCTGCTATATTTCTTGTAGTACCGATAGTCAAATAACTCCCCAATTCGTTTGAATTTAATGAATTAAATAGATTATCTAATTTTTTATACCATTTTTCTCCGTCTAGTGTTAGTTTAATTCCCTTATTTGTTCTAATAATAAGTTTTTGTTTTAATTCCTCTTCAAGTCGTGCCACACTTTTTGACAAGTTCCCCTGCGAGACAGACTGATTATCTTGAGATGCTTTGCTAAAGCTCCCCTTTTTTGCTACTATGTAAAAGTCATAAAGTGCAGATAAATTGTTTCTTACATCAAACATTATATCACCCCTTAAATTGCCATTATTCTACTATAAAAACCTATAAAAGTCAATTTATACATATACATTTGCAATAAAATTATTTGAAAAAGAGCTTTTTTGCTTAAAAAATTATCATTTTGCATAATTTTATTTATGCTTTGATCTTAATTTTATTATTAAATAATGACATAATAATTGCTCCAACACTATTACCAAAAATCATAAACAACATTGATATTGCAGATTTAAATGACCAAGCTTTTGCTAATGAAATATAGTACATATTAGCAATACAGTGTTCAAAGCCGCACAAAATAAATACAACCACACATATAAATATAGATAAATATTTTATTATAGAGTCTTCTCCTTTTTTAAAATTATTAACAGCTATATACATAAGAATTCCACAAAATACGGATAATATGAATATACTTAAATAATTATCACTAATTTTAATTATAGCCATTTCTCTTGCTCTAATACTTATATTAGCAATTCTTGTATTTAGTATCAATAATGCTGTAATGATTGTTCCTAATAAATTACCTAACAAAGTAAATATAAGAGTTTTTAAATACCCGAATTTATTTTCTAGTATATAACCTATCATTCCCGTATATAAATTAATTTTATAAACACATATTGTAAGAAGTCCTATTGCAAAAAGTATAGCTCCAACTACTTGGTTTGCAATACTTAAATAGATTGTTCCTCCAATTCCTATCATTATTCCAGCATATATTCCTTTTAATAAAATGCTTATACTCTCTTTTATACTTTCTTTTCTAATTTTTATCATTATCCACCACCTTATATTTAAAATAAAAAGGTATGTTAGAACCTATTTTTGAATCTCACATACCTTGTTTTCTATTATACTTTTTTTAGAATCTATAATTCGTTGATTACTAGAACCTCTAAACGGAACATTATAACTTTTTAATTCTTGTATAAATGGTCCATCTACTAATACATCTATATTTAAAAGTAATTCTTTTAAATTAGTTTCTTTATTAGTTCTTATTAAAAGTTCTTCTATCTTGTAGCCGGTATAGCACCATACATTTAAACCTAAGCTTTGACAATATTTTGCAATTTCTAGACAAGCATCAACTTGGATTAACGGTTCTCCTCCCGATAGAGTTACTCCTGTTTGAAAACTCACATTTCTTATTTTTTCACAGACTTCTTTAACATCAACGAGAAAACCTTTTTCTATGTTCCATGTTTCTGGATTATGACATCCTTTACAATGATGAGGACAACCTTGAGTCCATATAACAGTTCTTATTCCTTCTCCATCAACAATGCTTTCTTCAGTTAAATTAGCAGCAAGTCTTATTTGCATATTTTTTCTTATTTAAAATTCCATCAGTTGTATGCTTTACTCTGTCTCTTTCTTCAGCTTTTTTACCATTATTAAATCTTTCAACAGTACCAACTAAATATCCTGTGATTCTTCTAATTCTATCAAAACCTACTCCATCTCCGATTTTCTTTTCAGCTCTTTCTTCTTTCATTTAAATATCCTCCTTTTTACTATTATTTACAAATTGTACAACCTAAATTTTTAAGTTTTTCAACACTAACGCCTTCATTAGCTCTTCTGCCACATTTAGGGCAAACATCTTTAATTACACCAACATATCCACATATTGGATCTCTATCTACTGGGTGATTAATTGCTCCATATCCAAAGTTATTTTCTTTCATTAATCTAACTATACTTTCAAAAGCATCTATGTTAGTTGTTACATCTCCATCTAATTCAATATAACTAATATGTCCTGCATTTGTTAAGGCATGATATGGACCTTCAATCTTAATTTTATTTGCTATAGAAATATTATAATATACTGGAACATGGAAAGAATTAGTATAATATTCTCTATCAGTTACTCCTTTTATTTTCCCATAAATTGCTCTATCTATATTAACAAATCTACCAGAAAGTCCCTCAGCTGGAGTTGCTAAACAAGTAAAGTTTAAATTATATTCGCGAGAAAATTCATCACATTTTTCTCTCATAAATTTAACTATTTTAAGACCTAGTTTTTGACTTTCTTCACTTTCACCATGATGTTTTCCTGTCAATGCCTTTAATGTTTCGGCAAGACCAATAAATCCAATTGATAAAGTTCCATGTTTTAGTACTTTTCTAAGTCTATCTGTATCTTTTAATTTATCTGAATCAATCCATACACCTTGTTTTAACAAAAATGGAAAATTATATATTCTTTTATTGCATTGAATTTCAAATCTTTCTAGTAATTGATGTTTTACTAATTCCATTAATGACTCTAACTCATTAAAGAAACCTTTTATATCTGCTTTATCCCTTCCATTTACAATACCATATTTAATGCCAAGTCTAGGTAGGTTAATTGATGTAAATGATAAATTGCCACGCCCCGGAGTTACTGCTTTATCATCATCCACTACATTTCCAATAACTCTTGTACGGCACCCCATATATGCTACTTCTGTATTATAGTCTCCTTTATAATATTGCTTATTAAATGGTGAATCCATAAATGAGAAGTTAGGAAATAATCTTTTAGAAGATACTTCACAAGCTAATCTAAATAAATCGTAGTTAGGATCTTCTTTATTATAACTTACACCTTCTTTTAATTTAAATATTGATATTGGGAAAATTGGTGTTTCTCCATTTCCTAATCCTGCATCCACCGCTAATAAATAGTTTTTCATAACCATTCTACCTTCTGGTGAAGTATCTGTTCCAAAGTTAATAGATGAAAATGGAACTTGTGCTCCTGCTCTTGAATGCATTGTATTTAAGTTATGAACAAATGCCTCCATTGCTTGATATGTTGCTTTATTAGTATTATCATAAGCAATATCATACGCTGTTTTAAAAGCTCTTTTTACTTCTTCACTTTCTTTAGCACATTCATCCATATAACTAACATCAAATACGATACTATCTAACTTATCTATCTTTTCGTGAATCTTATTCACATTTAAAAATCTTTCAAATCCAACAAACATAGTTATTTCATGTATTGCTGCTTTATATTGTTTCTTAAATGTTTTTAATACACCTGGTGCCATATAATAATCAAATGCTGGTATACTTTGTCCTCCATGTTGATCATTTTGATTTGCTTGAATTGCTATCGCAGCAAGAGCTGAATAACTTCTAATATCTTGTGGTTCTCTTAAATGTCCGTGCCCTGTATCAAATCCATTTTTAAATAACTTATAAATGTCTATTTGTGTACAAGTAGTTGTTCCCATTGCTAAGAAATCCATGTCATGAATATGTATATCACCATCAGCATGAGCATCAGCATATTTTTTCTTCATAAGATATGCAGTAGCAAAATCTTTTGAAATAGATGAACCAAAATGTAACATTGTTCCCATTGCCGAATTTCCATCAATATTTGCATTCTCTCTTTTAGCGTCCTCTTCTGCTGCACTTTTTAGTCCTAACCCTTCTAGAGTTTTTAAAAATTTGTGCATTCTTTTTTCATCTGCAAACAACTCCCTCGATTGATTTCTTCTTTCTCGGTACTCTTTAAAAGATTTATATACATCTTCATAACCACATTTATTTAATGATTCTTCTATTAAATCTTGAATTTGCTCAACTTTAATTTTTTCTGAACCTTTATACTCTTTATTTATTTTGTTAATAACATGTTGGTATACCTTTTGAACATCTTTTGAAGTATATACTGGTTCGTCATCTAAAATAATACTATCAAAACCTTTTTTAATTGCAAGTGCTACTTTTGTCCCATCAAAATCAACTTTTTTTCCATCTCTTTTAACGACTTTTATTACATCTATAAGTTCTTCAGTATTAACCATTTTTTCATCTCCCTTCTTTTAATCATACTAATTGACGTCTTCTATGATTAACTTAATTATATCTTTTGAATTCGGAAAAGTCAACATTAAAAACAAAATTTATTTTTATTTTTTCCATTTTTTGTAAAATCGGTTTTTTGTTTTTTTCAATTTTTTAACAAAAAAAATAAAACAACATTTTATTTAAAAATATTGTTTTACCCTTATTTTATAAGTGTTTTAGAACTTTTTGTATAAATTTTATTTTTTATTTTTTATTCAAAAAAACGACTTTTTAACAAAATCATTTTTTCTATTTTTTATTTTTTTGATATTTTTTTGAATATTCGCGTTACTTTCTTTAAATAAATCTTTCCCAATGTTCTTTTGCTGATTTTGATACACAATTATAATATTTATGAAGTTGATCATTTATTAATTTTGCTTTTTTATTTATTGGTGTACCATCATTGTAATATGGTCTTTTTGTTGTTCTAGTCATCATATCAGAAAACAAAACTGCTCTATCCTCTAAATAACTTTGTCTCGAATAATATGATAAGAAATATGCATCATTTGGATTTGAAAAATTATAATCATAAGTGCTATCATTAGAGCCGTAACTAAATCCTTCTGGATTATAGGATTTCATTATTTCTGCTAAATTTAATGTTGGATCTTTTTGTCTCATATAAATATCTATATAGTGCATTAACTCATGGTGAAGGGTATATTCAAACAAATTAGTGCCAGCTGTTCCAATAGTTACTGTAATATTACTTTGATTCCTTCCATCTGTCATTCCAGAATGACCACCATCTATTTTATTTACTATATATATTCTAAGAGATACATTATTATCTTTCATTTCTTTAAAGAAACCATTTGGGTATTTTTTTAATGTAGATTCAACTTCTTTCAAATACTTATTTATCTCATTATCATCATATAGTTTTTCAGTATTTATAGATCCACCAATTAAGTAATTTCCATTCTCATCCTTATATACGATTTTAACTAAATATTTATTTTCTAATTTTTTTCTATATTCGTCATTTATTTCAGCTTGTGTTTTTGGTTCGGGTTTAGGTTCTGGTATTGGTTCTGGCTCTTTTGGTGGATTAGGTTTATTTTCTTCTGGTTTTGTTGTTCCACCATTTTGGCCATTACTTTCATTATTGTTTTCTTTATTATTATTGTTAGTATTTTTATTGTTATTTTTATTTACACTATTATTTTGATTTGAATTATTTTTATCGTTATTAGTTTTATTATCTTTTTTATTTGATTCTTCTTTTTTGGATTGTTCTTCTTTTTTATTTTCTTCTTTATTATCTGTATCTTGTTCTTCTTTTTCAAGTTGTTCTTTACTTATTTCTTTTTTAATATAATCTATTTTAAATATATCTAAATCCGATATTTTAACTCTTCCTTCTTTTAAAGCAGTTGTAATATTTTCACTAAAATGATTTGGACTATAATTTACTTTTATGTATTTGCTTTTCATACAACTTAGAAAATAAATATATTCATCATCCCTGTATATTTCCTCTAGGGCTTCAGCACATGTAAAATCTTTAATATTCTTACTTTCATCTATTATTTCAAAAGTTGTTTCTTTTAAAGGACAAGAATATTTTTCCCATTTTAAAACTGTTTTTCTTTTTTCACCTATGCAATTATAAGTATAGGTAATTAGTCCTTTGTCTTTATAATAAAGTGTCCCTCCATCAATGTGTTCCCTTATCTTTAATATTGGACTATTTTGAAATATGAGTGCTTGTGATATATCAATAATAATTAAAATAATTATTGAAAATACTGCTATTAATATATATTTTTTATACTTATTCCACATATTTACACCACCATCTAAATAAATATCCTTTGTTTTATTTCATCCATTAATTTTCTATTATACGAAATTATAAATAGAATTAGCCCTATAATTGTTATTGGTAATACAGCATATATTGACCAATTAATAATAATTTTCTCATATTTAAACATATCAACACACATCTCTATTGTTAAAAGAATTACTGATATAAATGAAAATGCAACGGAAAATCTTCTTAATAAATTAAATTTTTTCTTACTTAATACAAATGAACAAAGTACGATATAAATCCAAATTATAAATATAAATGGACAAACTAAATAATAAAACCAATGTAATCCATTATTTAAATATGCTATTACATATATTAATGTTTCAGTTGCGAATAAATCAATTAATAATGGAATAAATTTATTTTTAAATAATATAAATGATAGTTTAGAATCCAAAAACAAAATAGATACAATTACATAAATACTCCATGTACTATTACCTGTAAATATCAAATCACATAAAACTGTAATAATAGCTGCACATATTAATACAACTGTTATTAACTCGCATAAGTATTTTTTATTTATTTCTTTATGTTTTTCAACTACTTGACTATATGCCGGAGTAAACTTATCTTTTAAGTTATTTGGATTTATTACTTTTGTATTACACAAAGGGCAAATTTTTTCAGACTGTTTTAACTTAACTCCACAATTAACACAATAACTCATCATAACCTCCTATTACTTTCTATTAAAACTGGTACTCCCATTTCAACTAAGGTAGTAAATAATATTCGTTCAAATTCAGCTTCTTTTATTTTTCTAGTAATAGTTATATATAAATTACCATTATATCCAACTATCGCTGATGATGCGGGCTTTCCTCTTGATTTTCCTATTGCAATTCCCATTTCTAAAACATATTTTTCTACTTCTTTTGGTAATATAATATTACCCAAATTAGATAAGGTATTAGAACAATATCTATCCCCCATCATTTTTTCAGTAAATGACATTATATGCTTTTTTATAAACATTGGTAGCAATCTTATGAAATAATTTCTTGCTATTTTTACATTAGCACTTATTTTAGCATTTAACAATTTTTCAGTCAAGTTAAGTTCCAAAGTGTTTTTAACGATTTTTATTATTTCTTCTAAAGAGTAATTACCATATATAGTATCTATCCCGACATTTACATAAGAAGAAAAATTTCTCATTGTATTACTGTCATAATAATTTCTTAAATTAACTGGTATTGATATTTTTACTTCCTTATTATTCTTTTTATGTTCTCTATTATATAATTCTTGTATTGATAGAAGGTATAATGATGCCAATAAACAGGTTATAGTGCAGTTATACTTTTTAGTTATTTTTTTAAGAGCATCTATCTTAATAATACCAGTAATAACATTTAAATCATTATTACTAATAAGAGTTCCTTTATAATGATATGCTGGTTTTTCATGCACTAACTTCCCAGTTTTTCTAGCATACTTTTTAAAGTCATCACTATATTCTTCTTTACTAACTTTTGCATTTGGATTTAAAACATAATTATTATATGTAATTTTTGTATTATGTTTTAGTTTAATATATTCTCCTACTAATGTAGATATAAATATAATTGCCCCAGTTCCATCAGTTAATGCGTGAAAAAATTCAACTGCAATTCTATTTTCATAATATCTAACTCTAAATAGATAATTTCTATGGTTTTTAAACTTTATTCTAAACATAGGATTATTATAATCTTGCTCTATTATGGGGTTATCTTTTATTCTTTTAAAATAACACCAAAAAAGTCCTTGCTTTAACTTATACTTAAATGTTGGAAATCTATCTATTACATTGTTTAATGCACATTGTAAAACACCTTTGTCTATTTTATCTTTTAAAGTCAGGCTAACACGAAACATAGCAGCAAATTTTCTTGATAATGTTGACGGATAAATAGTTGCCGCATTATCTAGTTTTAACCAATTTGGTGTTTTTTCTTTCATTTTAAGCATCTCCCCATATTCTTACAATAAAAGAAAGCATTACTTATATAGAATTAGAAATGCTTTCTTCTCTTATATTATTTATTTAACTTCAAATTCTACTGCTGAATATACTATTTCAGTATCTTCACTTGCATTTTTCTCAGTAAATGATTTAACAATTCTGTATTTTCCTTTTGTCAAAGATTCTCTAAACATTCCATCTATTTCAGTTGTAATTGTTTCCTCGCCCTTAATCACATGAAGAATTAAGTTAAATGATGGTTCTTCTGTCCATTTTACTTCATACCACTTACCATCTTTTTCCATTTCTACATAAAAATCTTCTTCATACTCATAGGTTTTCTTAGTCATATTTTTGATAATCAATTTAATTTTGTTATTCATCATATCTTCTGACTTCATTTCGTCATTTTTTATTTCCAACATTATTTTGTTGTTTGTAACATTATATTTTGACATTTCACCAATAGTATAGACTTTAGATAAATACATCATTATATCTTCATATTCTTTTTTACTTAATTTGAATATTCCATTGTATGGTTGTTCAAGATAATACATATCATCTTTCATATAAATATTCATTATATTTTTTTCATCATCACCTATAATGAAAGAAATTTTTATAAGTTTTTTAACATCTTTTGGTGTATCTGTTACACTTTTTTTCATAGACTTTTTATTTTCTATTATTTTGTATATCTTTTCTATTTCTTTTTTATCGTTAATAGTAACAACTCTATTATCTTCCTTTATTAAAACTTCTTCAACTTCTCCCATTTTAGGAAGATTAATTTTTTTATTATTTGATAGAACATATACTACCCCACACATTATAGCTGCAAGTGCTATTATAACAATAAGTTTAATTATTTCTTTTTTTCCAATTTTCATTTTTTTCCTCCAATTTAGTTATTTTTTTAAAAACTGTTATTTTTTCATATTCACCTAAATCAATAACATTTTTAAAACCATTTTTGTTTAATTTAATCATTGCATTGTGGCTTCTTCTTCCACTTCTACAATAAACAAAAATATATTTGTTTTTGTCAAGTTTATTAAGATTTTTTTCTAGTTCTTCTTCTGAAATATTTATTGCATCAACTAAATGACCCGAATCAAATTCTTCTTTAGTTCTAACATCTATAATAGTGTAGTTATTTTCAGTAATTATTTTTTTGATGTTTTCCTCTTTTGTATCTTTAGACCACTGCCAAACATTTCCTTTTAGTATTGCTTTAAAAGTCTTTTTGGAAATTGTGTATTGGACTAGATCCTCTGACTTTTGGTTAAGATCATATTCATATCTAACAGCGAAACCTAAACTATGTATTTCTTCAATATATATATTTTTGTTATTGCTCTTTATTTCTTCGACTTTTAATTTAACAAGTGGCTTATCATACAAATTAATTTCTAACCTTATACATTCCTCAACAAAGAATACCAGAAATGCGAATACTATTATTATAAAAATTAGTAGTATTCTGTAAATAAATTTCACATATTTCCTCCTTTCTTTTTTTGCAATATATCCTCTTGTTATATATATATATATTACCACATTTTTTCCGTTTTCGGTAGATTTTTTTAATTTTTTCTCTCACTTTACAAAAAAACAAGCCATTTTTGACTTGTTTATAAGTATTTAATTTATTTTGTCTTTTAAGTCTGTGCTAAGTTTAAAGTTTACTGATTTTGAAGCTTTAATTTTTATTTTTTCACCAGTTAAAGGATTCCTACCATCTCTAGCAGCTCTTTCAGTAATTTTAAATGTTCCAAATCCCGCAACCGAAACTTTTTCTCCTTTAGCTAATTCATCTTTAAAAATTTCAAAAGTAGTGTTAAATGCCTTTTCACATTCGGTTTTTGTTAAACCTGTTTTAGTAGCTAAAGCTTCTATCATTTCTGATTTTTTCATTCTTTCTACCCTCCTTCTATAACAAATTCATTTTTATTTAATTAATTTTTCAAATGAATTAATATTTAATATAGTATTAGATATAAATTTTCCTTTATAAAAATTAGCCCAGTTATTAAAAATACAAGGTACATTCTTTGCTTTTTCTAATGAATCAATTTTTATAAAATTGATTTTTATATTACTTTTCTTTGCATATTCAGTTAATTCATTTACTTCATATTCTACATAAGGACATTCGTTACTATAATAAATTGTAAAATCTTGATTATCTATTTTCATAGTTCTTGCATTATCATTAAATCTAGGAGTTTCGCTATCATCAAATTGTAATGCTAATAGTTCATAATCTCCAATAGTATCTACAACTTTAAATCCATAATGTTCAAAAAATTTCTTTTCTCCAATAAAAGGCTTTTTCTTTTTAGAAACCAAAGTACATATTCCACTTTTACCTTTTTCTTTAGAATCGTTTATTGCATACTCTAGTAATTCTTTTCCAATTCCTTTACCCTTAAAACTTCCCGCTACCCATAAACAATAAATATATTCATAGTTTTTACCACTAATAGGAATCCAAGCAGTTTCTAATGGCTCATATTCAATAAATATCTTTCCTCTTGCATTTAATTTTCTAAAAATATGCCCATCTTTTAATTTACTTTTTATCCATTCTTTTTTACTATCAACTCCTGCTTGATGCTTTTTATCTCCTATTGCACAACATATATGTTCCTCATCAATGTTCTCTAATGTTAAATTTATATATTCATTCATCTTCTTAATCCTCCATATAAATTACTAAATTGTAATTTATTGAACTTCTTTTCTATGATTTAAGTGTATTCCTATATGTCCTATTCCTAATATAATACTTGAAAAAATAAGAAATATATTTTTACCATATACACCTAACAATAAAAATGCTAATACTGGCAATGTAGCACCTGCAACTGGTATTCCTAATATACTACTATACATATCTTTCATTGTTTTATTACTTTTAAAATATCTTATCCAATATATTTCATATAATATCATTAAAAGAAATGCTATAAATAATATTGTAGACCAATATGAAATATTGTTAATATTAAAATCTGTGAACATTAGTGCTAAACAAGTATTTCCAACTTCTCCTATTCTTTCTAATGCCAATAAAATTTTGTTTTCATTTTTCTCGTATTTTTCGTAATCTTTT